>Ga0078972_1008667_pt1 | contig 20968 bp, 18 predicted proteins | sample YelNatPaOPGAMG01_FD_67568 | JGI IMG/M metagenome (GOLD analysis project Ga0078972, IMG submission 67568) | Hot spring thermophilic microbial communities from Obsidian Pool, Yellowstone National Park, USA - OP-RAMG-01 (SPADES assembly) (version 2) | ecosystem: Environmental > Aquatic > Thermal...
CAACTTTGGCGACATTGGCGCCACGTGCCACGTCACGTGTCAACCAGAAGCTAACAACGCTTGATGGCAGGATGAAATAGCCCAAAAGGACCGAGATGTACTGCCATACCCCAAACTCATCGACACTTAATCGCCTCGTGACCATTACCGTGAACAGAAGCCCCATCACCATACTGAAAGCCCTAGAGGAAAACAGAACAAGACCTGAATACCTCAGCCGTACCCTTGCCAATGCCAAAGCTCCTTAACTATCGAATTCGAGATCAATTCTGGAACCTATATAAGCTCCCCCATTGCGCTTCATATATAGGAACGAAAATGCATTGCACTGCTATAATGTCTTTTCAGCTTTGCCAGCTATTGAGGCTGAGTGCAAGTTGAAATGCGACAGCTGCAAAGGTCGCACGAATTGACCAAAGTTTAGAGAACATGATTCTAGACACCAAAGAGGCTATAATTTTATAAGATGACTTTTCATCTGGATTGAAGGTTCGCAGTGATATACGTAGTCATCCCAACGTACAATAGCGCAAAATTCGTAGGAGCTTGCTTGGAGTCGCTGATGAACGATGGAACGCCCAACAAGAGCATAATAGTTGTGGATGATTGCTCCAGCGACGACACAGCACAAGTCGTGCGCAATTTTAACGTGATTTTCGTAAGGCAGCGCAAAAGGCTTGGTTTTGCGGGAAACAACAATACAGGCATAAGGTGCGCGCTGTCAGATAAAAAGGCAAGATTCATAGTTTTGTTAAATTCGGACACGATCGTAACTCCGGATTGGCTGAACCGGATGCTGAGGGAAATGGAAAGTGACCCCAAAGTCGGGATAGTTGGGCCAAAAACGCTGAGGTTCGATAAGAGGAGCATCGACACGACCGGGCAAAATTTCCATTACAGGTTGGGTGCAGCTGAGAATCGAGGATCCGGCGAATTGGATTGTGGCCAGTATGATGACAAGACCGATGTCTTTGGAGTTCAATTTAGCTGTGCACTTTTGAGGCGGGAGATGGTTGAACAAATTGGGCTGCTTGATGATAAAATGTTCCTCTACGTGGAGGATGTGGATTATTGCATTAGGGCTAGGATATGCGGTTGGAAGGTCGTCTATTGTCCTTCCAGCTTGATATACCATTATGGGGGAGGATCGGGTGAAAACGCGAGGCGTTGGATGAGGAGGTACGGGATCTCGAACAGGATCCGCCTAGTCCTTAAAAATTATGAATCCTTAAAATTGGGATTTTTTGGCTTCGCATTTTGCATTTTAGCCATCTTCGCTTCTATTGCGAAAGGGGATCTGGACTCTATCCCTCCCTACATTTACGCAATCCTGTGGAATATCCTCAATCTACCGATCAAAGAGAGGATGGAGGTCCAAAGGAAGAGAAAGTATAATGATTCTGCGTTTTCAAAGTATAGCGTAGGAGGCACGAGATGGTGGCATTGGTAACCACAGTGGTGCAGGAACATCGATGATAGGAAAAATAGCGCTAACCAAGAATTTGCAGAAGGAGATGGGCTTAGATGCAGCTGGGCATAACTTTGATGTCAAAGTACCCAAAGTATCAGTCATCGTCCTAAACTACAATGGAATGAGGTATATAGAGAGGTGCTTATCCTCTGTCTTTCTCACAAATTATCCGAGTCTTGAGGTAATTCTAGTAGATAACGCCTCGAAGGATGGGAGTCGCGATCTTGCCTTGTCAATGTTTGGTAGAAAAGCTGGATTCAGGCTGATCAGTAGTCCTGTTAACCTTTGGGTTCCTGGAGGCTACAATTTGGGTGCTCGGAATTCTGCAGGCGAATACCTAATCTTCCTAAATAATGACACAGTTGTCGAATCCGATTGGGTTATCGAGCTGATCCGCACAATTTCGAAGGATAGTAGCATAGGGGCCGCTCAAAGCAAGATACTGGTTCTTGAAAACCCTTGCTTACTGGATTGCGCTGGAGGTTTTCTCGATCCACTTGGCATGCCTTGGGAACGCGGGGCTGGAAAGAAGGACTTGGGGCAGTACGATAAGCCAGATGAGATCTTCTACGCCAAAGGTGCTGCAATGATGGTGCGGCGTGATGTCTTCTTTAAAGTTGGTGGATTCGACGAAACATACATGTCGTATTTCGAGGAAACAGACCTTTCTTGGCGCATTTGGTTGCATGGCTTGCGCGTGATCTTCGTACCAACATCTAAAATATATCATGCAGGAGGAGGCACTATGCATCTGGTATATCGGCCAGACATCTACTACAGGTATAGGCGCAACCAGTTGCTGACGCTCCTGAAGAATTATAACAGCAAGAACGTTGTTAAATACTTTGGAATCGCAATACTCGTAGATTTCAGAAATCTCCTGGTGATCCTGCTTAGCAAGTTAACACGCAGAAGGGTACAGCTCGTTCAGCCGATCACCCTCTTATCGGTGTATGTCTGGCTAATCCGTCATATCGATACCGTAATTGAAAAGCGCGCCTTTGTCCAAATGAGAATAAGGAAGGTCTCCGATTCATTCATCTTCAGAAAGGCGATGCGTAAGATGTTCTCTGCTCCCAGATTGCTCCTATTTGGCCAAACTAGAGCTAGGATCCGTCCACCTGATTAGAGCTACAATAGAGGTTCTAGCAAGGCTCACATGATAGCCTCAAAGAGTTCATTCCATTTCTTAGCAAATACTTCTTTTGAGAAGAGGCCTGCCGCCCTGTTCCTTCCAGCCCTACTCATCCTTTTCAAAGTATCGTCGTCCGATAGCAGGGTCATCATGGCATCTGCCATCTCGTCGGTCGAGTGAACAAGGTAACCCGTCTCCCCATGAATAATGGTCTCCCTCTGCCCCCCACCATCGGCAACTATTGGTGGTGTGCCCGCTGCCATAGCCTCAACAGGCACTATCCCGAAATGCTCCTCTGGGTTGAAATTGGCCATGCACCTAGATGACAGGAGGGTCTTAACTATCTCCGAGCTTGGAACATCAACCTTCAGGCTGATCTGCTCGTCACCAATTTGCTTAAGCCTTGAGACAAGTGAAGGATAGTATGCCTCTGCCCAGGGTGATCCTTTTACTCCCCCAACTATCTCAAGCTTTGCCTCTGGAACGCTTCTTTTTACCTTCAGGAATGCATCGACAACCATGTCGATCCCCTTGTTTTTGTCTATCCTTCCAACGCAGCATACTTTCCTCTCCCTCTCCTCCTCTCCCTCAAATCTATGCACATCAACGCATGGATATATCGCGTGGTACTTCGACTTATCGGGCAGGCTGCACTTCCACAATATATACGTTATCTCCCTGATGTAGTTGCTATTGCAAACGACAGCGTCGAGGATCTTTATCGTCTTGTAGTGGATCCACCAGTAAATGGAACGGTAAAGCTCGTGCCTTAACGTGTGGCCATATGCCGTCAGCTCGGTTGGGTAATGCACAAAGCTAATCTTCTTTATCGGCTGTGGGACAACTCTAAGGACGGAGGGTTCCGTCGTCGTGTTGATAACGATGTCCGGCTTGAACTCGTCGATGCATCGCCTTATGGCCGAGCTGAGGTTGAAGGTGATCTTGTAAAGTTTTCCTACATTATACCTGAATCTTGGGATGAACCATCTCTCATGTGGGATGTTGAAGAACTCTTCATGGCATCGACCAACTTCAGGCTTGTCCCAAGCGCATATTGCAATATCATGTCCAGTATCTCGAAGAGCTGAAGCCAGGTCTGCAGCGAATTTGTTACCTCCACCGAACACATTGGTCGTGAAAATTACGAGTGAAATTCTCATGCTATCATTTTCTTTCTTAACAAGCTATTTTAAGATTTCCTGCTTTCCTAATGTTTTTCCAAACATTCCAATTTCCGAGCATTCAAGAACCATGGCGCCCAATCTGCTCAGTTCTTTTCACATAATACTCAGCGATATATCCGATGGCTACAAAAGGCCTGAGCCTTACTAGGCTGTGGAGAATCGTTCTCCAAATGGGAATGCGCAGTTGCCTTCTTGCCCTGCCCGATTTGATCTGCCCTCTGATGCATTTTCCAAAGCTTAACTCTCTCATATGGTAAGAAATCGCTTCGCGCAGATAGATCTTCCTTCCACCCATCCTAAGGTCTACATCTGTATCGGGTGCGATCGTGTCTGAGAATCTGACTTTCCTCAGGATGTCTCCTCTGTAGATGCGGTTTCCTCCCCTTGGTTCCCTTCCTGCCCCAATGGTGTCGTAGGTCTTTTCCCAAAGTGAGTAGATTCTGTTGAAAAGTGTCGACCTTTCTGTCTCGACCTTCCCGGATACTGAAACTATATCATTGTCAAAAGCGGCCAAGACTTTTCTGAAATAGGACTTTTCAACCCGAATGTCTGAATCAACAACTGCTATAAATTCCCCATGGGCTTGCTTCAGGCCGATCTCCAAGTTCTCCGCGTAGCTGTTCCTCCAGAGCGCTTGATCCTTCTCGATAACGATCACGGGAAAGCGCCTCGCCTCTTGTGTCGTTCGGTCTGTGCACCTGTCGCATATCACTATCACTTCATGTTCGATTCCTTCAACTGCCTGTTCAATAGCTTCTAGGCACCTTGAGATATACCTCTCCTCGTTATGCGCAGCAACTATAATGGATAGTTTCAAAGGGTCGAACTTAACAGCACCGTCATCCATCCTTGCCATTCAACTCTTATCTTTTTTTGGTTGTCAGCACCCAGCCACTTGCAAAACTAATAAATCCTCGTAGGTCAACCAATGACCATCTTGGGTGATAGCTGGATTGCTTGAACAGCTTGGTATAGCGACCTTGGATGATGTGCCATCTAAAGGCAAAGCCATACTTACGAGAGTCGACATCAACTCGCCCGTTGACGCTTCAACGAAGACCTTGACCGACGACAGCAGGATCCGAGAGCACGCCTTGACTATCAAGGAACTGTCGGAAAAGAAGGCAAAGGTCATAATTCTGGCCCACCAGGGGAGGAAGGGCGACCCTGACTTTATCTCGCTGGAGCAGCATGCAAGAATCTTATCAAAGATCCTTTCTTTCCCTGTTAAATTCGTGCCCGACGTAATGGGCGATGTTGCCAAGGAAGCCATAAAGGACATGAAGCCCGGCGAGATTCTGATGTTGGACAATGTGCGCCTACTTCCCGAGGAGACGCTCGAAAGAACACCGATTGAGCACTCCCGTGGCGAGCTCGTTAGTGCCATAAGCCCCCTGGCGGACTATTTCGTCAACGATGCCTTCTCAGCAGCCCACAGGTCCCACGCCTCCATCGTTGGTTTCACAGCAGTCCTTCCTTCAGCAGCTGGAAGGGTCATGGAGAGGGAACTGGCGGCGCTTTCAAAGGTAGCCGGAAAGCCAGAGAAACCTTCGATCTATGTCGTAGCTGGAGCCAAGCCAAAAGAGAGCTTCAGGGTTGCTCAGCATGTCTTGCAAAACGGCATAGCTGACGATGTAATGACGGGTGGTCTCGTTGCTAATGTTTTCCTTAAAGCAAAAGGACTTGAGCTTGGGGAGGCCAATGAGAATATACTCGACCAGAAAGGTTTCACACAATTCATTTCTGGGGCCAGGGAGATGCTTGAAAGATTCCCGGAAAGGATATTGACGCCAGTCGACTTGGCTGTTGATATGCAGGGGAGTAGGAGCGAGATAGTGGTCGACGATCTTCCTACCAATTACTACATTAAGGACATCGGGAAGAAGACCGTAGAGTTCTATGGCCGCCTCCTGATGCAAGCCAAGTCGATCGTTGTAAACGGCCCAATGGGCGTGTACGAGGAAGATAACTTCGCGTATGGTACTAAAGAGATCTTACATGCCCTTACCAAAACAAAGGCTTTCAGTGTTGTGGGTGGAGGGCATTCGCTTGCAGCGGTCTACAAGTTCGGGTTTGAAAAGAAGCTCCCACATGTTAGCACAGCTGGTGGAGCCCTGATAAGTTATCTCTCCGGAGAGACTTTGCCCGGCATCGAGGCTTTGAAGAACGCTTCAAAGAAGTTCGCATAGCATTGTCGGTGAAAATCGAGCCAAAATTCGAAACCAATTCCAAGGCGACCGAGCTGTACATAGGAGTTGATGTTGGCGGGACTCGTAGTGTCGGTATTGCAGCGTCTCGCGATGGTTTTGTTTTTGGATATAATGTTGGTGGTCCGGCAAATCTTCAGATAGATGGTTTCAGCTCTTGCGCAGATACCGTCGTTTCGATCGTCCATAAGCTAGTGCCTCCCAATTCGCTCTTAAAGTGCGTCGGTGCTGGCATTCCAGGGGCGAGAACGAAAGGAGACCATGAGAAACTTTCAAAGCTAATATCAAGTTCGTTGGGATGTAAGGCCATCGTTACTGGTGATGTGGAACTTGCCTGCCATGCCTGTTTTCCCAGCGGCGATGGAGTCGTGGTAGTGGCTGGCACAGGTTCCTCTGCAAGGGCAATCTCCGGCGGCTCCATAATAGCCAGAGCTGGGGGGTGGGGTCCGTTGTTGGGTGACGAGGGTAGCGCCTACTGGATAGGCTTGGAGGCCCTTCGTTCTGTGGCTAGGGCTGTGGATGGCTCTGGAAGTTTTACGAGGGTCTGCGAAGCCATCAAGGAGAGATTTGGTCTCTCTTCCTTCGATGAGTTAGTTAGCATCACAATGGACCTGAAAAGGGACCAGATCGCATCCTTGGCGGAACTTGTGCATGAAATTGCAAAGGCAGGGGATGAGGTTTCAATCGAGATCCTCAGACGGGCAGGAAGCGAGCTTGGTACAATTGCTGGTACAGTCGCAAAGAGGATCGGCCGAAGTGTAAAGATCGCACTGGTCGGAGGCGTATTCAACGCTGGCGATTATGTCAAGCTACCCCTTCTAGAAGTTTTAAGGCGAATCGGCATCGAAGCAACGGTCATCGAGCCCAAATTTCCACCATGCGTCGGCGGTTTGATCCTCGCCTACAGGGCCTGTGGCATCGAGCTGGCTGAATCAACTATTCAGAACCTGGAAATGTCCGCACGCGAAGCCTTCATAAAATGAATATGATGGTCCTGTAAAGGGAAAGCCTAATTCCTTGATCTCTACCTAACCTTCTTCATGAAGAGCAGCGTTCTAAGAGAGCTTGAGGAACTTACCACCGAAGCCAGAAATCCCAAAAGCACCAACATCGACAGGGAAAGCACACTCGGCATTCTCCGAATCATAAATGAAGAGGACAAGCTTGTGCCTCTTGCCATCGAGAAGGAGCTCCCGAAAATAGCAAAAGCTGTTGACTCAATTGTCGAGTCCTTCAGGGCGGGTGGAAGACTAATCTACATTGGAGCTGGAACGAGTGGGCGTCTGGGTGTTTTAGACGCTTCTGAGTGCCCTCCTACATTCGGTTCTCCGCCCGAAATGGTTCAGGCCATAATCGCAGGGGGAGACTCTGCACTGCGACAACCAATTGAGGGAGCGGAGGACTCGGTTCAGGCTGGAGCAAGTGCGATCATGAGGTGCTCCGTTTCTCCAAAAGATGTGGTTGTAGGTATATGTGCATCTGGCAGGACACCATTCGTTATTGGGGCTTTGAAAAAGGCAAACGAACTCGGCGCAAAAACCGTCGCTCTTACCACAAATCCTGGGTCGAAGATAACTAAATACGCAAAGATTTCCATAGCTCCAGATGTAGGTCCAGAGGTTATCGCGGGCTCGACAAGGATGAAGTCAGGCACTGCGCAGAAGCTCGTTTTAAACATGCTGACTACAGCCTCAATGATCCTATTGGGCAAAGTCTACGGGAACCTCATGATAGATCTAAAACCACTGAGCGAGAAACTGAGAGAAAGAGCAAAGGGCATGATCATGCTTCTGACCGGGGCAAGCTATGAGGAGGCTAGCAGGGTCTACAAGGAATCTGGCGAAGACGTGAAACTTTCGATACTTATCCTTAAGGGAAGGTTATCGCTTGACTCAGCCAAAGCTCTTTTGCAAAAAGCCAATGGAAGGGTCTCTCTAGCCCTCGACTATGCCATGCATACACGCAAATAAAATTAGAAATGCCGTCTTACTAAAATTATTCTCAGCTTAAGGTCTATTCTCTCTTGATGAGCATACAAAAAATCGTTATTCAACGGCTCTGCCGTTTCTTTAAAACCAGGACCTCCTTTTCACCCAACAGCATCTTCCCATTAGGGCTTAGAGATCTTCCGCAAAAAGGACACTCCGATAGGCTTGGTAAAAACTGGGATAGATCCTTCCCGCACCCGGGGCAGGATCTTGCCACCACGATCGGATTTTGCATTTGATTAGAAACAGGTTTCTTTTTTCCCTCCTCAACGTATGTTGCTATTCCACCTTCAAGCAAAAGGCTTGCAGATCCAAGTGAAAGGTAGAATCCAAGAGCAAGTGAATTCTCTCCAAGCGTTGGAAGCACCGTTGTGAAAGCGGCCAAGTTTTCGACAGCGACAACGAGCCCGGCAACTGAGAACGCTATGGGCTTAACCCTCCTTCCCAGGTAGCGCGTTAAACCACAAGAGCAGCAAACTACAGAGGGAAGGATCGCCATCCACCATCCAGTTTGGTAAAGCGTCAATGTCGAATCGGCCGTAACGACCCAAGGAAGAAAAGGTGAAACGAGGGACATCGTCAGGCCAAGGATTCCAAGCACGGTCCCGAACTTTGATTCCTCCAACAGTACTCCTTCCGCACGTAAATTGCGAATGCACCATCGACTATAGGCTTAAAGCGTTTTTCCTCAATATTTTTTGGGTTTAGCGATTGAACCAATCTAAAAGTACTGAAAGGCTATTTCAACACAATTATTGGGATATTTCCATATAATTAAATAATATTATGTCTTTAATGGCAATCTGTGCCAAAAATGAATTTTAAATTAAATAAAATTCATTTTCCAGGTTTTTAAGCTAACCACCTCAGTACAGCGATTGTCAAGGTGTCTAGTAAATTTGAAGTTCCTATGCGCTTGCTTTTGCCACATTCATTCCAGCCTAGAGTAGAAATAAGTGGCAATTACCAATGCTGCAATGATGATGAATAAAATCGCCAAGATTTCCAAAAATAAAAAGAGTTCCGCATCGAATTTAGTCGCAATTTCTCCTGAGGCGTTAGCTGTAGTCCCCTGCCTGAATTCAGCTACATAGCTCCAATGCGCATTTATTATATTAGCAGGCGGAACAAACACCATATAGTCATCCAGCCGTAGCATGTAGCCCATCTTAACATGATCTTTATCGTCAGTAAACATGTAAATGATGGCAAAATAGTAATTTTTTCCTACTGGATCTTTGAGTAGAATCCAAAGCTCATGCCAAGTATCATCCCTGTCTGTGACATTAAACAAGTTCAAAATAGGATACACAGTTAGGTTCATACTGCCCCAATTAAGGAAACCTCTTTGCGCATCTAAGGAGAAAGATGGAGACGAAACCCTTAGGGAGTTCCATACTTTTGGGTATGGCTGGATCTCTATCTTGGGCATCGTTGTTGATGGAGTCTTGACTACTGTGCGATTCAACCTCTGAGTTCCGACCAAAGGCCCGACCCATTGAATAGTTCCAATGGCGTACTCGAATATCCAAAATCCATCTTTTGGAGTTCCATCAAAAGAGCCATCTAGGTAGAGGTAGATGATATAGAAGTCATGCTGAGAAACATTAACTAGTGAAACTATCCAGAGATTTTGAGAAGGCCAATTGAAAACATGCCAAGGCATGACCATAATTAACTTGCCGCGAAATGTCACGAAACCACCATCCTTGGAAGCTACAATGCTGTTCCCACTAGAATCCACGCCAAATGCAAAGAAATCATAAATTTCATTTTCCTTCGAGGAAAGATCTTTGTAATTTACAGAGTCATCTGCCTTTATAGGTCTGGCTGGGGCCAAGCAAGCAAGGACAATTGGAAGAGTAAGTAAAAAATGAATTTTAAAAACGTACCGCATTGTGACAACTCACCCCTTCAAGTTATCCGAGGGCCTCAAATTCTAAGCAGCTACATATACCCGCCCAGAGGACCTAGCTATATTACCTTAATGCCATAGTATTAAAATTATCGTGCAAACGCACCAAAGCCTTCAAATTTTGATGATGGAGGTAACGAATCTAACGCCGATCAGCCTTTAGCGCCTCTCGAATTACACGCTCCCGTTCTTCTCTTATTTTCCAATAGTAGATTACCAACAGTCCTGCTGGTATCGCACCAATTCCAAAATAAAGATAAACTCTGAGATTGTAGAAAGGAGACCACCTAGAATTGATCGTGAGCGTAAAGTTGTTCCTTATGCTCACGATGAAGACTGTGTACTGTGAAGACACCGATGTAGTAGTGGAAATGTAGAGCCTATTTTGGGTCGAATTAAAAACATTGGTAAGCAGGGGTCTAGAGTTTGGTATGGTCTCGCTATCTTGCGAAGGAAGCACGGCTATTGTAAGACCTCCCGGATGAGCGCCTATAAGCTCAACAGAGAATGGTGTACCAGCATCTATGGGTGGCAATACCCAAGTATCGATCCAGTATGTAGTCGTTTCGTCAAGTTTTACACTCGGCCCCTTCTTAACGAAAGTCTGGGGAATCTTTACAAAAGGTAGTATGGTTGAAGAAAAAGTGATAACTACTCCTGCCACAATCAAAAAGATTCCAAAAATCCTCAGCAGGTGCATGTATGGCACTAGTGTTGACAAACTTATAGAAACTTTTCAGCATGGTGGCAAGCTACGAAGTGCCCTGGCTGTATTTCCCTAAAAATGGCCTCCTCATTGTGGCAGATTTCTGTTGCATAAGGGCACCTTGGATGAAAACGGCAGCCTGAAGGCGGATTGACTGCGCTTGGTACTTCACCAGGTAGTATTATCCGAGTCCTGTTTCGTTCAGGATCTGGAACTGGAATAGCTGATAGAAGAGCTTGTGTGTAAGGATTGAGCGGTTTTGCGTAAAGCTCGTCCGTCTTTGCCAGCTCAACGATTTTTCCAAGATACATTACGGCGACTCGATTCGTGATCTGTCGAACTGAACTTAGGTCATGTGACACGTAGAGATAGGATATCCCTTTCTTTCTTTGCAGATCCATTAGTAAATTCAGAATTTGGGCTCTAATCGATACGTCTAATGATGATACAGGCTCGTCAGCAACTATGAGTCGTGGGTCTACGGCCAATGCCCTGGCTATGGCTATTCGCTGCCGCTGCCCTCCACTAAACTCATGTGGATAACGTTCAGCATGGTACTCTTCCAAGTTAACCATGCGGAGAAGTTCATAGACCTTCTCCTTCCATTCTTCCTTGGGGATATGTTTGTGGATAACGTATGGCTCACTCAAAATATCATACACGGTCATACGTGGGTCTAAAGATGTGTATGGGTTCTGGAACACCATCTGTATTCCGCGCCTAATCTTTCGAATCTTTTCATCGTCCTTTGAACGGAAAGCTTCGAACACTCTTATGCCATCGTATATCACTTCGCCAGAAAGCGGTTCCTCCAGATGCATTATGGTCTTGCCCAACGTAGTCTTACCGCAGCCGCTTTCGCCTACCAAGCCTACGTTTTCACCACGACCGATCTTTAAGCTGACACCATCAACGGCATGGACGACACCTATCTGTTTCTTAAGCAAAATTCCCCTCCTATATATTGGGTAGTATTTCACAAGGTCTTTGATTTCGAGCAGAGTTTGGCCTTCCATCTCAGAACTACCTCAAGCCCCCGTGAGTGAAAGATCTTGCCAAAGGTGACATGCAACCAAGTGATCATCATCTACAGGGTTTAATGTTGGTATTTTTTTCCAGCAAATCTCCTTGGCGTATGGGCATCTTGGATGGAATCTGCACCCCGAAGGCGGGTCGATTAAGTTTGGTATATTTCCTGGAATGACCTTAAGCTCCTTTCTATGATCGATTCTCGGAACAGCCTGGAGGAGCGCCTCCGTATACGGATGCCTTGGCCTTTTGAAAATTGATCGGGTCTCAGCGACCTCTGCTACCATCCCGGCGTAAAGGACCTGCACGCGTTGCGTCGTCTCGGCGATAATTCCCATGTCATGCGTAATCATCACTAATGACATCTTTAACTTCTCTCTAAGCTCCTCGAGAAGTTCAAGCACTTGAGCCTGAACAGTCACGTCGAGATTTGTCGTAGGTTCATCTGCGAAGAGTAGAATGGGCCTTGAAGCCAGTGCCCTCGCAATAGCTATTCGTTGTTTCATACCGCCGCTCAGTTCATGGGGGTATGCCCTGATGCGGAGCTCAGGCTCAGAGATTCCAACCATCTCCAAAAGCTTCATGGCCTGTTCCAGAGCCTCTTTCTTCGAGAGTTCTTTATCATGCTCCCTAATGACCTCAACCAACTGGTTTCCAATAGTATAGAGAGGATCAAGAGATGTAGTGGGATCCTGAAAGGTCATTGCGATCTTCGCGCCTCGAATTCTTCTCATCTCTTCCTCTGACTTGGCCAATAGATCTTCACCTTCGAACATGATAGTGCCCGCTAGGATCCTGCCAGGTCGAGGCACTATGCGGAGGACTGAGAGTCCAGTAACAGTTTTCCCCGAACCCGACTCCCCGACTAGGCCAACCGCCTCGTCCTTCCCAACTTGAAAATCAACTCCATCGACTGCCTTCACCACGCCAGCTTCTGTGAAGAAGTACGTTTTCAATCCTTTAACATTGAGCAAAGTCTCCATTTCATCAACCTTTAATCCCGCAGTCTTGGGTTTAGGGCATCTGAAAGGCCATCTCCAACTAGGTTGAAACCTAGGACGGCGAAGAGTGTAGCAAGCCCTGGGAACACTGGAGTCCACCACTCAGTCCTCATATATGTGATTCCTTCCTCGATCGTTATGCCCCATGTCGATGTATTTACATCTCCAAAACCTAGGAAACTGATCACAACTTCAGTTAGGATATTTCCAGCTATGAGAAGGGTCGCGGTAACTATGACAGGTGTCAGAATATTAGGAATTATGTGACGGAAAATTATCTGCCATCTACTAGCTCCAAGTGCTCTGGAAGCCTGGACGAAATCCAACTCCCTTACCCTAAGTATCTCGCCCCTCACAATAAAAGAGATGGTTGACCAGCCAAAGACTCCCAAGAGAATGAGGATCAGAGTCAGACCGAAACCCTTGGCCACTAGAACGGAGAATACCCGCGCAAAAAGGAGAATGAGCGGAAGCAGAGGGATCGTGTAGAATACTTGGGAAAGCATCAAGAGGATGTCGCTTCCAGTCCCCCTGGAATATCCAGCTAGAGCTCCTATGATCATCCCTATTGCAATTGACACCAAGGTAGCCCCAACCCCAACGTACAGGTCTCCCCGGGTACCATGAAGCACCTCACTGTATACGTCCAAGCCAGCGCGACTTGTACCAAATGGATGCTTCCATGAAGGAGGCTGACCAGCTTCTCCTTCATACAGAGCTTGAAAGCTTCGAGGAGGATAAGGTGCTAACCATGGACTTGTCAATGCGATAAAGAAATAGAACAGAATGATGAAGAAACCTGCCAATCCAGCCTTGTTTCTCTTGAACCTTCTCCACGCGACAGCCCATTGGCTCGCCCCCCTTCTTCGTACATCTACCACATCGCGTTTTGATGGTGCCACACTTTCTGTTTTTGTCTCTCGTTGCATACCTGCTACCTACCCTAACCTGACACGCGGATCGAGCATCGCATAGATCAAGTCGGTTAATAGGCTGGCAACCATCAACATTATGGTTATGACTACCGTTATGCCAACAATCATCGGTATATCCAATGAGAATGTAGCAACCACAAATTGGTAGCCTAAGCCAGGCCAGTTGAATGCCGTTTCCAATGCTGGTGCGCCAGCCAAAGATGAACCGAAACTTAACCCCAAGATTGTTACAATAGGCGTTATCGCGTTCCGTAGCGCATGCTTATAAATTACTGTTCTCTCCTTAAGTCCGCAGGCGCGAGAAGCGAGCACGTAATCTTCTCTCAAGACTTGCAACATGTTTCCACGCATCAGTCGCACAAAAGTTGCCAATTGAACATATGTGAGAACTAGGAGCGGCATAATGAGGTGAGCAATTCTGTCAGCAAACTCACTCCCCCACCATATTCTAATTATGCCAGCAGCACCACCATGTGGTAACCAACCAAGGTGAAGCGAGAACACTATTATCATCATAAGGCCAAGCCAAAATGTAGGCATAGAATAGCCAAAAAGCGCAAAGGAAGTTATGAGTACATCGCTCTTGGAGTACTGATGCTGTGCTGAATAGACGCCAATGGGTATTCCGATTATAACCGCAAGAATGAGAGCTGGTATCTGCAATTCCAAAGTAGTTAGAACCCAAGCGCCCATCTTATCTATAACTGGAGTCCCAGAGATGCTCCGTCCCAAATCGAAATGCAGTATGTTCCACAGCCAATACAAGTATCTAACATAAAGAGGTTTATCGATATGGTAATAGGCTCTCAGCGCCTCTAAAACTTCAGGAGGCACAGATCTAAGCCCTTGTCTAATCAAAGCTATTGGATCGCCGGCTGCATTCGATATAACGAATGTAAGAATTGACACTCCAAGAAAGACGGGAATCATGAAGAGCAACCGTCTAATTATGTACGTGGTCATGCCCGCCATCGTAATACCCGCCTTGATCTATATTCTGTCTTGAAAATGGCTGAGACGGCTATATAAGTCTACGCAAGCCAAAGTATAACAATAGTTCCCTTCTTGAAGTTTCTATTGATTGCTAGATAAATTCATTGCCTTTTTCTAGTTTCTGAAAGTATTTTTTCGTCACATAGAAGCCTGGCTACAGATAAGCTAAGAATAGAAATCGCCCGGAATTACAGGCGATCGTTCATATTGAAATGATACAAAATGGGTCGATTGCCTTTACAAACGCTTAAATATGCAAGCATCCAGTCTCAGGTCGAATGAAAATGACAAAACTACATAGCCCATTAAAGGAAGCTCTCAAAGGATCAGCACTAGGAGCGTTAACTTTCGTCCTTTTTTTCAACATTTTTGTCAACGTGATTCCAGCAGCTCGGGCGCAACAAGCACCTTTATTCTCCATAACTTTGCTTGCTCCAACGACGAACCCGATTAGGAGGCAACACGCTGCTCTGCTTGGAAACGCTCTGCAATCGGTCGGAGTTTCGGCAAGGGTTGTATATGTCACATTCTCAGACTTGATCGATCGACTATTCCCATCGGATGTAGCGAATTTAGGCAGAACTTTCGATGAAGGTGGCTTCGATATCGGCTTCATAGGCTGGGGCTTTACATCACCAGTTCCGGACATCAAGAGCCAGTACCTTGGTACTCCAGAAGCATTTCCGCCAACGGGAAACAACTATGCTCTATACAACAGTTCGGAGGCAAACGATCTGCTAAACCGAATATACACAACCTCAGATAGCGCCCTCCAGCTACAGCTCTTCAAACAACTGTCAACCATTCTTTTCAGAGACAAGCCATACCAACCGATCTACATGCCTGCTGATGTGGTAGCAAGAAGGCCGGAGATTAAGATCTTCGGTGACCCGAACGTTTTCAGCACGATGAGCACGCCTTTCGCCGACCTGCAGTACTTCAGCGGGATAACAACTTTCACCTTCGCTGAGGCAGGTGACTGGACAAGTCTCGCACCTTGGTCGAACTCTGACTCCAACTCCTTCTACGCCCTGTTCGTATATGGGGCAACACAGGGTGGCCTGCAGCTGATTGATCCGCGTACAAACACGTTCTACAAGAATGAAGCTGAGATGATAACAGCATCGGACGACTTGAGACACTGGACGATCAAGATCAAGCCTGGAATTTTATTCCATGACGGTGTAGAGGTGACAGCTGATGATTACCTCTTTACCGAGATGGCCATAATGACTCCGGCAGTCGCTTCCGTAGGGCTCTCCGACAAGCTCGACCGCTTTGGCAGGTTGGTAAAGTTCACCTGGCTGAACGGTAGCACGACGCTTGTTGACAACTCAGGCGGCACACTCACAGAACCGACATCCGAGTTCAGAGCGATCGACAGGTACACCTATGAATTCACAATCAATGAACCAATAGTGCCTTATGCATTCCTCAACCTCACGGAGACAACGATTGCACCTTTGCCAAAACATTACTTGGAACAGTTCCCCTTCGAGCAATGGAACCAACTACCTTTTGCAACTGGCCTCAAAGGTGCTTACACGGTCACTTGGGATAAAGCAAAGTACGGTGGCACGGGCACATACACTGCTTACGGTCCGTTTGGCACGGGCCCATATGTTTACAAGGGCTTCGATCCTGTCAAGCGCCTTGCGAAACTTGAGAAATTCCAGGACTACTGGGATCGCGAGCGATTGGAGAAACTGGGATACTTTACCGTTGAAAAATACTACGTGGCAACAATAGTGGAGAAGGATGCAGCGATTGCTGCATACAGAACCGGTGAAGTAGATGCTCTTGATGTTAACTATCAACTTGCCTCAGACCAAGACATCCTTATCGATCTTGGCGCAAACGTCTTCAAAAAGCCAGAAATTGGATGGCAGGAATTTGGAATCAACATGCGACACCCAATCTTAGGGACTGGAGTTGACACGCCGCTTGGAAAAGCCGATCCAACGAGGGCAGCTGAAGCAGCGAGGCATGTAAGACAAGCAATAAGCTACCTCATGCCAAGAGAGTTGATAGTTACACAACTTCTTGCAGGGGCAGGGGAACCTGGATCAACAGTTCTGGCAGCCTTCGGTTCAGCATATCAGGACCCATCGATAAAGCCAGATCCCTACGACCCAGAACTTGCGAGGGCTGAGCTTGCAGCTGCCGGCTACGAGACAGGTGTAAGCCCGATCACGCCAACCCCGCCTCCATCGGAGAATCTAATTTACGGACAGGCTGTACCAATCGAGGGCGTATTCAAGAACCCGGTCACGGGCGAACCCTATGTGAATTACGTGGTCAGGATACAAGAGAGTCGAGACGGCATAACGTGGATAGATACCCCACACGCTCCCATTACCGATTCGGAGGGCAAGTACCACGCGATGATAGTACTGGACTGGCCAACGACATACGTAAGGGCGTACTTCACAGGTTACGTTGTACCGGCCTCCGTTTCCGCCGCGTGGCCAATCTCGGCTGGCAGCTACTATGACGAGCTAGTTAGGACTGGCAAGGTGCAGCAGGTTCTACCGCCTTTAGAAGGGCCGACCCAAGTTTTCACTTTACGTACCATGGATGATATCTTGAACGAACTGGCAACAAAGGATGACATATCTGCTCTGAAGAGTAGTGTCAACTCCTTGACAGCTTATCTGTCCATTTCAATAATAGTTGCCATAATAGCTATCGTCATAGCGATCCTGGCCCTCATGAAGAAGGGTAAATCGTAGCTTTACCCAAATCCCCCCTTTTTATATTTTCTCAATTATAAAATCGAACTACTTATCTTACATTACATCAAAAATTAGTGCCAGAAATACTAGTTCCAGACATAGAAACATCCCAACGATCAAGTAAAATAGTGCTTTTCGTTCCGCTTCGCGGTATTCCTTCATGGTCCATTCAGCATCTCCTCCTTCCGAGAATTTTGAGGCCTTGGAATTTCCTTTGCGAAGATCTGTAGCCTTCATCACCCAGTTGTGGCTGCTAATTTTTTTTACCTGATGTAACTTAGAATGTATGAAACCCGTGGCTCCTCCTACCAAGAAAAAGATCGAAGCCTCTACTAAAGCCAAATTCCCAAGGTAGTCCTTTAAAGACATTATCGAGATATAGCCTGAAAAATATAGTTCGATTATGAAGCTTAATGCAACATTCAAGAGAGTTAAATATAGGAGCATATATGCCGATTTCCACAGAATCTGTTTGATATTAAGCAAGCTGGAGCCTTTAGTAAATTTCATATTTATAAAGATTCAGCTCAATTGAGTAAATAAGGTGCTTCGGGTTGAGGGCAAAAGCCAAAAAGAAGGCGGATAGAACATTACACTACTCTTTTTTCCTAACTATAACAATCCTTACAGCCGCTGCAGTTGTCTTCAACTATATAGCCTCTTTGCGCAGGGTCCAACACCTTCCTCAAACATATGATTTCAAGAGAGCTGACTGGATGAAATATGTTCCAATGGGAGCTGAGAAAATTACTATCATCAACTTCAGTCAAATATTCATAAAGACTGGAAACGAGAGCTTTTTGCCAAATGACAGGCTACTTGTGATCTATAATTTTAAAACCGAACTCAAGGTTTATGATATTGAGTTCTCCGCATCGGCTCTTTACAGGAATCCAGATCCAAACTCAGAAGATATCGCGCTTAACATATTAAGAGCTAAACAACACATTTACTTAGAATTGGAAAAGGAGCTAAAAGAAAAAGGCGAAATAATATTCCCCTACAAAAACCACACAATTGTACAAGTGACTGGTCATATAGTGAATAAACCAATATTTGCGCCGAAGCCTACACCTGAATACGTAAAAGGCTACATTGCCATGCACGAAGGATATATTTTATACTCTGAAGGAATGAGAGGCCTGGATCTGGTAAAGCAGTCTCTTGATACAATGGAAGAACCAACCCAGTTCTTTGAGCAACAACAGGTCAAGGCCTCGCTTTATCTCCTCCTTTCAGAGGCAGGCGGCGAACTGGGTTTCTCATATTCAACGTTTCCGTATACTGTTAGCAGCGTTCTTTCTACTTCAACCTCCGTATGTTACGAAGGTGGTTTTACAGTGACGCGTCACGTTTTCTCATTCAGTAGTACAGAAGAGGCTCTAAATAGCTTGGATGACATCAAGAAAGCTAACCCAGAAGCCATTGAATTTCAAATAGTTGACAACTACATAGTTGTAATTGCCAAGTATGGAAGTGATTTACTACTTAGGGAACTTAGGTTTCTATAGCACTCCTCTTTCGTTCTACTTTCTAACTAAAATATGCCATAACACTTCATTAACGTAATATACCATGTAGCACCGCAAAGCCACAGGGTAGAACCGCGTGACAAATCACGATGCTTGGCTCCTGAACTACTTGCAGATGCCACCAGAACAGAGGTTCAGATGCTATGCCTTCATTAACAAGATCTTGGAGCTCGGAGGGCACGTAGCCTGGGTCCTCAAACCTTCTATGTGTAAGTCTAGGGGAAAGAAGCTCAAATTGGGAATTGGAGACTTCCTTCTAATCGAAGACAGTGGATTTTTTGTCGACATCAAGCGAGAATGCGAGGATCTCGGTTTGCGGCTAACGAAGCTAGAGTCGATCGCAAAGGTTCTAAGCGCACAGCTTCGCCCCGCCGTGCTAGCATTTTACCACGATTTTGGCATTTACGGGGAGTCGCTTGTAAATTTGGCAGCCGCCCTCAGGCACTTGGGCTTCTCAAGGTTCGCCTTCCTGACCTCTTCGACTGTTCAGGAGAAATTGCATGGGGTCGATGCTCTCTTCCTGCCTGATGGTGACAGCTCCGTCGTTGCCCAAGGATTGGAACAGGGAGGGGCGGAAGCGATAAGAAGCTTTGTAGCTGGAGGTGGATGCTGCATTGCGATGCGCGATAGCGGATCGCTTGTTGCTTCTCCAACTTCCACCGACCGTGTCGTAGGTCCACAAAAAGAGGAGTTCCAAAGTCCAGCTTCGCTCCTGCGCATGATTCCTTGCGATGTTTTAAATGAGTTCAGTGAGTTTCCAGCACCAAGCTCAGTTTACAATCTTTACGAGAACGAGGAAAAAGTTAGAATTTATCCGTTCGACGGAGAGGTGATCGTTAGGGTTACAAAACCGTTCCATCCCATAATGTTCGGCTACAGCGGAAAGCTCAAAGTTTTCGCAAAAGGCCCCATCTTCTCAACAGCAATTGGCTCCGACAACCTGTGTGTTTTCGAGAAGTCTACATGTAGAACCGATCACCACGTTCCAGAAGACCTAGCCTGGAGAATAGCATATTCCAGACCTGCAATCATCAGCGGATCCTACCAAACTGGAAAGGTTGTAATCGTTGGCGTTTACCTAGAGTGCCCCAATATACCATCAACATGGCCAATACTGGGCAATATCGTCTTTAACTCAATCTCTGCAAAACCTTTGTGCGAGGTTGAACGTTCCCCCACTCAGGATAATATACTAAGGCTTGCAGACATGGTTGTCCACCAATCTTTGGCCCTTGGAAGAGCAGTATCTTCCTTGGAGCTCGACATGGAGGTACTCACTCCCAGATTGCTTGCCGTTCTCGACCAAGCGGCTATTAATGCCTGGATTTCCAGCTCAAAAGCCGTACCTGAGATGCTTAAGGCGATTGAAAGGCTTGCAAGGTCATCTTTAGATTCGGCCCAACTCTACTCAAAGGTCATGAACATTAGGACTTCCATCGAGGCTCTTGAATCGTCAAATGAAATGTGGAGAATGCCTGATTATGCTCTAAACCTTCTGAACCGAGCTGATGCTGAACTACACTCCGCTCTCTCTACAGCTTCTAGAGCCCTTAAGGTTCTGAGAGGCCTGGCAGAACAGATTGGAAGGAGCTTGACTGAAGTGGCCTCTCTTGCAGAGCTTGAAGCAACGATTAAACCTGACATAGCAACGATGAGAACGCTCAGGTGCAGCGCCATGACGGTTGTTTCTGGTTTGCTTGGGGGTGCGCCTTTTCACTCCCCCTGGTACGATAATGAAAGTGGACCATGCCTCAACACCTGGTTGGTCAAGGGACAGGAAGGCCTCGTGGCTCCAATTCTAGGCCTTTCTGCAGCTTTGGAAAGGGCAAACATGCTGCTTGGCAGCAGCATAGCCATCAGCATGCGCTAACCTCGAAGGGGATTTTTGGAAGTGGAATATGTAGCAGAGCCTTGTGCGCAGGTTGAAGAATCGAGCCCCTTTACTTCGGGGTATGGGTGAAGAAAGCCCCCATGCTTGCATGGGGGATGAATTCACCCGTCATTAGTTTTAAGAGCTCTTGAGCTGAACCTTCTGCTATGGAGGAGCTGAACTCGGGAGCACATTCGAGCTATAGTCTATACTACCATTTGGTTTGGGCACCAAAGTACAGGAGGAAAGTTTTGGATGGAAAGGTAG
>Ga0078972_1001345_pt2 | contig 20956 bp, 27 predicted proteins | sample YelNatPaOPGAMG01_FD_67568 | JGI IMG/M metagenome (GOLD analysis project Ga0078972, IMG submission 67568) | Hot spring thermophilic microbial communities from Obsidian Pool, Yellowstone National Park, USA - OP-RAMG-01 (SPADES assembly) (version 2) | ecosystem: Environmental > Aquatic > Thermal...
GAATATCAGTGCAATGAACCTTGAACTTGTTTTCCAGTTGTATGAGAAGTTTATTCACTTAAAGGAGATACATAAAGATAGAAAGATAGAGACACATCCTATTATAGATGTGGTCATTTCTGAGAAAGAAAAAGAAAGGATAGTTCCTGCAGGAGAAAAAAGTATCAGGAATGGAGAGACAGCGGTTATGATTGTTGCAGGTGGTCAGGGCACTCGTCTCGGTTATCCATATCCCAAGGGGATGTATCCTATCTCTCCTATTAAAGGGAAGTCACTTTTTCATATATTTTCAGAAAAGGTCCTTGCCCTTTCACAGAAGTATAATGTAGATATCCCCTTGCTTATAATGACAAACCCTGAAACAAATGGAATGATAAAAAACTTTTTTGAAGAACACAGATATTTCGGACTGGATAAAAAAAATGTGTTTTTCTTCAATCAGGATATACTTCCTTCTTTAACCCCGGACAAAAAACTTATAGTAAAGGATAGGTTATCTATTCTGGCTAACCCTGATGGACATGGCGGTTCATTAAAGGCGGTCTGGCAGTCAGGACTTGTTGAACGGTTAGAAAGGCAGGGCATCAAGAGATTATTTTACTGCCACATAGATAATCCACTTGTAAAGGTTGATGACCCACTCTTTCTCGGATGGCATATAAAGGAAGGTGCTGAGATTTCCCTGAAGGTAGTAAAGAAGAGAAAGCCAGAAGAAAAGGTCGGACACTTTGTTATGGCAGATGGTAGACCCTCTATCATTGAATACATAGAATTTCCTGAGGAATTGATGTATAAGAAGGACAACAGTGGCAACCTTGTATTCTGGGCGGGCAGTATCGGGATTCACTTTATAGAGTTATCCTTTATAAAGAAACTCAATAAGGGTGGGTTTGCACTTCCCTATCACAGGCAGATAAAAAAGGCGAAGATAGATGGTGAAGAAAAAGAGGTATGGAAGTTTGAAACATTTGTCTTTGACGCGCTGCCCTTTGCAGAAAAGGTATGCTGTGTTGAGACATTAAGGGAAGAAGAGTTTGCACCGTTGAAGAATAAGGAAGGTGAGGACTCACCAGAAGAGGTAAGGGACGCAATGCTGAAATTCTACAGGAAACAACTTGATGAGGTCGGTATAAAAGTTGCAGATGGTGTAAAGGTTGAGATAAGTCCACTATGCAACCTTAAGGCACTATCAGAAAAACTTAAAGGGAAAGAGATTACAGAGAATAGTTATTTTGAATAGGTATTCTCCTCTCACGTTAAGGGGGAGGATGAAGGTGGGGGTGAGAAATAAAAAATCATCCCTCTCGCATAGAAAGAGATGGATGGAAGAGCGAGAGGTAAACAGCCCCCGCACATAGAAAGCGAAACAAGGGAGAGTGCGGGGTAAAGGGGCAGTGGCTCAATGGGAGAGCGTCCGCTTCGCATGCGGAAGGTTGCCGGTTCAAGTCCGGTCTGCTCCACTATTCAAAAAGGATATGAAATGAATAATTGGTTAGTAATAGGTATTAAAGAAAACTGGATAACTACTCTTTCTCAACCTATACCTATATGGGGTTTAAAACACAGATATTTTCAAACATTTCAATATATCCAGGTAGGGGACATACTATGGTTATACGCTACTTCCCCTGTAAAAGGGATTATAGGTATTGGAGAAGTAAAGGAAAAGTATATTGATTATAAGACACAAATATGGCCACAAGAGATAGATGAAAACCATGTAATCTGGCCCTTACGATTCAGAATGCACATATTGAAAATGTTACCTTTAGGACAATGGGAACAATATTGTATCAAAGTTAACGATTTTCCTATCAACTGGCAGCAGGGATTTCAGCAAATACCTAATAAATATATTACTGAGTTATTTAAACGGTCCGAAGAAATATTTGGCACAGTAATATACGAAGGAGCTTCAATTACACAAATTCCAGAAATAACATCCGAGACATTAAAAGAAGAAATGACAGTTGTGCCTTCACAAACAGACATAATAACACACTCGCTTTCTCTACATAAAGAGTTACAGAATTATCTTGCTGAAATAGGAAAGTTACAGTCTTATTATTCTGAGATAGAATACTCTTTAGAACTTCCTTATGAAAGAAAAAGTCTCGATGTCGTCTGGAAAAGGGAAATAGGGGGTGTGCCAACATTTGCTTTTGAGATTGAACTTTCCAATATGATAGAGAAAGCTATTGAACGCCTTAAGTTTGCTTTTAAAAAATGGAATTCCCGTCCGCGAATAATTGTACCAGAAGATTCTTTAATCAAACTTAATAACATTATATCAAATTCTGAAAGAGATTTTAGTTCACAACTCAGAAATTATAAACCGGAACAGATTAAAGATCTTATTACAAAAAAGAGAGAATTGAAAAATCTGGAACAGGAATTAGGGCTTTACTAGATAACGATGGAAAGGGTGATACTGCTGACAAATGATGATGGGGTTTATGCTGAGGGATTGAGGGTTTTGTGGAAAGCACTTAAAACGATAGGGGATGTCTGTGTTGTTGTCCCGGAAACAGAAAAAAGTGCAGTAGCCCACGCCATAAATCTTTATACGCCTCTAAAGATCAGGCAGGTCCGTATAGAAAAGGGGTTTGAGGCATATGTGGTTAATGGAACTCCTGTTGACTGCGTAAAGATTGGGGTAAACTCCATACTGAAAAAAAAGAAACCGGATATGGTTGTATCAGGCATAAATCCCTGTTCCAATATGGGTATGGATATTCTTTATTCAGGGACTGTCTCTGCTGCAGCAGAGGGTGCTATATTAGGTATCCCCGCCATCTCTGTGTCTCTTGATGGTGGAAAAGGATATTATTTTACAACAGCAGCAGAACTCACCTTAAAGATAATAAAAAAACTGCAGAAGATAGAAGTCCCTCCTGATACGGTTATCAATATCAATGTTCCTGACCTACCCATATCAAAGATAAAAGGTGTTCACCTGACCTATCAGAGCAAGGCAAGGTATGAAGAGGAGTATGAGGAAAGGAAAGACCCGCGTGGAAATTCATATTACTGGTTAAAGGGTGTATTCCGCAGGATAGACAGGGAAAAGGGAAGCGATGTGGAAACAGTGAAAAACGGATATGTCTCAATTACTCCCCTGCATCTTGACCTTACAAATCATAAATTCCTTTCTTATCTTAAAAACAGCGGATTTGAAGAAAACTCTTTTAAATAGTATAATTTATTTTTACACTATATATGAGTATCGGAATTATTGAAATTCCGATACTCCAGGTGGTTAGTTCTTTTTAATCCATAAGGTTTTTGAACACCCTGTCTGCTTGGCGCAGACACCCCTCTAGGAAGAGGGGAATGAGGAAAGATATTCACCCCCACCCCTTCCCTCCCCCCTCAGAGGGGGAGGATGAAGGTGGGGGAAAACAGATAAAACAATGCGCCGAACAATGAGAGAGACACATAGAAAATTACGGGGTAAAAAGCAGATAAATCAAAGCCCCGAACAAAAGAAGATATGCAGATGAGCGTTCGGGGTAAAGGGTTTCAGGGGAAGAATTCCCCTGAATATCTTTATTTTTAGATTGACCTGTGGGAGGGGAAGATGTCTCAGACATACAAACCGCACAAACTAAAAAATAAAAGGAAAAAGGGATTTCTTGCAAGGATGAGCACAAAAGGAGGCAGAAAGGTTATAAGTAGGAGAAGAAGAAAGGGAAGAAAACGACTTGCATGCGAATAAGAAAAAGGATACTTCTTCTGAAAAAAAACGGGAGGCAGTATAAATCGCCTTTGTTGAAAGTGTATGTCCTGCCTTCTGATGACTATAAGATAGGGTTTCTGGCAGGAAACAAGATAGGGAATGCATCTCAGAGGAATTATACCAAGCGGCTTATCAGAGAATTCTGGCGAAAGAAATTTAAAAAGGGGAACTTTTTATTTATACCATTTCAAACTATCAACCGCAGTGAAAAAAACCGTCTTATTGAAGAACTTGAAGATATAGCAGAGAGAATAAAATGCGAAGGATATTGATATCTCTTATAAGGTTTTATCAGATTGTTTTTTCTCCTTTAATGGGTAAGAGATGCAGGTTTTATCCGAGTTGTTCTACCTTTATGATAGAGGCAATAGATAAAATTGGCCCGTTAAAAGGAACACTATTAGGTATCAGAAGGATATTAAGGTGCCATCCCTTCAATGCAGGGGGATATGACCCGGTGGAAAAATGGATAAGATGAGTGAAGAGATACGGCTTGTAATTGCATTTGCACTTGCAATATTGATAATTGTTGTCTTTGGCAGGTTCAGGGCACCTCAACAGCCATATACTCAGAGGTCAGCACCACCAGCAATGTCTACCCAACAGGAAACATCAATAAGTCAGGATATCATTCCCCTGTCCTCTTCCAAAATAGCAGGAGAAGAGAAGACATACGAAGACAGCAGATATATAATAAAATATGACACATCCGGCGGTATGATAAAAAACATCGGACTTAAAAAATACACAAGAGAGAATGAAACAGCACTTAATATCTTTGACGGTTCTGACCTGCTTCTTACTTACTCTTTAGATAGACCTGAAGGTGCTTATAGCCCCTATTCTTCTCTGGTAAAAGGAAATACAATATATCTAAGCAATACGACAGGAAATATCCTGACAGAAAAGGAAATAAGCATACCTTTAGAACTTCACACCTTCAAGGTGGCCGTAAATATCTCTAATAAAGGGAAAGATGCCAGCCATCTTAAAAATTATGTCATATCAACAGGCGCATTAAATCTCTATCACTCACAGATGAAAGGACGGGGAGATAGAGAATTCGCAACGCCAGAAATTATCATAAAGAGCAATGGAAAGGTTTTTAAGGCAAATCTTTTAAGGGCAAAGAAGAACGCACTTTATGAAAATACGGAGTGGATTGCATTAAAGCAGAGGTATGGGCTTATATTTGTGAAGCCATCATCTCCACTGAAGGGCTTTGTTACTGTATCAACGGACAACTCTATAAAGACGGGCTTTATTTATGATGATATAGAGATACTTTCTGGAGAGACGAAGAGTATAGATATCTCTGTTTATGCGGGACCTTCTGACTATTTTGTTGCTAAACAGGAGATAAAAGAGAAAGAGGTGTTTGGCACTGGCTTTTTCACAGCGATGGGAAGATTCCTTTTTATCGGGCTTTCTTACATCCACAGGGTTGTCCCTAACTGGGGATGGGCTATCATCATCCTCACCTTAATCATAAAGATTGTATTTTTCCCGCTAACACAGAAAAGTTTAAGGTCAATGAAGACGCTACAAAAACTCAGGCCATACCTTCAGGATATCCAGAAAAAATATAAAAACAATCCCCAGCAGATGCAGAAGGAATTAATGAACCTTTATAAAGAATATAAGATAAATCCTTTTGGTGGATGTCTTCCTATGTTGATACAATTTCCTATCTTTATAGGATTTTTTATTGCACTCAGGAATTCTGTGTTTTTGAGAGGTGCACCGTTTGGACTGTGGATAAAAGACCTTTCCATTCCTGATACTATCGTAAGGATAGGTGGCTTTCCTGTAAACCTTTTACCGGTAATAATGGCTGTTACATCCTTCTGGCAGCAGAAACTCACTCCGCAGGAGCCATCACAGAAGGCACTTGCCTATATGATGCCTGCTATGTTTCTTTTCCTTTTTTACAACTTCTCATCCGGACTACTTTTATACTGGACAACGATGAATGTAGCAGGGCTTATTGAACAGTATTATGTGCATAAAAAATGAAAGTTATTTGATACCCATCTTTTTTAACAGTTCTTCAGCAGCAGCCATTTCTGCATCTTTTTTATTGCCTGCAGTCCCTTTGCCAACAAATCGCTTACCCGGGAGTTTTACCTTTACCGTATATACCCTCTTGTGAGGGGGACCTTTTTCAGATATGACTTGATAGACCGGTTCTGTCTTAAACTCTTTTTTTGCAATAGAGAAGAGTATGTTTTTATAATTCTGGATTGGCTCTACCTTCTTGTTAAGTATGAACCTCTTTATAAATTCCTCTGCTTTCTTCCATCCGCCGTCAAGGTATATTGCACCTATAATGGCTTCAACAAAATTATCTAAGTGGGGCACCTCACAATTTTTATAATTTATGAACTTCTGAAGTTTTATATCCTCCCCGACCTTATGAAGATACTTGCTGTTTACATAAGCGGCTTTAAGGTCAGTTAAAAATGCCTCACTTACAGATGGATGTTCTTTGAAAAGATATATACCCACAACCGCATCAAGGATAATATCGCCCAGAAACTCAAGCCGTTCATATGAAATACCATTATCGCAGGAAGGGTGTGTAAGTGCCTCTGTTATAAGTGCCTTATTTTTAAATCTGTATCCTGTGATGGCTTCCAGTTTCTCTATCTTTTTCTGCATATGGCTGCTCCTGTAAATATGACTGATAAAATGAATAATGGCATATTGCCTGTTTTAGAGTAAGGTGTTTCCACTTTTGTCAACGGCACACTATAAGATATTACTCCATCTACAAATATAGTTTTCCCATTGCTCTTTATGAGATTTTTCACAGTCCCGTCAGGGGAAATAATACCACTGATGCCTGTAAGAGAACTCTGAATGAAATATCTTCCTGTCTCAACTGCCCGAATGCAATTATGCGCAAAATGTTGATATGGGCCTGCTGAATTTCCGAACCATGAGTCATTTGTAATCACAATAAAAACCTCTGCCCCTTCTTCTATAAGATGTCTTGATATTTCAGGGAATATATTCTCAAAACATATTAATGCCCCTATCTTCATCCCCCTGAAAGAAAAAGGTGCCACTTCCCTGCCCTCTTTAAGATAGGGTATATACCCTGCTATTCTCTGAAATGTATTGCTTATTATCTTCAATCTACCGCCAGGAATAAACTCTCCATACGGGACAAGGTGTGTCTTATTATATACCTGTACCTCATCTCCTTCAATCAGAACTGCTGAATTATAGATTCCATAGTTATCTTCTGTAAATGTTCCCAGTATAAGTCCTGCCCTGTATCTTTTACTGAATTCCTTCAGGTCTTTAATGAGATTGGTATTCCTGGTAATAATGTCAGGGTATATGCCTTCAGGCCAGATGATAATATCTACATCTTCTTTTTTCAGATATTCAAGAGTCAATCCCTTTATTTTTTCAATGTTTTTATATGGGTTACGTTCTGTGGCAGATATATTTGGCTGGGCAACCATTATTCTCAAAGATGCCCCAGTGTCTTCTGATACGGAAACAAAAGTAGCAGGAGTATATAATATAACAGCGGTAAAAAGAATAACTGAGATAAAAAATGAAACAAGGTAACGTTTTCTAAAGGAATAAAAGAGAGTAAAATTACATAAGATGACAAGAAAAGAAAGTCCATAGATACCAAATATCCCTGCAATCTTAATGAGATAAGGGTTGTTCCATTGAGAAAGGCCTGCAAGTAGCCAGGGGAAGCCCGTTAAGAGATAAGAAACAATAATCTCTAAGAGGAACCACAAAAAGCCAGCAGTAAATATCCGTCCTCTTTCAGGTAGTGCGAAGACAAGATAAAGAAATATCCCCCAGTAGATAGAAAGATACAGGGTAAGAAGTAGATAGACAGGTCCTGCCAATCTGTATAACCAGAAAAAGGATATGGAATAAAAACAAATGCCAGCAATAAGTCCTATAAAGAAGTTTTGCCAGTCATCCTCTTTACCTGCTGCCAGAAGAGGGATAAGTGCGAAAAATGCTATCTGCCATATATCAAATGGTGGAAAAGCAAAGACAAAGAGAACACCACTTATTATGCTGAGGAGAAGACGGGAAAATAAACTACTTTTATTATTTTTCAACCCTTCTTTACCCTGTTATTCTCATCAAGTTCTGTTATCTTGAGTTTCCAGCCCTTTCCGAGTTCTTCTTCACTGACAAAAGAGACCGCAAGGATAATAACCTCATCGCCTTTTTCAAAGTATCGTGCAGAAGGTCCATTAAGACATATAGTTCCTGAGTTTTCCTTACCTTCTATTGTATATGTTGAAACCCTTGCCCCATTGTTGATATTAAGGACATAGACCATCTCACCTGGTAAAATTCCTGATGCCTCAAGTATCTTTTTGTCAAGGGTAATGCTTCCTTCATAATAGATGTTTTTGTCTGTTACCCTGCCACCTTTTATCTTACACCTGCACATACACCTGTACATTATCATACCCTCCTGCATTTCCTATTTTTTTACCATTTTACCCCCTCCCCTGTCAAATCTTATGGTAGTCCCTAAATCTTAGTGGACTGGCGGAAGTCAATGTAGGAGGGAGATGGAAAGTCGTTTTGAACCCTTTTGCGAAGTTTATCATCCACAGGTATATTTTCTCTCTTTGCGATTCGTTGTGTCCACATCTCAAACCACAGGTCAGTAAGTGAAACTTCCCCTTCTCTGATATCAGGGATAACAATCCTGTTCTGGAAAAACTTTTCTACCTCTTGCAAATCGCCTGTTTGTAAAGCAGCATATGCCTTTAAAAATTTAATCCTGGGTATTTTTGATATCTCTTTCGGCAAGCCATTTATAAATTCAAGTGCTTTCTCTCCTTCTTTTGCATCTATTAACAATTTACAATACTCCACAGATATACTTCTAATAATGTTTTTTTCTCCTGTAGTAATGGCTATTTTCACTGCCTCTTTCATTAACCCAATTGCTTTTTCTGTATTGCCTTCTTTTTTTTTCAAGGATAGCCAGATTTCTATAAGCCCAGAGTGATGGTTCATTTGATAGAGATTTTTCCCACAAGGTTTTTGCTTTTTCAACATTGGACTGGTTGTAATACATATTTCCAAGATGTAACCATGAGAGCCAGTGATTACTTTTTCCTTTTTTAATAGAACCTTCAAGTATTTCCTGCCAGTGTTTTTGTATCATCCATCCGCAGATTTTTTCTTTGGGAGAAATGTAAGGCAGTTCTCCTTCTCTGAGTAGTTTTAACCAGGGTAACTGTTCTGCTGTTAGAGAGGCATCATCAAATATAAGAGAGGAAGGTAGAGGTTTTTCTCCAAATTTTTCTCTCCTTATTCTTTCAAGGGCACCCCATCCTGAACCTCTCTGTATAATCTCATCGGGTTTTCTGTCAGCCATTTCTTCTGTTTCTATAAGTTGTTCTTCCAGTTTATCCATAGGGATGGTTTTTTTAAGTTCTTTATCCACTGAGGTATACGCAGTTTCCCAGTCGCTGCTATGGGCCTTTTCAGGAGGGACCTCTATAAGTCCGTATGCCTCAAGCCATGACCATTCAGCACCTGCCGGCATCTGAATATACTCCCACTGTGTATAAGTAATACCTGCCTGAAGTTCTATATAAGGATGGTCATTTCCAGAAAGAAATTTTTGCCAGTGCCTGCCTCCCTGATGCATTCCCCAGACAAACAGTTTTCTACCTTTAAGACGGCTGGTGGATGTCTGGATAAGACCTTTCCCTTCTCTGTCCACTGTTGTTATCCATGGCTGTCTTTCTGTATCAATAATATAGAAGATATCAGCCGACCTCTGAAAATTGGTTGGATAGGACAGGTCTATACCGTTGATTACAGGGATAGGGAAACTCTTTTTTTCTCCATTATACATATGCGTGTAGGCCGAGTTGGCAGGAACAAGAACGCGAGAATCCTTTTCTTCAGGAACTGCAATATTTGACCACCAGTACATAGGAACTTCAAACTCATTAGGATTTACTATTTTTACTCTCACAAATAAAAAATCAGAATTCTCTGGCAGGAAAACATCTATCTGAAAGGGAACCATACGGATTCTTTCCCATTCATACATTCTTAATACAGGTGTGCCATCACCCATTTTTAATGTTGCTACAAAGACAGGTGAACAGGTGAAGACAGAATGGCCCATTATCCCGATATTCCACTCCACCCCACCGCTGAACCACGCATTCCTTATCGCTAAATTACAGGGCTGGAATACAGGATTAACATATAGCAGTTCCCTTTTTTTCTTTTTGTGATAAAGGGACCATAACCTTCCGCCGAGTTCTATAAGAAAGGTGGCTTTCAAAGTTTCATTTTCCAGAACCACAGTTTTGAAAGAGCGGTTCTTTCTTGTTCTATTATAACCATCCTGAAGTGTATAGGGTAAACATTCATCTAAAACAGGTAAAGGATTTTCTTTACCCAGGGCAGCGGAAGGCATTATGTATGTTTCCAGTTTTAATTCACTCATATTTCCTTTTGTTTAACTATTTAAAATTTTTAAAAACGGGCTTTTTTTATGGGATTTACCTGCTGGAGTAAAAACTGCACATTCCGTTGAAGTCCTTAAAAGTAAATATTTAGTAAACTTGCGTTTGCATTTAATTTACCCCATACAATTTCACCTGTCAATCCGAACTAATTTTTCAACTTGCTATATCATACCACTCTACGGAACCACCTTAAGCTTTTTCTTTTTAACGGGGTTTAACAAAGAAAACCGAAAAGGAAACTCATTGTAGAAATATCTGTGAGGTTATAAAGGTTTAATGGCATCTTAGATGTTCATCCAGTTCCATATCTTGCTTTCTTCCTGCTCAAACCAGTCGCCTGTCTGCGTGATATAAGAATAAACATTTACTATTGCTTCTATATGTGCCTTTTCCTGCTCTATCAGGAATTTAAAAAATCTTTTTTCTTTTTCGTCCTTTGCTTCTCTGTAAAACTTCTCATATTGGGCATAACCTTTCTTTTCAATCTCAAGGGCGGTCTTATATCCATCTATATGATTTTCTGTTTTTGACCTTTCCTTTAAACTATTAAAGAAATCTTTAATCTCTTCTTCTACCTTTATTTCCTCTGCTGCCTTATAATCTCCTGTTAATACAAAATTTTCAATTGCCTCAAGATGCTCAATCTCCTGTCTTGCAAGTGAATAAAAAAGTTTTTTTGTTATCATATTTTCTGCCTTCATACCTATCTCAATATAAAGGGTTGCACCATACCTTTCAAATTCCTTTGCAAATTTTATCTTATCTTCCATGTCAATTCCTTTCTTATTACTCTTAATTACTTTATACCAAGTTCCTGTCTTATAGCATCTTTATCAAAACCAACGATAATCTTTCCATCTATATCTGTGACAGGAACACCCATCTGTCCTGACTTTTCAACCATCTCTTTAAGTTTTTCGCGATCCATCCCTACATCAAAGTCATCATAAGGCACATTATTTTCATCCAGAAAAAGTTTTAACATCTTACAATACGGACAACTTGATGTAGAATAAACCTTTACCTTTTTTGTTCCCATTATTCTCCTTATTTTTCTTTTACAGATATCAGACGCCCAATATCTCTGGCTTTTTCAAGGCATTCTTCCCTTATATTTATCGCACCTTTGTCATCTATGGATTTACAGAGAAGTTCGTATTTATATGAGGCGCCAATTGTAACAAAGAAGTTTTTGATTATTGACTTAGCATTTTCAATAAAATCATCCCTCTCTGATGCTTCAATACATATAAATACCCCCTTTTTCTTTTTGGGCTTAAATGTTTTGAAGAAGTTTATACCCAGCCACTGACACTGAAAACGGTCTATCATCATCTTTGTCTGGGCTGACAAACTCCCAAAAAAGATAGGGGATGCAACAACTACCACATCTGCCTCTTCTACAGAAGGATAAACCTTTTGCATTTCATCCTGTATCTTACACCTTCCATCCTTCCTTATCTCTGCACACTCCTGACAGGGGACAAACCTCATTGTATTAAGCACAAACTTTTCTATCTCCGCACCATTTCTTCTTGCCTCTTCCAGACAGATATCCAGCAATGTCTCGCTGTTGCCTCCCCTTCTCGGACTGCCTGAAATACCTGCAATTTTTACCACTCCCATATTACTTTTTCTCTTGCATCAACTCACCACAACAGTACTTTTGCTCCTTTGACTTTTTCCCACACTTTTTACACTCATAGACCTTGCCTTCTTCCTTCTTATTTGAGCCACAACAACACTTACACATTCTAATCACCTCCATTCATTCCTTGTAATTTTAATTCCTTTTCATTTTCCCATAAACCGTGTATATTACAGTAAGATGCTGCTATTATTGTGCCGCTCTTGCCTGTCTTGAATCTAATCAGTACCTCGGGTTCTGAATAAACGGTGCTTGTATCAGCCCCATTGGTAGAGGCACCATGCGACAAAAACTCATACCTGCCTATCTCATATGGAAATTTCTCTCCTTCTGGCAGGAAATATACCTCTATCCATACAATATGGTGCGCAGTTGTATTTGGATGGGGTATCTCTTTCCCGACAGATACCTTTATCTTAACACCCTTTTCTTTGTCCACATCCATAATCTCTATTGCAGGGATATGCTTCTCCTTTGCCCAGTCCCCACTTTGAAATAACTCTTTTATATTCATAATATCACCTCGTATTTTTATTTACTCCCTTTACAATAATCTATTGCCTTCTTCAATTCGGTTAGATAAGTTAAGGCAGGCCCACCCCCCATCAATACAGCAACCATCCCTGCCTCCATTATCTCTTCCTCGGTTGCTCCTGCCTTAAATGCCTTTTCTGTATGTATCCCTATGCAGTACTCACACCTTATAGCAACTGCAATACCCACACAGATAAGTTCCTTTGTCTTAAGGTCAAGTTTTCCATCCTTTTTGACAGAAGCAACAAACTCATTAAACTTTTTAAACTCTTCTGGACTTGTCTTTGCTACATACCCCATCGCATTCTTAAAATTCTCTAAGTGTTCTTTCATCTTACTTCCCTCCTTTCATTATCTTCTCTTTCATTATAGACAATCGGACAAAGTGGCTTCTCTCTTCTTCTATAATCCTGTCCATAATCTGATGCTGTGTCTCCGGTACCACGTTCTTTGTTTCAATGTAGTACATTACAGAATCCAGCTCCCGTCTTATTCCAAAGTCCAGTGCCTTAATGGTCCCTCCTTTGCTATCCAGTTCCCTTTCTATCTCAGGTGGGAATATAATATTTTCCGCATACGCTTTTAGATACTGGAAATACTCCCCGGTATATGTCTCAGGTGGCTCATACTTTATTATCTTACTTACCATCTCTGAAAATATCTTTTTATGCTTCACTTCCTCATCCGCAAGAAAAGTAAATAAGTCCTTCATTTCCTTATCTGAGACCTTTGCTGCCACCTTTCTGTAAAAACTCTCACCATTCTCTTCAATCGTTATTGCAAACTGCAGGACCTCACTGATATCAAAAAATACAGCCATCCTATCCTCCTTTCAGGTTATATTTAACCCTCTGTGTTTTTTCAATATATTCTCGGCAAGATTTTCAAGTAGTTTAAAGTCGGATTCTTCAGGGTATCCGTTCACTATCACTGGCTCTAAAATCTCAATATCTCCGGTGGGTAGCATATCTGTAATTAATTTTACCGTATTCCCGCCCCATCCGAAAGAGTTAATTACTGAGACAAATCTTGTCTTAGGCCTTAATGCCTTAAAAAGATATGTAACATAAATTGCAGATGGGTGCGGTCCTCCGAGAACCGTAGGAGTTCCCAGAACCACTGTTGCTGTATCAACCATAGAGATGGCAAGTTCTCCTATATCTGTAACTGTTATATTAAATGGCTTTGCATCAATCCCTCTTTCTATAAGTTTATCCACAAAAAAATCAACCATTGTATTAACGCTACCATGCATAGAGACATATGGAATAACAACCTCATTTTTTACATTATCAGATACCCAGTCCTTATAGGCATTGACAATAAATTGAGGGTTATTATAAACAGGACCATGGCTTGGAGCAATAATATCAATAGCAAGTCCATCAATCAATGCAAGATGTTTCTTTATATGATTTCTGAATGGCATCATTATCTCTGCATAATACCTTTTTGCTGCCTCATAGACCCTATCATTTCCTGATGCATAAAAACTCCCTGTAGCAAGGTGTGAACCAAAAAGGTCACAGAGGAAGAGAACCTTATCTACTGGACTATAAGTAATAATGGTTTCTGGCCAGTGAACCCAGGGAGTATGGAAAAACTTTAACTTTCGCTCCCCGATGTCTATCTCTTCACCATCCTTTACCCTGATAAATTTATCCTCAGGTACAAGCAACAGTTTATTTAACAGAGATGCTCCTTTATCACTCGTTATAACCCTTGCACTGGAGAATTCTTTCAGGACAGCAGGTATACTTCCTGAGTGGTCCTGCTCTGAATGGTTAGAAATGACATAGTCAATCTTACCTCCACTGACTTTTTTAAGTATAGAGATGAACTTATCCGTCTTCCTCGGGTCTGATGTATCAATAAGGACACTCTTTTTATCCTTTATCAGATAGGCATTATATGTTGTGCCGTCAGGAAGTGGTATCAGTTCATCAAATAAACGTCTGTCCCAGTCATTCATTATTATGCCATATACATCCTTCTTAATCTCCTGAACTATCATACCATCTCCTTTCAATTCTCTATCTCAAACTTGTCCTTTTCTGCCCCGCATACAGGGCATACCCAGTCGTCAGGAAGTTGTTCAAATGGTGTACCTGGTTCAATTCCATTTTCAGGGTCTCCCTTTGCAGGGTCATATACATAGCCACATACTGTACATACATATCTGTTCATCTTTTTATCTCCTTTCTACATTTTTTACATATCCCTCTGAAGTATATATGGTGCTCTTCTATTAGATGTCCTTCTATCTCCTTTTGTTTCAAAATTTCACATTTATGAAATATATCGTATAGAGTCCCACACTTCTTACATTTGAAATGGAGATGCATCTCCTCTGAATAGTCATATCTTGTTTCATCTTCTTCTGTCGTAACTATTGAAACAATATTTTTGTCTACAAGAACCTTAAGTGTATTATACACAGTTGTTTTTGAAAGTGTAGGTATCTCGGAAGACAAACCTTTATATATATCATCAACAGTCGGATGTGTTCTGTTTTTCATAAGATACTCAAGTATTCTTATCCTGTGAAAGGATGCCTGCACCTCCCTCTCTTCCATTTTTTTTATAATCTCTTCCTGTTTCATTTGAAGACCTCCTCGTTGAAGAAATACCAGAGGACAAAGTCAAGATGGGCAAAAGGTATCTTTATTTCATCGGCAAACCTTCTCATCTTATTCTCTATCTCAAGGTATCTCTTCTTTGTAAGTGTATCCGGCACCTTTTTTATTACACCTGCCATAACCAGCCCTCTGAGTATATGCCTGTCAAGAATTGCAATATCTTCTCCCATCCCTGTATTCCTTAAAAAATGGCTTGCTTCCTTCCATCCCATACCCTTCACATTTTTAACTAAATATTCTCTCAGAAAAACAGGGTTGCCGTTTTCTATCATCTTCTTCAGGGAAAATGCCCCATTGAAAAGTTTTTCTCTCGCTTCAACAATATATTTCGCCTTGTTATTCCTGAATCTTATACCATAAAGATTTTCTGCAATCTCTACTTCTGTCCCATCCTGTAAGACCCTTTTTGCATAAAGTTTTTCAATATTATCCCAGCATACCCTTGCCTTACACTGTGGAGTTAAAAGACAGAAGAAAAACTCTTTCTGTATCTGCTCCACTGTCCTTTTTCCCTTGAACTCTTTCAACCTCTTTTTTACCTCCGGCGCTATCCTTTTGTGTATTGATTTTAGGGTTGTAATAAACTCATCCATAAAATTATTATAACACTATAAAAATTTCTGTCAAGTTTCACTTCTGGAATTTTCAAAGATGGGATATAATATAGCTATGATTCTTATACCCGTAGTCCTTGCCGCTTTATATATGGGCTGGTCAATGGGAGCCAATGATGCCGCCAACTGTGTTGGTGCTGATATTGGCTCAGGAGTAATGTCTCTCCGGACAGGCATTATTATAACCTGTGTCTTCAGTTTCCTTGGTGCAGTTCTTTTTGGTGGTAATGTAATAAAAACAATAGGTAAAGGAGTGGTTGATATAAATTGTTTGCCCTGCCGGGAAAGTTATCTCCTTGCCCTTACATCACTTTTCAGTGCAGCAGTATGGGTCACCATAGCGACCTATAAGAAATACCCTGTTTCTACATCTCACTCAATAGTTGGTGCTGTTGCAGGCGGTGGACTTGCATTAGCCACAAATATCTACTGGGAGAAGATAATACAGATATTTATCTGCTGGGTATTAACACCACTGGGTTCCTGCCTTCTAACAATCATTCTATATCCGGTATTCAGGTTGTTATTTCAGATTCCATTTATAAAGAAATACGGCGAGTTTTTAACAAAAACCCTTATCTATCTTACAAGTGCATATCTTGCCTTCTGTTGGGGAGCAAACGATGTTGCAAATGCAACAGGGGTGCTTTTAGGAATAAAGCCATTTACTGCAAGGTCTGCTGCTATACTCGGTGCATTTGCAATGACCATAGGAGTGATGACATGGGGCTACAGGGTAATTGAAACAGTCGGTTTTAAGATAGCCCATATCACACCTTTGATGACCATTGCCATTGAGACAGGAACCGCCCTTAATGTCCAGATATATACACACTTTGGAATCCCTGTATCTACTTCCCATTCAATTGTAGGTGCGGTATGGGGTGCAGGGATATTACAGGGAATAAAGACAATGAACCTGAAACTCGCAAGGGAGATAATACTAACATGGGCAATAACTCCACTTATCTCAGGTATAATAACATATATAACATTAGAAACGCTTTTAATAATAGTTAAATAACGGGGGGTGATAGAATGGAACGGACAAGAAATATACTCGCATGGCTGGGAGATAGAGAAGAAAAAGGGGTGCTAAATCTTGCACTGAAACATACAGAAAAGTCATATGAGTGTGTAATAGAAATGAAGAACAGCATTGAGGCACTGATGAAAAATGATATGGAAGCAAAAAGGGAACACATCAACAGGGTAAAGGCAGCAGAACACGATGGAGATGAGATTAAAAGGGAGATTATGAATGAACTATCAAAAGGGATGCTCTTACCACCTGACAGGGAAGACCTTATCCTCTTAAATGAGTATCTAAATGACATTGCAGACAGTGCAAAAGGAGTGGTGCGATTGCTTGAATTCCTTGAAAAGGAGCCATCAACTGAACTTGATAAACTACTCCTTGATGATAGTTTACTGGCTGTGAAGGCAGTGGAGGAACTAAAGTCAGCGATACATTCTCTGGTCAACAGTGAGACAGGAAAGGTTATGGAGGACTGTGCCCAGATTGAAATTTTTGAAGAGGAAGGGGATGACAAGCGGCGCGACCTGATAAATGCATTGATAAAAACAACCTTAAGTCCGCAGTTAACCATACTTGTCTATGAGATAATAGACAATCTTGAGAATGTAATTGACTGCATCAAAAGGGCGGGCAATATGGTAAGGACACTCTCCATCAAGGCAAAATAATTTTTTGTATTGTAAACACTACATATCACCTGATCCTGATTACTTTTGCCTTGTAATATTCACTCGTGTCAAAGATACCACCACTTTTTTTATAAAAGTCATCTGTGAGATGAAAGATACCATTTACAGGGACAACCCATTCTGCATCAGGAAAAGGATGCCTTGAGATGAGTTTTCCCCAGTCCCTGTAGTGCTGATGGCCGTTGGATTCAACAACAGGGATTTTTAAGCCAGGCAGTGGCTTCAACCTGCAGGCAAGGTTTTTATTCCACTCAATAAGTGGTGGAATAACCGTAAGGTCAGCACAGAAGTAGTCCATACCATTTTTCTCTGCCTCCTTCAGTATCTTAAGTGTCATACTCAATGTCTTTGCTATGGGCTTGAGTGCTACCCCTTTATACCCCATCTGTCTTCTTTTAACAACATCTTCATCCGTATGTGCACTTTCATCAGCAACAATCCTTACAGGGAAATCACTCACATCCACCTCAAGTTCTTCAGGAAATGGCTCTTCCATTATTATCACCCTGTCAAGTGCACCAATTTTATCTATGAAGTCAATCAATTCCCATAATCTTTCTCTGGTATCATACCTCCCATTGGCATCAAAATAGTATGGAAGTTTACCATTTTCTGTATATTGAGTAGGGATATCTCCAAATTTCTGGTGGATACTCTTAATCCTCTCTTTATCCCACCTTAACATCTTTTCCCTGTCTCCATCCTTATCAGGGTCAGAACCAATCTTTATCTTAAGTATGAAAAATCCATCACTTATTGCCTTCCCTATATCTTCCAGAGGCACTGCATAGGACATCAAGGGAATACAGGCGACAAGGGAGTGTTTATATCTCAACGGTTCACGGCAGGCAGGTGGGAGCATCTGATAAAAGTCAGTCATCCCACTTTCTTTTGCATACAGCACCCATAAGGCATTGTCCAGTGCTACAAGAGAATTAAGGGTAAATGTTTTCCTCAAGTTCTCCTTACCTGTGATCTTCTTTGCATAGGAGTGGACATCTTCAAGTGCCTGTTCAATAAATGTAATAGGGTTATCTATCTCCTTACCTTTAAGTATAGAAGCAGCATATTCTGTCACAGAAAACATAAGTGCATTTCCACCTGCCTCACTGTGAGAAGAGAATACATCTGCATCTGACCATAAGACACTCTGAGTTCCAAGCCCTATACCGTAGTTGCTCTCTGACTCAAGGTATACTATCGCCTGCCACGCACCACTTAAATACCCTCCTTTAAAACCAAGTGGCATCTTAAATGGTTCTATGTCAAAATTAAGATTTACTTTTTTTATCTTCATCTCTCCCCCTATTCTGTTTTGGCTTTAGAGTATATAATAATATACAAATGGAGACAACACAAAATTATTCTATCTTTTTCAGTTTCATCGCAGGTATTCTTTCTTTCTTCAGTCCCTGTATACTTCCTTTAATCCCTGCCTATCTTTCCTACATTACAGGTATGTCTGTGGAAAATCTAAAGGAAGGGAATACAGCAAGAAACTTTTTTCTTGTCCTCTTCTTTGTCGCTGGCTTTACATTTATCTTCACTGTACTGGGTGCATCAGCCACCTGGTTAGGAAAGTATCTACTGGCAAAACAGACACTTTTACGCATTGGTGGTGGCATTATTATAATAATCCTGGGCATACATCTCACAGGGCTTTTAAAGATAACCCGACTTTACAGGGAGAAAAGATTAAGGATAGGTAAAACAGGTAAAGGATATTTCAGCGCATTCCTTATAGGGATGGCATTTGCTGCTGGATGGACACCCTGCGTTGGACCTGTGCTCGCATCCATCCTTATAGTTGCCTCATCACGGGAAACAGTGAGACAGGGTGTACTGCTACTTGTCTTCTACTCGCTCGGTATAGGCATCCCTTTTATCATCACCACAATAGCCATCACAAAGATGTTAAGTGCCTTTTCCCGAATAAAGAGATACTACCATATTATAGAAGTCATCACAGGCATACTTCTTATTGTAATAGGACTGCTTCTTATCCTCAACAGGTTCCACTTTTTGTTTTAGGTGCTTACCTTCTTTACAGGATATTTCTTCAATACCCCTATCTCCGGAAGTTTACCTGCAAGTGGCTTTGCATAGTCAATAAACTTTCCTGTAACATCATTTCCCTTTTCATTGATAAATTCAGCAGGCATACTCCTTGTGTTTTTAGCCACCTTCTCAAGGGGAACTGGCTCATAATACACATAGTACTTTTTCCCCGCCTTCCTCTTTATTGATACAGAACCACTATCTATCTTTCCAGAGACAGCATACTTCACAGCAAGTTTTCCCACCTCATACGCCTCTTTTGCATCCACCTCTGAAAAGATGGCAGGGAAAGAACGTTGTAGATATCCAAAGGTATCTGCCCTTACACGGCTTATCTTCAACTCCTGACGTATGATGTCAGCAAGAAGGTCTCCAAGAATACCTGTGCCGCTTAACTGGACATTTCCGTGTGTATCAACCTCTTTTGTAAACTTCGCTGCAATCGCTTCTCCATTCTCATCTGCAATCCCTTCTGAAACAGTAACAAGACACCTCCCATATTTAGCATAGACATCCTCAACATCTTTCAAAAACTGCTCTTTACTGAATGGCTTTTCAGGGAAATAGATGAGGTGCGGACCATCTCCTTCGTTGACCCTTGCTAATGCAGATGCAGCCACAAGAAAGCCAGCATGCCTGCCCATAACCACATCTATCTTTACCCCTGGAAGAGAGATATTATCAAGGTTATCTCCCATCACTGCCATTGCAACAAACCTTGCTGCACTTCCATAGCCAGGTGTATGGTCATTTTCAAGAAGGTCATTGTCAATGGTCTTTGGGATATGGAAACACCTGAACTCATAGTTTACCTTTTTTGCATTCTCATTGATGATATTTGCTGTTTCAGCAGAATCATTACCCCCTATGTAAAAGAAGTATCTGATATCATACTTCTGCAACATATTGAATATAACCTCACAGTCCTGCTCACTCGGCTTTTTCCTTACACTTCCTAAAGCAGCACAGGGAGTAGTTGCTACCTTCTTAAGTGTGGGCAATGACTCTTTTTTAAGGTCTATCAGCCGTTCCTCCATCACACCCTTTATTCCATTAAGAGAGCCATATATCCCCTTTATCTCCTTGTGCTTCTTTGCCTCTAATATTGCCCCTACCAAACTCTGATTAATCACCACTGTAGGACCGCCACTCTGCGCAATCAACATATTACCTTTCAATTTTTCCGCCATTTTTACCTCCCGGTATAACTTATTCCCCTCTCCCTGAGCTATCCCTTACCCACAATTTTCTCTTTTTTCTCTCTACCTGTCAAACATGAAATGGGATGTCTGGCGAACGACTTGCGGAGGAACAGGAACAAAACAAGCAGAAAAGCACAAGCGTTCGGGATATCCTTCGTAGGCGGTGTCTGAACCCGTCGGAGAAACTTTTCGGAGACGGGTGAGTTCGCCGTAGCCCGATTTCTGCGTAGTTTTGTCTGTACCGTAGCACCTGTCGTGAGCCAGATTTCCCATTTCCTCCTTTCACCCCCACCT
>Ga0078972_1008673_pt1 | contig 20951 bp, 17 predicted proteins | sample YelNatPaOPGAMG01_FD_67568 | JGI IMG/M metagenome (GOLD analysis project Ga0078972, IMG submission 67568) | Hot spring thermophilic microbial communities from Obsidian Pool, Yellowstone National Park, USA - OP-RAMG-01 (SPADES assembly) (version 2) | ecosystem: Environmental > Aquatic > Thermal...
TGAATGACAAAGCTCTAAAATTCCCTAAAGGATTTCTCTGGGGAGCGGCGGTGTCGGCGCATCAAGTGGAGGGCGGGAATCGAAATGATTGGTCGGAATGGGAAAAAGAAAATGCAAGGCGCCTTGCCAAAGAGGCGAGATTGAAATGGGCGCCTTGGCAGCAGGAAAAGTTTCCGGAAATGTTCGATTCGCAAAATTATATTTCCGGACGGGCTTGCGATCATTATAATCGCTACGAAGAAGATCTAGATATCGCCAAATCTCTTGGCTTCAACGCTTTTCGAATTTCCATTGAATGGTCCCGCATCGAACCGGAAGAAGGAAAGTTCGATGAGCGGGGAATCGAGCACTACCGAAAAGTTATTGAGGCTATCCGCGCGCGGGGAATGGAGCCGTTTGTATGTTTGTGGGCTTTTACAAATCCGATATGGCTTGCAAATATTGGTGGTGTGGTTCATAAAAATTTTCCCGAATATTTTTCCCGCTATGCCGAGTGTTTGGCGGAAAAATTCAATGGTCTCGTAAAATTTTGGATAACTATCAATGAACCAACGACTATAATCGGGATGTCATACGCAATAGGACGTTGGCCACCGCAGAAAAAAAGACCCTTATTAGTGCTTAAAGCTTATAAAAATTTTGCTGAAGCGCATTGTCTTGCATACGATAAGATTTGTAAAAAATCAAAAAATTATCAGGTTGCCTTTTCGCATTTATTTCGATTCATTGAAGCCTGTAACAAAAAGTCAGCTTTGGATTCACTATCGGCGGGGATTTCTAATTATTTTGCGAATCAAAAATTTTTCAGTCTAATAGAAGATAAGAATGATTTTTTGGCAGTACAATATTATTTTCACGATCGAGTAAAATTTCCGGGGTTTATAAGAAACGAAAATAAAGAGGTGTCGGATTTAGGCTGGGAAATTTATCCGGAAGGAATTTATCATATTTTAAAAGATCTCAAAAAATATAACCTGCCAATCTATATCACTGAAAACGGTCTGGCGGATGCCGAAGATAAAAAACGCGCAAACTTCATCAAAGACCATTTGGGCTGGGTTCATAAAGCCATTCAAGAGGGCGTGGATGTTCGCGGGTATTTTCACTGGTCGCTTCTCGACAATTTCGAATGGGACAAAGGTTTTTGGCCGCGGTTTGGGCTGGTGGAGATGAATTACAAAACAATGGAGCGCAAAATTCGCCCGAGCGCTTGGGAATACGCGAAAGTTTGCAAAAGCAATGAATTGGTTCTTAAATAAATACAAGAAAATACAAAATAAATCTTCTGAAATAAGGATGATTCGTTTCAATATTCTAAAACATTGAAATAGGCAGAGAAATAAAAACAAAAATTATGTGGGTTTACATTGCCATAATTGGATATGCTTTACTTGCCGTTGAGGCGGTGATGAGCAAATATATTTTAGCCGCGCGGATGAAAGATTGGCCACTTTATGCTTTTTATGTGGGAATTTTTTCTGTTTTCAGTCTTTTTTTGGCTCCTTTTGGTATCAAGTGGCAGGGCATTCTTCCTTTTCTGATTTCGTTTCTTTCCGGAATTATTTTTTTCCTGTCCTTGTCTTTTCTTTTTTATTCCTTAGTTCGCTCCTCGGCTTCTCGGGTGTATGTTCTTTTTGGAGCTGTATCCACTATCGTTACGGCGGTTTTAGCCAGATTGATGATTGGGGAAATCATTTCAAAAAGGGAGGTGGCGGGAATACTTTTTCTTTTGCTGGGAGGAGCAGTTATTTCTTACAAATTCTATGCCTCAAGGTTTTTTTCCCACTGGCGAGGAGCCACTTTGGCCGGGATCTTGGCTGCTCTTTCGCTAATTCTTCTCAAACTGGGGTATGATAATGGAACCTTTGTAAATGGGTATATTATAAGCCGGATGGGAATAATGTTCGCGGCTCTCGCGGCGCTTCTTATTCCGGACTTTCGAAGAGCGGTTTTTGAAAATATTAAAAAAAGAAAACGAAAGGAAAATGTGGAAAACTTGGCTGGCACTATTGTTGCCAAGTCTACGGCTGGCCTTGGGACGCTTCTTATAAACTACAGTATTTCTTTGGGAAGTGTAGCGGTGGTGAGTTCGTTGGTGTCGGTTCAATATCTGCTTACTTTTGTATTTGCTCTTTTTCTTTCTCTTTTTCTCAAAAATATTTTTGTGGAAAAGTTTTCACTGCTTAATATTTTAGCTAAAATGACGGGGATACTTTTTGTGACAATGGGGACGCTTTTGGTTATTTTTAAGTAAATTTCAAGATTTAATTTGAGGTTCTATCCCGAGTTGACTATGGCAAGAAATACCAGATTCCGAGTACCAAATCTAAAAAAATCCAAAATCCAAAATCCAAAATACCAAACAAATTCCAATTTCCAAATTCCAATGACCAAAACTTTTGTTTTGAATTTTGGAAATTAGAATTTTGATATTGTTTTGGATTTTGGATTTGGGATTTTTGTTATTTTGGATTTTGGATTTCTACTTAAAACACCATAAACATCTGCCAGTAAAATTATAGCTCTGCCGGCCGAACTGCCAGTTGATGAGGCAGATTAAACTTGGGAAGCTTCATTGGCTGAAAAACAACTTATGAAACTAAGAAGAAAAATATTTTTGCTTGTTCTTATAGCTTTAGCTGCCAGTCTTTTTTATTTGGCCAGGAAGCCAGTGGGGATTGTGAATAATCCCGAAGACATAAAGTGGGGAGTGGCTTTTTCAAAGGTATTTGCGACTGAAATGGGACTTGATTGGCGGGAGAGTTATCTGGCGGTTCTTGATGATTTAGGAGCAAAAAGAATCCGTCTTCCAATTTATTGGCAGGATGTGGAAAGCAAAAAAGGAAAATTTGATTTTTCGGATTATGACTGGATGATTGAAGAAGCGCAAAAAAGAGACGCGCAACTCATTCTTGTTGTTGGCAGAAAACTTCCTCGCTGGCCGGAGTGTCATGCTCCTTTTTGGGCAGATAAGCTTTCTGAGGACGAAAAGCAAGAAAAAATTCTCTCGGTCATAGAAAAGGAAATCAAGCGCTACAAAGATATTCCCAATTTATATCTTTGGCAAGTGGATAACGAGCCCTTCCTTCCTTTTGGGGAATGTACCACGACTAACAAAGACTTTCTTGACCGGGAAGTGGCCAAAGTGCGGGAAATTGATCCCAATCACAAAATTATGATAACCGACAGCGGGGAACTTTCTATTTGGGTGCGAGCGGCTAAGCGAGCTGATATTTTTGGAACGACAATGTACCGGGTTATTTACAAAAATCCAATTGGCTATTTCAAATATCCGCTGCCCCCTCAATTTTTCTGGCTAAAAGCCAATCTGGTGCATCTCTTTTACCCTCAAAAGCCAATTATTGTCTCTGAGCTCCAAGCCGAACCATGGGGACCGAAGCTGATTTATGACTTGTCTTTGGAAGAACAGGAAAAATCAATGAGCCTCAAGCAGTTTCACGAAAATATTGAATACGCAAAAAAGGTCGGTTTTCCGGAAAATTATCTCTGGGGCGTAGAATGGTGGTATTGGCTCAAAACAAAGCACAACAAGCCCGAGTTTTGGGAAGCGGCGAAAGAGATTTTTTCCAAATGATTCAAAGCTAAGCTTTTTCCTCGCGAGCTGACCACTCACGATTTCTCAAAGCTTAGCTTTCAAGCTGATTTCAGTTTTTCCAACATCTCTTTTTCAGCTTCAAGAATGTCTTTTCCCAGAAATTCCACGGACAAGTGTCCGTTTTTTATTTCTCCATTAAAAAGTTTTTCCAAGTTTCGAAGAGAGGACAAGTCATTTGTCTTGAAAAGAGCAATATTTTTTTTGAGTGATTCGCTGTACACAACAGCAAAAATTTTTCCCGAAGAAAAATTATCTTTTATTTTCTCCAAAATGAGAGGCAAATCAGCTTCCGTTGTTCGGCTTTGAACAAAATCCTCAAGAGAAACCAGCGACCAAGCCAACTTCAATTTTTCGTCCCAGTTGAGTCGGGCCATGACGCGCCCCCAAAGTTTGAGGAAAGGGAAAGATTGGGTTTTCAAAAGATGGCGGACAATTTCCTGTTGATTGGCGCCTTTTTCAATGAGCCAGGAAGCAGTGAAAAAAGTTTGAGGAGTTGTTCGTTCGCTTTGAAAGTTGGAAGTAGTTGAAACTATTCCGGCAAGAAAACACTGAACCACCGCTGGACTCAGGCGCTTTTCGTCAAAACTTTTTGAAAATTCTGCCAAAACTTCTGAAACAGAAGAAGCGGTTGTGTCTACTAGATTGAACTGTCCAAAATTTTCATTGGCCGGGGAATTGTCAATGTTTACAATCGGAAGCTCGAAAAAAAGATCGCTGTTTTTTTCTTTGAGTTTGCCAAGATCCTCCAGACTTTGGCAGCCAATCACCACGATAAGATCATATTTGAATTTAGCCGGCAAAAAAGAAAAATCGCGTGGATCAATCGCTTCTTTTTCGGGGGTGATATAGATCTCAAAAGCATTTTCTTTTTCTTCAATGCGGTAGTTGATAACTTTGTTGTGTTTAGTATTGAAAGACAAAACAAAATCTCGCGCGCCGACAATTTCTTTCTCTCTTTTGTCGGGAAGAGTCAGAAATTTCAATTTTTCAGCCTGAGAGTTGTTTTCTAGGATCACTGGATCTTTGCCTAGATTTTTGAGCAAATGAAAAAACCCCCAACTAGCCGAGAGAGCGTCGCTGGAAGCTTTAGGTTTGGTAAGAAGTAAAATGCTTTGAGAGGCGTTGATTTGACTTTTGATTTGGTCTTGGATGGAAAGAGTCATAAGATTCTTGACTGAATTTTCACTTGAAGATGTTTAGTTTTGTAGAATATCAAATAGAAAAATGGATGTCAATTTTTAGCGGGAAAGCTTTAGACGTCGGACGTCTAAAACGTCACTTCAGGGGGTTGACAAAAAGCGATTTTGGGTGTAGAATTAAGGGTTAAAAATAAAATTAAAGAAGGAGGAAAAGGAGATGAAAAATCTCCGGAGATTTTTTTTGATTTTTTTCGCAACCGCGTTTTGCGGTTGCGCGGGGGTCATTTATGACCCCATTTATCCGCCGCGGGAAGTTTATGTCCCGTCGGTGGATTGGAGCCGGGCGCCTTTGGAAGTGATCAGACGCTCGGCTCGGCTGGATCTCGAGCTCCAAAGAGCTCGAGAAAGGTATGAGGCTGCTCGCCGAGCTCAGCAGGAACAGGCTCGTGCGGCAGCAGAACATGATTTCTACAATCAGCTCCCCCGCGGTACCCATGCCCCTTCTTCCCTTTGTGGGGAGGCTTACGAGGCTTACCAGGAAAGGTTTAATAGCCTTGTAAGAGAATATCGCTTCCTGCTGGAGCAGGAGGCAAAAAAAAGAGGGGAATTAGACTTCTACCGCCGTCACAAGTCGCCGTGGCGATGAGTGACGGCGAAAAAATAGAAGGGCTGACTTCAAGTCAAAACATTGGCTTAGTCGGCCTTTTCTTTTTGCTTCCTCTTTGCCAAAAATGATATTTGTGCCAGAATTGAATATAATGAGAAGAGAGTATATTACAACAAGTCACAAGCAGACGCAAAAACTGGGCGAGATGTTAGCCGAGGAACTACGTGGCGGGGAGATAATTTGCCTTACCGGAGAGTTGGGAAGCGGAAAAACAACTTTCGCGCAAGGGATATTAAAGGGATTGGAAGCGAAAGGACCATTCACTAGTCCGACGTTTGTGGTGATGAAGAAATATCAAGTCGAAAGCCAAAAGTTTTCCAAGGTTCGGCCTTTTTTTAATCAAGGTTCGACCTTTCCCTTGTCGGGCAAGCCCTCCAATTCCTCAAGGCCAAACCTTTCGAGAATTCCTCAAGGCCAAACCTTATGCAATTCCCCAAAGCCAATCTTTAAAACTTTGAACATTTATCACATAGATTGTTATCGGGTTAAAGCGCAAGATATTCTTGAGTTAGGCTGGAAGGAAATAATCGCGAATAAAAATAATGTCGTAATTGTCGAGTGGGCGGAGAAGATAAGGCGGATAATTCCGAAAAATTCTGTTTGGATTAAATTTGAGTATAAAGGGAAGAGTGAGAGGAAAATCAGCATGAATTTCTAATATCTAATTCCTAATTTCCAATAAAAATTCAAATGCCTAATGCCCAAATTTGAAAATTTGATTTTTGGCATTTTATTAGAAATTAGAAATTGGGAATTGGAAATTTGAGAATAAACTTGCTATCAGCAAAATTATGAAGAAAAAACTTATTTTGATAGATTCTAATGCGCTGATACATCGCGCTTATCACGCTCTTCCTCCTTTGACTACCAAGAAAGGAGAGCTGGTAAATGCGGCTTATGGGTTCACTTCGGTTCTTCTCAATGTTCTCAACCGCTTCAAACCTGACTATATCGCGGCGGCTTTTGATCTCAAGGAACCAACTTTTCGTCACAAGGAATTCAAAGACTATAAAGCCACTCGGGTAAAGGCTCCTGACGAGCTCTATGAGCAAATCCCTCTCGTGAAAAAAATTGTCGAGGCTTTCAATATTCCTGTTGTTGAAAAAGAAGGTTACGAAGCCGATGACCTCATTGCCACTTTGGCGCGAAAAACCGAAAAACTTCACCCAGAGGTAGAGGTAGTTATTGTTACGGGAGATCTTGATACACTCCAATTGGTCAATGACAAGGTGAAAGTCTTGGCTCTTCGCAAAGGAATGAGCGATTCCGTTCTTTATGGCAGAAAAGAAATTTTGGAAAAATATGGCCTTGTGCCCGAACAGATGATCGACTACAAAGGATTGCGAGGGGATCCTTCCGATAATCTTCCCGGAGTTCGCGGCGTTGGCGAAAAAACGGCTGTTGAGCTTCTCAAAAAATACAAAACCCTGGAAGGAGTTTATCAGAATCTTGCTGAGATAAAGGAAGGAATCCGCAAAAAATTGGAAAAAGACAAACTGCAAGCTTTCTTCAGCAAGCGTTTAGCGCGGTTGGTGGAAAACGCTCCCATTGATTTTGACCTTGAGAAATGTTTAGCGCGGGATTTTAGCCGGGTGAAAGTCATCAATCTTTTGCGAGAGCTTGAATTTTTTTCGCTTCTTCGGCGTCTTCCGGGTTATGAAGATCACTTGGAAGAGAGCGAAAGAAGCAAACCCGCTGATCAAAAAGATTTAGAAAAAATAGAATGGAAAAAAGCTGAAACTTTTGAGCTGGAAAAATTTCCAAAAACAGAAACAATTTCAATTGCTTCAAAAGAACAAGGTATAGCCGTCAGCTTTGACCCTCATTCAGCCGTTTATTTTTCTAAGATTAGCCCAAATTTCAAAAAAATTCTGGAGGATGGGAAAATAAGAAAGGTAGGTTTTGATCTCAAAAGAGAGCAACATCTTTTAGATGAAAAAGAAGTGAGTTTGCAAGGAATTTCTTTTGATGTTCAGCTGGCAGCTTATCTTTTGAGTTCTGGAACAAATCTTTCCTGGGAGGATCTTGTTCTTCAAGAATTGGGAATAATGGTCCCGAAAGAAAGCAAAAAATCCGGGCAAGCTACTCTTGTTTTTCAAGAAGATGAGGGAGAAATAGAAAGGCTTTGTCAAAAAGCGGCTTATAACCTGGCTCTCAAAGAAAGACTTGAGGAGAAATTGGAAAAAATCAGTCGAGAGCAGGCTTCGCAAGGTCAGGAGAAGACGCTCAAGGATCTTTTTGAAAAAATTGAGATGCCGCTGGTGGAAGTTTTGTTCAAAATGGAAAAGGCGGGCGTACGAATAAACAAAACTGTTCTGAAAGGCATTTCAGCTAAACTTGACCAGCGAGTGAAGAAGCTGGAAAAAGAAATTCAAAAAATGGCTGGCGAGGATTTCAATGTCAATTCCTCTGTCCAGCTTCGGGAAATTCTTTTTGAAAAGCTCAAGATTCCTACCAAGGATATCAAAAAAGGGAAAACCGGATTTTCAACAGCTTCCTCAGAGCTTCAGAAAATAAAAGCGCTTCACCCAATCATTGAAAAAATTGAAGAGTACCGAGAACTTTTCAAGTTGAAAACGACTTATCTTGATACTTTGCCGGAAAAAACGGACGAAAATTCGCGTTTGCATACCACTTTTAATCAAGCGGTGACAGCAACGGGCCGGCTTTCTTCGTCAGAGCCCAATCTGCAAAATATTCCCATTCGGACGGAGTTGGGTCAAATTATCCGCACCGCTTTTGAGGCAGAAGAAGGCTATAAGTTTGTAAGCGCCGATTATTCCCAAATTGAACTTCGAATCGCGGCTTACCTTTCCGGGGATGTGCGAATGATTACTACTTTTTTAGAAGGAGAGGATATTCACGCAGCCACAGCGGCAAGAATCGGCAAGGTTGAGCTTGATAAGGTATCTGAAAAAATGCGCCGAGCCGCCAAAGCTTTGAATTTTGGCATTATCTATGGCATGAGTCCCTTTGGTTTTGCTCAATCAGCAGGAGTCAGTCCCGAGGAGGCCAAGGAATTCATCCGAAAGTATTTTGCCAACTACCCCCAAGTGGCTCAGTTTCTTGACGAAGTGAAAATTTCAGCGCGCGAGAAAGGTTTTGTGGAAACGGAAATGGGCCGACGCCGGTACCTTCCGGAAATAAACTCGTCCAATCTTCAACTCAGAAACCAAGCCGAACGGATGGCGGTGAATATGCCCATTCAAGGTTTGGCGGCGGATATTATCAAATTGGCAATGCTTGAAGCTGATAAATTGATTCAGGAAAAATATCCTGAAGCAAAAATGATTCTTCAAATTCACGACGAGTTGCTGTTTGAAGTTCCAGAAAAAACCGCAGAAAAATTTGCCCAAGATGTCAAAGTTGTTATGGAGAGTGTCTACGGTCTCTCCGTTCCTCTTGTTGCGGACGTGAAGATCGGGGACAATTGGGGAGAGGTGTAGGATTTGTTTTAATAATGACAGCATAAGTTTTTGGTTAGTTTATAAAGGCTAGAAAATACTAGAAAATAGCGGATAAATCCCGCATCTGATTCGACAATAAGCGGGATTTTTTTGCGATCAAATTCGTGCTAAAATGCAAAACACAGAGGAGAGATTGCCTATGAACGAGTCAAGCAAAAAATTGATAAAACTAGGGATTTTTGTTTTGCTTCTTTTTTGGGTTGGTTTTTTATACGCGCGCAAAATCGATCTTGCAACGGCGGATCTGGGGCGGCATCTTCAAAACGGAAGATGGGTGGTGGAAAATCATTTCAACCTATCTGAAAAGAATTCTCCCCTTTTTGAAAATTATTATTCCTATACCCATCCGGATTTTAAGGTTATAAATCACCACTGGGGATCGGGAGTAATTTTCTTTTTTATCTGGAAACTTTTTGGTTTCAGCGGCCTTTCCCTTTTCTATATTTTCTTGAGTCTGGTTGCTTTCTCTCTTTTTTTCTATGTTGCTTTTCAAGAATCTGATTTCACCTTAGCTTTGCTTTTGGCTTTTTTCTTGGCTCCGCTTATGACTGAGCGAACGGAAGTGCGGCCGGAAATTTTCAGCGTTCTTTTTGGCGCGCTTTTTCTTTTTTTGCTTTGGGAATATTTCCAAGAGAAAATAAGTGGGAAATGGCTTCTTTTTCTTGGAGTGCTTCAAGTGTTTTGGGTAAATCTTCATGTCTATTTTTTTCTAGGGGGCTTTTTAGTGGGAGTTTTTTGGTTTTCTGAGATAGTCCATGTTCTTTTTCAAAGGCTGACCGATGAAGAATTTGCAAGAAAAACAAAGAAAGTAAAAGTTTTGACAATTATTCTTTTTCTGGTCTTTCTAGCGGCCTTGATAAATCCCTTTGGTTTTGAAGGGTTGTTCTATCCGGTCAAAATTTTCAAAAACTATGGCTATACAATTGTAGAGAACAAATCAGTTAGTTTTGTTAAAAACTATGGGATAGTAGATTCTAACTTTACGCTTATAAAAATAGTTCTGACTCTGGTATTTTTGAGTTTTGTTTTGCTTTTTGGGGTAGACCGCAGAAAAATATCTCTTCCCTACCTCATATTTTCCGTTTTCTTTGGAGTTTTAGGCTGGATGGCTATTCGCAACTTCACTCTTTTGGGCTTTTTTGCTCTTCCGGTGCTAGCCTATAACTTCTCTTCCTCTTTGGGTCAAAAGGAAGGCGAAAGGAGTTTGGTGAAAGAAAAAGGGATAGCCATTTTGTATATAATACTGGTCATGGTTGGCTTGTGGGGAAATTTTGAGTATTTGAATGAGCGTTGGGAAAAGAAAGGGATTGGGCTTATGTCGGGAGCAACGAAAGCGGCCGAGTTTTTTCAAAAAGAAGGTCTTAAGGGCCCCCTTTTCAACAATTATGATCTTGGCGGTTATCTCATTTTTTCTCTTTTTCCTGAAGAAAAAGTTTTTGTGGACAACCGCCCGGAAGCCTATCCCGATTCTTTTTTCAGTGAGGTTTACAAACCAATGCAAGAAAAAGCGGATGTTTTCAAAAAAGCTGATCAGCAGTATAATTTCAATGCGGTGTTTTTTTATCGGAATGATATCACTCCTTGGGGAATGAATTTTCTCAAAATTATCAGGGAGGATCCAGAATGGGCGCTGGTTTATGAAGATAATTATGCTTTGATATATCTCAAGAAAAATGAAGAGAATAGGGATTTGATTAACAAGTATAAAGAATAGAAAATACAAAATCCAAAATCCAAATACCAAATACCAAAGATCCAAAACTCCAAAGTTCCAAAGCTCCAAATACCAAACATTAGGAAATTTTGTTATAGTTGATTCGAGATGATTTCCGGCTAACGATCTTGGGTTGATATTTTATAAAAGAACAAATTTTGCTTTACTTAAAGAAAATTTATCAGGAGATATGAGTTTTGATATAGTGAAGTTACCGAACAGGACACCGCTTTTTCCATTTTAAGTTTAAGCAAATCACTATGCCCGAACTTCCCGAAGTGCAAACTATTGTTGATGATCTAAATCGAAAAATAAAAGGCGATACTATCGTCGGTTTTTGGAGCGACTGGAAAAAATCAGTCAAGATGCCGGTTGAGAAATTCACCCAAGAGATTAAAGACAAAAGAATCTTGAGCGCCAGTCGGATTGGAAAAAACATCTTTATCAATTTGTCAGGCGGGAAAACAATCTATCTTCATTTGAAGATGACGGGACACCTACTTATAAAACCCCAAATCCAAAATTCAAAATCCAAAACCCCAAATTCCAAATTCCAAACAGGTTCTAAATTCAAATTAAAAAGTCAAAAAGAACCCGATTATTTTTCCGAAAAGGTCAATCAATACATTCACCATATTTTTTATCTCAAATCGGGACGGACGCTGGAATTTTCCGATCTTCGAAAATTCGGAAAAATAATTTTGACTGATACGGATAAGGTAGGGGAAATCAAAGAGATCAAAGAATTGGGGGTTGATGCAATGAGCCGGGATTTTACGCCAAAAAAACTGGATGAAATTTTAGACAGACGCAAGACAAAAATAAAACTGCTTCTGATGGACCAGAGCAAAATTGCCGGGATAGGAAATATATATGTAAGTGAGATTTTATTTGAAGCTGGAATTTTGCCTAGGCGCTCGGCAGATGAAATATCGTCTGGAGAAAGAAAAAAATTGTTTCACGCGATCAAAAAAACGCTTAAAAAAGCTATAAAATTGCGTGGCACATCCGACAGCGACTATCGCGACACATCTGGAGCGCCAGGGAAATTTCAGGAAGTTTTGAAAGTTTACCGCCGGGCTGGAAAAAGATGTCCAAGATGTGGTACAATTATCCAAAGAGAAAAAATGGGGCAAAGAGGAACATTTTTTTGTCCTAAGTGTCAAAAGTAAGCTACGAATAAGCTGTGATGCGAATCAACAAATGAATGCGAATCTACGAATCACTAATCTACGAATAAACATTTGTGATTTGTTGATTCGCATAAGATTCGTAGATTGGCATCACATCTTAGTCGTAATTTGTAAAATAAATTTATGTTCAACAAAATAAAAATGATGGAGACAAAGTCGAAAATTATTTTGGCTGTCGTTCTGCTGTTGGTGATATTTTTAGGCGCTGGATATTTTTTGGGCTGGTTTGGTAAACAAAAAGCTTCTCCTCTGGACCTAAATTCAATGAAAGGAGAAGTTGATATGAGTGCTCCTCTCAATACGGGAGAGGTCAGTCCTTTTACCAGTCTTCCCTGCGCCAATTGGAACCGTCGACCAATTGCCGTGATGGAAGCGGCTGATCTTTCGGTGAGACCCGACAGCGGTTTCTCAGATGCCGATTTAGTCTTGGAAATGCCGGCTATAACAGCCAGCATTACTCGACTTATGGGAGTTTATGTTTGCAATGATCCGCCAGAAGTTGGCTCAATTCGTTCTACTCGTCATGACTATATCGCGCTTGCCGCGGGCTGGGATGCCATTCTGGTTCATTGGGGTGGATCTCATTTTGCGGGAGATATTTTGAACAAAGGAGTGATTGACAACCTGGATCTCAATGGCAGTTTTGGTAACAAAGCTTCCGAGTGCGGTTTTCGAAAAGCGGGCATTCCGGCGCCGGATAATGGATTTGCCAAATTTGAAAAGCTTTTAGAGTGCGCGAAGGCAAGGAGCTATCGAATGGAAAACAAGTTTTCTGGATATCCGCATCAAGAGGAAGCGCCGTTGGATCAGCGACCAAAAGGAGGACACCTTCGAGTGGGTTTTGCGGGACCTTATGCAGTTGATTATGACTATGATAGAACGACTAACTCTTATCTTCGCAGTTGGAACAAGGTTGCCGACAAGGATGCCAACAACGACAAACGTCTTGCTCCAAAAAACGTAGCCGTTTTAATTGCCTCTTCCGAGCAAATTGAGGGACAATATAACAATGTTCAAATCGGCGATCCCCAGTTTGACAGCGTAAGTGAAGGCGACGCTTTTTACTATTTCAACGGAAAGGAGATAAAAGGCCGTTGGAAAAAGGATAAGTCCAAATGGGCCTCAAAACTTTTCATGTATGACGAATCCGGTCAAGAGGTGAAATTTGTACCGGGGCAAATTTGGGTGGAAATTTTGGAGCCGGGGCAAGCGCTCAAATGGGAACCGCAGCTCTAGCCAAGAATTTGGGAATAAAGGGCTAAAATTTTAATGTCGCTTGGCGATGATTATTTTCTTATACGGCGAGGACGAGTTTTGTTCAGGTCGAAAACTGGCCGAGATAAAAAATAAGTTTCTTGAAAAAAACAAAGAGGGCGGAACCCTGTTTGTTTTTGATTTTGCTCAGGCGGAAGAAAAAGTTGATGAAATGCTTCTTAAACTTTCTTCCGGGGGATTGTTTTCAAACAAAAAACTGGCTGTTGTAAAAAACATTCTTCAAAATAAAGTAGCGGCTGAAGACAAAAATATTTTTTCTTTTCTAAAGAAGATAAGCAAAGGACAAGAAAAAGATCTAATTCTTATTTTCTGGGAAAAAGGGAAAATTGACCAAAAAATGAGGTTAGCAAAATTTTTGCTTGAGAAGGCTAAGAAGCAAGAATTTGAAATTCTAAAGGAGTCAAAACTGGCAAGCTGGATAAATAAAGAGGTTAAAGAAGTCGGCAGAGGGGTAGTTACGATCAGTCCAAAAGCCGTGGAAAAACTTTCCGTTTTTGTGGGAAGCAATTCTGCGCTTCTTACCAAAGAAATTGAGAAATTGGTTACCTACAAAAGTCAGGGGGAAATTTCTGAAGAAGATGTAGAGCTTTTGGTGAAAGCAAAGGTTGATACGGATATTTTTCGGACACTGGACGCGCTGGGGAATGGAGACAAAAAGAAAGCCCTCGAGCTTTTACATAATCATCTGGAGAGGGGCGACCATCCCCTTTTTATGCTCGATAGGTACTTTTATCAATTTCGGAACTTGCTGAAAGTGAAATCCCTAGCGGAAAAAAACAAGTCTCCCAGTGAAATTGCCACTGAGCTCAAATTGCACCCTTTCGTAGTGAGAAAGAGTTTAGAACAAGGAAGAAGATTTTCTCTTGAAAAACTCAGAGAGTTATATAAAAAACTTTGCGAAATAGATTTTTCAACTAAAACCGGAAAAGTTGATATTGAACTAGCACTTGACAAGTTTGTAGCGGAAGTTTAATTTTACGTAAATTCTCAAAATTTGGAAAAAGGAGGGTTCTGCGTTGAGCAAAGTAAAGATAAAGCGGATTTCTTATGACAATGAACAGCTTGAAGGCTATATCAATCCCATCAACGCTCTTCTCAGAGTTTTGTCACAAGACAAGCCTGTTCCTTATCAAACTGAATTAGCGGATCTTTCAATGACGATTGACTCCTACGATTTCGAGCTCTATGTAATTGAGGAAAACGAGAGAATTGTAGAGATGGGCAGTATTCACTTTCATCGGACCCTAACAAAGACAGCGGCATATATTGAGGATGTCGCAGCCTTGGATGAGTACCAGGGAAGGGGATATGGATACATGATTGTCAGTCAGTTATCTTATTGAACGGGCCAAGGTTAATAAGGCGAAATTTGTCGAGCTAACCAGCAACCCGAGTCGAATTGCTGCTAACAAACTTTATCAAACTTTATCAAAAATTGGGTTTTACTATCTCCCAAAATCAATCTCTACCACCTGTATTTTTTAAGAAAAACGACTTAAACCTTCCTTTTAGAGAAGGGTTTTTTATGTTAAAATCTTGAGGCGTCATTTTTACCCATATGGGTATATTTGACGTCCGTTGATTTTTGATGATTTTTACAAACTTATTTTATTGAAGATTTTTTTAGTATCTTTATGGGTTTGTCGCCAAACGGCAATCAAAAAATTATTTTTAGCTTATAAATGGCTTTTTTAGCCCTTTTATCCTAAAACCTCTTTGGCTTAAATAAGCTAAGAAATTGAATTAGCAACAGTTCTATTAGAAAGTTAGAAAAGACCGTCCCTGTGAATTTTTTCGAGGCGGTCTTTTTGCTCCAAAATCCTAAGGCGTCAGTTTTACCCATATGGGTATATTTGACGTCCGCTGACTCCCGCTGACACTCGCTGATATTTGCGGAATTATTCTTTTTGATGTAATTCTTCCTAAATTCGGAGATTTCGAAAAAGAGATTAGGAGAACCAAAAAACCGCTCCGGCATTATATCGGGGCGGTATTTTTTTGAAGAAAACTGCTTGAGTATTATCTAATCTTTTGCTTCATTTCTGTTTTGGCTTCGCTTTTCCAAAAGCGCCTTTCAAATTTTGATTCTAGTTTCATAAGGTCGTATTTATAGGCGACATTGTCCAATTTTTATGGGTTTTATATTAACTTGTATCCAACGGAACTCGGGCAATCTTTTAGCTTTTCAATTCTATCTTTAACTTTATCAAATCTTTCATTAATTCTTCCAAACTTATTCACGACCAAAATTGCCAGATTCTCTGAAATTATTTTTTTCTTCTGTAGAAAGATACCCAAAAATTTAAGCTCTTATTTTTAATTTGTATTGAATATCCAATCAAACTTTTCTATTTTCCTGCCTTTTTCATCAGTTTTGCAAGTCTTGATTTTTTGCGAGCGGCGGTATTTTTTTTGATAACGCCAACTTTCGCTGCTTTGTCGAGGGCTTTTTGAACCATTGGGAAATATTTTTTAGCCTCTTCGTGTTTTTGAGAAGCAATAAGATTGCGCAGTTTTTTTACCGCTTCCTTGAAAGCTTTTTTGGTTTTTAGGTTTTGGGCCGCGCGTTTTCGAGAGGCTCGAAGATACTTTTTGGCGCTTTTCTTAATAGGCATATTTGTTATGGCTCAAGAATAAGATAAAAATAAAAATTACTATATATTTCTAGCATGTATTTGTTTTTTTGTAAATAATCTTTGTATTTGTTAGAATAAAACTATCTGGAAATTGTCCCAAAACTGAGTTTTAGGACAATTTCCCTAATTTAGGGTTTTTCGGGTTTATGATTGCTAAAATCAAAGGAAAAATTGTTTACCTTCGGGATCACTATGTCGTAGTGGACGTAAACGGTGTTGGTTATAAAATATTTGTTACTGATTTTGCGATGGGGAAAATTGCCGGAAAGGAAGAAATAGAACTCTATACCCATACTTATGTCCGTGAGGACATCTTGTCGCTTTATGGGTTTTTGACGCTGGAGGAGTTGGAGATGTTTGAACTTCTCATTTCTATCTCAGGAATTGGGCCGAAGGCAGCGATTGGAATTTTGACTATTGCTGAACCAAAGACTATTCGAGCGGCGGTGTTATCCGGTGATTCTTCAATCTTGACCCGTGTTTCGGGGGTAGGCAAAAAAACGGCCGAGCGGGTGATCTTGGAACTCAAAAATAGAATTGCAGAGCTTCCCGGAGAAGATCAAGGAACAGCCCGGGCTGATTCGGAAGCAATTGAAGCTCTTGTTTCTCTGGGTTATTCAGCAACGCAGGCTCGTGAGGCTCTGAAATCGGTGCCGGAAAAAGTAAAAGATGTTTCGGAAAGAGTGAGAGAAGCATTGAAGTTTTTAGGGAAAAAAACTGCAAACTGAACAAAGCGACAAAATGCCAAACAAGGAGACGAATACCTAAACATAATGAAACTTTTGAAACATTTGTCGGTTTGTTGATGTTTGACATTTTGCATCTTTGTAATTTTTTGTAATTTTGCGCATTTTTTATGAATAAAATTGAAAATTTTATTCAAGAAAATTCTCCTGACGGCGGTTTTTTGCAGTCGGAACACTGGAGGAAATTTCAGGAGAGTTATGGCAGAAAAACGTATAGTCTTTCGGCAAATATTGATCAGGATGAGCCCATTGCCTTTGCTAATATCATTACCCATTCTTTGCCGGTAGTCGGCAATTATTTTTATATCCCCCGAGGACCGGTGGTCCAAAATCCAAAGTCCAAATTCCAAAATTCCAAATCCCAAATTCCAAATAATTTCCAATTTCCAACCTGCCTCGCCGGCAGGCAGATTTCCAATTTCCAAAGTTTTTTGGAAGATTTGGTCAGTTTAGCCAAAGAAAAAAATGTTGGTTGGATCAGAATTGAACCGAACCGGAAAGAGGAACTAAGGCTAATAAAAGAAAATTTGCCAGCTAATTTGACAGTTAGAAAATCTTCGATTGATGTTCAGCCAAAAGAAATACTGATGCTGGAGATTGTCAGAAGTGAAGAAGAATTGTTGACGCAGATGAAACAGAAGACGCGGTATAATATAAAACTTTCACAGAAACGAGGCGTTTCCGTGAAAGCAATTTCCGATTTCCAACCTGCCTCGCCGGCGGGCAGGTTTCCAATTTCCAAACAATATGTTGATGATTTTATAAAATTGGTTAATATTACAGCGAAGCGGGATAAAATAAAACCGCATCCGGAAAATTATTATCGCAAAATGTTCGAGGTGATTCCATCGGAAATTTTGAAACTTTATCTTGCTGAATATCAAGGAAAAATTATTGCGGCTAATCTGGTTTTGTTTTTTGGGCGCACGGCGACGTATCTGCACGGGGCTTCGGATAATATCCATCGGGAAGTGATGGCGCCCTATCTTTTGCAGTGGCAGGCAATTTTGGATGCGAAAAAGGCGGGATGTGAGAGGTATGATTTGGGAGGAGTAAAAACAGAGAAAAATCCAAAATCCAAAATCCAAAATCCAAACTCTTGGGCAGGCATTACAAGATTCAAAATGGGCTTTGCGCCGAAAGTCGAACCTATCTGCTTTCCCGGATGCTATGATATAATACTAAAGCCGGTGAAATATAATCTGTATCGAGGCTTGCAAAAACTAAAAAGATTATTTTAGAAAAAACGATTAGCCTAAAGCCTAATTTTAGGAATCGCTAATTTATATCAAAAAGGCAACCGAAAATGAATTTTTCTTCCTCTACAGAATGCTTTGGGCGGTCTGCCGGCAAATGCTTCTGGCCCGGCGGATGGGTAAGTTCGGGAGCTTCGTATCCCTAAAATAGCGCTCGTTTCAAGTCTCCAATAAAACTGGCGAGCAAAAACCCTCGAAATGTTTGACAAGTAGAAAAAAATAAACTATACTTTATATATGCAAGGTAAAAATAAACCATTGTTAAGATATTTAGAGACAGATATAAGGCGTTTAATAGCCAAGCGTCAGTCTGGGCTCATTCTTGGTCCCAGGCAAGTTGGAAAAACCACCTTAGTGCAGAATTTGCTTTCAGGTGTTGATAATCGACTCGAATATTTTTTCCAAATTCCCTCCGTTCGACTGGAAGCTGAGACTGACCCCGGTCGGATTATAAGGGAAGTTGAAGCCGAAAGCGGACAGCCAATTGTTTTTGTCGATGAAGCTCAAAAAGTTCCGGAAGTTTTTGATGCGGCGCAATATCTTATTGATAAAAAAAAGGCTTCTTTCATTTTGACTGGATCTTCAGCTAGAAAACTGAAAAGAAGCGGTGTCAATCTTTTGCCAGGGCGGATAAAAAGGTTCTATCTCGATCCTCTCTTGTGGGGAGAAATGGGACTTATCAAGGAAAACAACCTTCCGGAACTAGCAGTCAAAAACATCAATAAAAAAACCGGTATTAATTTTGAAGATGTTCTCATATACGGGTCGTTGCCGGGAATAATCAGTCAGCCAGAAAAAGACAGAAAAGGCTTTTTGGAAGCATACTCTCAAATTTATTTGGAAGAAGAAATACGAGCCGAGGCTTTGAGTCGGAATATAGGGGCGTTTTCTAGATTTTTGGAATTAGCGGCGGCTGAATCAGGGACTACTCCCAATCTCACGAAATTGTCGAATGAGTCCGGTGTGAGCCAACCAGCTGTGAAAGAATTTTATAATTTACTGGTTGATACTTTAATAGTTGAAAAAATTGAACCTTATCTCAAAAATGCCCGAAAGAGAATATTTTCTTCGTCGCGCTACTATTTTTTTGATATTGGAGTGCGGAATTCTATCGCCAGGCTTCCTCTGGAAAGAGAAACTATTAATGCCCAGAGAGGAATTTTGTTTGAGCATGCGGTGATGCTTGAAATTATTCGAAGAGTAAGAGCTCTTGGAAAAAACTACAAGATCTGTTTTTGGCGAACGGCTGGTGGAGCCGAAGTAGATTGTGTTATTGATATGGGAGCTTTGGCGATTCCGATCGAAATCAAAGCTTCAAAAATTGTTGTTCCTTCTGAGCTTAAGGGGCTCAAGAGCTTTCTGGCTGACTATAAAAAATCAGCCAAGCATGGATATGTTATTACGATGGGAGAAAAAAAAGAAAAGCTAGCGGAAAATATCACAGCCTTGCCCTGGTTTTATCTTTAAAATAATTTTTGAAATGCCAGAAACAAAAAACCGTCTTTCTCAATCCGGGCTTTATCAAAAAATCCAACAAAGCGAAGGCTTGAGAAAGGCAAATAAAAAACGCATCGGAATTTTTTCGCTCACTTGCGACGAAGGGTGTAGCATATATCTCACGGAAATATTCAACCAGAAACTCATTTTTTGGCTTGAAAAGATGGAGCTTGTGTATTTTTTGTCTCTTAAAGATAAAACGGAAATCAAAGATCTGGACGTGGCTTTGGTTGAGGGAGTGGTAACTAGCCAAAAAGACAAAGAAGAAATTGAAAAAATTCGCGCCAACACCAAAATTTTGATTGCGATGGGGACTTGCGCGATGACCAGTCAGCCGTCAGGACAGAGAAACAATTTTGGCCCCGATCAGCTTGAAGAAATCAAGTCCCACCTTGAGAAATATAATTTTCTTCCCAAAGCTTTGGCGTTGAAAGAAGTAGTGAAAGTGGACGATGAAATTCCGGGCTGTCCGATTAATAAAGCAAAATTTATTGAAGTTTTTGAGAAATATTTGTAGTTTTTGCGAAATTACGAGTTAAACAAAATACAAAATTTTCAAATGAAGAGCTATGTTCTATATAAAACGAGAATTTTCTAGTTTTTGTAATTCGCTTAATTCGTATTTCGTAATGTAATTTTATGCACTCATGCAATCTCGACATCGAAATCAATAAACTCTCCAAGATTGAGGGGCATGCGGATCTTGATATCAAAATTCGAGACGGAAAACTTAAGGAAGTGAACCTCAAAGTGATGGAAAATGTGCGGTTTTTCAATCAAGCGGTTGTTGGTATGCCCTACACTTCCGTGCCGCAGTTGGTCTCGCGGATTTGCGGGACTTGCTCCATTGCCCATCTCACGGCTTGTATTGAAGCGGTTGAGAAAACGTTGGGGATCGTGCCTAGTCGGCAAACGGTTTTGCTTCGCAAGCTCACGGTATACTCAATGATGATTCGCGATCATGCTCTCCATCTCTATTTCTTCGTTCTGCCGGATATGCTCGGTATTGATTCTTTGCTCGACGTGCCGGCCAAAAAACACGATCTTATTCACGACGCGCTCTCTGTCAAAGAAGCGGGAAATAATTTATCAGAACTGGTCGCGGGACGAGCGGTTCACGCGCCCTTCGAACAAGTAGGCGGATTCAGCCATGAAATTGACGCTCAAAAGGTTCCGGGTATAGTTGAACAGCTCAAAAAAATTCGTCCCCTGGTTTTGAAACTGATTGATATTTTTGCCAACTGCGATTGGAATTTCGAGCGCAAAACAAACTTTGTAGCGCTGATAACGGATGATTTTTCTTTTTTGGAAGGGAAAATCAAAAGTTCAACCGGCGAGGTAATTGAAGAAAAAGACTACTGGAATCATCTTCACAATGTTGTTCTGCCTTATTCGCAAGCCAGCGGTTTTGAATTTGAAGGAAAAGAATATATGGTGGGGGCTCTGGCGCGACTCAATTTAAACAGGGAAAATTTGCACGAAAATACCAAGCGCGACGCGGGAAAATATCTGGCTAAATTTCCTTCGGAAAACATCTATGATAACAACTTAGCTCAGGCCATTGAAATTTTACACTCGCTTGATCACTCGGTGGAGATTCTTGAGAATACAAAATTTGAAAAGGAAGAAGCGGCCAAACCCGAGCGACTGTCTGGAGAAAACGCGGGAGCGATTGAAGCGCCGCGAGGAACTTTATATTACGCCCTCAAGATTGAAGAAGGGAAAGTAAAAGATATGAAATTAGT
>Ga0078972_1008676_pt1 | contig 20944 bp, 17 predicted proteins | sample YelNatPaOPGAMG01_FD_67568 | JGI IMG/M metagenome (GOLD analysis project Ga0078972, IMG submission 67568) | Hot spring thermophilic microbial communities from Obsidian Pool, Yellowstone National Park, USA - OP-RAMG-01 (SPADES assembly) (version 2) | ecosystem: Environmental > Aquatic > Thermal...
CGTGCTATCCCCATGTCGTCTCCGGCCAGTACGTCACCCTTGGCTTCAACTTCGGGGGTGGTTCGATCCTGCGTTGGTATCGCGATAACTTCGCTCAGGCCGAAATGGCAGAGGCGCAGGCCACCGGCCGCGACGTCTACGACGTCATCCTTGACCCTCTCGACGCGGATCCCGGCAGGCTCATGATGTTGCCACACTTCGCTGGCACCGGTACGCCCTGGCTAGACCCCTCGTCCAAGGGGGCCTTTGTTGGCCTCACACTTGCCACAACCAGGGAGGATGTCCTCAAGGCCATCCTCGAGGGCACAACCTACGAGATTGCCCTGAACGTCCAAGAAATGCAGGCCGCTGGTGTATCACTCGGAGAACTGAGAGCGATTGGCGGCGGCGCTAAGTCCACGAAATGGCTGCAGATCAAGGCCAATATACTCGGCATCCCGCTTGCCAGGTTGAGCATCAGCGAGGCAGCTTGTTTGGGCGCCGCTTTGCTGGCGGGATACGGCGCCGGCATCTTCCCGAACCTCGCCGCCATTGCCGACGAGCTTGCCAAGCCGGTCTCTCGAGTGGAGCCCGACCGGAGCCGTCACCAGGCATACATGGAGAGGGTGGCCCTCTACCGCCAGATTTATCCCGCGCTCAAGGAGATTTTGCACGCCATCTAATTGCTATGTGGCCCGAGATGCAGGTGTCGGCTGGCGGTCATAGACTATCGGCCACGATAGGTGGTACCGGTTCTTCGGTGCCACGAAGAGAGAAGGAAGTGCTCATGAAAGACGAACTGAAGCGATTCAAGATGGTGAGCCACCCGCTGCCCGACGAGAACTGGACTTGGCCCCTGACCGGTGTCGGGCTCGAGAACCTGGGCCAGGATCACCGTGCGGTGCGTCAGCCACTGCCAGAGATCACGCCGGACCAACTGCTCTTGCGCGTGGACGCCGTCGGCTTGTGCTATTCGGATACGAAGGTGATCGCTCAGGGTCCGCAGCACCCTCGCATCTTCGGACGCGACATGGTGGCGAACCCGGTCGTGCTCGGGCATGAAGCCACCCTCACAGTCGTGCGCGTGGGCAGCCGCCTTGCCGGCCGCTTCCATGTCGGCGAGCGCTACATCATCCAGGCCGACATCATCTACAAGGGCCAAGGACTGGCTTTCGGCTATGCCCTGCCCGGTGCCCTCCAACAATACACAGTGGCCGGTCCCGAGATACTAGATGGCGATGAGGGCTGTTATCTGCTGCCTGTGCGCCCTGAAACCGGCTACGCCGAGGCTGCGCTGAGCGAGCCATGGGCTTGCGTCGAGCATTCATATTCACTCTCCTACCGGCACTCACTTTTGAGCGGCGGCAACACGCTCGTGGTGGGCGGCTTAGCCGGCGTGGATTATTCGTTCGGCCCGCTTTTGCAGCAGGCCCAACCCGGGAAAGTCGTGCTCTGTTCGGTAGCCAGCGCCGTTCGTGAGTCTTTGGCAGCCGCACTTGGTCCGGACAAAGTGGTGGAGGCCAGCGGCGATTTCAGCCCTGAGACGGCCGATACCCTGTCGTCTGAGTTCACCGGCGGCAAAGGGTTTGACGACATCATCCTCTTGGACCCCGAACCGGATCAGGTCACAGCGGCTATGAAGGCATTGGCAAGAGCGGCCACACTAGCCTTGGTCATCACCAAGGCCCGGCCTCTGCCGGCCTCCATAGATGTTGGCCGGGTGCACTACGAGAACTGGGCGATCCTCGGCACTACCTCTCCGGATGTCCTGGACGCCTACCGTGCTGGTATCCGCACTGACCTGCGGCCAGGCGGGAAGGCGCTATTCATCGGCGCCGCCGGACCGATGGGCCGTATGCACGTACAACGCGCCCTGCAAGCGAGCGCTGGCCCAGCCCTCGTTGTCGCAAGCGATGCCAGTGACGACCGCCTCAGGAGTCTGTCCGACACGTTCGGGCCCGACGCTGCCGCGCGTGGGATCAAGCTGCTTGCAGTCAACCCCACCAGCAGCTCGCCGGAGCAATATGACGCCTTCCTCAGGCAGGCAGCGCCCGACGGCTTCGATGACATCGTGCTCCTGGCGCCCGTGCCCAAACTGATATCGCAGGCCGTCGCCTACCTGGCTCAAGATGGCGTGTTCAACATCTTCGCCGGACTGGCTCGCGGATCCATGGCCGAGATGGATGCTTCGGAGTTCGCGACCAAGCGCATACGCCTGACGGGCTCCAGCGGCTCTTTCATCCAGGACCTGCGCCAGGTCCTGGCCAAGGCGGAGGCGGGGGCGCTGGCCCCCGAACACTCGGTGGCTGCGGTCGCTGGCATACATGCAGCCTGGGACGGCATGGAGGCGGTGATCAAGCAGCGGCTGCCAGGCAAGGTGGTGATTTACCCACACATTGAGGACTTGCCCCTCACGCCTCTCACTGAGCTTGAGCAGGTCCTGCCAGACGTCGCCGGGCTGTTGGACGCTCAGGGCCGATATACCAACGCGGCGGAGCAGCAACTTCTGCGTGCGCGCCTTTCCCTGCCGAAGGGGGTGACTGCCGAGTGGCGCCGACTCGTCGGCCAGAACGCATTGGTGACAGGGGCAGCGCAGGGGCTGGGAGAGGCCATAGCGCGCCGGTTGGCTCGCGAGGGAGCCAATGTCTTCATCGGCGACATAAACGTCCAGAGAGCCAGCCAGGTGGCAGCCGAGATTGAGTCGCAGTACGGCACCCGCGCCGTGGCAGCGGCCATGGATGTCACGGATGAGGCTAGCGTGGCCGGCGCCTTCGCCCGAGCCGTCGCAGAGTTTGGCCGTCTGGACATAGTCGTCTCCAATGCCGGTATCCTCCAGGCGTTCGACATTTCCGAGTTTCCGGCCGACAAGTGGCGCAAGGTGGTTGAGGTCAACCTGAACGGCTATTTCCTCGTCGCCCGCGAGGCGGCTCGGATCATGAAGGAGCAGCGGTCGGGCGTCATCATTCAGATCAACAGCAAGTCCGGCAAGAAAGGCTCCTTCCGCAACGCCGCCTACGCCGCCTCGAAGTTCGGGGGCATCGGACTCACGCAGAGCGTCGCGCTCGACCTGGCGCCGTACAACGTGAGAGTGAACGCCATCTGCCCAGGCAACTTGCTTGATTCGCCACTCTGGGTGGACAGCCTGTATGAGCAGTACGCGCGCAAGTGGGGCATAACAGTCGAGGAAGTGCGCGAACGCTACCGCTCGCAGGTGCCTCTGGGGCGTGGCTGTACTTACGAGGATGTCACAAACGTCCTGGTCTTCCTGGCAAGCCCCGAGGCCAGCTACATGACTGGCCAGGCGATAAACGTCACTGGTGGCCAGGAGATGCGCTGATGAGGAGGGCCCTGCCCGCGGGGGCAGGGCCCTTTAGCTAACTCAGGAAAATGGGCTGGCTCCAGGCTCGCCGCCCCTGAATGTCATCCACTTCCAGGCGAACGTAGGAACTGGATATGGATTGCCAGGCCGCCGGCCTCATATCCCATTCTGCCTCGCTAATCGTGCCAAGTGCGTCCGTAGCACGTACGCAGTGCCCGTTGTAGTAGTTGCTCATGAAGGAGATGCGGCGCGCTGGTGAGGTGCGGGCATAGGCTCGGTCGCCGTCCACGCCAAACTCCAGAATCTCTGGCCCCTGTGAGGCATAGAACCTTCCAGCCCGTAGGGCGCCAAGTAGCGAAGCAACGTCCAGTGCATCAGCCTGGACCATGACCCAGCCACCACCGTAGTCGGGCGAGTGCCAGTGTGTATCGTCTACCGCAACTCCCCAGAGGCGCCTGCCCGTGCTAAGTACATCGTCCCAGTGCACACTCGATAGCCCCTTGGCAATTGCCGTCTCACAGGTCGTATTGAACACTTCCAGCGCGTAGACGCCTTCGATCTCATGCATGCGCGCCGACCGCATGCCGCACCAGTAAGGGTGGCAAACCTGGACCAACCCGCCATCGGCAGAGAGGAAGCGAATGGCAGCGCCAAGGTCATTGACCGGCTGTTGCGGTGGGGCTCCGAAGACGTTCAAGCCGACCGCGTGGTACATACCGAAATACGGATCTACGCCCCCCAGTTCCATTCCGGGTATAACCAGGATCGAGCCATCGAATTGGCGGTCCAGCCGCTGGCCATGGTCGGTGATGGCGACGAAGTCGTAGCCATGCTCTCGATACCAGGCGGCTGCCTCCTCAGGCGTCTTGCCGCCATCCGAACGGGTCGTATGGGTGTGCAGATTCCCTCTGAAGTAGCGCTTGCCCGGTTCCACACCAAAGACCGCGCTCATTTTCTTGTCCTACGCTTGTTCGCAGTTGTGGGGGCTGGCTTGCTAGCTTCAGCTGTCTTCTCCTCGGGCGGCGGTGGTGCCTTGCGTGCCGCTTCCTGGCCTTCCCCAGCCTTCCGGGCGGCTTCCTCGAATGCCGCCGCCAACTTTCGGTAGTCCTCGCTGCTCAGGCCCGCGCCGTCGCTCTTTCGCAGGCTGTCCTTGAGACTCTTCGCCTTGATGGGCCGTACGACAGGATTGCGCAGGTCAAGGTCAACCTGCGGATTCGTGAACACAACCATGGCCTCCACGCTGGCCTGCACATCCTGAGCGTGCTGCCGCAGCCATTCCTCCAGAGCCTCCTTGTCCCATTCCGCCTCTCGCACCGGGTTGCCCAGATTCTCCGGGTTGAAGACGCGCAGGATGCGGCCGAGTGAGAAACGCCGCTCCAGATGCCACTTCCGCCCTTCGCAGACGATCTTGCCACCCAGGCCCCTCGAAATGAGCACATATAGCTGGCGCGGCGTCAGGAGCACGTGATAGGCTGGCAGAATGTAGTTGTAAAGGCGGTGCCGGTCGTCGAGGCCCTTGAGCGCATCCGCCAGTTCCTCGTCCGGGCGCGGCTTGCGGGCGTAGCGGTAGGCGTTCGCTATCCCGTATTGCGAGGCCGCCACACCGATGATCAGCAGGATAAGCGTATAGAGCGAGTACTGAGGGCGCAGAAGAGAGATGGCGAGGCCAATGCCCAGTACGGCGATGCCGCCAACATTGAAAATCTGCGCCACCTTCGCGCGCCGCTTGATCAGCCGAGTATTGTTGATAATCTTCATGCCACCTGGTTCCCTATGCTAGCATTCTCTTTGAGGCCGTCAGCAATCGCTGCGACCAGCCCCTGCCTGGCTACCCTTGCACCAGCGCTGATCAAGCTCGCGATCGCCTTCGCGTTGGACCGGCCGTGGCCGACGAGCACGACTCCCCGTACACCCAGCAGAGGTGCCCCGCCCACTTCGGTATAGTCGAGGTGTGCTACGGCCGCTTTCAGCGTCGGCCGCAGTAACAACCCGCCAAGCTTGGCGCGCCAGCTCCGGGCAATCTGTCGCTTAAGGATCTCGAGGATCATTGAGGCAACGCCCTCAGACGTCTTGATCATGACATTGCCCGTGAACCCATCGGTGACGACGACGTCAGCGAGGCCATTCGGCAAGTCCTTGCCTTCCACGTTGCCCACGAAGTTGAGCCCGCTCCCCCGCAGGAGGATGTGAGCTTCCTTGGTCAGTTCGTTGCCCTTGCTCTCCTCCTCGCCGTTGCTCACCAGCCCGATCCGAGGCGAAGCAATGCCGAGCACTCGCTTGGCGTAGACATGCCCCATCAAGGCGAATTGCACCAGGTCCTGGGGCCGACAATCGGCGTTGGCCCCGATGTCGAGTAAGAGGTAACTCCCGCTCACGCCCGGCATCAGCGTCGCCAGAGCCGGCCTGCGTATCCCCTCGATGCGGCCGAGTTCGAACAGAGCGGCGGCGAGAGCGGCGCCTGTGTTGCCAGCGGTCACGAACCCGTCTGCTTTGCCGTCCCTGACGAGGCGCATGCCAACCGACATACTGTTATCGGGCTTGGAGCGAACGGCTTGCACCGGCACCTCGGCCATCTCGACCACTTGTGACGCTGGCTGGACGGATAGAGACGCTCGCTCCGCGGCCGGCACTGCCGCCAACCTGCGCTCAATCTCGGCCTTGTCGCCGACCAGGATGACCTCCAGAGCACTGTCACGACTCACGGCAGCCACCGCACCCTCGACATTCACACGAGGGCCAAGATCACCTCCCATAGCATCAACAGCGATGCGCACCCTTTCCGGCACCAGACCCCCCCTCACATCCCGTCTTGTGCGATGATCACTGTCAGCGCTTCCTACACCCGGTCGCCTATCACCCGGAAATCACCTCTGACCATAGCAAAAGCGCCGAGTTTCCCTGCGTCAACCTCGCCATTCTCGTCCAATACGTCCGCGTTCACGTGCTCAGCCACCACCAGCCCCGTGATCAGATCGTGGTCCCCAATTCTCATTATGTCCAGTACTTTGCACTCCAGGTTCACCGGGCACTCAGCGATCAGGGGCGGCCTCACCTGGCTGCCTTTGACGGGCGTGAGCCCAGTCAGCGCGAACTTGTCCACATCGCGCCCGCTGCAGCGGCCACACGCTAGCACCTGGGGCAGGAGCCCCGCATGTGGAAGGTTGACCACGAACTCGCGCGTCCTGACGATGAGGCCATAGGAGTAGCGATGGGGCCGCACGGCGATCCCCACTATCACGGGGGATTCGATACTGATGTTGAACACCTCGCCCAGAGAGATAATGTTAGCTACACCTTCCTCTGAGATGGTGGTCACCAAAGCAGCTGGCGTGGGGTAGACCGGTCTGTAACTTGTCTGCAGCTTGATCTTCTCCGGCAAACGCTCCCTCCAAGAACACGGCGGGCAAAGGCTAGCAGAGCGCGAATCTATCGTCAATACGGTCGCCCTTCGCGGCACTCGCTACCGGTTCCAGCCCGACACGTCGCCGGCCAGGCTACTCAGGCAACAACGTGAACCTATCGCCATGCCGAGTTGCTTTGCCCCGACCGGTTCGCTGTCTCCGCAGGCCAAAGCACTGGGGTTTCCAGCACAGCTTACTGCAATTAGAATGCCGGCCAGAATGAGACCAGAGATCACTGACGCTTAGCCGGGCCCACGGAGGGTGTATTAGATGCCGCACACCGAACTCGTCGGCAACATCCACATCCACAGCATTGCCTCCGATGGTACCGGCGATATCGGCGAGATCGCCAGCGCCGCAGCCAGGTCCGGGCTCGATTTCGTCATCGTCACTGACCACAACACGTTCCAGCCAAAGCTCGAGGGCCTCTACAACACTGTGGCCGTCCTGATCGGCCAGGAACTCCATGTGGCGGACGCGAATCACCTGCTGGTGATCGGCGGCCGACGGGACCTCACACCCCTGGCAGCACTGCCCCAAGACGTGATAGACGCCGCAAGCGCGGATGGTGCCCTCACCTTCCTCGCCCATCCCTTCGAGCGCCCGGGGCGTGTTCCTCCGATGCGCGCCATCCCGTGGGAAGACTGGGCCGTCATGGGATACACAGGCCTCGAGCTCTGGAACTACATGTCCGAAATCAAAGCCTCGCTTTCAAGCCCATTGCGGACGCTCGCAGCTGCCTACGCCCCGGATTGTGTCATCAGCGGCCCATTCGCGGAGACGCTGGCCCGCTGGGACGAACTTGCTCAGCGCCGGCCCGTGCCAGTCATCGGCGGCTCCGACGCTCACGCCGAGTGGTTCTCGATCGGTCCGCTGCGCCGGCAGGTGCATCCTTACGAACACCTGTTTCGCTGCGTCAACACTCACATACTGGTGAGTAGCGAGGCGCCACTGGGAAGCCTTGCCGAACTCAAACGAGAGTTATACGGAGCGCTTGCTGCCGGGCACAGTTTTGTCGCTTACGATAAGCTTGCAGGCGCTAAAGGCTTTCGCTTCGACCTGCGAGAAGGCGGCGTGGTCGTTGCGACCATGGGCGATAGAGCCACCTGGCGGCCCGGCCTGGTAATCCACGCAACCGCCCCGAGCCACTGCCGAATGCGTCTGATCGGCAATGGTCAGGTGATCATGGAAAGTGATGGCACTGAACTCCAGTTCGCCCTGATGCGCCCGGGGGTCTACCGCCTGGAAGCTCTGCGCCACTTCGCCGGCAAGCTACGCGGGTGGATCTACTCAAACCCGGTGTACGTCAGCTAGGCATTGGACCGTTGCCCCTGGACACAGTCAGCATGTATGGCGCGCACGGCCTCATCAATGTCCGGCTCGGCAAGCACAAAGGACAGGTTATGCTCGGACGACCCCTGGGCGATGCAGATCACGTTGATGTTGCGGCTGCCCAGGGCGTTGAACACCCGAGCCGCGATACCGGGCACTCCTTTCATCCCCGCGCCAACCACGGCGACAATACCGACACTGTTCTGGGCCCAGATTTGATCAATGTCCTGCCTCTGCCGCTCAAGCGCGAACTCCCCTTCGAGAGCGGCGATCACGCGCTCCGCTGAACTGGCCGGCACCACGAAACATATGTTTTGTTCCGAGGACGACTGCGAGATCATCAGAACGCTTATGCCCTCGCGGGCGACCGTCGAAAACACCTTCGCTGCCACCCCAGGGACGCCCAGCATCCCGTGGCCCTGGACGGTGACCAAGGCCATTCCCTTCACCGACGTGATGCCGCGGATGCCGACCGGGCTCGACGGTGCTGAAGCCGTGATCAACGTGCCGGGGTGTTCGGGCCTGAAGGTATTCTTGATCCGTATAGGTATGTTGCTCCCCAGGGCTGGCAGCATCGTCTTGGGATGCAGCACCTTGGCGCCGAAATAGGCCAGTTCTGCCGCCTCACCATATGAGATCTCCGGCAGACTGCGCGCCTCCGGCACAATGCGCGGATCGGCCGTGAGCACACCGTCAACGTCAGTCCAGATCCAGATCTCCTCCGAATCGAGGCAGGCACCGATGATCGAGGCAGAAAGATCGCTAGCACCGCGGCCAAGCGTCGTCGTCACCCCTCTGGCTGTCGCGCCGATGAAGCCGGTGATGACGGGCACCTGGCCGCCCTCCAGCATGGGCATGAGAGTGGCTCGCGTCTTTGCCCGGGTCTGCTCAGGCAGGTAGTTGGCCGAGCCGTACTGCTCGTCGGTCACGATCAGGTTAGTGGCCTCAACGGCTGCCGACGGCACCCCCAGGCCGCGCAGACACGCCGAGACGAGGCGGCAACTCATTCGCTCTCCGAGAGCGAGGATGGCATCCCGCCCCCGCAACGTAAGCTCGCCCATCACAGCCACGCTCTCGCACAACCGCAGTAGCTGATCGAGCAGTTCACTGATCTCTTCGCCGACCGCTTCGCGTTCCGGTTCGGGAACACAGGCGTCATTCACCTGAAGGTGTCTGGTGAGCAATCGAAGCCTGATGGCGCGGAACTCACTCGCATCACCAACTTCCGCCGCGCGGCTGGCACGCAGGAGTTGATCAGTGACGCCGCTCATGGCTGAGACGACGACGGCTACGGCATAGCCGGCATCAACACTGGCTTTCACTAGTTCACAGGTCCGCCTGATCGCGTTCGCATCGCCAACCGATGTTCCACCAAACTTCATGGTCCTGATCGGCATCGCAACCTCCCCTTACCTCCTGCCAGTCATGCTACTGTGGGCTCGGTGTCACAGTGGCCGAACCCGATCCATACTTGGCCTGGAACTCAGCACGCAGTGCCGAAATCTCTTGGTCATCCCCGTAACTCGAATCGAGGACGACCTGCCTGTGGTCGAAGCGGACAGGTGCACCAGCGGCGTTCAGGGTTATGCCCGTGACCCCCGCATCCTCGCCCAGACCGCCGCAGCTGACGATCGGTATCCCGCTCAGCCACACAACTTGGTCGGTAGCAGCGTAGTAGCCTGCCGCCACGATCAGGTCTATGCCCGGGACGCTGCGCGCCAGTGCCTGAACGCCCTCCTGGTCGAGGTTGGATAGCGCGATGACAAGGCCGGCTTGTTTGCGAGCCTGCTCAACCGAGGCAGCGGCAGCAGCAATGGGATCCCCAATCTGAACCGTAGCATCGTCAATCTTCCCGCTGCCGGTCAGCCCAAGGACCGCTACCTTCATCCCGTCCCTATCCAGCACAGCGAAAGGCTGGCCGAAAGCCTTGCCATCCACGGTCACATTTACTGTGACGGCCGCAAACTTGGCCTCACTCAGACGCTGGCGCAACAGATCAGCGCCCAGGGCGAACTCGATCGGCCCGATCGCCAGGGCGTCGTAGCCCATGGCGTTCATGCCCGCGATCATGTAACGCCCCTCAGACAGTGTGTTCAGGTTGTTCAGCGTCTTCGAGAAGAGAGTGTTGCCAGCGTCCAGAACGATGACCGGTTGCCCCGACTGCCGCACTCTCTTGATCAAGCTGGCCCGCCGGGCCAGTCCCCCTTTGGGAGGCATTCAGCCACAGGGGTCAACGTAGCCGTTGACGCTGTTAGTGTGTACGATCACAAGTTGCCGCTCGCCACCGCTCGCCGGAGCCACCAATGGACTGGCACCAGTCGTGATGAGCGGGCTTTCCTCCGAGGTGCTGAGCGGCGGAGTCGGACTGGGCTCGACCGGCGCGAGCACCGTCGCCTGGGCAGAAGCGAGCCCAGGCAAAGGCAGAGATGCCGCCGCGGTGGCAGTCGGCGCTGATGTGGGCTGCGTCGGCGATGCCACCCCGCCACATGCGGCCGCTGTCAGGGCAAACGCGCCGAGTGAAATCAATCTTCTCCGGCTAAAGCGTCTTACCACCACCTAACCTCCTCCCACGCAGGTGTTTGGCACCCCACCATGCGGAGGCGCCAATGATAATAGCCACACCGCCGGCAAACAGCCGCCAATCGGCTCTGTTTCCGGGCGGGGCCGAAACTGAGGCGGCCGATAACCGTTTCGGCAAATCCACCGATCCTGTGGCGAGGGGCGTTTCGACCAGCCTGTAGACAATGGCCGGCGCCGTGTGCGTGGGCGTCACCGGGACGGCGGTCACGGTAGGGGTTGCCGCTGCAGTCCCAGTCGGCGAAGGACTGGGTGTCGGCGTCAGGGCGACCGTCGGCGTGCCCGTCGCGGTCACCGATGGCGTCGCGGTGCCCGGAGAGGCGATCGCGCCGTCACTTAGCGTCGTGGGCAGAGCAGCCGTCGGGGTCTCAACGACAGCCGTGGGCTCAACCGTCGTCGGCTCCGGCACCGGCGTAGAAGTCTCAGTAGCAGTCGCTGAGGCAGGCGGCGCTATAGGCACCGAATCGTCCTGGACCAGAGTGACGGCGTCAAGGAACGCCTGGTCCGCCCCATAGGATGCCGGATGATCCACCCTGACAAACACCGTCAGCGAATCCGCCTCGGCTACGGCCCGCACCCGCAACTCCGGGTTGCTGCGCTTCTTCTCCCAAACCTCTGGGCTCCAGACGATTGAGCTCGCTGTGGGATCGGTCCCACCGCGGGGATCAATGCCTATGACGCGCCCCATCCTGTCCCCACTGGAAGCGAAAACGGCCCAGCCGATGAAAGCCTCATACGTCGCCCCCGGCGTTATGCCCCTCACCACCTGGTAAATGCCAGCGACAAAGGTGCCGCCGTCGCTCCAGATACGCAAGGAGGGCGGCTTGGGAGTATCACTCGCCTGGTCAAAGGCAGGCGCACCCGAGATCACGAAAGGCCACCATCCCTTGGGCACGCTGCCTCCAGGTGCCGGGCCGAAGCTATCGAACTGGCAGTTGAAAGTCTTGTTGCGCGGGTCAGCGCAGATGTCCTCTGCCACGACGCCCCGCGGCCAGAGTTCGCCGGCCAGCATGGCCAGCAACATTGCTGCCAGCGCCAGCCTAGCTGCGCCGGTTCCAGCTTTCGTTGCCATACTTCTCCTTGACCAGGCGCTCGGCAGCCGCCAGTTCATAGTCGCTGAAGCCCGCTGTCTCCCAATTCACCTGTAATTCAGCGGCCAAGCCAGTGGTCAGAGCCGCAGCCGCCTCAGAGAACGAGACTTGGCGTTGCAGCACCTGCAACAGGGTGGCCGCCCGCTCGCGTAAGACCGCTCGTGCCCTTTCTTTCTCCTTCTCGCCAAGCCGCAGGTAGTCCACAACCTCAGACACGTCACCAGAAAGCGGCACCGACCCATGCTGCAGGACAGCGCCGTGATGGCGCCACTGCGCACTGCCGATCACCTTTCGCCCGCCGGCCGTAAGCTCGTACCGACCTGGGGCGTCGAAGCAGGCCGCGAGCGTCCCGCTACTCCCGTCATGGTTTGCGGTCAGAGCTGCCTGCAAGCCAAGCAGCCGCAGCCCGGATAGGAAGCCAGCACTGAGCCGCTTGTACGACTCCAGGACGCCACCGGCAACCCGTGGGTCGTCCTCTCGAGCGCACAGGCAGTACGTGAGTTCAGCCTTGTGAAGCACCGCCCTGCCGCCGCTCGGACGCCTCACGAAGCCCATGCCCCTTGCCTCGAGAAGAGCCAGATCGAAGTCCTTGCACTTCTGAGCGTAGCCGATGCTCAGGCACGCCGGCTCCCAAGAGTAAATGCGCAGAGTGGCCGGTGACCGCCCCGCCGCAACAGCGCGAGACACGGCTTCGTCGAGAGCCATGTTCCAGGCGCCAGTGCGAGCATCATCAATCACCAAGCGCCAGCGCCCATCGTTCTGCAATGACTCACTCCTCGCCCTGGCTCGAGAACCCTGGGAGGCCCGTCTCCGCGAGTGCTTGCTCTGCCTCTGATTGGTGCAGCGGCCGCGCGTAGTTGTACTGCGGGCCACTCGGGCGCTCGTTGTAGAAAGGACGGTTGCACCCCGGGCAACCGGATGTGCGAAAAGCCTCCGTGAGCGACAGCCCCTTAATGTCAGCCTGGCCGAAGCCAGCAAGCGCTCCCCGCTCTGTAAAGCGAAACTGCTCAATCCGCGCCACGTTGTTAACGATCAGATAACGGGCCAACTGCAGACGACGGTAACTCGCCAGGGCGGGTGGCGAGGCATTCCCCAAACGCGTGCCCGGCACAGGCGTGAAAGCGAAGAGCGCGGTCACGGCGCCCAAGTCATGGTACTCCTGCAGTGCTCGGCACATCTCCGCCTCCGACTCACCGAGGCCCACAATCAGGTGCACAGCGACCCGGTCTGGGTAGTCACGGATGGCGGCCATGATCAGTGACCGGTACTTCGACCAACCATCGCCCTTTGTCGCCTTGAACACGGCTTCTGTCGCCGCGTCAACCCCGAAACCCAGGTGGTCTATACCAGTGCCGAACAGTGCCTCCATCGCCGCATGGCTGGGAGGCAGCGCTGAAACGTCAACCGGGAGAGCCAGTTGCGCACGCAGCCTGGCGACCAGGCTCAAAATCTTGCCGAAGTCACTGGGCCTGCTCGTCGCCTGTATGCAGACCCGCTGGAAGGCGGGAGCGCACTCAGCCAGGGCCCGAAGGACATCCTCAACCCGGAACTCCGGCCAATCTACACGGGACAGGCGAGTGGGCGCAGCGACGCTTGAGCGAGCCTGGGCACAGAACGCACAGTCGCGGAGACAACGCCCACCCAGCATCAGGTAAGCGGTGGTTGGGGCCACCTGGCTTGGTGCCTGGCTCAAGCCCAAAACCGCCGCCGTGCCCAGCGACACGCCCAGGCGCTCCACGGGCTGCGCTCGAAAGGCCTGGCCACCTTCAGACATGCCGGTAATGGATCGCCTCACCGAAGGTGGCTGCCTGGGCGGCCTCCATTATCGCCTCAGAGAGTGTCGGATGTTGGTGCATGAGTTCCGCGAGATCACTCACCGTCAGGCCTGATCGAATGGCTACCTGACCTTCGGCGATCAGTTCGCTAGCGTGTGGCCCCATTATGTGCACGCCCAGGATGCGCCCCGAGCCCTTCTCATAAACCATCCGCACAAGTCCCTCTTCCTCGCCCATGGTCAGTGCCCTGCCATTGGCGGAGAAAGGAAAGCGTGACACGGCGATGTCGGCGCCCTGTGCCTTTGCGCTCGCCTCGTCGAGCCCGACGCTGGCGATCTCGGGATATGTGAACACACAGTTGGGCACGAGGCTGTAGTCTAGAGCCCGGGCCCCTCCCAGGGCATTTTCCGCCGCGGCCGCCCCTTCGTGAGCGGCGACATGGGCGAGCATCGCTCCACCAGTCACGTCACCAGCGGCGAAAACGCCCGGCACGCTCGTGCGCATGAAGCGATCGGTTCGCACGAAACCTCTCTCGGTGGCAATGCCGGCCTCGGCCAGGCCAAGGCCGTCGGTAAGAGGGCGCCGGCCCGTCGCAATCAGAACGACGCTGCCATCGGCGAAGTGCTCCCTGCCAGCCATCGTGTAGCCAACCCGCATCATGCCGTTCTCGAGGCGCTCAATGCCTCGTAACTCCAAACCGGTCTCAATCTTCATCCCTCGGCGGGCGAATAGGGCCCTGGCCCGGCGCGCTAACTGCTGGTCAACCGCTTGCAGGAAACTGCGCCTACCCAGGACCGTCACTCTGGTGCCCAAGAGATTGAAGATGCTCGCCAACTCCATGCCCACGACGCTGGCGCCGATAACGACCATGCTTTCCGGAAGCCGTTGCAGAGAGAGAACTGCCCGCGAGTCCAGCACGCCCTCGCCATCGCAGCCTGGCAGGGCCGGGTCGGCACAGTCGGAGCCGGTGGCCAGCAATACGTTACGGCATTGAATCTCCAGCGTGGCGCCATCATTGCTGCGCACGAGCAGCCTTTGCGGCGAAAGGAGAGAGGCCTCTCCAGAAACAATCTCGACGCGATGGGCCAGCAGCAAGTCCGTCACCGACTGCACCAGGCGCTGGACGACAGCCTGCTTGCGCGCCATGACTGCGGGGAAGTCTACAGATGCAGTGCCGGGCAAAGCGATGCCGAACTCGGCCGCTTTGGCGACCTGCCGGAACAGCTGGCCACTCTCGAGTAGTGTCTTCGTAGGAATGCAGCCCCGGTTGAGGCATGTGCCGCCGATGCTCTCGCGTTCAACGAGCAGCACCCGCCCGCCGAGCTGTGTCGCCCGTATCGCCGCCACATACCCGGCCGGCCCACCGCCAATTATCCCCAGGTCGTAGGTCGCTAAAGCCAAGTAGCCCACCTCGTAGTGCTTGTGAGGCGCGATTATAGCCGGCGGGCAGCGTGGCCGCCAAAGCCAGGCCCTGCTCGAACTCCGGCCGGCCTCATTTCCGTTCCAGCGGCGCTATGCTGGCCAGCAGACGCTTCACTCCTTTGTTGGCAAAGGCCACGGTCACATCCGCGTCGTTACGTGTGGGCTTGTACTCGATGACCACGCCTTCGCCGAACCGGGCATGGACCACCGTCTCGCCCACGCGATATTCTGGCACGCGGACGTCTTTGACCGCATCACCGGCCGGTTCAGGCGCCGTCCCAGGACGGCCCACAGGCGTACTGAGAGCGCTCGCCTGCCTGCTGGCTCGGGCGCGCTGGCGGCGATCTGCCGTCGCTAGAACCTCGGGCGGCAGGTCCTTCAGGAAGCGCGACGGTTGGTTGCGGCTGTCCTGGCCGTACACTCCGCCCGACAGAGAGTGCAGAAGGTATAGGCGGCGCATCGCTCGCGTGATGCCCACATAGCAGAGGCGGCGCTCTTCTTCCAGTTCCCGCAGTCCCTCACTCGGGTTGTCGTTGAGGCGCTCGACAGCGCGGCTGTGCGGCAGGATGCCTTCCTGCATCCCGACTATGAACACCACCGGAAACTCCAGGCCCTTGGCCGTGTGCAGCGTCATCAACACAGGCGCTTCGACGCCCTCCTCCAGTTGATCAACCTCGGCAACGAGTGCCACTCCGTCCAGGAAACTCGCCAGCGATTCTATGCCGGGCACCGGGTAACGATCGACAGCGACAGCGCGTAGCTCGCGTATGTTTTGCAGGCGCTCTTCGGCCTCGGCGCTGTCGGGCCCCAGATGCTGGCTATATTCGAAGGAGATGAGTACCGCATCTATCAGGTCGGCGACCGTGGCAGATTGAGCAAGGGCCCGCACCCTATCCCACACTTCGAGGAAACCCACTAGCGCCACGACTGCCCGCTTCGTCAACCCATGTTGCCATGTGTGGTCATCGCGCAGACGACACAAGGCTTCGTATGGCCCAAGGCCGAGGGATCCGGCGGCCTGGCGCAAGGTACGCAGAGACACTTCTCCGATGCCCCGGCTGGGGGCATTTACCACTCTTTCAAAGCTAACCCAATCGCCGTCGGCAACCAGCAGTCTCAGGTAGGACAAGACGTCCTTGATCTCGCGCCGCTGATAGAAGCGCACGCCGCCCACGAGACGATACGGCAGCCGGTGGCGCAGAAAGGCCTCTTCGACAGCGCGCGACTGAGCGTTCATCCGGTACATAACAGCAAAATCACCCAGCCGGAACTCGCCGGCGGCCACCAGCCGCTCAATCTCGCTGACGACGAATTCAGCCTCGTCATCTCTGGAGTACGCCTCACGCACGACGACTGGCTCGCCTGTCCCTCCGGCAGCCCGGAGGTTCTTGGGCGTGCGTATGAGGTTATGCGAGATGATCCCTTTGGCCGCGTCCACGATCATCTGCGTGGAGCGGTAGTTCGTTTCGAGCAGAAGCGTGTGTAGTTCGGGGAAGGCGCGCCGCAGGCGATCCACGTTGCGGTAGTCCGCCCCGCGCCAACCATAGATGGACTGGTCTTCATCTCCTACAACAAAGAGGCTACCATCGGTGGAGGCCAGCAGTTGAATCAGTTCATATTGGGGCATATTGGTGTCCTGAAACTCGTCCACCAGAAGATGCTTGTAGCGCGCTTGATAGCGGCGTCGCAGCTCCTCATCCCTCTGCAGCCCCTTGACCGTCACCAGCAGCAGGTCATCGAAATCGAGCCCATCATTCCGCTGTAGCAGTTGCTGGTAGCGTTGGTAAGCACGGGCCACGATCTCGTGCCAGTAGTCACGCGGCCGATATTCGTCGGCTCCGATCATCTCGCTCTTGGCTCTCGATATGTCGGCCAACACGGCACCAGGCCGATAGCGCCTGTCATCAACGTTGAGTTCCTCGAGCACGGTCTTCATGAGGGCGGTCTGGTCATCTGTGTCATAGATGACGAACTTCCGGCTGACGCCGAAGCGGTCGGCATCTCGACGCAGCCAGCGGGCGCACACCGCATGGAAAGTGCCCAGCGTGACTTCGCCAGCCTCCTCGCCAAGCATGCGCTGCAACCGGCTGCGCATCTCATTGGCGGCCTTGTTCGTGAAGGTGACAGCCAGGATGTGCCACGGCTCGATGCCGTAATGCCGGATCAGGTAGGCTATCCGGTGCGTGAGCACACGCGTCTTGCCGCTACCCGGGCCCGCAAGGACTAGGCATGGGCCCAACGGGGCAGTCACCGCCTGCAGTTGTTGCTCGTTAAGTTCGCCAAGAAGATCAGTTAAGTCAGCCAATTCCTGGACCCCAAACATCCATTCCGCATGCCACAGCGCGACAGGGCCGCCAACGTACCATCTGCAGCATGCCGAGGCAAGCGCCGCTGCTTCTACCCGCGGCCTTGCCTCCATGCCTGAACTCGGCTAGAATCTGAGTGTTTCTCGCCCCCATCGTCTAGTGGCCTAGGACACAGCCCTTTCAAGGCTGCGACACCGATTCGAATTCGGTTGGGGGCATGCACGACGGCCGGACCGGAGGCTCATACCGGTCCGGCCGTTTCTGGTTACTCTGACGGGAATTGTTCTCCTGCTAAGATAGGGCGACACGGACGAACGCAGCTTGACGCGCACTCCCACTGACATGACGGAGAGTATCCGCTCCTGATCCGCGTTCGTTCATGCTGCCTTGCTCAACCTGAAAAGGCCCTCGCCAACCCGCCACGGCAAGAAGTGCGCCGAAGGAGGCGCGTTGTCCTCCCTGTGCTACCGATAAGGCATGGGACCCCCGACGGCTCGGTCGCTAGCCGGCCTTTCACCCGCATTCGCCTTGAACCCGAACCCCCTCTTGGCAACGGCACGCGGCAGCCGCTAGCCGGCTTCGGATCGCGTCGGCCGCCGTGCCAGGACCAGCATCCTGGGCGCCTCGCTTGTGTAATCGCGGTAGTCGTAATCGCCGAGCACCGCCTCTACTTCCAGACCGGCGCATCGCAGCAGCAGTTCGAGTTCATAGCGGTAGAACAGGCGCAAACGCAGACTATACCATTCGCGGCGGATCATGCCGTCTCGTCCGATGCAGTCATACAGGCTTGTGATCCGCAGTGTCTGTTCGGCCGGGTCGGACTCGCACACCGACCATTCCTGTACCCAGCCATCCCCCATATCATACGTCCCTTCGAGCAGGCAGGCACCATCTGGCCGCGCTTCCAGTTCGACATGAGGGTTAGGCAGGTCCATGGCAAGCAAGCCACCTGGTGCCAGCGCACTGTATATGGCACCGAGAACGCGCTCCTGCTTCTCTTGGCTGGCGAAATGGCAGAAAGTGTTCAGGGCGAGGATGGCCAGGCCAGCGCCCCGCGCCGGGATCGCCTCGAGTTCGGCGAGCGCCAGGTAGACCCGGGGTTGCCCTCGGATGCGCTCGGCCGCCGCCGTCAACATATCCCGGTTGTTGTCCAGGCCAAGCACTGTCGCGCCAGCGGCAGCGAGAGGTTCGAGCAGCCGGCCATCACCGCATCCCAGTTCCAGGACAAGCGGCCCCGCCCTGGCCACGAGCCCCTGGTAGAACGGGATGTCCTGTTCGTACCGGCCATGGCGCAGGCGGTAGTAGCGGGCGATAAGGTGCGCACCTTGGTCGGCCGTAGGCTCCGGACCTAGCAGGGGCACCAGGCCTCCTCATCCGCAACCCCACCCAGCTTGGAAGGCAGAAGCGAGCAGGCCCAGCCGCAAGATGCCCAACTGCAGCCTTCAGCGGTCATCGGTTGGCCGGCGTTCATCGGGTTGTCTGTCCAGGCCAAGACATCACCGCAGCCCACCGCAACCGTCTCAGTCGTCCAAGAGAAGGGACATGAAGCTCTGTCCGGCATCTAGCGGCCCCACCGACAGCATCTCGGCCACGGTGGCACCAAGATCGGCGAAACTGCTGCGAACGCCGAGGTCTACACCTCGACGCAGGCGGGAGCCATAGCAGAGGAGAGGCACATACTCGCGAGAGTGATCCGTGCTCGGCGTGGTCGGGTCGCAGCCGTGGTCAGCAGTGATGAACAGGGCATCACCCGGCGCCAGCGCAGCCAAGAGTGGAGCCAGGTCCATGTCAAACTGGACGAGCGCTCGCGCATAGCCAGCCACATCATTCCTGTGGCCATAGAGCATGTCGAAATCCACCAGGTTGACCATCACCAGGCCGCTCACGACAGATGACAGGGAATCAACGAGAGCGCGCATTCCCTCCGAGTTGCCGGAAGTGTGGATCTCCTGGGTTAGGCCACGATGAGCGTAGATGTCGCCGATCTTGCCTATACCAACTACTTCCTGACCTGCCGCCTTGACATGGTCAAGCAGGGTGGGAGCCGGCGGCTCAAGGCCGAAATCCTTGCGCCTTTCAGTGCGGTAGAAGTGCCCTGGCTCGCCGGCAAACGGACGGGCGATGACCCTGTCTACGGCATACTCACCTGTCAGCATTGTCCTGGCCGTACGACACATCTCGTAGAGTTGCTCAACAGGAACAACCTGTTCGTGTGCTGCCACCTGGAACACGCTGTCGGCGCTCGTGTAGACAATGGGGTAGCCGGTCCTGAGATGTTCCTCTCCCAGCTCCTGGATGATCGCCGTGCCGGACGCCACCTTGTTGCCCAGCACTCGCCTGCCTATGCGTCGCTCGTATTCGGCAATCAAGTCGGGCGGGAAACCCTCAGGAAAGGTCGGGAATGGCCGCCGGGTGATAATGCCGGCAATTTCCCAATGGCCCACCGTCGTGTCCTTACCAGCGCTCATCTCGGCCATGCGGCCATAGGACCCTTCGGCTAAAGCGGGGCAACTGACACCGGCGACACTATGCAGACAGCCAAGCCCCAGCCTCTCCAGGTTCGGCAGATGCAACCCGCCCATCGCCTGGGCAATGTGACCCAGCGTGTCGGATCCGTCGTCCCCATAAGCCGAAGCGTCCGGCAGTGCTCCGACTCCCACACTATCGAGCACTATGACGATGGCTCGCATGCCGCGCCCACATCCACCTACAGGACAGCCAACACAGAGTCAATCGCTGCTTTGGCGGCACGGGCAGCTTCCACGGGGCCCAGGGCTTTCAGATCAACGCTGAACGTCTCGACCGAAACCGTCCAATCATAGCCCGTGTTGGCCAGCGCCCGGAGCATTGGAACCAGGGGGATTGCTCCCTCGCCCGGGAGCAGGCGCTTCAGATCCTCGAGTTCGGCAGCGGGAACGCCAACATAAGCATCGTTGACGTGCATCTGCACGACCAGGCGGCCGGGCAGGGAGCTGATCTCGGCGAGCGTCGCTCCGCTCGCGTAAAGGTGGTATGAGTCCAGCAGCAGGCCTACGTTATCGCGCCCGATGGCTGCAATGAGGTGCAGCATCTCGGCAAGGGTAGTCGTGAACTTGTACTTCTGTCGAGCAAATCCGCCCTGAGGGCCGACGAACTCGAGACCCAGCCTCATGCTGTAGGGAGCGATCGCATCGGCGATGGCCGCGAAACGCTCTCTGGCAAAAGCGAATGCCTCGTCATAGCGCACGTCCCATCGCGGCGGCACCCACGTGCACATGCGCGTGATCCCTAGAGCCTGGCATAGCTGCATGGACTCCGGCAGAGCCTCAAGTTGTGATCTGAACTTCGCTTCGTCGCCTCTCCAGTCTACAGGCAAGGATGTGGAGCCTATCTGGAGTTGCCTTTCGCCTAGCAGGCGCCGCAGACCGTCAAGACCATGAACCTCTGCGTAGTGGCTCATGTCTCCTAGCCCGGCTTCGATCGCTGGAAACCCAGCTACATAAGCCGCCTGGACAAACCCCTCGAAGCTTGCGGCACCACTCGTGGCATTGTTGAGACAAGCAATCATGTATTACCCCCTCACCATGTTCTCTGCGCCGCTCAGCACCCGCAAGATCCATCGCTGCCTGCTGCGCTCACATCGAGAAAGAGACCGCCACGCTCTCTCGCCAGGCACACCAGCGCCCGCGTCCGTCCACGCTGGCAACTGCCTGGCTGCGACTTCCCCTACAGGCACCGACCGGCGCGACTGGCCAACCGGTTA
>Ga0078972_1008677_pt1 | contig 20943 bp, 17 predicted proteins | sample YelNatPaOPGAMG01_FD_67568 | JGI IMG/M metagenome (GOLD analysis project Ga0078972, IMG submission 67568) | Hot spring thermophilic microbial communities from Obsidian Pool, Yellowstone National Park, USA - OP-RAMG-01 (SPADES assembly) (version 2) | ecosystem: Environmental > Aquatic > Thermal...
GATTGAAATTATAAAGACAATTGAAGAACTCATAGGGGAAAAAACAGAAATAAAATATGAGCCCTTTCATAAAGCCGACGTTGAAAAAACCTGGGCAAAAATAGAAAAAGCGAAATGTATTCTAAATTGGAACCCTGAAACAGATATAAATAAAGGTATAATTAATGCTGTTTGCTGGGGCAAAAAAGAAATGAATTTATTGATAAATTTAACAATTTAAAAAAATATATAGAAGAAATTTAGTTTTTGAGAAAAAATTAATTGTTTCATTGCCGAAAAGAAAGTTTATATAAATTAAATATCCCCAAAAACCGGACAAGCCAATAAGTTGCAAAATGGCCTGCCATAAATTTAAATGAGGTAGGGTAATATGGCCATTATGAAAATACACCAGTATGAAGCAGTACTATTTCATCAGATTGGTCAAGGGTAGGTAAAGACCGAGTGGCTTAAAAAAATTTCAACAGCTTAATTTGTGTTGAATAATCGCTTATGGATAGAGATAATCAGAAAATAGCAGTGGCACGGCAGTGCGAGCTCCTAGGGCTATCCAGGTCCTCTTATTATTACAGTTCGACTCGGGATGATGAGTATAACCTTGAGCTGATGCGGCTTTTAGACAAGCAGGATACAAATGTACCGTTTATTGGGGTAAGGAGACTGATGGCCTTGCTACGGTCCCGTGGCTATATATTAAAACAGAAATGAGTCAGGTTGCTGATGCACCGGACGATGCTTCAGGATATTTATTCCCATAAATGGAGAAGTTTTTCTTTAACCGGGTTTAATAAGAAATGGTATTTTTTTAAACAACACGGAGAGGCTACATCAGGGACTTGGGTACTACACGCCATACGCTTTATATTTTGGACATACAGCCGGCAAGAAGTTTGTTGAGTTGGGTAATATAAATGGTTAAAAAGCAGGGCAGGCGGTTAAAAATGCACCTTAAAAAAGATTCTTTACTGTCCAAAAAATGGCAAGCATGTTACCTCCTAGAGCGAGCGCGGATATGGCGGACTGTCTTAATATTACGTCTTCCTCGGACTGGCCGAAGACTTCTGGTCCATCATTAAGCATGAATGGATGTACACTAGCGTCTTCGCTGAGTGACAAAATACAAATACTTGGACTTTTATTAAATAATTAAGATAAAAGAGTAATGCTCTGGAAATAGTTTTGGCGTCTATACATATGTCGTAATCAGTGTTAAATAAAATGATAGAAAAATTAAAATCAAGGCTTCCAGGTGGACTTCATTTTCAATCCTTAATTCAAATTATTTATTATTTTTTGGTTGGAAAGTTCAATTTGGAGCTTGATCTTCCTATTATAAAGGCGTTCTTTTTTGGAGAAAAAATCGCGCGCAATGATTTTATTTTAGGATATAAAAAATATTATAAAATAATCGAGAATTCATATGGCAAATTCGATTATTTTGATTTTTATGGTATTAAAGTCCCAAAAGTTGATAAAGATACTGCAAACTTTGTCCGCGAATTTCTTGATATAATTTACCCAGTAATATTCAACTATTATCATATTGACGTTTGGGGCGAAGGTCCCTATATCTATGGTCCCGTAAGTATAAAAAAAGGCGATATTATTATTGATGCTGGTGCTAATATTGGGTTATTTTCTGCAGTAGCATCCTATTTGGGAGGTATAGTTTATTCTTTTGAACCAGTAAATGAAATAATAAAAAATTATCTAGAAAAAACTGCTAAATTAAATAAGAATATTAACATTGTTCCGTTTGCCCTTTCTAATAAAAATGGAAAAACCGAAATAAATATAAGCCCAGATAATATAGGACAATCTTCACTTATTCTTAAACCGAAAAACTTTCAAAAGCAGATAATTAATACCGTTACTCTTGATGATTGGATAAAACAAAATAACATTCAGCGTATAGACTTTATTAAAGCTGATATCGAAGGTGCTGAAAGATTAATGATTGAAGGAGCTAAATGGGTATTAAATACATATGGTCCCAAATTATCAATTTGCATTTATCACTTAATAGATGATAAAGAGGTTTTGACGAGATTAATAAAAAAAGCTAATCCGAACTATAAAATTGAATATAGATGGGGTAAATTATATGCATGGATAGAAGAATGATTAATGGGTTGGTTTTTAAGATGAATTTAGTGAGAGAGCATATTCTGAAAGGTCAGTAGCTATAAAAAAGGGACAAATTGTTTAAATAAATAAAAAATTCTTTCAGAGGAGTAAGGAGATTATTAGATGGGTAACGAATTAATGAAGTATGTAAAAATAAATTGAAACGGTCTAATCGCAAGACGAATTGCGTTAATAAAATAATAAATTAAATTATTGAAGGAAATTAAATGAATATAGCAGTAATCGGACTCGGATACGTCGGCCTGCCACTTGCCCTCCAGTTCGCCCGGGCCGGCGCGACTGTCATCGGTCTGGACATTGACCCGGATAAAGTCGCATCCCTCAACTCCGGTCGGAGCTACATAAAGCACATATCAGACGCTGATATCGCCGCCGCCCTCGCCACTAACCGCTTCACCGCTTCCACCGACTTCTCGCTCATCCGCACCGCCCCTGCCCATGCCGTGATCATCTGCGTCCCGACTCCGCTCACCAAGCAGCGCGAGCCTGATATCTCCTACATCCTCAACACCGGCCGGGCCATTGCCCCGCACCTTGTCCCCGGCACTGTAGTTGTCCTTGAATCCACCACTTTCCCCGGCACCACCGACGAATACCTTCGCCCCGTGCTGGAGCAGGGTTCGGGCCTGGTCGCTGGTCGCGATTTCTATCTGGCCTTTTCCCCCGAGCGTGAAGACCCCGGCAACCCTCAAAGCCGCGTTTCCGACGTCCCCAAAGTCATTGGAGGTCTCACCCCCCTCTGCCTCCAGAAAGCCATGGAAGTCTACCGCCTGGCCGTCAAAACTCTGGTCCCTGTCTCTTCCTGCCGCACGGCCGAAGCGGTCAAGCTTCTGGAAAACATCTTCCGTTCGGTCAACATCGCCCTGGTCAACGAGCTCAAAATGGTCTACTCAGCCATGGGCATAGATATCTGGGAAGTCATTGAGGCAGCCAAAACCAAGCCCTTTGGTTTTATGCCGTTCTACCCGGGTCCCGGGCTCGGCGGCCACTGCATTCCCATTGACCCGTTCTACCTCACCTGGAAAGCCCGCGAATACGGACAGACGACCCGCTTCATTGAGCTGGCCGGAGAAATAAATCGCCGCATGCCCGAATATGTTGTTGACCGGACCATAGAAGCCCTAAATTACCACGGCAAACCGCTCAAAGGCAGCAAAATCCTGGTCATCGGCCTGGCTTATAAAGCCGACGTGGATGATGAGCGCGAGTCGCCCTCTTACTACCTTATGGACCTGCTGGCTAAATACGGCGCTGAAGTTTCTTACTACGACCCCTACATCCCGGTTATTAAGCCCACTCGCGAGCATTCTCATTGGGCCGGCACCAAATCCGTAACATGGGACGAGCCAACCATCTCCAGCTTTGATGCCTGCATCATCTCCACCGCCCACAAAGTGATTAACTGGAAAGAGCTGGCCAGATGGAGCAAGTGTATTATTGATACGAGAAACGCCATGGCTGGAGTAAAAACCGCCCCGCACCAGTTGTGGAAGGCTTAAATTAATAGTTTTAAATCTGAAAATACTTTTAGTTTAACGAAGAGATGTTAATTAGTTTTATTATTCCTGCCTATAATGTAGAGAGATATATATCTAAAACAATTAGTTCTTTGATAAATCAAACCAATAAAGATTTTGAGATAATTATTGTTAATGATGGTTCTTCTGATAATACAGTTAATATAGCAAATGATTTGTTAACTAAAAGTCATCTGAGGAATTATAGAATTATATCCAATTCTAAAAATATGGGCGTAAGTGCAGCAAGAAATATTGGGTTATCATATGCTTATGGTGATTATGTTGTTTTTTTAGATGGAGATGATTATATTTCCGAGTTTTTTGTCGAAGAATTTGAAAAAAAGGTGAAACCCATTAATGTCCAAGTGGTCTTTTGGAGATTTTTATATGTATATGAAAACGCAAAGCAAATGAGCCCTAACTATAATTTTGATTTCCTCTCTGAAAGAGATATATATACGGGACTTTTTATTCTTTATCATATTTTAGTTACGAAAAGGATATGGTTATGCACAGGTAGTACTGCTTTTGATCGCAGGTTTATTTATTATAATAAATTAAAGTATCAAGAAAATTGTGTAAATGGTGAAGACCAGGAGTTTTTGTTTAAAGCCCTTTTGCTTTCACCAAAAGTTTGTTACCTAAGGAACGCTTTTTTGTATTATTTTCAAAGAGATCCGTTAAATGGAAGAAAATATGGCATTCGGTCCTTTGATGATACTTATGCTTTCGACCGAGTTAAAGAGTTCGCATTCAAAAAGCTTTTAGACAATAATAAAAATAATATCTATTTTAATAAAACAATTTTGAAAGCTCTTGATGAGCATAAATATTTGCATTTTTTGAATAATATAAGAAAAATAACATGTATAAATAATACTTTCAGCGTAAGTAAAATAATTAGCTATATTGAAGAATATTATCCGCGGCTCATGAATAAACTTTTACTCGATATTAGGAAATATGGAAATCTACAATACAATTATAGTTTAAAAAATAATATTTTATTTTTAGCCTTCAGAATTTCCCCTATATTTTATATATTTTCTTATAAAATTTATTTGTTATTCAAAAAATATTTAAAAAAGGTATATTAAGATAAAAATGGAAGATAATTTAAAAATTGGAATATTAACGTTTCATTGTGCTGACAATTATGGAGCAGTGCTTCAGACCTTCGCATTGCAGAAAACAATCGAAAAATTAGGGTTTAAAGCTGAAATAATAGATTTTAGACCTGAAAATTTAATAAATTCCTATCGGATTATAAGACCTAATAAACCAAGTTTGTTTAGATTAGGAGAATATATAGCAAAAAGGATCTTATATACAAGAAAATTAGAAAGAAGGATTAAATCATATGAAGAGTTTAGGAAAAATTATATAAAGATATCAGAAAAAAAATATTTTAATATATTAGATTTAGAAAAAGAGCCATCTAATTATGATATTTATATAGTTGGAAGTGATCAGGTATGGAATCCTAAGCATATTGAACTATATGGTGCAGCTTATTTATTAAATTTTATTAATAAAAGAGCAAAAAGAATCTCATATGCCGCAAGTGTAGTTGAAAAAATACCCGAACATCTAATAAATATCTATAAAGAAAACTTAAATAAATTTGAATTTATTTCCGTTAGAGAAGAATCTTCCAAGAAGATTCTAAAAGAAATAATCGAAAAACATATATCGGTTGTTTTAGATCCGGTATTATTACTGGAAAAAAGCAGATGGGATGATTTAATCAAGGGAATGAAAAAATCAATTGGTGAATTTATATTTGTATATGATTTGATTAGGGACAATTTAATTGTTAAAACTGCTAATTACCTTTCAATAAAAACTAATCTTCCAGTTGTAACCTTTTCATATAATCGTTACCATAAACACTATTCTAATTATATTGACTCAATTTCATTTAAGGGCCCAAAAGAATTTATTTGGTGCATTAAAAACGCAAGATTTGTATTAACGAATTCATATCATGGGTTTTTATTTTCTTTGATATATGAGAAGCCTTTTATTGTTTTGCCACATCCAGAAAGAGGGAGCAGAATGATAGATCTATTGGATACGTTAGGTATACCAGAAAGAATAATAAATAATGAAAATGATATCCCTAGAAAGATTAGTGAAATAAACGATATTAAATATGAAAATATAAAACCTAAGATAAGTGATTTAAAATTATTATCGATATCGTATTTAAAAGATGCGATTTTAAAATAAAAGAATTTTATATTTATCAATGATGAAAATTAATGATAAAAATAAAGAACTTTGTACTGGTTGTGCTGCATGCTTTAACATATGTCCCGAACAAGCGATTAGAATGGTATATGATAATGAAGGGTTTGAATATCCTAAAATTGATTTAATGAAATGTTCTGGTTGCAATTTATGTGAAGCTGTATGTCCAACAATAGAAGGTTCAAAAAAAATAGTTGAGCCAATAGTATATGCCTGCCAAAATAAAAATTATGAGGAGCTTAAATTAAGTTCTTCAGGAGGAGTGTTTAGTCTATTTGCTAAAAAAATATTGATAAATAATGGGGTTGTTGTTGGAGCAGCTTTTAATGATAAATCTGTAAAGCACATATTGATAGAATCTTATGAAGATATTGATAAATTAAGAAGATCAAAATATATTCAAAGCTCTATTGGGACAGTATTTAATCAGGTAAAGAAATATCTCGATTCCGGCAAAAAGGTTTTATTTTCAGGGACCCCATGCCAAGTAAAGGGGTTAAAAAGGTATTTAAATGACGGAATTAATAACCTGATTACAATAGATGTTATATGCTTTGGCATTGCGTCTCCTGGATTATTTAAAGATTATTTATATGAATTGGAACAAAAGTTTAGAGCTCGAATTAAAAGTATAAATTTTAGAGCGAAAGAACTTAGCATCCAGGCCATTAAGATTGTTTTTGAAAATGGGGCATATTATTTGAAGGAGACCCAAGAAGATCCATTTTATACAGCTTTTGGTAACAGGCTCATTTTAAGGCCTTCTTGTTATACTTGCAAATATAATAACCTTTATTTAGAAAGAAATATGCTCATTGATAGAAGTGGCTCCGATATTTCTATTGGTGATTATTGGGGAGTATCCACAAAATTTCCGAATTTAAATGAACAAGAAGGTGTATCGCTTGTAATCATTAAATCAAAAGAAGGGCTTAAATTATTCAATAAGATAATATCAGATTGTTTTTTACAAGAATCTGACATTGCTCATGCTTCACAATTTAACCTACCCCTAAAGGGATCCCTGTTAATTAATAAAAGGCGTAACAAATTTTTTAATGAATATGCACGAGGAAAAAAGAATTTATTTAATTTATTGAATAGGTATAATGGGAATACACCCATGGGGAAGATTAGAAGAAAGCTCAGACCGATAAAGCAATTCTTGCTTTATTTAAAAGGCTCCGTAAAAGAATAACCGAATTTATTTTTATAAAGGATATTAATTAAGAGTGATACCAAGCAGAAATAAATTTAAAGAAATTAATGGAATGAGATAATCGATAAATATTACGATCCACAATCAAAGCAAAGGTTGCCATATCCTAATACATATTATTCTAAAAGATATTGAGCTCTAAAGTGACATAGAGAGTTATTTGGATTGAGTAGGTTTGACTAATAAGTGCAAGTATAAGAATTGCGAATAATGATAGACAACAACTCTTTAAAGTGGTCTTTATCCAGCGTGGTTGCAAAAAAAAATAAGTTACCCACCTTTTTGGAGGGAGGATTATATTTATTCTTATTCTCGGTACCATTCCATTCTGTCCTTATTTTCCCTGGTGTTAGTGTAGTAAAAGCGATTGGCTTGATCCTTGCTCCAATATGGTTTATTTGGGTGGCAATTAGGCTGCGTGATTCACATTGGCGATGGATTATGCCACGACAGAATCTTTATATTATCTATTTTCTTGTAGCATTTATAATTTCAATTCTAATATCAGCTTTCTATAATTCAATTAGCCCAATATTTCATAAGAGTTTGATGACGATTATACTAGGCAACGCAATGGTTATAATTATCTATTCATTGGTTTTATCCGAAGTTATAATCCGAAGTTATATTGCAGAGAGCACTTGTCAGCCTATCTTTGGGTGGAACAATACTTGGAATTTTAGTAATTATGCAATTTGCGATGCCTGAAAAAATGGCTAGGGTTTTCAATCAACAATTTTTTTTGAAAGAGATGGAAATGTTATCACCTTGAGAGCTGTAGGTCCTTTCCGTGATCCGAATTATGCGGCCCTTCTGCTTATCGTGCTTGCGTGTTTTTCGTTTTATATTGCTCTCAACTGCCAAAAGCATTGGAGTCGAAAGATGTTCTTAATAGGCTTTGCTATACAGGTAATAGCCGTTTTCTTAACTTTTTCTCGAGGCGGCTATTTAGTTCTTGCACTGGTAAGTTTATTGGTTTTGTTTCGAGAAAGGCATCGCATATACCGAGGGGCCCTTTTGAAAATAGCTTTGGTTGGCATAAGCGTTCTTATAATATTAGCTATAATAACCGGAGGAGTAATTGATTTGATGCTGACTCGGGCTGGGACAGTGATAGAGTTTACTCAACTCCTTAGAATGGACCCAGAACAGGCTCGCCAAGTTGATTTAAGCTTATGGATTCGATTTCAACTCGTTCAAGCAGGGATTAAGATGGCGGTTGATAAATTCCCTTTGGGTATAGGATGGGAAAACTTCCGATACTACGTAGATCAGTAATCATCAGAAGTTAGCGGGTACGGAGCCCACAATACTTAGATAGAAATAGCAGCAGAGCTTGGACTGCTAGGACTCATAGCTTTTGCCAACCTTCTACGGGCTTTATGGCGGAGCACAATTCGCCTTTGTAGGATTACACAAGACAGCAAAATGCTTCTTGCGTTAGGAAGTAAGTATGGTCTTATAGCCATCCTCATTAATGGGCTATTCCTCACAGTATTCCACGAGGCCATAATGTGGGTTTTGATCGGGATTATCATGGGGGAGAACGATGTTCTCGTTATAGCGAAAGAAAAGTGACAAAACAATGAGAGGGCTAATTAAGGAAAACGAATCTCGCCGCCTGATGATCTTATACGCAGAAGAAGGGTTAAGTCAGCCGGCCAAAAATTTATTACCTCTTCTTGCGTCAAAAATGGATTATTACCTAGTGACAGAAGAAAGAGATAAAGAATTTGCTAAACTCTATTCCATGCGAATTCGCAGTTTCCCAGCTGCGAAGTTTCCGGTGCAAAAAGCGTGGACTATTAGGTTATTATCGGTTCGTATATTGCGAACCGCGAAGGTAGATTTGATCCATAGCCACAGTGGCACGGATTTTCTCTTACCTCGGACAGTTCCCATCGTGACACACATTCATGGGAGCTGGCTGGTCAATTGGCGTCGTAAATGGCGTGCAGCCCGCCCGCCCAGAAAAATATGATATTTAGTAGGATACCTCCATAATGTTATTCCTGAGATTGTTAGCATACGAAAAGCAACACATATTATAGCCGTTTCAGAACAGGTTAAACAAGAAGTAATCCAATATTTTGGTGTACCAGCCAGGCGCATAACTGTTGTTCCAAATGCTGTTCCAGACTATTTATATAAATTAGATAGAAATAAATCACTAGAAGATCCTGCTGGGCTTATCTATGTAGGTCGTCTTCATCCCTCGAAGGGAATTACAGAATTTGCAAAAGAATTTGCCAGATCACGAGAAATTAAGGCTGAGTTTTATATCATCGGGGACGGACAATATTCTGACTTACCTGAAGCATCGAATCACCAATACGGTAAGTTAAGGAATTAAGTCCACTATCCAGACAATCAAGAAAATGGCTTGCGGCTTTCGTAACCGAGAACACTTTAAAATCGCCATTTACTTCCATTGTGGCGGATTAGACCTTTACCCTGGTACCCATTAAAATGTCTGATGAACCAGAAATAATATTATTATTCAAACGATTCACAACAATAAAATTCAGTATCCAATTATTCAAACTTTGTTTCTTAAATATAAACTAGATCATTTTATTGCAATTTCGAAAAGTGTATACAAGATTTTAAATTTTAGACTTAATATTCCAGAAAATAAAATTAGCATTATCTATAATGGCATACCCATTAGTGGTGGATTAATAGATAAAAATACCCGTGGTAAAAAAATATATATTGTAAATATTGGCAGACTTTGCGAGCAAAAAAATAATAATTGAATTTTATGGATAGTTACCTGAATTCTTGAAAAGAAAGATTTGTAACAGACTGTCCAAATTGTATATTAAAAAATTCTCTTGGGTGTTTTATAAGGAAGCGAAAATAAAAGAAAGAACTGCCGATTATTTACTAGTTATAACTGGAGAGCATAATCAAAAATATGCAGAAGATACATCAAAGTTTTATGAATACCTTTCCACGAGGTGCCCAATAATTGTAATAGGGAGGCGTGCAGAAATTTATAAAAAATTTAATAAAGTTAATAGGATATTTTGGATGAGTATTAACTTTTCTGAAGAGGAAATAAAAGAAGCCATATATTTTTTAAATTAGGACACTACAAAAATTAAGACAGATAATATTTATGAAGAAATAAAAAGTCTCCCTAGAGAAGAACAAAAAAAAATTGCATTTTATTTAAATAATAACTTTAAATAGATAAATCATAATTTTATAAAAATGGGCATAGATAAGATGCGGGTAGTTCATTTGATAAGATCATAATGACGGAGAGGAAGCGTGCTGGATTAGGTTTATTGAGTTTTTTACGGGAAGCTTTTGTTAATGGGTATTCTACAAGGAAAATAGATCGGCTGGAGTATATTTTAGAGATAGAAATCCTTTCTGGTTCACAAGTGCCAGAGATAACAAAAGAGGCAGATATGCGGGTGGATAAGTTTCGGACGAGGCAACTACAGCCGGAATATCCATTGATCTAGTCCAGGCACTGTATAAGAAGGTACGAAAAAAAGCTGTGTGGTTTCTCCATCCATGATGATAGCCCCCGGGGTAGATTTAAATGGGCAGATATATATTTGCGGTAGAGCCGATATGGGAGGAGAATGGAGGGACCAGACGGGATTTTATTAGGCGGGGTAAAGAAAAGAGAAGAAATATAAAGTGGGTGAGGACAATAATTTCAGATGCTCATGGAGGCATCCAGGTAGTGGTGAAGACAGAGTGGTTGGACACAGTGTGGTAGAGATGCAAGGTAGGCTTTGTGAGGAAAACCATGGCTAGAGTGCATCAAAATAAGAGTTGATTGGCAGAGAAGTTGAAGCAGATCTAGCAACGACCACATAGGAGGAGTGCAGAGAAGTTGACCAGGCTCACCATTGAGGAGTATGAGAATAAATATCCCGAGGCCATGAGCTGTATAGAATAGGGCTTAGAAGGCACAGTTTAGTTCTATAATTTTCCTGAGATGGATAAACGCCGCATCTTATAGATCGATGTGCCTGAGAGGGCCAACTGAGAGATAAGGCGCAGGAGCCGGAGGGCAGGAGTTTTCCCTTTTGTAAGCTCTTATATCACGCTGATTAGCACGTGTCTCATCGAGTATACGGAGGACTGGGCCAATGAGTATACTTACATAAAGCCTGAAAAACTATGGCCCGTTTGGAGTGGAGTTCTGGCTCAGGGAGCTAACTGAGGCCTGAAAATGGAGAGATTAGGGTGGCCAAACTGCGAACTAAACTTGACACGGCCAAAAGAGACTTAAATATTTGTCAGTAGCTATTTAATTTCTAGAATTCTGTTATGAAATAGGACAAAATTAATAATTAAAATAGGAGGTAGAATTGAAGAGAGCATTAATTACTGGAATTACTGGTCAGGACGGTTCGTACCTTGCCGAATTCCTTCTGAGTAAGGGATATGAGGTTCATGGATTGATAAGGAGATCATCAACATTTAATACTCAACGTATTGACCATATTTATTTAGATCCTCATGAGCGAGATGTAAGGCTTTTTCTTCATTATGGCGACCTGACAGATCAAAGTACCTTAGCTAACATTGTTTGGAATATAAGGCCAGATGAAATATATAACCTCGGCGCTCAATCGCATGTTCGTGTCTCATTCGATTTACCTGAATATACTGGTGACGTTGATGCCCTTGGAACCACGAGGTTATTAGAGGCCATACGACGGAGTGGAATTAAAGCTAAATTTTATCAGGCATCCTCTTCGGAAATGTTTGGAGCATCGCCACCACCACAAAATGAAAACACACCATTTTGTCCGAGGAGCCCTTATGCAGTTGCAAAAATATATTCTTACTTTATGACGGTTAACTATAGAGAAGCCTATAATATATTTGCTTGCAATGGGATTCTTTTCAATCATGAAAGCCCTCGTAGAGGAGAAACGTTCGTAACGAGAAAAATAACGCGAGCACTTGCTAATATACTTTCAGGTAGACAGAAAGTTCTTTATCTTGGAAATTTAAATGCCAAAAGAGACTGGGGTTATGCCCCCGAATATGTAAAGATGATGTGGATAATGCTTCAACAAGATGAACCTGATGATTATGTGGTAGGCACAGGAGAAAGTCATTCTGTAAGGGAATTTACAGAAAAAGCTTTTGAGTATGTGGGAATAGAATTAGAGTGGAGGGGTCAAGGAACGCAAGAAATTGGATTAATAAGTAGTACGGAAATTAAATGGCGGGATTTTGTGAAGCCAGGCGATGTAGTTATAAAGATAGATCCAAAATATTTTAGGCCAACAGAAGTGGAATATTTACAGGCTGATATAATTAAGGCAAAAAAAAGACTTGATTGGGAACCAAAAGTAAAGTTTAAAGAGCTTGTAAAAATAATGGTTGATTATGATCTTTTACAGAATGGGATAGAACCCAAGAGAGAAGGAATAAATATTTCAATGAATAATGGTTACACCTGGACAAACCATGAATTTTCATTCTATGAAAGGATTAGGGAAAGAAAATGAATAAAGGTTCTAAAATTTATGTTGCCGGACATACCGGTCTTGTAGGTTCAGCCATTTATAGAAAATTGATTGAAAAAGGTTATAAAAACATTATCGCAAAGACAATAGATGAGTTAGACCTTAGAAGGCAAACAGATGTTGAATCTTTCTTTGAGAGAGAAAGACCAGAATATGTGTTTTTGGCGGCCGCTAAGGTTGGTGGAATTCTTGCCAATAATACGTACAAGGCTGAATTTATCTATGACAATATTATGATTGCTGCAAATGTAATTAATTCAAGCTATAAGTTTGGTGTTAAAAAATTGCTAAATTTGGGCTCTTCGTGCATATATCCAAAATTTGCCCCTCAGCCTATGAAAGAAGACTATTTACTTACCGGACCCCTTGAACCAACAAATGAGCCTTATGCCATAGCTAAAATAGCTGCCATTAAACTATGTAGATATTATAATGAACAATATGGGACTAATTTCATATCTGTGATGCCCACAAACCTTTATGGGCCAAATGACAATTTCAATCTAGAGACAGCCCATGTAATTCCTGCTCTTTTAAGAAAATTTCATTTAGCAAAGTTACTAAGAAATAAAGATTACGATCTAATAAAAAAAGATTTAAAGAAATATCCAATTGGTTTCCGATTAGATGGGAAAATTAATTTTGAAGATTTTAATTCAATAAAAGAAATATTGGGACAAGTTGGCGTTACGGAAAATTATGCCGAAATCTGGGGAAGTGGAGACGTATATAGAGAATTCTTATATGTTGATGACATGGCAGATGGATGTATTTTTCTTATGGAAAATGTTAATAAAGAAGATTTGAAAAAGGTAGCTCCAGATTATTTTGTAAATTTAGGAAATGGAGAAGATATCAAATTGCGGGATTTAGCTTTACTTATAAAGAAGTTAGTGGGTTTTGAAGGAGATATAAAATATGACCGTTCAAAGCCAGATGGGACTCCAAAGAAACTTCTTGACATTTTAAAAATAAAAGAATTAGGTTGGAAACCAAAAATAGGGATAGAAGAAGGTATAAGAAACACTTACTTTTCCTATCTTGGTTTTTAAGTATGTAATGAGATTAAAATATTAAGAAATCAGAAACTAGAAAAGTTACTTAGAAAAGCCTAACTTTTTGTTAAAGAAGTAAGCATCCCGAAAGGAGCTAAGTCCTAAGTTTATTTTTTCAAAAATAGCGGGAAAAATGACAATTAATTTATATAGACATTTTAAATTGAAAAAAGCACATTTCGGTTAGAGAATATGCCATAAGTTATACCAGGTTAAACCTTATCAAGCCGGTTTCTCGGTGGTTTCGTAAGTACTTGCGCAATATCCTGACGTACTTGAAGAATCGAATTGCCAATATGGTAAGTGAAAGGCTTAATTCCACTTTATAGATAATCAAGAAAATGGCCTGCAGCCTTCGTAGTCAAAAACAATTTAAAATCGCTTTCTATTTCTGGTGGATTAGACCTTTATCCTGGTAACCATTAAAATGTCTGATGAACCTTATTAAAAAATTAAATTGTTTGATATCCTTCCTAAAAAATGGGCAAGGCAATATGTTGAAAAATAGTATGCCTTAAATTCATATGAGATCTGGTTGACATTATGAAAAAAAGCATTGAAGGCCAAGGCGGCGTTGGAGGCGACCTAGGCCAATAAGACATTTGCGCAGATAACCCAGAAACTGGGTATTTGTATCAATCAGGTTCGCAAGGGGAAAGATGAGTTACCTTAGTTGCTTTCGGACCGATGGAAGAAGCGAGTAGAGGGTTGTAATGAGCTGCAGGCAGAATTATTTCGTAAGAGTGGTCAGCTTGGTATTGAGAGCGAGTGATCAAAAAGAATTTTAACAGCTGAAGTATATGAGAAGAAGCAATTAATAGAGAGAACAAGACGATAGCAGTTGCTCGATGGTGGAAGTAATTAGGGCTATCGAGTTCATCTTTTTATTACGGTTCGGCTCGGGATGATCAACATAATCTTGGGTAGATGTGGCTTTAAGACGAACGGTACACGAAGGCGCAATTTTTTTGGGAATAGGAATAATTTCGATTCGGCTAAGGGCTCAGAATTACTAAATGAGCCTTAAGAGCACCATAGTTTTAGTATGGCGGATCGGAATTCAGACTATTTATCAGTATAAGAGAAAAGGTTTTCCATTATTGCTATGGTCGCTCTACCAGTATAAAATTAAATGATTTAGACATTCATGGAACTTTGTATTTTTAGAAGGGTAGTTAAAGCTCAACGTATTATCAAATGAATGGAGAATACACATATTAAATTATAAAATATGGAGTAAATTTCATGGATGGTTTAAGGAATTTGGACGGAGCTAACTATGTAGTGATTACAACTATTAATAAGCCATCAAAGAGGTTGCGAAATTTATTTTATAGGCTTAATAAAAATAAAAAATGGACAATTATTATAGTGGGTGATATAAATACTCCACCAGATTGGGAGCGAGAAAAATACGTCTTTTATCTTTCGATTGAAAAACAAAAAGAATACTTTCCTAAAATTAGCAGGCTGATACCAATAAAGCATTATTCAAGAAAAAATTTAGGATATCTATATGCAATAATAAAAGGTGCTGAAACTATATTGGATCTAGATGATGATAATTTCATATATAAAGATGCGGATATAATATTTTCGAAATATTTAAGGGGGAAATTACTTATTTCACAGAAAAAATGGGTTAACGTTTATAAATATTTTACGAATAAGTTGATATGGCCAAGGGGATTGCCGCTTGAATATATACATAATTTTGGGAAGACAATTAATACAAATGGTTATGTAATTTGTCCAATTCAACAGTTTGTTGTAGACGGGGATCCTGATGTAGATGCAATTTATAGAATTATGTTTCCTAAACAAAAAATTATTTTTAAGAAAAATTTGAAGCCATTAATTCCAGATAAATTTAATTGGACACCTTTTAATTCTCAATGTACCCTATTTTTTAAGGAGGCATTTCCTGTTTTATATTTACCATGTTATTTAAATTTTAGGCTAGTAGATATATGGAGAGCGTTCGTAGCCCAAAGCGTCTTATGGGTTAAAGATTTTAGGTTGGCATTTAGAGAACCAATAGGTCAACAAATTCGTAATAAGCATAATCTCGCGAATGATTTTCATGATGAGATAAAAGGATATATTTTCAATGGAATAATAGCAGAAAAAATCGAAAAACAATTAATGACTTTAGATGGGCGCGACATGAACATAGCAGAGATATCTAAGAGAATTTGGGAGATGTTGATAGATTCTAATTATTTACCAAATAAAGAAAAGGAAATAATAAATGCCTGGTATGAAATTATTCAGAGTGTAATTAGATGCGAGTAGCAATTTTAATTAAAGATTTAAATATTCATGGTGGAACACAAAAGCAGGTCATAAAGTTATTTCAATACCTTAAAAAGCGTGGATATTATATAGAGATTTATACTTACAATTATTACCCCAGTGATTTATATGAAAATATCGAATATTTGAAAGTCAATTATCTAAGGATACGCAAGCCGCAAAAAGGGAATTTTTTGCACTATTTAAATCCGCTACTTCTAGATGAAATAAGAATCTTAATTAAGATAATAAGAGGGCGGTTTGATATAATTAATATTCATGGCAATGGATTGGAGAAGCTAATAATAATTATTAAGTCCTTGATGCCTAATAAACGTATAGTGTGGCAAATAAATGACCTTCCATATTTTTTTGGGGAGGGAATATGGAAATATAAAAAAAGTTTTACGCAAAAATATATTTTAAAATTTTTTGCGACATTCTTTTATAGGTTCATCGCTTTTTTGGTCAATGAAATTACAGTTAACGTTACAAAAAATAAAGAACTAATTAAAAAATATTATAGAAAGGAAGCGAAAGTGTTTTACTGTGGGGTTGATTTATTATGCGATAAATTGCCAAAAAGGAACATTAAAAACAAGATTAAGTTAGTTTCAACTGGCGTGTTTTTTCCATATAGAAATTACGAAGCAATTCTTAGAGCTATGAAAATACTAGCTGATAAGAATATAGAATGTAGTTTATCTATTATTGGATCTACCTATCTAGATCCTGAATACGCAGAATCAATTAGAAAGAATGCTGAATCATTAAGATTAGATGTTAAGATATATGGAGAAATTACAAATGAAGAGCTTCGAAATATTTATCTTGACTCTCATTTATTTGTATTTATGAATATAGAACAAAGTTGGGGGTTGGCCATTTTTGAAGCAATGTCCTGTGGTTTACCAGTAATAATATCTAATAGCGTTGGGGCTACAGAGGTAATAAAAGAGACCAAAGGGGTGTCAATAATTGACCCTCATAATGAAAATGAGCTGGCGAGAGAAATAATTAGATTTGTTGATGAAAAAAATTATTATCAATTTTCTAGAGAAGTTTTTCAACTATCAAGAAAATGGGATTGGGATACTGTTTATTCTCAGAACATGGAAAAATTATTTAAGAATATTTTAAAAAAACATTATAAAAAGTAAATATTTTTGAAATGTTTTTTTGGGTGGTTATAGAGACGTTATAAAAATAGAAGAAGATATTTACTAGAAAAATAAGGTGGAAAACGAAAGTTAAGTTTTAGAATAAAAAATGATGTGTTGACAAAATGATTAAGGCAAAATGGTAAAATACACTGGATCAAATTTATGTTAAAAAATCCTTTTTTTCAGTTTGGTTAGTCTATGAAAATGATCGCGATTTGATCTAGAAGGTTGAGCCATCATAAGATCTCCTTTTAAAGAACTAAATCTTAAGAAATGAGGTTTTTACTTACAATAGCTCAAAGAGAATAAAAAGCATTGCTGGAGAAAATACTAACAGGGTTTTTGGGGAGGATGATCCACTAAAAGAGATTCTGGAATTTCTGAAAGAGAAGCTGTTGCGGGCTTAGGCAGAAGCAAATGCGGCAGCTCCTAAGCACACCATGGAGGGACGACACATTTTTCAGGTGACCAGATAATGAGACTGCACACTAGGTTTGGGAGCCAATATCCGATGGTATCTAAGTAAGGAAGGGTTGGTGCATACGCCTTTTTGTGGCACAGAAGAAGCGCTCAGAGGTAGCCTTATTGAGCCTGGTGCATAAGGCGTTTATCAATGATGGGGTATGTACGAGGAAGTTAGAACGGCTGGCCAGGAATCAGGGGATAGAGGACCTCGGCCTCGCGGGTGTCGGAGATAACCAGGGGTTAGATGAACGTGTAGAGTAAGCTTCGGACTAATGCATTTAGGGAGGAACATCCGTTTTTATGGAAGAGTCTTGATCTAATGAATTTGCTTATATAAAGCTGGAGAAGCTGAAGCCTATGTGGAGTGAGGTACTGGCTCATGGAGCTAAATAAGGCATTTAGATGGAGAGATTACGACAGTCAAATTGCAAACAGGATTTAACATGACCTTAAGAAAAGAGAGATCTTCTTCAAATATATATCGTAAATTATTTACTTTTTTTATTATTGTAGGTCCAATAATCGATATCATTTATCATTATAGTGGCAGAGTTTCAATATTTTATTCTCAATTAAGTCTTGCTCAGTTTTTAAGAGGTATTATGAGCGTCATCATGTTATTGTTCTTAATATATAAGAAAAATTTATCTATTTTTAATCTTTCTTTGATAAGACCTATAATATTATTGATATTATATGTCATGTTGACGAGCTTTATTCATAAAAATTTTGTGATGGATATTTTATTTTCTTTCAGATTGTTTTTTTTGATTCTAATTTTTGCAAGCGCATATTACTTATCCTATTGGCGTATGTGTAATGAAAATTGGTTATTGAATTGTGCGCTTTGGATCTCTTTAATTGTATTTACGTCGCAAATTATTGGCTTAAAGTTGGGAAAAACTGTAGGTGCTTATAATAGTTCCTTTGCTACAGCTGGCTTGCTGGACCAGCCATCTATTGCTGCTCTAACAATATCTTCTGTTATTCCGATTTATATTAGTTATATTTTAAAAAGAAAATTTGCAATATTTGGAATAACTGTTACTCTTGTCTCTTTATTTCTTACTATGCGTCGGACAGAATTGATCGCTACTATGATTGCATTATTAATTTATATCTTTTTTGTAATGTCAGGAAAATATGTTAAGCATATAAGAGCATTAAATATAGCAATCATGATTTTTGTTTTGTTCGTATTGGCGTTGGTGTGGATTAAGAGTCCAGCTGGCCAAGATTTGATAATCAGGTTTAATGAATTAAATCCTAAAGTTGGAACAGGATCCGGGAGGTATATATTTTGGATGATTGTTATAAAAAATATGCTAAATAGAAATATAATTAAAAATATAATAGGAGAAGGTCAGGAAAGAATCAGAGACCTACTGTCGCTAGAATTTGGAGTGCCTATTGGAAGTCACTCCGCTTTTTTAGAGGTTACATTTGCTTTCGGAATAATCGGGATAGTTTTTATTGCTTGGTGGTATTATAATTTAATAAAGCTTTGCAATTATTTCTATAAAGATAATTCTTCAATATTTCTCGGGTTATTATCTGTAATAATCATAATGTTCGTTATAAACCTAGGACAAGGAAGTTTTGATGACCCATCTTTTGCACTTATATATTGTTCAATAGGATATTGGGTAGGGAAAAGAAATTATTATAAAAAGGAAGGTAAATATGGAAAAAATTCTATTAATCGAGCCTTGCAATTTTAGTGATTTTCCCATCGGGGGGCAACTATCTTTTGCCCAAAATATGATTAAAGCTTTTGGAAATAGATTTGCCCTTGTCGGTATAACAACTGATGATACTCCTGTAGGTCGCTGGATAAAAAAGAGTTTTTATGGATGTGAATATGATTTTTTTTCTATTGGAAAGTTTAATTATTATCAGGGCAAACCTATTGTTCCTTTAAGATTAAGGGCATATTTGAAATTAAAAGTTTATAAAAAGGAAATTCTTTCTTCTAATATAAAATATGTCTTTACGCAGGCGCCTGAGGTATTATTAGCAATTGAAAATTGGGGCTTTAAAAGCATATGCTTTAAATTGGCTGGTCTTAATAATCCGCTTTTATATTCAAGGTATAAATGGGCTAAGATATTTGCAAAATTGTTCTTAAAAAGATTTATACATTCTTTAAGCAAAGCGGATGTTATTCTTGCTTCAGGTGATAAAAAATCTATTAATAAATTTATTAGCGAAAGTAGAGGACTTTTAGATAGTAAAAATATATATCAATTTCCGACAAGAGTTGATACGGACTTATTTCGTCCTGGACAAAAGGAAGATATAAAAATAGAACTTAAATTGGCTTCAAATGAACCTATTTTAGTTACAGTTGGAAGAATCAATTGGGTAAAAGGATGGGATCTGATTTTGGATAGCTTTGCTGTATTTGAAAAAAAGTTTAAAAACTCAACTTTAATTTTCGTTGGCGACGGCGAAGATAGGAAGAATCTTGAAAAAAAGATAGAAAAATATAACCTTACTGGAAAGGTAATAATTACAGGATTTATGAAACCGATAGATGTTATTGCTTATTTGAATGCAGCCGATTTATATTTAGTTGGGTCATATATAGAAGGGTGGTCTTTAGCTATGCTTGAAGCTCTAGCTTGCGGGAAACCAATAGTTTCAACTGATGTAAGCGGAGCCGAAGAACTGGTAATAGAAGGAAAGAATGGTATTATAGTAAGATCGCGGGACCCTTTAGCATATGCAGAGGCTTTAGAAAAAGCATTAATGCTTTCAGAGGCAACAAAATATTCTTTAGAAATAGCGGAAAAATACGCGTTAAAAAATTTAAGAAAAGATCTTGCAAACTTATGGAAACCTTTTTCTTAATGATTAGAATAAAAATATAATTAATGCCATCATATTAAATGAAAAGGACTAAACCAATAAAGCTGTTAGGTTTTGATATTATACCAGCCGGGTTAGATGAAGCAACAAGTATTATTGCTCATTATTTAAATCGCAAAGAAGGAAACTATTTTTGCCTTGTTGATATGAATCTTGCTGTTCAAGGTAATAAATCATTATTAGTAAAAAAAGCTCTAAATGACGCTACTGCTAATTTCCCAGATAGTATGGGAATAAAATTGGCGTTACATTTATCTGGGATTCATTTCAATGGAAGGTCAAGAGGAGCCGATTTGATGTTAAGGATATGCGAATATGCAGAAAAAAATAAGATAAAAATATTTTTATATGGAAATAAAAAAAGCACAATTAAACTTTTATGCAAGGCTATAAGAGGGCGTTATCCTAATATCACCATTGCGGGATTCATTTGTCCACCCT
>Ga0078972_1008679_pt1 | contig 20938 bp, 15 predicted proteins | sample YelNatPaOPGAMG01_FD_67568 | JGI IMG/M metagenome (GOLD analysis project Ga0078972, IMG submission 67568) | Hot spring thermophilic microbial communities from Obsidian Pool, Yellowstone National Park, USA - OP-RAMG-01 (SPADES assembly) (version 2) | ecosystem: Environmental > Aquatic > Thermal...
GATTCCTTATCTTCCCGACTATCACAGCTCTAGCTATCTCGATCCCCCTCCTATCCTCGAGCGATTTGTACTGCTCGTACCTATTCCTCGCTGTACCCCCGGCCTTAGCTGGGATGAGTCTGGCCACCGGCCTCCCGGTGGGCGTCGCTATCAGAAGATCAGTCCCGGATTGAGCTAAGGCTTTGAGGAGCTCTGATGATAAAGCTGCCTTCCCTATTATGACGACCTCCTTCACGGATTTCATCGGGATCTCCTTCTTCTCCCCCTTGGATAGTATGAGGATCCTCCCCCTCCTCTTCCTCAGGGAGACCCCGAAACCGTCTATGAGGAGATGACCGTATTGCGTCGTCTCCACAGGATTTAAACTCAGCTTCAGCTTAAAAACATGAATTGGATGGGAGGAGGAAGTAAATGATCCTAAAAGGATAGAGGAGGATGGAGAAGGCTGATGGAGGGTACTTTACCCCTCGAGCATTCACGCCCCCGTAATCGGAGGGGGTCGTGGAAAGAGTTGAAGACCTCTTTAACTATGGGCCGTTTAGGGGAGAGAGCTATTTAAGGCGATCAGGTTCTAGAAGCCTGAAATAAAAGGAGGGAGCCGAAGAGCTTATAATCGAGCTATCTGTCTATGGGCTTCGTAGGGGGAGAATCAGGAATTACCTAAGAGCCCTATTCCCTCCGTCCCGACCAGGTAATACTCTAATATACTACCGAAGAGGTAGTCATCATGTGGGCTACGTGACAGTATCCACGAAGGGTCAGGAGGAGCCTAGTGGAGAAGACGAGGAGATACGGGATAAACTTAAGCGAGCTCATGAGGAAAGCTGTTGAGGAGGAGGTCAGGAAAAAGGAAGTTGAGTGGCTCTAAATGTCATGGAGGAGATCTCGAGGAAGGCGAGGCTTGACAGACCATCTAATGAGCTCATCAGGGAGTCTAGAGCATGGAGGTCGTGATAGATGCCAGCGCTACGAAGTGATATCTTAGGGAGGAGATGAGGCTCCTCAGGAGCGAGATCCTCGCTGGAAGGGTTGAGGCCCACGTCCCCAGTTTAGTGTTCATTGAGCTAGCGAACCTCCTGAGGTATGCTAGAGGGCTGAGCTCAGGGGATGTTGTAAACGGTGTCAGGGCAGCTATGAGCATAGGGCTCATCGTTCACGACTTCGATGAGGCTCCTGGAGAGGGCTCTCTCAATAGCTTTCGAGAGGGATCTGACGGTCTACGATTCAATATATGCTGCTCTCGCTGAGGCCCTCGATGCATCTCTCATCACATATGATGAGAAGTTCCTGGAGAAAGTGAAGAGGTCGGTTAAAGCTGGAGATGTTATCAGAGGCTTCAGGGATCGCTGAGGGATATGGTATATCTGAGCTGTCTACTCAGTCGAAGCGTCGGGTATGCACACGAACCCTTCAAATTTGAGTGACTGGAAGCATCCAAAATCGGGAGTAACTCAGTTCTCCCGGAGAAAGCCAAAAATGAGGAAGATAGTAAAATCCTCGTGAAAAATACAGAATGAAGCCGCTCTCCGCTGATCTCATCGAGTTAACCCCAGACTTATCGCCATGTGAAGCTTCTATGCGAATTTGAACGTATTACGGGTTCCAAGTTTCTGATGGATCTATAATCTCCCATTTCTTGTAATAAATTGCTACAGTGAATCTACATCCCCCCGCTCTCCAGAGTTGAATTATACAATTTTTTCCAGAGGATAAAGTACAGTTGAAAGTCATAAGCTTTCGATCTCTCGATATTCCGAGGTAAACTTTTTATTTTTTCTCAAGCATCCCTCGGCGGTGGGCTCCGATGAGCGCTCCCTTTGGGACAAAAAACCTGCTCGATTGGGCCCTAGATGTAGTTAAGTATCGTGGGGATACCAAGATAGCCGCTGTGAACAATATTCTAGAAGTTCTGGAATCTAAACCAGGAGATGAGGATCCCATATATCTAACGATAGCCTTCTGCTTGAGGCAATCGGCTAGAGGGGTTTTGAGTCAGGGGATGGCTGATAGGATAGCCAAATACCTAGAGGAAATAGTGAAGTCCCCCGGGCAGAACAAGAAAGAGATAGCTAGGGAATTCTTGGGATTAGTTAGGTGGATATTTGAGGTCGCTGATAAGAGGAGGCTCGATCTGAGGGATGTGAAGAGTTTCGATGATCTCATAACAAAGCTGGGGGGAACTGGATGAGTGACTACAGCTTCGAGGACTTCGATAAGTTCAAAGTGAGGTATGGAGTGGAGGGAGAGATAGTAAATGAGACACCGATAAGGATAGGATCGGGAGGACGCCAAGAATTCGGTTCCGTGGATAATCCAGTGATCACGCTTCCAATCGGAGGTAGGGAGAAGCCCGTCATACCTGGCTCATCTTGGAAGGGGGTAATGAGATCCGAGGCAGAGAGGTTCGTGAACTCATCTCCCGAGATAGGGAAGGAGAGGGGATGGGAATTCTGGAGGGCGTGCGATATATTCGAGGTCACTTCAAACCCGGATATCAGAAGGGAGGAGGAGAAGAACCCATGTATCGTATGCAGGATCTTCGGAAACACTGGAGTCGCGAGCCACGTTCACTTCTTCGACTCGCTCCCTAAAGGAGACGCCCCCCTCCAAGTGATAAGGAGAGTAGCTATAGATAGGATAACGGCTGGTCAGAGCCCTGGAAGGCTATTCGATGTCCAAATAGTCCCTCCGAAGACTAGATGGGATTTCAGGATGAGGATAATTAATATAGAGATGAAGCCCGAGGATCCCAGGGGCTTCTTACTCTCCTACTTATTCAAGCAACTCCTGGACGGGATCCAGATAGGAGGGGGGAAATCCATCGGATACGGGCTGATGGTACTCATCCCTGATACTGTTAAGGTGAAAAAGATGAAAATAGAGGGAGGGAAGCTGAAAACAGAGGAATACACTGGTCCTGAGGCTCTAAAAGCTCTTGGGGTGGGATGATGCAACATAACCCGCATTGGTGGCTGGCCAGCAACCTCTCCATAAGGTCATTCATCCTAGAGGGATGCGTGGAGCTATTAGAACCTCTGAGGGTCGGAGCTGGGAGGACGAGCGTTTCCGTATCCCTCTCGGATCTCCCGGTCCTGATGATAAAGTACGGGGAGAGGAACATCCCTCTGATACCAGGATCGACGTGGAAGGGAGTCTTCAGGTCTAGAGTAGAGTCTTACCTAGCTACAGCTGGTAAGAAAGTGTGCGGAGGTCCCGGAGATACCTGCATGGATAGGGATAACCTCTCCAGGGAGGTGGAATTCCTCCTGAGGAGGCCCAGTGAGGAGAACAGGAATAAGCTAATAAGCAAGCTCTCGGGTATGTGTATGGCATGTCAGATATTCGGCTCCCAAGGATATTCCTCTAAAGTGCTTTTCTCAGATTCATATCCTCTGGAGAGCTTCTCTATAGGGAGGAAACCGGGGATAGCTATAGATAGGAGGAGCGGTTCCGTCAAATCCAGGGCGTTGTACAACGTCGACTTCGTCGAGCCCGGGAGTGCTTTCAGCTTCAGGCTCATCGCGAGGAACCTCCCTAATTACGCTCTAGGCCTGATCGCGAAAGTAATCGAGGACATAAACAGCGGTTTCATTAAAGTAGGGGGGTTCAAGACGAGGGGATTCGGGAGAGTCTCCCTGAAGCTGAATTATAAGACGGATTGGAAGGTAGAGGGGAACGTACTCAAGGGATTCACTGATAAGGAGAAGAAGTGGTACGATCCCGAGGATAAGGAAGTGAGCTTCGATGGTACTACTGATTCACTCATAAGGGCTCTCGCATCCCTAGCTGATGAATGGCTGGGTGGTGGGATATGAGTTTACGCGTCATCAGGGAGAGGCCCAAGGAGAGGAACAGACTATCGGGTCTCTCCGGGGCTCTCATCTTCTCAGCTAGAGTTATAGATCCAGTACACGTAGGGAGCGGTGGCCCCAGCCTGAAGGGGCTGGAGGGATTTGCGAAAGGGGAGGGTAGGGAAATTGAAGGGGTTGAGGAGGCTTTAGATGTGATCAGGATAGGTGGGAAGCCCGCGATACCGGGATCCTCCCTCAAGGGTGCTGTGAGGTCTAGGCTGGAGCTCACCTTCAGGGGGTACAACGGATCGGTCCCATCCTGCTTCTCCGTGATCGGGGATGTGAAGATACCAAGCTGGAGGCATAGAGAGATATACAGGAGCTCCTCTGAGAACAGGGGACCCCCATGTGATTATCTTAGATATGGGACAGTTTGTAAAGTTTGCGATATATTCGGAGCTCCCGGTCTGGCTTCTAGGGTCCACTTCCCGAACCTCATATTCGGGGATGAGGACGAGATCTCCTCGGATTTAGGTAGGATTGTCGTCATACCGAGGGGAGCTGAGTCCGAGGGAGCCCTCCTCTTCCAGGGGATGGAGCCCTACGAACTCGGCCTAGTCCTGATAGGGATGGGGAACCTGAAGCCCCTCTTAATCGGGAGGGGTAAGTACAGGGGGATGGGGAGGATACTGATAACCCCGAAGTCCTGGCTGTTCACGGGGCGATCGAGGGAGGCATTCGAGGGTCTCGCTACATTTGAGCCCGCGAAGCTCTGGGAGAGGCTAGTTCAGGAAGCGAAGAGTAAGTACACAAACTATATTGTGGAGGAGGATTTCGATGCCAGGGCAAAGGAGGTTAGTCATTAGGGCCTCGAGGGATCTGACTCAAGTCTTATATCTCATCGAGGATGGGAGGGAGGAGCCTCTGACGGCAGTACCCCTGGACTTCGAGCCCGAAATAGAGTTCGATGCCGTCAAGGCCCTGAGAAAGTTGTTGAAGGAGAGAGCAGAGGAAACTTACCTTCACAGATCGATCAGATGGAAGAAGGATGTTTTCAAAGTTAAAGATATTCTGGAGGGTGATTGATTGAGCTTCTACAAGGGATGCACTGTTCCAGTTAGGAATCCCGGAGGCGGTGTTTATCTCGCTGTGGAGATCCCGAAGCAGGACGATTTCCTCAAGTACCTCGACTGCTTGAGGAGGTTCCTCGAGTTGAGCATTAGAGCGTCTGGAGTAGGGGGATCTGAGGAGAGACTGGAGCTCGTAGCTGATCTCATAGCTCTTTTCTATAAAGCCCCCCTCCTCGAGGAGCCCATTAGGGGATTGAGCCTCTCCCCATTCAAAGCCTACCTCACCTACAGGGTGATGAGGCACAATTTCAGGGATCTAGATGAGAAGAGCATGAAGGACGTTATGGAGAGCCTGAGCGACGTTCATAGGGAGATGAGCGATATATTTGAACTGCTTGACAGAATTTCCGATCTCTCGGAGGATATCTTCATTAGGGCGCCAGCTGACACGAGGCCCGGGTACAACATATCCAGCTTAATAGTCCACTTACTCGCAGTCTCAGCATTAGCTTGGTCCAAGGGATCCAGGCTCGGGAGGAGGGAGAGGGCTATCCTAAGGATAGCATCTCTCCTTCACGATATCGGGAAGCCATTGGATCCGAAGCATCACGTGAGTAGGAGTGTAGGGGAAGCGAGGAAGCTCCTCTCAGATATATTGAGTATCGAAGATCTCGAGGAGGTGCTCGAGATAATAGAGAATCATCACAACCCGGGATACTCTGGGAGATTCAAGGGGGAAGTATCGATATTGAGGGAAGCCGATCACTTCTCAGCAGGAGCTGATAGATTGAACTCCCTCATATGGGCTTCCATAATCGGGGAGCTCGCTGAACTCAGTGGGTTATCCGAGGAGGATGCTTTCGAGACCTACTATGTGAGGGGGGAGTGGGAGAGATGGCTCGAGTTGGAGAGGAGGAGACCTGGGATAACGAGAGAGCTCACTGAGAGGTGCGTCAAATACGCATTATCTGAGTACCGGATGGGGGAGGGGGAGGAGCGATTCGAGGGCGTTCACATCGTTAAACTCGATGTAGCATCTATACAGGATTTCATAAGGGATTCGGAGAAGCTCCCTCTCCTCTCGGCCTCGAGTTATATAGTGGATTTAGCTGTGATGTTCAACTCCCTTAGGGCAGTTCAAGCTGATATCCCGGGATATCCCGTTGAGTGCTTCCTCTACTCAGCTGGAGGGAACGTAATAGCTCTTTTCCCGAGAGAAATGCTGGATATGGCGAGAGAACTCCTGAGGAGGGCTTTCTCCAAGGAGTATCTTGGTTTCGAGACTCTATCCGTCAACATAGCGGACACTGAATTGATCGACAACTATAGGAAGATGATTGAGGAGTTGGATAGGCGTCTTGAAGTGGAGAAACTCTCTATAAAGCAGGATAGAAGAATAATAAGCTTGGGAATAGAGATGCTGTGCGATTTCTGTAGGAAAAGACCGGCTACCATGGACTTGAGGATAGGGGAGGAGGTCTTCCACCTATGCGAAGAGTGCGAGGGGAGGTACGCGTTCTTCAGATCTAGGGGCCACATGAGGAACAAGTGGGAGGAGGCTGAGACTCTCTCAGGAAAGAAACTTCGCGAAGTATTCGGGAGAGAGTGGAATGATGTAAGCGAATGGATCCTGGAGCTAATAGCGGGACATGATGAGGAACCGGGCGAGGAGAGGTACCTGAACATAGCTATCGTAAAGTTGGATGGGAACTTGATGGGCTCTTTCATGGCGAGATCGATAAACTTGAGCGATGCTCTGGAGAGAAGCGCGAGGATAGATATATCCCTAAAGAAAGCATTTAAGGAAGCTATTAAGGCTATTCATGATTCCTGCGGGGAGAAAGAAGAAGCAAGGGTGATTTTAGGCCTCCAATATATTGGAGGAGATGACTCCCTGATCCTAGCTCCCTCCTGGCTATCTTACCCTCTCTCCCTCATCCTGATGGTGGAGTTCGCCAGGAACATGGGTTACTCCCTCATAGATGAATGCACTTACACTGGAGCCACTCTATCAGTGGGCCTAGCTGCTATGCCTCCCGCTCACAACATATGGGCAGCTTTAGATGCTGTGAGCGTTCTCCTGAGCAGAGCTAAGGATAAGGGGAGGTTCCCGTTCTACATGGGAGCGATAGCATTCGATGTGACGGAAGGAGGTCTCCTAACTGGGGAGACAGCGGGAGCGAGGATGAGGGAGCTTCAGAAGCTTCATCTCTCCTGCCAGCCCTGGATAATCGGTCCTTACGGGGATGGGGGATGCGATCCCTTCAAACCGTTCAGGGTCCCCCCGAGAGCTGAGAGGGAGGTGAGGCCTGAGAGAGGATTAGATGCCCTCTGGGCTCTGATCAAAGTGCTAGGGGGTGAGGAGATAGATCCCCTCAGATCCCCAGATAGCGAGCTGAGGTCCTTATACAGGGAGCTGATGAGACGCTCTTATGAGGAGTATGAGAGAGCTAAGAGGGGAGAGGAGACTAGATTGAAGGAGATAAGAAGATTTATAAGGAAAGTTGAGTCATTTCCGAGTAGATTCGGCTTCTCACTCTCTGATAGAGAATATAGTAGCTTAGCGAGGGCTCTCGCCCTCTACGAATCCGAGGATCGGGGATTGAGATCCCTCTTCATGAACGATATACTGGAGGATCTGAACAGGTTGTGCAAGATCTTGATGGGGGGTGCGGCATGAGGATAAGGGTCAGGCTCAGGAACCTCTCGATGCTCACTATAGGATCAGCTTACTCTAGGCTAGGGATCGCTGATATCTGCACGGTGAAAGTGGGTGGCTCAGTCCTGATACCGGGCTCCTCCTTCAAGGGTGTACTGAGATCAGCAGCTCATAGAGCCTCTGGAAGGCTCGGCCTCACGTCATGCGGTGAGATCGAGCCGAGTAGAATATCTGAAGCTCACGAGAGAATGGGGAGAGTATGCGATGTATGCGATCTCTTCGGAAGACCCGGCCCTCCATCGGAGGCCTCGTCCAAGATAATAGTGGGGGATCTGAAGCCAGTGGATGCGAGGGTCCTGGTCCTAGGGAGGACTTCAATAGATGCTAGTAGGGGGAAGGCATTGGAGGGATCCCTGAGGGCAGTTGAGGCCATCCCGCCTTGCACGATCTTCGAGGGGGAGATATTGCTCCTTAGTGAGGATAGGAAGCATTTGACATTGATCCTAGAGGCCCTAGATGAGATAAGATACGGAAATTTCGGAAGGGGGTCCTTAGTAGATGTAATTGCTGAAATCGATGAGGAGAGCGAAATAGCTAAGTCTCTCTCAAATTGGAGGTGGGATATTTGTCCGTGAGCTTGGTCGAGCTCAAGCTGGAATCCCCAACCATCTTAGTAGAGAGGGCCGGGAGGGCGGGTTACTCCTCGATATCCGGGAGGATAGGGGGATCCACTCTCAGGGGCTCCATAATTTCCTGGGCATTCAGAATGGGATATGTAAGAGATATAGGGACTGAGAGAAATGATCCGAAGCTTATAGTTCATCCAGCATATCCCACGAGGGGCGGTGAGACAGCTAGGCCTCCGACTCCTTACATCTTCGAGTGCAAGGAGAGGCCCAGGAGGCTAGTGGATACCCTGGGGAGGGAGAGGGTGAGGGAGTTGAGTCTGGCATCTAGCTTGGAGGAGATGCTCTCCCTCTCGGGGAGCCCCTCCAGTGAGTGCGATCTGATGAAGGATATACCCGGATCCACAGTACGCGTGAGATCCCCGATAATCGGGATGGAAGCGGGCGAAATAGAGGAAGTCGATGTGATGGCATCAGTGGGCATAAACAAGATGCTTAGGGCGGCGGAGAGGGGTATGCTATACAATTATGAGGCCATCCTCCCCGGCGCCAAGTTCTCCACTCTCATCGTGGATATGAGTGAGGGGAGATACATGGAATTCATCAAGAATGAGAAGAGGTTATTCATCGGGAGAGGGATAAGCAGGGGCTTTGGAAGGGTATCGGTCACTGTAAAATGGGAGAAGGACATGGAACCCCTCATAGAAGATCTGAAGGGCAAGGTGGATGAATGGATCTTCGAGAGGAATGGGAGGAGGAGAATAGCCCTATACTCGAGATCCCCAGCGGCTTCAATATCCCTGAGCCGCGAGGATGGATACATAGCTTCCCCAATACCCGAAGCGGATGAGGGGTGGCTGAGGGGGAAGATCGAGATATCGAAGGATAGCGCGGGAAGGCCCCTCGCGATTGGCTTCAGGACGGTCTTCCGCTCGGTAGCGTATCCAACTGGTCTCCCGAGGCCTTCCTTCCTCTGCTCCAGGGAGGGGAGCGTCTTCATAGCTGAGCTATCTGAGGATGCCAGCGCAGCAGTGGCTCTCGGATCCCTGATAGGGTGGGACCGCTCCTCCTGCTTGGGGTTGAACATAATCCAGCCCTTGGGGTGGTGGTACGATGACCCGCTCTACCATCGTTAAACTCGTAGTCGAATCGCCTCTCTCCATCAGGGGAGAGGGGAGGGGTTCCCTCCAGGAGGTGCTGAAGGTCCCGATACGCACAGAGGATGGCCTCAAGTACTGGCCCGTGATACCGGCTACTAGCATAAAGGGAGCTTTCAGAGGGATAGCTGAGGTAATCGGGAGCTCTATGGGATCTGATGATCCGAGGAGAAAATTGATGGCATCTCATAAGAGGGAGAGGGGGAAGATAAGCCATGATGATAAGAATGCCCTACTCAATGAGATCAGTTTAAAGGAGAGGGAACTCTTGGAGAGGATGGGTGAGGGGAGATCCAGCTACTTGGAGTATTTAGCTTGTCCCATATGCAGGCTCTTCGGGGCCCCTGGGGTTGCCGCTAAAGTGAGGCTTTCAGACGCGATACCATCGTCGGAGCCCGTTTTGAGGTATATGACTAGGACTTCTATCGATAGGAAGAGCATGAAGGTCAAGGAGGAGAGGCTTTTCGCAGAGGAGCTCATAGTGAGTGGGGAGTTCCGTTTCGTGATGATCGTGGACGATTTAGATAGTTTGGAGGAGGAGCTCTTCAATAGCGTGATGGCATACGTAGAGGAGGAAGGGCTCCAGTTGGGCGGGGGGAAGTCCATAGGGAGAGGGAGGATGAAAGTATACATAGGGCAGTGGGAGAGTCGATAAGGGCTTTAATAGCACTCTTGATAGGATTTGAGGAGACGTCAGACCCTCCTCTAGGGAGGTGCATCAACAAGTATGTGAGTTCATCGAACTGGCTTAAACCCCTGGATGACGTCTTAAGGGAGGAGCTACGGAACGTAAAGAAGGAACTCATATCCACTATATCCAGCTACTTTAAGGAAGTGGATGAAGATCGGGAAGAGCGAGAGGAGTGTTTAGAAGCTCTATGGAAACTGGGGCTCCTGCTTTGTGGTCGCGATAAAGATTACAACTACAGAGAGGGCGATTATAGAGGGAAGGTAAGGGAGTATATAGGAGGGAGTGGGTTAAGCTATATTAAAGTAAGAGGGAAAGAGGAGAGCGAGATACATATAGAAGACTTAGTTAAGTTCGTACTTCACCCTCTCCTCTGTATAGTGGGGAGGGATGAGGAAGTTTCGTGGGAGGGGGCAGAGGGAGGTATCTTAGACTCCTCTGAGGAAGTCCTGCATAAGAAGCTCGGGAGATATCTGGGAGTACTAAAGAGTGATAAATGGATAAATGATATACTCTATCTCCCATTCTGCGGGAGATTATTTGAATGTATAATCTGTATGGATTCTTTTTTAGAGAGATCAAAAGTTGATCTAAATTTAATTATTCAGGAGACTCATGAGCATTCCTTAAACCTAGACGACACTTGCCTGGGAACGCTCATCCTTATCTCAGCATTCTTAACCCGCATGACGGATCTCTATCCCTTTAGCTCTGAAGAGGCAGGCAACCTCGTAGAATTCTTATCCAATCCTTACGAAGGGGAAATATCTGAAAGAAAATTCCATTAAAAAGCTCAGTACACTAACTGAGTCTGAGTTGGATAAATTCAAATGGACAAAATACATCTTCCCAAATATCGACGCTGCAGATTTTAAAGTTTTCGCGGATAAATTAGATGAGCTACCCAATAGGATAAAGGAATACATCTCACGAGGCCCCTGCGCTCCGGAGAGACTCTCCGAGAGGGATCTCTTGAGGCAGCTGATACTACTCTGCGCAGAAATATCATGCAGTAGGAAATTACTTGAGTACATCACTCTCTCGTATATCGCCCAAGACGGAATCCCAGTAATAACAAGCCATAAATGGTCGATAAAACTGAGAGAAGATTCTCTCAGTGAGGAGGGCTTAGAGGAGATTCGCGAGATCCTGAATAATGAACTATCTGTGGGAGTTCTCCATGAGAATAAGGGAAAGAGGGAGAGAACATATGAGACAGATGAACTAGATGGTCTCATTTATTTAGATAATACTGTCATTAAGAGATTAGCCTCTGTATTCCAGTCCGCTGAATTGAATCTCCCACTGCATACAGCTATAGGCGTAGTGGAAGTCACAACGAGGAAGGGGTATGGAGAGAAAAAGGATAAACTTGAGAGGTTAGTGAGGATGCTCAATGAATTAATGGACCCGACTGATAGAGTGTTCTTCGGCCTTCTCGTCATTAAGGCAGACGAAATTAATGTGAGTGAGAATGAGGGAACTGAGGAAGTCCGAATCACGGACATCAGGGAGCTCATGAGCAGTGAGGGGAGGCTCCGTGTATATAGGGATATTCTAAAGATCTTAGAGAGGAAAGCGGAGAAAGATTACTCCATCATCACGCCTATCATATCACCCGATATTAACAAAAATCAGTGATGATTCAATATGAATTCATCATTTATAATCATCTTGAGCGAGGAAATAAGAAGTTAGAGTGAATTAAGAGGATCTAAGAAAGTCAGGAAGATTTTTCTATCTAAAATATCTCATATCTTCTCTATTTTCTGATACCCTTATGTTAGAAGGCGGAGAAGCTCATCTTAATCCCTACAATTGCTCCTCCATAATACGATACCTCTCGAACATTCGAGCCCCTAAAACTATCGTGAAGACAAATTCGACGAAGATATATAAACTTTCCCTCGAACATTCTCGAGATGCCCCTTAAACTTTTCCCTCAGCTGCTTATGTTCGGGGAGGGGGTCCGTGGAAAAGGTTAAATAGGAGCCCTGAGCTACTATATGGATTGTTAGAGTATATGTCTCGATGAAAAGAGGATTGAAAGCAGTTATCGTTGCCGTTGTGGGCATGTAGCTGCCGATCGGTCTCGATGAAAAGAGGATTGAAAGATTTTTGGTTGACTTATGGCCGTATGCCAACCATCAGGTCTCGATGAAAAGAGGATTGAAAGTTCATTTATAAACATTATAGCGATAATCGTCGTAAATGAGTCTCGATGAAAAGAGGATTGAAAGTAAATCTAGCAATTATGACTATTGCACATTGGCCATCAACGAGTCTCGATGAAAAGAGGATTGAAAGTCCTTTCCCTCCTCTGCCCGCGGTGTTTCCTCCTGCAGTCTCGATGAAAAGAGGATTGAAAGGTGGATCCCTTGGCATAGTAATTGATCTTGAAGAAGCTGTCTCGATGAAAAGAGGATTGAAAGTTTACGTCGTCATCCAAGGGGACTACAGTTTAGTCAGAGTCTCGATGAAAAGAGGATTGAAAGATCTTCGAACCGCTTTATGCGATCTAGGAAGGTCTCAGTCTCGATGAAAAGAGGATTGAAAGTCGATCCACCACTATAGATCAACACTAGACGAAGAGAAGTCTCGATGAAAAGAGGATTGAAAGCTTGTGTTGAACAGAGGATCAAGAATACGTACTTCTATGTCTCGATGAAAAGAGGATTGAAAGTAGATGTTCTTCAGAACTACAGAGTTTCATTGTATATAGTCTCGATGAAAAGAGGATTGAAAGAGAAGCTTCAGACCTTAACTTAATCCAGAGAGTGATTCCGTCTCGATGAAAAGAGGATTGAAAGGAAAGGGACGGAGTTTTTTACGTAACTTTTAGGGGCTCGAGTCTCGATGAAAAGAGGATTGAAAGAGTCATCCTCTCTCCTCATTTTTGCTCCCTTCTCCATTGTCTCGATGAAAAGAGGATTGAAAGAGCGTTCCTCCCTGTCCAACGATATTCACGTTCCCTTGGTCTCGATGAAAAGAGGATTGAAAGCATACCAGCTCTAGTTTTAAACGAATTCCTCTCTTCTAGTCTCGATGAAAAGAGGATTGAAAGTAGTCTAAGTTACCATTGCAAGGCACAATGTAAAGGTGGGTCTCGATGAAAAGAGGATTGAAAGCACGGTAAGAAGTAGCCACGCTTTGCGGCAGCGTACATGTCTCGATGAAAAGAGGATTGAAAGACAGTTGTCGAAGTCCAACCCTAACGACCACCCCGTTACGTCTCGATGAAAAGAGGATTGAAAGATGAGTTGCTCGGGGGGATGTAAATGAAACGCAGGGTTATGTCTCGATGAAAAGAGGATTGAAAGACATTTACTACGGGAATCCCTCAGCTACTTACACAGGTTGTCTCGATGAAAAGAGGATTGAAAGAACTACACTTACGATCTCCTAAACGTGAGTTGGTCTCAGTCTCGATGAAAAGAGGATTGAAAGTTGAGAGTAACTAGAGGAACAACTAACTCAGCATCCAGTCTCGATGAAAAGAGGATTGAAAGTTTACAAGGGCGGGCTGATAAGGAAGGGAACAGATCTATCGTCTCGATGAAAAGAGGATTGAAAGTGCTGGTTGAGGATGCCTAACCAGGATGCTCGGGATGATGTCTCGATGAAAAGAGGATTGAAAGTAACGATAAGCTTATATAGTTATGACTTCCCTATACTGAGTCTCGATGAAAAGAGGATTGAAAGGAATAGGCCCTAGTGTGAGCTTAATACCGCTTTTCGTGTCGTCTCGATGAAAAGAGGATTGAAAGATCACCATAGCTAGATCGTCTACCCTCTCCGCCCATTTCAGGTCTCGATGAAAAGAGGATTGAAAGTCTGTTAACACCTTGCCCTCTGGCAATCTTATCTTTAGGTCTCGATGAAAAGAGGATTGAAAGTTCGCTCCCGCTAAAGTGAATATAACATTCTGGAGCCCCGTCTCGATGAAAAGAGGATTGAAAGTAAATTGTCCTTTCTGGGAACAGTTTTTGAGTTATTTCGTCTCGATGAAAAGAGGATTGAAAGTCTATAGCATCCCAGCATCATCCCAGCATCATCAGCATCGTCTCGATGAAAAGAGGATTGAAAGGGCTTGGACTCACTCACGGCCATGGTCTCACTACGTAGTCTCGATGAAAAGAGGATTGAAAGATCGTCACGTCTACCGAGTACTCGTACCCCATATTGTCGTCTCGATGAAAAGAGGATTGAAAGCAGAGAGCATCAAATCCGACGTTCGTTATAACAACTGGTCTCGATGAAAAGAGGATTGAAAGGCGATAGCTCGGCACGTTGATCTGGAGATAATGCGTAGTCTCGATGAAAAGAGGATTGAAAGCTTCTTACCGTGGACGTCTGGAACTACCCTAGCTATTAAGTCTCGATGAAAAGAGGATTGAAAGAACGATACGTAAAACATATAGGTAGTAATAGAGCTAAGTCTCGATGAAAAGAGGATTGAAAGCGTGGATGAGAGAACTCGGGTACAAAGATGAGGTGATAGTCTCGATGAAAAGAGGATTGAAAGGCGATTATTTGAACCTTACCCGTTAGTGTTTCATCTAAGTCTCGATGAAAAGAGGATTGAAAGGTTCTTTTCTGTTCATCTATATCTCCTCCCTCCCTAATATGTCTCGATGAAAAGAGGATTGAAAGACTGTCGAAAATTCGACGTTCAACGAAAATCGACGTGGTCTCGATGAAAAGAGGATTGAAAGACAACTCGGGAATCTTGGAGGAGGAGGGATGAGGTATGGTCTCGATGAAAAGAGGATTGAAAGAATGGCACCAATAGATCGTGATACGTACCCTCCGGATAGTCTCGATGAAAAGAGGATTGAAAGCTACATTGAGAACCTGATCGTGAATAGGCAACGTGGCCGGTCTCGATGAAAAGAGGATTGAAAGGAACTATACTGTGAAAGTACCTCCCGCAGGAGCCAGGACGTCTCGATGAAAAGAGGATTGAAAGGTTATTTTTGACTCGACTTCTAAGGGAAATATTTCTCTGGTCTCGATGAAAAGAGGATTGAAAGATATCTTTGTAGCTTGGGGAGCTCGTGACCGCGGTGGGGGAAGTCTCGATGAAAAGAGGATTGAAAGTCCTTTTTCATAGTACCACCTGAAAAAATAGAATAGAGTCTCGATGAAAAGAGGATTGAAAGAGCGGTGAGTTTAAGCTTGATCGGTTTCTTCACGGTCTTGTCTCGATGAAAAGAGGATTGAAAGCTCTGTTCCGTCCTCCACCCTATCCATTGTGTTATTATATGTCTCGATGAAAAGAGGATTGAAAGATGCCCTCCTAGCCTTTAGTGTCACCAAATAGTTCTTGTCTCGATGAAAAGAGGATTGAAAGCTACGTTCTTACTTATCTGCTCCCACACCCAATCCCTTAGGTCTCGATGAAAAGAGGATTGAAAGATGAGCTCGCCACAATACATTATAGTCACGCTATGGCTGTCTCGATGAAAAGAGGATTGAAAGTCTCTTCAGGAATCATTTCCCTCGGAGTGAAGAATAAGGTCTCGATGAAAAGAGGATTGAAAGGTTAGATCGTCCCAGATGGCTGGCAATTTCTCGTAAACTGTCTCGATGAAAAGAGGATTGAAAGATTTTCTCGATATGAATAGGCTTTCTCTCGGGTACTTTGTCTCGATGAAAAGAGGATTGAAAGTTATTGCCGCCTCTAGCTCCTCGAAGAACTCAGTTGAAGTCTCGATGAAAAGAGGATTGAAAGAAGGATGGGGGTAGCCCCTCGATTATGTCATGTGGTTAGGTCTCGATGAAAAGAGGATTGAAAGAAGGCTTAAGGTGCTTCCCATCCCTCTTGAGCAGAAAGTGTCTCGATGAAAAGAGGATTGAAAGGGAATGTGCATTTTTCCTCGATCGCCATCTTCTTCAGCGTCTCGATGAAAAGAGGATTGAAAGGTATAGCCGTACTGGACGATCATGTTCGCCAATTTAACGTCTCGATGAAAAGAGGATTGAAAGGCAGCTCTCGGCTCTCTTATCCCATCCTCGAACTGCTAGTCTCGATGAAAAGAGGATTGAAAGCGTTTTTCTCACTCCCAAACCCGCTTGGCGGCTTCAGCCGTCTCGATGAAAAGAGGATTGAAAGATGTTACATATCTTACAGACTCCCCTAGCTATTTCAAGTCTCGATGAAAAGAGGATTGAAAGATGATTTCCCTTTTCGCATGGCCCTCTTCGATCTTAACGGTCTCGATGAAAAGAGGATTGAAAGTCACGCCGCCAAGCGGTATCCCTGCCTCAACTGCCTCCCGTCTCGATGAAAAGAGGATTGAAAGGTACGCTATATACATCTTTGGCATACTTCTGTGTAACATGGTCTCGATGAAAAGAGGATTGAAAGAAGAAAGACTTGCACACGATTTACTGGAACATCTATGTCTCGATGAAAAGAGGATTGAAAGCTCAAAAACGATATTTATGATCTTGAGGCGGTACGTAGGTCTCGATGAAAAGAGGATTGAAAGTAAATGCCTCCTTATACACAGTAACCAAAATGTTAACTGTCTCGATGAAAAGAGGATTGAAAGGAGCCTGGATAGCCGGGGGCGCTAGCGTTAGGGCCCGAGTCTCGATGAAAAGAGGATTGAAAGGGGAGTTTTCAGAGCCCCTGTTGAGGAGATTGGCTGTCGTCTCGATGAAAAGAGGATTGAAAGGCTTCATTGGTTGGTTCTTACTTCGCCCCGGAGAGTGAGTCTCGATGAAAAGAGGATTGAAAGTCATTGCTATCTTTCCAAACGGCGACTGCCATTTGCCCCGTCTCGATGAAAAGAGGATTGAAAGATTAGCTGCATAGCTGTACAATCCGTTTATCAAATAGAGTCTCGATGAAAAGAGGATTGAAAGTGTCTCCTGTCTCGTCGGCAATGCTCTATTGCCGGGTCTCGATGAAAAGAGGATTGAAAGATCATTGTCGTTGCACTTGGCGGACGCGGGCAATACATGTCTCGATGAAAAGAGGATTGAAAGGGTGCTAGCATCTTCGCGGCTCAAGACCCCCGCTCACACGTCTCGATGAAAAGAGGATTGAAAGAAGCATGCACTGATTGCTTTATAAACGTTGAGGCGACAATTGTGTCTCGATGAAAAGAGGATTGAAAGTTACGCGAATCGCGTTCGGGAAGTTTTTAGCGATCCAGTCTCGATGAAAAGAGGATTGAAAGTGGATGAGGGAAGCCACCTCTTGGGGCAGAGATTCGACGTCTCGATGAAAAGAGGATTGAAAGTCTAGGGTCAGCATCATGAGCATCATCTATGGGTCCTCATGTCTCGATGAAAAGAGGATTGAAAGAGTTGAACGAGCCCGCACCGAGTAACGTGGATATCACCGTCTCGATGAAAAGAGGATTGAAAGCTCGGGTGGCCTCCACTTGTTTTATTTTTCTAAAACGGAGCCGTCTCGATGAAAAGAGGATTGAAAGGGATAATCAAGCCATCAGGCCCACCGAATCAGGTTTTACGTCTCGATGAAAAGAGGATTGAAAGGGCGCGTACGCACGCTCTAATGCTCCTATCCGAGGGGCGTCTCGATGAAAAGAGGATTGAAAGCACATTCACGGCTGAGGGGCATTACATGTGGTACGTAAGTCTCGATGAAAAGAGGATTGAAAGCTGAAGACTACTTCACCCCTGGCGTTAGCTGCCTTAGTGTCTCGATGAAAAGAGGATTGAAAGGACAGCCGGTAGAGGCTATTTGAACTTCAGATATGCGGGAAGTCTCGATGAAAAGAGGATTGAAAGATTATTCGTTTAACTTCGTTTTCGATCTCCTCCTCGACTTCGTCTCGATGAAAAGAGGATTGAAAGATATCGTTTTTGAGAGAGTCGGAAATAGTAGTAAGCATAAGTCTCGATGAAAAGAGGATTGAAAGATGTAGTACAATGAAGCAGTAATTACGTAGAAGAGACAAGTCTCGATGAAAAGAGGATTGAAAGATCTAAATCGGACATTCTCCATCCTTAGCTCTTTCCAGAATCTCTTTAAGCGTTTTAAATCTTCTGCTCTCTGCAAGATTCTCTAAAAGTCTGTAAAATTTCTCATCGATTCTCCTTCTGCTTATCTCGAGATGGAGGAGATCAGAGTCATTACTGAAATTGTACTCATTCAGAGGAATGCCCACCTCCTTGGCTGACGCTATGATGAAATCCTCCAGCCTATTTTCCAGTGCTATCACGATACCCCGATTCAGGCATAGAATAGTCATTCCGAGATCGGGCATCCTCCTCTCCTTCCTGACATAACCCTTTATGTAGCTCAGAGACCCTTCATAATCGAGATCCACGAGGCATATGCAACCTTCAGACCTCAATGCGGACGATAACGCTCTCCCCTTTCCCCTAGAATGAACGGACTCAAATCCCATTACCTTAACTAACGCTCTATCAGGATAACACTCAACGTAGATCAAGACTCTCCCCCTAACTCGAGGAAGACGTCAGCTCCCTTCACTATAATCTCCTCCATCTTATCGATATCGACAGACTCATACTCACTCCTCATCCCCCTGGCCCTCGCCAGATATACAGAGAGCTCGTGCTTAGGAACTTTATCCAAGATAGTCTCTAGGAAATACGGGTTATGCGTAGTCACAATAAATACATTCGATTTGCTCAAAGAAACCCTTTCCGCGAGGAGTTTCGTGTAGAAGGGAAAGGAGTGGACCTCCGGTTCTTCCATCAATATGACTGAGTTCTCGTTAGTCTCCAGAGCACCGAAATTGAAGAGGATTCTCTTTGCGGTATCTGAGAGCAAATGGTATCCTATTCTGATCCCTCTCCCACAATCAAACTTCCAGAAATCTATTTCATTTGTCTCTAAATTCAATGTGAGCTTTAATCCAATGTCCTCCAATATCTCAGCGGCCACGGATTCGAACCTCGGGTTCACTCTCAGGACGTGCAGTAAGTTCGGGCCATGTGGCGGGAGGAGGAAGTTCCCCCACTTTATCTGCTCTCCCTCATAATATCTGTAGAACATCACCTTAACGAGAGTTTCACTAAGCTCTTCGAAACGCTCTTTCTCCAAGCTGGATTTCAGAGTCATATTGCTATCTATGTATAGGACTCTCTCCCCATTCAGGGATATCTCAACCTCCCTATTCTCGCTATCGTATGAGAGCTCGATTTTATTCCCTCCAAGCTCAATTTCCGCTATACTCTCTACGAATCGGAAGAAGAGATCATTTATCCTTTTAACCCTGGTCATTATCCTCAGGATAGTCTGGAGGTTGTTGAATCCCCAGAGGCCTCCTCCAGAGCTGTATCTATAGACGATCCTCGCATCCTCATAGTTTTTCAGCTGTCCCAGTATCGTGAAGATAGAGAGCTTCCAAGAGATTCGATTTCCCGGACTCAGGGGGGCCTATAACGACGTTGATTCTGCTAAGATCGAGAGAGGCCTCTTCTATCGATTTGAATCCCCTTATCCTGAGCCTCACACGAGTTCCTGATGGGGAAGCTTATAAACTCTTGTTTTTGAAGCAAGAACATCTGCTACGCCAACGAGAATTCGAGAGAGAACGTAATGAGGATTGATTCCAATGCGCACTGATTCGATGGGAAGCGGAAAATAGGTATAACATATTTTGGGAGTTGACTAGCCTTCAATCCCCTCGGAAATATCCCGAGGGATGTTAACACATGTATCCGCGGTACGAGTAGCTAAACACGTTAAATACCTTTTTATAGCGGACTTTACTCACATTATCTCGCTCAGGAACTCGAGAATCTTCCTCCCGTACTCCGTGGATATCGTCCTACCTCCGCTCACTTGTACGAGGCCGAGCTGCTCCATTAAAACGGACATGTTGAACCTCACTTCATCTCTCTTAGCCCCCCTCAGTACTTTCACAGCTTCCTCCAGGACCTCATCGGGATATGGGATAGATGGAAGCCTTATGACACTGTATTCCGTTCTGGGAGGCCACATGAGCTCTTCGAACTCCTCTACAGATCTGTAGAAGGATAAGGGATCGCTAGCTTCATACAGCTCCTTTATCTTCTCCCTCAAGCTCTCCAGTAGCATATTAGCCACTCTCACATCCCTGGCTACTACATGGTACACGCCGCTCAATGGGAAGAAGAGGCTCATCATCGCTAATTCCAAGCTCATGACCTTCCTACCTCCGGATATGAGGAGGTATAAGCGGTATTTTCTCAGATCCGGGATCAATTTAGCTACCCTCATGAGGAAATCGAAGGCCCTCTCCTCATTATCCACATCCTGGTACGGGAAGACCTCCATATCCACCCTTATCCTGGGATATTTAGACTTCACAGCTACTTCAACGAGCTTGGATCCAGCCAGAACGTCTCTCTCTTCAGTGGAGAGCAGTACTATCCTCCTCACATCCTCCCCTTCCGATATTAGGTACTGGAGGAACTCGGTCACGACAGGAGGGGAGAGGCCCATAGTAGCAACTATAGCTGCTTGCATCTGAATTACGGTCTAGCGGGACATATAACCTTTTAGGAGCTCTATCTTGCTACCGCTCTAACCCAGGGGAATGTTTCTCATCTTAGCGGAGCTACGGAAATCTGTTAATAGAATTTTCAATCACACCACTACGCTTTTATTATTAACATGCCCAAATGCTGCGATATGAGTGAGCGGATTTGCATCGTTACATGGGGGAATCCCCAGGAGTGGAAGTTCGCCGAGTATTACTCAGAGGATCAACCTCAGAGGAGAGTACGCGCCTTCTCCACCCTCAATATCCTCCACGAGATCGAGCAACCTTCGAAGACGATTATAATAGCTCTCGACACATTGGCAGACCCGGGTAAGCTGGAGGAGTGCAGATCCGATTATAGCTGCATCGAGGCGAATGTCAGGGAGAAGATTGGAAAATACTTGTGCGGGATTGAGGCAGAGATTGTAGTGCTTCCTGGAGTCTTCTCGAAGAGGGAATCTGGAAGACA
>Ga0078972_1008681_pt1 | contig 20935 bp, 16 predicted proteins | sample YelNatPaOPGAMG01_FD_67568 | JGI IMG/M metagenome (GOLD analysis project Ga0078972, IMG submission 67568) | Hot spring thermophilic microbial communities from Obsidian Pool, Yellowstone National Park, USA - OP-RAMG-01 (SPADES assembly) (version 2) | ecosystem: Environmental > Aquatic > Thermal...
GTTATACCCTGGTAGTCGTCGTACTACCTGTGGCTATCGATCGAGTGCTCTGCAACGGACTCGGGTGAACCTTTTGTGGAACAGTTTTATCCATGAGTTCGGAACAAGCTCCAACCAAGGGGCAGCTTGCTCCTGTCATCAGGGCTACAGACCATAACGGAACGTTGGTGGACACCGAGTCTGTGCGAGGTCAACGGCCCGTCGTGGTGTTCTTCTTTCCGCGAGCGTTCACCGTGGGCTGTACCCGAGAAGCGTGCGCGTTCCGTGACTCTTATTCGGCTTTCGAAACTCTGAACGCAATGGTGGTAGGCGTATCAGCTGATTCCCCACAGGTTCTGCGGGAGTTCGCGCAGCAACATAAACTTCCGTTCCACCTTGTTTCGGATACCGACGGGAGCCTGCGCAAACTCTTCCAAGTGCCCAGATCCCTGTTCGGTCTTCTTTCTGGGCGGGTTACCTATGTCATCGGACGGAGCGGCCGCATTCTGGATATATTTAATAGTCAGCTCAGTTGGACCGAACACGTAAACGTGGCGAAGAAGGCTATCGCTGCAGAGGAGGCCGCTACATGACAAGTCGAGCGCCTCCAGAGCCTCGCCTGCTGGCGACAGCTCGAACGCCAGCGGTGTTGAAAACGTCGCTCGCCAGCGATCGCGAAAAATGCCGTCATGTGCACGCGTGCCGGCAGTTGGTTTCCCTGAAAGCAACTGCCCAGGTGTGCCTCGGTTGGTGCGTACGGTGACGTAAAGCAGGGCGTGGCCCGCTGTGAAAAGTTTTCGTAGTTGAGCTCCAAGTTCCAGCATGTTTTGAAGATCGAGCCGCTGCATCGCTGTCTCTGTGGTAAATGATGTGCGCGTTGCGGTCAACTCCGAATAACGTCCGACGGACACCGTCCAGCAAGTCTGCAACGACGAGCGGGAACCCAGATACCCATGCATGCGGGATACCGACTCGCTCACAGAAGCTTGGCGACAGCCGCGCTGCGCGTGGGACGTCATGCGGCAGAAGCAGCAGCGTATCGATATCGAAAAGCTGTGCCTGTGAAGCCCAGTACTCAACCTCAAGAGACGTGCGCTGACAGCGAAAACCTTTCTCTCGGACTCGCCGATGACCGATGAATGACTCGTACGCATCATCATCGATGCATCGATTATCGACACAAACGGTATCGAATAAAGAGCGCCTGGTCGCTGCAACGCTGGCAACTGCTCGGGTTTCGATTCATGCTGCGGAGGCTGTGCACCTGCCGCCAACGAACGGTAACACTGCACTCGTGCGAGGCAACCTCGCCATGCTGCTGTCCGAGTTGAAACCCCTGCTCATGAACCTCAGGCGAGTGTCTCGCCGCGGATCTCGTGCCGCGGCAGTCGGGTGTGCGCATGCTTCTATGTATGTCTCTGTTTTTGTCAATGGTTGCCCGTTCGTGTTGCCAGCGTCGTTGTAAAAACACCTCGACTGTGCACGTACGGTCGTCGTCGACCGATCCAAACCACAAGACGCTAGCTGCCGAGTCAACGATTCTCGGCAGGTCCTTGACGCCGCATGTGGCGCTCGTAGTAGAATTGCGCAAAGGTAGGCAGCACTCGAGAGGAGAACATGGATGAAAGCGAACCTCCAGGTTCCGGATGCGTACACGACGCACCCGATGCCTGGCGGAAGACCAGCGTTAGCTCATTTAGGAGCGTTTCGTAGCGGTAGCGAACACGAATAGATGGAACATTGGACTTGTGGATATCGTTCCCCTGGTCATTGGTGAGAAACCAGCGCGGTCCGAGCCAGTGCGCCTTCACACAGGGCTCGAAACCGCTCTGTAGCGCAGAGTTTCGCGCCAGTTCACAGAGATCCGAACTGCTCAGTTTCCATATCTGAGCGGCTACCGAGTACTCTTCCATGAGCGGCTCGCGAGAGAAATGGAACATAAGTGGATCATCGGTGCTGAGGCTCACATTCAGCCCGCGTGCAATAAACACTGGTACCGGTGACTTGGTGTAATCGACGAATAGCAGGTTATTGCCCAGCGGAGAGACAGCGAGACCCACTTGGCACAGGTAGTAGAGGTACTGCAGCACGGGTGCTTTTTTCAAGTTAATCCCGTGATTAATACCGTGCGCGAGGAGAAACGTCACTGCCAGGTGATCGATTTCGCCGGCTTCACCAGCATGTGGGCGGAATCGAAAGGTATGCAGGCCTCGATGCTCGCGAAACCTGTTCAAAACCCATAAATTAGCGTAGATGTAGTAGGTGAAGTATGCATAGGGCATCGGTGCTGAGGTACGCCACGCTAGCGGCGGTGGCAAGGTCAACAAGTCGATGCGTGGCTGCGGTACACTCTCGTCGTCAACGGTGTCGAAGCCTACAATCTGTTGCAGAACTGTGTGCAGCTCCGGATGCGTTGATGGATCTTGCGTGACCTCAAATAGCGGGAAGAAAATATTGTTCAACATTTCCTGAAAGGATTCCAGCAACCCTGCTTCGTGGTAGGCGCCGAACAAACGCGGAATCTGGATCAACCATCGGGCGTGATCCGAGTAGATTCGATGCTTGGTGAACCAGCGAGCAAGACGATCCCACTCGCATCGTTTTTTGCCGTATATCGAGATTCGGGGCTCGATATGGGAGTACTTGCTCTCTACAAGATCATCGAGGACCTCGCGGGTGATTTCCGCCAGAAATCGGCCTTCGATAAAGTTGTCCGTTTTCAGAAACACTTCCCGAAGACGAGATTCTCCCAGCGGGGAATACTTGTTATTGAAGCGGTCAAAGCGCTGCACGGTACGCTTATCCGCGTGCACGTCGAGCGTGTCCACCGACAGCTCATACGCCGTGATGCCGAGGGAGTCGAACACCCCGGCCAGCGTCAGAACGCGGCCATCGCGCTCAATCACTGGGGTGTTCGGCTCGGTCTTGAGTTTCTTCTTAATAAATCGGAGCAGGTGCTTCTGGTTCATACAGGAGCTGTGATGAATATGCGTGTCAACCTTGCGGACATTATAAAAGTCTCGATGCGGCACTGTCATCTGCTCTAGCCGCTCTGCTTCATCGTTGAGTAGCAGATGCATTTGAAAGCGCAGAGAGAGTAGTTGCAGACGCCTGTAGCAGAACGAGCGGGAGTCGGGATCGTTCATGATCCCGATCAGCGTGTTCAGATCGTGCACGAAAAGCGCATAGGAGCCAGGAACAACGAACTTGCACGGTTCGCGGCTTGTCTCGGTTGCCGGTCTTGTGACCTCCATGATTCCATCACGAACTTCGAACGCGTAATCGCCCTTCGCCAGGGCTGGCCCTCGAAAAGGATCATACGGTGGCGGGACGTGGATACTCAGGTCACAGTCGCGGTACGGAGGTGCCGGGTTCGCATACTCTGGGACTTCAGGTAGGTAGAGGTATTTCTCGCGGAGGGCGATAGCGTTTCGGAGCAGTGCACATACCCTGCGCTCGTCGGCGTTTAACTCGACCTCGTTCGTGATGAGTATTCGCTGAAAACCTCGCTCTGTAACCGCAGATCGGAGTGAGCGGAAGGCTTGCCCAAGTTCTCGCCGGAGTTCAAGCGTCTGTAACGCAGTCAGGGTCGCCTCGTCTACCGAGGCCGTGTTGTGCACGAGTTGGGTTCCGTCGCAACGGTCACCTGAAGTGGAGGCTTCTTGCGCTCGCAGAGGATCGGTAACAGGAACCAGCAGCGCGTCCCGTGCCCTCTCGTCGGAGCGCTCACCAGCTGCCACCGACGATTGAACTAGACGACGCCAGTGAGGAGACAGGGCGCGCTGTGCAAGAACCGGTTCGGCATCCTCCTGTTCAAGGTCATGAATCCAAACGAGCTTGCCACTATCTCTACCAAATGGTTCCATGAGCGTGCACGTGCTCCAGTTCCCCGACACCGTCACACAACAAACGCCGGTCTAAAGTCGAACGTCGCCTGCACTGTACAGTACCGGCGAGAAATTCGCCCCGGACAAGACGTGTCCACATTACTTGCGGACGCCTCCCCGTGGTTCTCGACCGGCCACCTACTACTGCTTCCAACTTTTTTCTCATATAATTCCACTTTGAGAGGTTGCCCCACAAAATTCTCTCTTGTCCACTCTGGAGGTCTAGTCTCCAGCACCACACATGTCCTTATATTGAGAGCTGCATTAAAGTCTCGGTTCACAAACTCCATGCGTTTCTTACCGTTGGTTGTTATGCTAACCAATGCAAGGAGTCCTCGAACTTGTGCCCTCCTTTCCATCTGCTCTTCCGTCAGCTGTCCGTACTTTTTTATATCCTCAGGGCTCCTCTGGCACTTTTCCATCTCGAGCCTTTGAAGTGTGCACCCCAGTTCATGGTGTGTATACGATGTCCGGAACTCATCTATGGGTATCGTAACGAAACGCCGTGCGCACTCCTTGTACGTTCGTGTCGTTGGAGCTGGCGTAGTCCTTTTTTGGGTCTTCCAGCGCCCTGCTCTGTATGCTTCTACCAGCCTCTGACTTTCATCCTCCTTCAAAGCGTTCAACTGATTGAAAACGTTCGCGAACGCGCGCCGCTTCCCACAATACAGATTCATACGCAGACTAGCCCACCGGGGCTTTGTATACTCCTCCCACAGTGCATCCCAATGCGCAACGCGAGCTTCCATGAATTTCCGGAAAGCTTCAAAGTCCGCTCCGCGGATCGTCACCTCGCTCAAAGCTTCCAGGTGCTCCTTCACCCCTGCATTCCATCTCTCAACTTTCTTCCTTGCATTCACAATACCGGATTCTCGATAGCATCTCGATCTCGAGAAATCTCAAAAGACGCATATCTTTCTGGCGCACGTTACCGTCAATGCCATCTTCCGCACGCTTCGGTTCAGCGACGGGTATGATATTCGTGTGTCCGGGGTCCGCGCCAATGACAACGTCGTTATCCTCTACCTCCTGCGCGGCAGGACCCGGCTCCTTCTCATCTTCATGTTTCGCCGCACCAACGATAACGTCGTTATCCTCTACCTCCTGCGTCGCAGGATCCGCCACCTTTTTTTCTTCATGCTTCGCCGAAGGCGCAACTGAGGACGGAACTAGACGATCCACCTTCAAGCGCCGATAGTGTACGCACATGGCTACTCCATCGGTTTCGATCGTCCCAGTGAGTACCTTTTGGTTGCTCGTCTAGACACGTATGAAATCGAAGGTATTCGTCCAATGCAATTCCCGGTTTTCGCCCGTTAACTCCTTATCGCTGACATCGAACTCCGGACTGATCTTCTTCATGATGCTGTAAAGGACTCCGGAGTCGATTGAGACAGAGTGCGGCTTGATGTTGCACAACGGAACGACGTTGAAGCGCTTACCCATTAGGAAAGCCTTCCGTTCCTCCAACCCCGTCATTTCGTTTCCTGACTCAGCTTCATCTCCGCATTGCGTTGGAGTTCTCGGTTCAGGAGCATGAAATAGCGCAGGATGAGGGATACCATTTTTTTCATCTTTTTTCGTATATGATACGTTATCTGCTGGATTTGACAAGCCCCATGACTGCACGGTGCTCTTGAATAGCCGCACGGATCAAAGAAGCTTCATACTTTCTCCCGCGTGATATCTTCTTGACGACGAATTCGATCTCCTGTCCATTCTGGCGATCGCTCGTGATGCCATTGATGATGGTCCATATCCCCTGGCGGGAGAGGCCCAGGTACGTTGCAAAAACGGCGCATATCATGAAGCGTTTGAGTTTCATGGTCATACGATTCTTCAGGTTCGTGAGGTACTTGATCGTCCCGTATGAGTTAATATCTGCGACACTCTTGTATAGAGTACCGTCGAAGCGGTATTCGGGGTGATTTTCGTGGACGGCATGCACTCTCTCATTTCTCCTCGACGCTTCCCCTGTGCCAAGCATCAGGTGGCGAATAAAAGTCTTGTTGAAAAATTCTCTCGGAACCTCGAATGTTTTGATGTCCGTCATATCGCGATACATCTCCCTCGCCATATGCATCAGTTCAGAAGAAGTCTTTATAATTCTCAAGGAGTACGACTCGACACGGTTTCTGATGGCCTCTCGTAACTTTTTTTGTATGGATCCTTGGTATACTTTAGAAGACAGGCTTTCGCTACCATCTCATCTTACTGTCGCCTTCGTGCAGCTCCTTCATCTTCGCCTGCTCCTCTGGACTCGGCAATGTTTTTCGTTTTTCTCTGGCAGCTGGCGACACCGACCCTTCGAAATCCTCCACTTCCATATCAATGACTTGCTTATATTTTTTGGAAAAGAACGCACTATGAACGCTTCTGCTGGAAAGCGCGAAAACCCACTGAGCACACTAAACTGAGGTTTGAAAAACGATCGGATTCAAAGACTATACTTTGCTATGACTTGAACGCGAATACATCTTGGACGCTATCGTAACACGCTGATGCCGCGATGCCATGCCGTTTTCGTGCATGCGACAAGTCCCCGGCAACAGTGCACGCTCCGAATGCCGCATCGCGTGTTTCCAGTCAAGTCTACGAATAAGAAGGATGGCGCTTCCATTCGACGGCTACATGCGCTTCTTGTCTCATTTTTTGTCTGACAAACCGTTTACATTCACCATGGATCCTAGATTGCGGGATGGGTATTGGCTTTCGGGAAAGTGTCCATCATGCTGTACCCTACCTCAAATGTCCATGACCTGTTCTCGGATATACTGGTTATTTCGCACATTCTGTTGTGCGCCGACTACCTGCTTCGAGCGCCGCCCCCTGCAGCGCGCACACTGCTGGTACGGATGCAGTATGGAAGCAGCACGGCTTTGCGATGCCGCTGAGCGCGTCAGCTCGAAGCGCTGTTCACCTACAACGGGGTCGGAGTACATAATCATTCTGGGAGCCTGCAAACCGCGCAGGTAGAGCTTCTGCGTGCGGCAATGCGATGCGATATACTAGGAGTCCAGTGCACCCGGGGCGACGCCCAGACGCAGCCTACCTGCCCCTAGTCCCAGAGTGAATTGCGTTGCGGACGAGCTGCACAGATGTCACTACAGCACCCGCCACTGCAGAGGAATACGGAGCAAAAACTCCGGTGGACTCGTCCAGCTCGCGGGATCTTCCGCCTAGAAAATAATCTTTTGAAAAAACGGAAAGTTTTCCCCCTTTCGAACGCTGACGATGCAGTTCGAACGAAATTGTTATCAAGTTGCTATTTCATGGTTGGTTTCTATCCCTTTTTCCATAGCGCGGTCGATACCCGAACTTGGGATCGCCTCGGCATGCGAACGGTGGCATCGGGAACCGCTGGCCTGTGTAGACATTTTGTCAAATAAAAAACACAAACGCTCCCTGGATCCTTCGAAATCCAATTCCCGATACAAATACTTGTCCGACTGCGGTGCATTGCAGTACTTGCTTGCAAGGAGCATTCGTTACTTTCCGAGACGCTTCCAGTAACCGCGCGACCGGTGATTCTGGTAAGGTGCATCGGGTTCTGACCCTGAATACCCGGACCCCCGCGCGAATGGCCAGGTGCTGGCAGCTCGACGTCCGCTGCTCCGAATGGCGAAGCTCTCACAGGCACTGGACAAGCGTCTGCGTTTAGGATACGGTCTGGGGGAATCGCCTGCCTCGAGAGGCCTGGAAGATGGACTCTACCATGTCAGCTGGACCCGCCAAGTCTCTTCGCTGCCCTTGTACGACCAAAGCGATTGATGTTCTGCCTAGCGAAGACGTGCTTACAACCTAAAGTTTGTGTGTCGCTTCCCAGCGTTATCAACCTCAGTCTATATGAGGTGTTGATACAACTGTCTGCTTTTCTTCCCCATTATCTCCGAATTGAACTATGTCGATCTCTCCGTTCCATCAAGTTCCGCTCTTAACAGTCGACGTATGTTGAAGGCAGCGTTCAAGTTCCGATTTAGCTGCTTCCGGCTGTTGCGCACGAATATCATTCCCATACGCTAGTTCCGAAACCTCGGCTTGAACGCTGCCATCAACAGAAACCGACTGCTTCAACCGGAGCTGCAAGGACAGGCCAAGGCATTGTGTTTAAAGCCGGATTTAACAGAGAAGGAAAAGAGGCAGCCGCAGGAAAATCTTTCAAACGCTTGTGCCAAGAAAGACGTCTGGCGCAACCGCATGCAGTTCTCGTGAGTGCACTCGCCGATCGCTCAGTGGATCCGTTCCACTTTGATACTGGCATGGGTGCATTGAAATAAAATGAGACAATGCACACCTAGCAGCTGCAATCGCGATCGCCAGTCGATGCCCTGGTGAACGCCGTCGTGAGCAGGTCTCGCGAATACTGTATGTAATTGGAACATATGGACATGAGCATACGCGAGAGGCTGCGCTCCCGTCGGGTTTGTGTTGCCGAACTTCGACTGCCTCGCGCTGGCGCTTTAGCCGGGCAGACGCACCTATGCGTTTGGCAGTTCTAGGCTTGCCCTCACCGAGCTTTGGAATGGAACTGGAACTCGCTTTTGTCTCTAATATACTTGGAACGGCGAGAGTAGGGAGTTTTCTAGGCAAAGACGCGAAGGACGCGCTCCTTCTGAATAGCCGGCGGTGGGTGCCGCACGCGAAGCGGTTTCGTTTAGGTCGGCGCACCGCGCTAAGCCTAGAGAGCAAAGGCAAGAAGCACCACGATAACACTGGTGCCTTTACTTCAGGATCCGCTCGTCGGGAGCTTAGTGGTCTAGCGGCAACGAGCGACGGAGGCTCATCTGGTTCTTCGTTCGTCAGCGAGGAAGAAGTTGAGGTGTTGGAAGGGTTCGAAGACCTGCTCCTAACGTCCAACAAGAAGAAAGTGACTCCGAAAACAAAACCAGCACCCACCTCTGATGCAAAGGCCCAAGCTTCTGTCAATGGGTTTGAGGTCCTCGAAGGATTCGAAGACCTTTTCACGGAGCCGAAGAAGGGGAAAAAAGGCAAAAAATCAAAGGCACAAGCTTCAACCGTGACTTCGGCGATGCGCGCTGCAGCACCAAATGAAGGCTCAGTGAAAGCGTCGCATTCTGAAAACGCAGAGCACGGGATAGCAGCTCCGGCGGACCCTCAACGCAACGGAAAGTTAACTGCTACTACTGGTGAGACCGTGCACTCTCTTGAGAGGGAAACTCAGCGACCCGCTGCAGCCACGGAAGAATCGAAACAAGCTTCCAGGACCGTTGCTACGGGCGACTCGCGCCCGCTGGAGACAGTGCTGGACGCGGGCTCGGAGGAATCCTCGGAGCAGGTTCCGGAAGATGATGTGAGCTCCGGAAACAATGCTCGCCAGAAGCGCCAGTCCCAGAGCACCTCAACTGCCGCGGGGCGCGCCGCCCTCAACCTCAGGGCCGACGCCGGTGATGACATCACGGCCGAGTCAGTGTTCCTTCGTCTGGAGGATGTTAGTGTGTCATATCGGGGAGAGGTCGTTGTGAAAAAGGCAGAACTTGACATTCGCATGGGCGATCGTATTGCTATTGTGGGAAAGAACGGTTCAGGGAAAACGTCTCTTTTGCGCATCCTGGCTGGACTGCAAGAGCCGACAAAAGGCGAGGTTGTGCGCTCGCCCGCAGGCCTGCGTGTGGGTTACCTGCGTCAAGAGTTCCATGACGACCTGAATCCGACGCGAACGCTACGTGAGGAACTCTCCTCTGCTCTGACGGAGGCAAATGCGGCACTCGCCCGATATCACGAGCTGGAGAACCAAGTCGCCAGCGTTGCGCACGATCCCGATCGCCTCGGTGCGCTTCTGGAAGAGCTAGAGCGTGCCCGCATAGAATGCGAGCGGGTTGGTGCTTTCAACATAGATATGAAAGTGGATCGCGTAATGGCCGCTCTGGGCTTCGTCTCCCGGGATGATCCCGAGAAGCTGGTTGCATCTTACTCCGGTGGATGGAAAATGCGCATAGGCCTCGGCAAAGTGCTTCTCCATGAGCCGCACGTGCTGCTTCTCGACGAACCGAGCAACCATCTTGATGTAGATTCTGTGGAGTGGTTGGAAAACTACCTCTGCTCGCTCCCGATTCCCTTAGTGATTGTGTCGCATGACCGAGAATTCATCGACCGTGTATGCAACAAAGTGGTCGAGATGGAGCGAGGTGAAACTGTGAAGTACGTCGGTAACTATACGAGCTTCCTGAAACAGAAAAAAGAGCGTATAGCTGCATGGCAAGCCGCGTATGAACGCCAGATGAAGTACATCGAAGAGCAAAAGGCGTTTATCAACCGCTTCAAGAACAATGCTGCAAGGGCATCGCAAGTCAAGAGCCGTGAGAAAGCACTCGAGAAATTCATGGCCGCGGAGAAGTTCGTGTCGCCACCGCCAGGCAACGAAAAAATGCTTCGTTTCCGCTTTCCATCGGCGCCACGTTCGGCTCGCGATTTGGTATCGCTTCGCTCGGTCACCATGCGCTACGGGGACCGTACGCTCTTCCGTAATGTCGACTTTACGATTGAGCGGGGAGATCGCATCGCCGTTGTGGGCCCGAACGGCAGCGGCAAGTCGACGTTGCTTCGGCTGATCTGCGGGATAGAGGCTCCGACAGAAGGCGAGGTGGCGATCGCCGAGTACGGTACCAAGATCGCATACTTTGAGCAGAATCAGGCAGATGCACTGGATATGAACCTGACGATCCTTGAAACAATGCAGCGAGCCGCGCCGGCAAACATGCCCTACGAGCAGATTCGTGCGCTTCTCGGACGATTTCTGTTCAAAGGCGATGCAGTGGAGAAGAAAGTTGGTTCACTGAGTGGCGGCGAAAAAGCGCGCCTGGCGCTTTGTAAGATCCTGCTCGAGCCGGCGAATCTGCTCGTTCTCGATGAGCCAGGCAACCATGTGGACATTGAGGGTCGCGAGTGCCTCGAGGAGGCTCTCCAGGAATACGACGGTACGCTCGTTATCGTGAGCCATGACCGCTACCTTGTGTCTCAGGTGGCCACGAGTGTCATTGCCATTGAAAATGGCAAACTGGAGTTTTATGATGGTGATTATCGCTTCTACTGTGAACAGCACCTGGAGTTGCGCCAGCGACTTCGCGAGCGCGCCATCGCCGGTGTGACCGACATCAAGTCGGCGCCAGTGGAGGCCATGGCGCGGGCGGGTGACGGTCAGTTGCACGAAGAACGCAAGAAGACTTTTGGCGGATCTGGTGTGAAGAACAAGAAAGACAGCATGATGAACTCAAAGCGCTGGAATGACTAAGAACATTGTCAGGTCCGGTGTAAACGTCCGTTTTCTTCAAAAGGTACGCCCGGAGGGAGCGTTTTACGAACCCTGTGGCTCTGGTCGTCATGACGCCCATGCTCTGCTCAGCATCGTTGACGCATTCGCAGTTTGGGGAGCACGCTGTACGGTGCTGGAACGGGTACCCCTGTTACCGCAGCTTGAGTGCTTGCTCGGTACGTCCAGCGCTCGCGCAACACCACAGCAACACACTCTGCATCTTCGATGAAGAATGTTGCAGCTTGTTTCCCTCATAGGACTTTCTGGAGGAATCTCTGGTGATGTTCACGCATCCTCTGTGACGAACAAGCAGGGAATTCGCAGCACCTGCATCCGAGCGTCTGCTGCATGTATGCTGGTGCTCGCACAGCGACGGCAACAGTGTCGGTGCGTCTCGGGCCGAAGCCCCCAGTGGTACGGCAGAGTCGTTCTGTCTTCGTGCTGCTTCTGTACCGGCGCTAGCGGTACTATTTTGGATGCTTCTGGAAGACTCGGCGGGTCATGGAACATGGTTAGTAACCAGATTCTCCGTGGGGAAATATTGGGCAGTTCAATTTGGAGCTCGGATGTATATCGACAGATGCTTTTCCAATCGCTGATATCAAGCAAGCTGTCGGGGATCCCTAGTCAGTACACACGTTCGATCAAAGGAAACGTGAACGGCATCACTGCTGTGCATCCAAGTCGCGTGCGCCCGCGATCAGCAGCGCACATCTGCCTTCCTTTCAGTACTATATGCAAGGCATTGTTTCATGCCAGAGGATGCGCTCAGATTCATCATGGAGAGGATATACATGTACAGTTGCAGTCAACTACGCAGCGCTCGGGTTCTACTGACGACTGACCAGCCTGCTGGCTCGCATGCAGTCGACATGTCATGGCCCGTACCGCACCGTGCGGTCATTGGTGCGTCCCCGGGGCGATGCCCGCTGGCGCCATCGCATCCTGCCCCGGCTCTCGGAACCCATAAACATCCTGTTTGAATGCGTGGAGCGTTCAAGGCGTCGTCTGTTTGTCACCAGTTTTTCAGGGATGAAGCGCCGCCGCCCATTGCTGCAGGAGCCGATCTCAGCACCAGTCGTACCGATTGCAGTGGTACCCGCGTAATGCAGCTCCCCAATGTCGTTCGAGGTACACTGGGGCGCGGTGACCTCTGGGTGCCCCACCCACACTGCGAGTAGCTTATGCGTGTGTAGACCGTGTCAAGCCGTATCAAGAGTCCTCACATAACGTGCTTTTTGAATGTCAGCAGTTGGTCCACATGACCAGGCGCTGCCTTGTCGCATAAACGAGAACTCGGGGATGTCTTCTGGGAATTCGAGACGACTTCCACGAGAATCGCGTTTGTTTGGTAACGAGTTAAAGGACCCATCCTGATCCGACCGCGACCACAACTGCGCTCTAGTGCCTGTATCAATCACCTCGCGCGCAGTTGTTTAGTTCCATGGCTCTGCAAATGTCACAACTCCTCGTACGGAAACGCAGCGACATCTTTGCATGAACTTGACAGAATGCTGGATTTTCTGCTCACTCCCCGAAGCCTAGTCGTTCGGAGTGCTTTCGTCTCGTGGGCTGTGGCGCAGAGCTCTCCAAGGATGCTCCTTTCTGGACTACACGCCCGTGAACAGCGGTGATCTCGTCCATGCATCCAGGTTGCTGACACGCTCGTGATATCCTGGGGGAAACTTTACCACTCAACACTTCGTTTTGCGCACCGATCTCAATACCAGTGAGAACAATGCTGATGCGCATCAACAGAGCGCAAGGCAGCCTCCTGGTCTCGGGCGCACCATCCGTCTCGTGGAGCAGGGACGCTCCAGCATCAAAACTGCTCGCCGATAATCGGGTCCGCTATGCATTTCAGCGCAGCAGTCCATTGCGTGTCGCAAATCTCAATGCCTGTACCCGATTCAGCTCGTGAACACGAACAGAGCAACGTGCACGATCACTAAAGCCAGACAAGTGCACGCACCACAGACCAGCACGCCTCAAGGGCACCTTTCCCTGCCAAGTCAAAAAACGTACCACTTCCCCGCATTTCTCGTACGATGCGTCAGCACCTGTGGCGAAATGAGCTCGTGAGGCCGCACGCCTAACCTCGACGATCAAGGCTGCATCAGCGCGCTCTATCTAATGCACTGCGCCCGCACTAGTCCAGCTGACATGGCCACTCGCTCACGAGAAGCTTCACATTGCAAATGCAGCCACGCGTCATGGAGCGTCTGCGTCCCGGGACGCACACCCGAAATGCCTAGGCGCCCGCTCGCACGCGGATGCTTCCGTGTGGGCAAGATGGTGCACGCCGCAGCGCTGCCGCGTTGCGCACGACCTCCGCTTCGTGCACGACATCGCTTGACCATACGATCACACTAGTCCATGACACAGGCAGCAAGCAGGAAGATACCCGACCGTATCACTCTTTCCTGGAGTCGATCCAAACGATCCACCCAAGACTCGCGTATTCCGCCGTCCCAGCTCGCCGTGCTAATGCACGCCCTGGAGACACCTCTCTGTGGCACGATGGACAGATCGATCGACAAGCCTCCTGCGTTTACACAGATTCTTAGAAAGGAAAAACATAGGTCGGCCCATGACTTCGAGTCTTGTAAATAGGCTCCCTCTTTTTCTCCCAGTCAGGAACGTGTTCCATCACTTTGGCTTCCCAGGCCTCCCACTGCGCTTTTGCTTTCAGGTACCGCTCGTCCTCTTCTGCCTGTAGGAACGGCGCTAAAGCCGCCCGCACTTGACGACGTTCCTCGAGAAGTTCTCTTCGGTGTAAGTTATAGTTGCCCATTCGCCAAAAACCGTATGCCATAACGAGGGCGCTCCCGAGGAAGAGCGCCGTAGCCGAGGGCCCCACGTTCCGCGGCAGGTTCCGCCGAACGTCCAGCCGCGGATAGCCGCCCGGCGGTGGACCGTCCTGCACGTGTTGGAGCGGCGGGGGTTTTGGCGGTTCCGTCACGCCAGAGTACGGAGGCCGCTCACCAGTGAGCGACATGTCGAACGCGAGTTCAGGTCACTCCCTGAAGTGGGCAGTATACAGAACTCCAAAAATACCGGCCACTGTGGTTGCACGCGGTTACGCTACTCCCGCTCCACTCTACTACCAAAGCGCAAAGCCAACTACTCTTCAGTCTTGACTTGCTTCTCAAGTAACGTCAGTGCACCGTGCCTTGCGCTTGTTCAGGGAACGTACCAAGCACTCGCAGAAGTGTATCGCCCGTTGGGCTCGTGGCAGTAGCGCGCACGCGCACACGGCATCGATGTTTTTCCGATGACCAAATTCGTGTCCATGGACCAGGGATCCCAGATTGTGAGATGGGTATTCGTAATTGAAAAAGCGTCCATGATGATGCACTTTACCTTCAAGTTCCATTCCTTGGCCTTCAGCTCGGATATACTGGTCGTTTTCTAGGTTATATTGTGTGTCAAGTGCATGCCTTGCAGCATCCACAACAGAGCCGAAACCGCTGGAGCAGATATTTCATAGAGGCAGGACCGGATTTGCCACACCATTGACTACTTCGACTCGAGGCTTGGATCATCCGACACAGGGTCGGTATACACGATCATTCTGGGAGCCTGCAAATTTCGCAGACAGACCTACTGTGTCCGACTGCGCGAAGCGATATACTACAAGTCCACTGCGACCAGGGCGATGCCCAGACGCAACATCGGCGCTCCGAGTCCCAGAATACACTGCGTTGCGGCCGAGTTGGTCAGATCTCACTAACGCAACAGCCACAGGAGAGAGCACGAAGCACCAGCCCGGCAGACTTGTCCGGTTCGCGGGATCTTCCACCTCTAAGGTAAAGTTTCGACAAAAAGGAAACCATTTCCCCTTCTTCATGTTTGCCGTAGAGGGGCAAAGAACTCGTTCTATCGTTGCTCGTTCGTGGATAGTTTCTGATCTTTTTTCTGTGCAGTGCGGTCGATATGCGCACCTGGGAGATCTAGCACGCTCGAGGCACGACGCGCATCGACAAGTGCCACTGGCGGTGCGGCTTCATTCCATGCGCGCGTGCTGCACCGAGTTACTGGTATCGATGACCCGAGTTCGATTCTTTCATACGACACGACACGTCATCCTCTGAGGCGTACGGGGGTTTCACGCCAGCTTCCCTTTGCATCAAGGCAAGGTCAGGTGCGTATATTGTGATTCTTTCTAAATCGTATCAGGGCAGATGCACGGTGCCTGCTCCATTTTTTCACATGCAGATGGTTACCGCATCTTGAAACGGACACGTCCAAGTTTTCCAAGTGGCGTCCATACGCCCGCAATTTCGAGCGAGCAGCGAACGAACCCGCCACGGCAGGCGCTCTGGTACCACCCGCTCGATTCAGCGGTATCCAGACCAGAGCGATTCGGCGTTGAACGACAAAGACCTAGACATCAAGGCGCATCCCATAGAATAGTGTCAGATGAATATGGAACACTGAGTTGCTCGCTCCTTTCCTGAATTTCGCTCATTATCCGAAGATTTTCAGATGTTCTGCCTCGGCATTTGAATAGTTTCAAGAACGGCTTGCGCATTCATATGTAGTTCTTGGATTCTCGGTCGTTTGCTCGGGGCAGGTCCAACGAAGCAACGCAGCTGGAATGAATTACCTCGCCGGAATCAAAATGCTTCGCGACGCCCTCAGACAAGCATTGGTAAAATAACCGATATCATCATCCAATTCATACGCACAAGAATCCGCGCTTCTTTCCTGACGTGAAGCATGTTAGGGCCATGCATGCTTCAAGTTTTCCGACTCTCTATTTCACGACAACTCATGGGCGGAGCCATTTGCGCCCCCGAATGAACGACGAAAAATCACAGTCGGTGTCATCTCTCGACGACTTGTTCATGAATGCATGTTGGAAGGTCACTGAACTTTTCATAGCAAATAATCGATTCTATTCGAAGCACAAACCTTCCTCTCCTTGTGGCCGACGACGGAATGGCATTCGAGCGCAGCAGCTTTATACCGGTCACATGAGATGCCTCCACATGCCCCCGTCGGTTCTGTTTGCGTGGAAAAAAGTTGCATCCTCGGACTTTAGTGATCGCAGCGATCGCTTCTATTTTAGGGTGCGTCAACGAGTCGCGAGTGGAGAGCTTAGACGGTTCAAATTTCTGGATTTGATCTTAAGCCAGGATTTTCCTTCCGGTACTTGATTCGTCATGAACAACATCGCGTTCCACAAATCCTCTATCGAATGCGCGAGCGTTCACTTGCGTGTGCAGCGGACTGGGTACTCGCCGACGGGATTGCCCAGAGGAAGCCCGCGTTCGTCGGGCACGACACCGGGTGCGGAATCCGAAGAAGCCACTGAGCTTAGCCTTCTGTGCCCGTCAAGGGCATGTACCGGGCGATGATGCAAGCGTTTGCGTGCCACAAGACGGCGCTCGGACGAGCAGCTCTGCTGGCGGTCTCCAGGAACACGTGACAGCGGTCAAAAGTCACTTCTGCGATGCGAGAACCGATACTGTATAGAATAAAACGAGGAAATGAGCACATCAAGCATAGATTGCAGCTTCCATCAGTTCGTGCAATGCACCGACAGCTGCCGAAAGTTGCAAACCGGGACCTGAACGCTGTCATCAATATTCTTCGGCTGCTGGAACGTACTCGGAGGCAAAGGGGAGACAGACGAACGCAAAGCCCTTGACAAAGGAGGAGGAGGAAAGGCGGCGGTCGCAAAGTCCTGCAAATACTGATGCTGACGACAAAGGAAATAGACTCAAACTCTAGCGTTAACGCCCGCGTTCAATCTGCGTACCCATTCTTATTTAGTCTGACACGGGGTAGCGCATCTGTGTAACATCTCGGCAAATGCTCCGAGCAGACGCCACTTCACATCGGTCGCCATTCGAATCGAGAGCCACGAATTCCGGGCAGCATCAGCTGCCGCTGCAGTATCCCCGGTTGGCACACCAGGGTCCCTGCAAAACAACGAGTCCATATGCGCATCAGGTATCGGGCTGGCGTCAGACGCGCCAGCGCTCGTGCTGACAACAACGATCGCTTACTGCGCCTGCATACTCACGCGCGCATGGTACCGGTCGTGTCGAGGCGCCGCTGTGCAGGGGCGCAGCTTCACTCGAATACAACGATAAGCACGTTTGCCATCCGGTACCGTCGCCTTGGCGAAGACTCACAAACAGCGCAACAGCCAGTGCAGGTCAAAGAGCGTCAACCTCGGTTGACGCATTACATCTGGATCCCCACCAAGCACATTCTGATAAAGCGCTCTCTTCTCATGCTGAAGCTGCATGACACGTTCTTCGACGGTATCACGCACTACCAGCCGAATTACTTGCACAGACCTCTTTTGGCCCAGCCGATACACGCGATGAATCGCCTGCTCCTCCACAGCAGGGTTCCACCACGGATCCACCAGCACCACATGATTCGCTTCCGTCAGATTGAGGCCAACCCCGCCAGCGCCCAGAGACATGAGCAAAATCGGATACTCAGGACGCTTGAATAGCGAAAGATTCAGCTCCCGTTCCTCCGGACGCATCGATCCATCGAGACGACAAACAGCTTGACCACGCGCCGTCAAGACATCTTCGCATATATCAAGAAAGCTCGGCCATTGGGAGAATACAATCCACTTCTCGGTCGGCGCCTGGATACGACCCTGATCCAGCAGGGCCATCAGCGTGCGCAGCTTGCTCGACGATGAGCCTCCGTCGTGCGTCGAGTCGCGCAGCGCAATCGCCGTCCAGGCACGGATCAGCGCTTCCAGAAGCGTCGCGCGCCTCGCTGTCTCTGGCGCGCTGGCATCGCGTTGGTGCCAGGCCCTCGGGGCGTGTCCGTTGTCCTGCACGCAGGCTGCAGCCTCCGTGCAGGACGCATCCGGAACCTGCGCAGGGGCGTCGCACGTCGAGTCGATCTCAACGTGTCCGGATCCGGATGCGACAGCGCCTCGATCCGGTGCGTCGGGGCCTTGCAGTACTGTGCTGCGAGCTTGCTGCTCCTGCATGCTGGTATCCGCGGTGCACGGAGCGGTCCGCAGACGCTCTACGTACGACTTCAACAGGGTATAGTGATCACAGATTTGTCTGAGTCGCGTGATCAGGACGAACGTGTTCACGAAACTGGATGGATTCGCGTCGTTGGTCGAGAGATCTCGGAGTAGTTCGCGGCCAACGGACTCCATGCATTCGTAGAGATGCCGTTCGGCTGGCGAAAAGTCCACGTACTCGACGGTGTCGTGGCGCGGCTCTAGTTCGAGGATCGGTCGGCCATTGACAGTGTCGTCGCGGCAGCGGCGCAGAAGCACGGGGCACAGCAAGCGACCGAGAGAACCGGCGGCCTCTGTGTGGTCCACGTTGTCGGCAGTGCCCGAGACACTGCTCAAGATCCGCGAGTAAGCCTTCATGCTGGAACATGCCGGATGACGCAAAAATAGCAGCAACGCCAGCACGTCATGTACATTGTTCTGGACAGGGGTTCCAGTGAGGCACCATCTGGAGCGAGCTTCGACAAGGCAAGCCGAACGGGATACCCGGGAGTTCACGTTCCGGATGCTATGCGCTTCGTCAAGAATCACGCGATACCATCGGTACTGAAACAGGGGTCCAGCGCTGCGCAGAATCTGTTCTTTTTCTGGGCTCAACTGGGGGCTCTCCGCGCACAGCACAGCATACGTCGTGAGGACGATATCCGCGCACCCCAACTGAGGCCGGAGATCAGCTCGATTGGATCCATGGTAGACGACAACGCTGGGTCCGAGGCCCTGCACGGTGCTCTTCCGAATTTCCTGCGACCACTGTCGCAGAAGCGATAACGGGCACACAACCAACGTCGCCGGTGAAGATGCTGGCGCCTCTCGCATGTCTGCGTCAGCTTTGTTCAGTAAAATGAGAGATATCGCAGTGAGCGTTTTGCCCAGACCAGGTTCATCGGCGAGAATCCCGCCCGCAGGGGTCGCCGGCGATCTCTCCCGCTCTCTGGCGATCATCCATGCCACTGCCTGACGCTGGTGTTCGAGAAGCTCGAGGCCCGGCGTAAACGCCACCGGGGTTCGTACGGCAGACGCGCTCCTCTTCGATTCGATCCAGGTATTCGGGTCCGCATCCAGCGCTCGATGACTCGCGACCAGCATCGACGCTCCGGGCACCGGGTCGGAAGCATCTCTGGGGTCCGCGCACGACATTTCCGATGCGTCCATCAGCGGCCGGTTTTCTGGCGTGAACAGGACATCACGGTCAGCAGCGGATGCACCAAGCTCCCTGCGTTCAAAGGTACCCGCTCGATGCTCATTCGCTATGAGCGATGTTTGTTGGATGCCTCGGCGCGCGCGCATGCCGTTGCCAACATAGAATGCTTTGCCGCGACGTCTACGACTCCGACCATGATCACAACTTTCTTGGTCAACAAGTTCAAGCGAAGGCGAGCTTTCCCATGACTTGGATTCCTCCTCGTCGACCGCAAGCGCTGCAAATCGTTCCAGGTACGCATCCGCGAGCGGTACTGCGCTTTCGGACGCGCACTCACAGCGCTGTATCGCCAAGCTGCCAGCAGGTGCCGCACGCAGTCCCAGACGCGTCAACTCCATGGCGATTTGGTCGCTGCTCAAAGAGGTGCGTGTATGTTGCCGCTCGGGGGTGAGCGTACCGCCATGCATTCCAGGGTACTCGCGAAGAAGCTCGTCAGTCGTTGTTGTTGTCGCAATTGAAGAGCCAGTCGATGGGCAATCATCAATGTCAACCTCATCCATTGGACTGGGCGAATCGTATTCAATCCGTTGGGCGGCGCTGGTGCACGCCGGATCCCCGCGCAGACAGCCGCATATGTCGGGCTCCGGCAGGTCCACATGCGCACTCTTCACGCTACGGCAAGCGTTCCTACTGCTTCTGCTGACGGTGTTGTTCTTTGGTGCTCGGCACTGCGTCATCGTGCGGGTTCCAGGGAAAGGAGTCGCTGCTTCAGGTTTCCGTGGGATTCCGACGTTCAACTCCCTTTCCTCGGTGGTGCTCTCTGGCAGCTCCAGCACCACCAAGTCGCTTTCTGAGCTCTCTCCAGACGAGATCTCGACGACCAAACTATCTGAACCAGTTTTTTCCATTTCGATGGTAGCTTCACCACCAGATTGCCGTTTTGCTATACACGCTCGCGACTCGGTACGTCGTGTGCCAGGGACGGCACCTTTGCGAAACGTTAACCGCAGCGTGTGCCCCTGCAGGCGTCTTCGCCTCGGCTTCGGCCGTCGCGACTGTGTGCGACAGCCTCAACTGCGGTGCGCCTTGCACTCGTCAAGAACGTGGCAGTCAAGCGTTGTCAGATTCGCTGGAACTGACGCTCCGGCTAAGCTGAACAGTGCGCGCAGCGGTCCACAGTGGAGACCGCAGCGGGCCACGCAAACGTTCAGAAACTTTATTTTCCTCCACGCCGTCGTTATCGCAGCTCTTTCGGTGCAGAGGTTCCTCCAGCGTCTCCTATCGGTCAATCAATGCTCTGGAAACAATAAACCCTCTTTCAAGCACTTTTGCGAGAAACACTGGCATGCTCCTCGCGAGCCCCTGTTCCGGCCAAGTATCGCTGAGACGCATCGCTATTCAGTAACGGATCGCTTGGCTGCGGCGCTAGCGGGAGCCGCATGCAGTCGCCGTTTTGCCGTTGATGGGCAGGCGCGCGCCACGTGGACGGCGATTCGCTGGGCGCAGGCGTGGCTCCAGCCATACCGGTTATCGATCGCTTGAGATGCGGGGCGCGCGCTGCGGCAAGCGCGACCGGCTGCAGGGACTGAAGCCAGATCTCGCGGCGTCGGAAAGCCGCTGCAACGAAGTGCATTCGCGGGGCC
>Ga0078972_1008682_pt1 | contig 20934 bp, 16 predicted proteins | sample YelNatPaOPGAMG01_FD_67568 | JGI IMG/M metagenome (GOLD analysis project Ga0078972, IMG submission 67568) | Hot spring thermophilic microbial communities from Obsidian Pool, Yellowstone National Park, USA - OP-RAMG-01 (SPADES assembly) (version 2) | ecosystem: Environmental > Aquatic > Thermal...
AGGAATACGAAGCATCTTCGATGCCAAGCATCTCTGATGCGAAGTATCTTTGATACAGAGTATCCCTTAAATAATTGGGTGGGAGGGTGGGAGTTTCTTAAGTGTTTATAGTACTTTGTGCTATATAGCACTCTTAATAGAAAAGAATTACTTTCTTGTGGCTGTGTAATTTTTAAACACTTGGTGTTTTAAACACTTGGTGTTTTTAACACTTGGTGTTTTAAACATTCAATTCTTGAAACTACTAAATTACTCACATTTTGTGGTATTTAGGATACTTTTTACTGAAAACTCTTAAGAGTGCAGAGAAGCGAAGCCTTCCAACACCTTTATAAGTTTAAAACTTTAAGTTTGAAACTTTATAAGTTTTAAAAGGGTACTTTTAATCACTTATAGCAATCTATTAAGTTTTTAATAAGGATTTTTGATAAGGATTTTTAATTAGGGGAAAAGAGAGGACAATTCTAGTCGTAATTGGGTAGAGTGCTTAATAGCATTTCTTTATTCAAATATTATAGGAAGTGAAGAGGGGGTTCACCCATCTTCATAAAATAGGGTGGGTGGGGATTGCTAAAATTGATTTCTTATGAAGGAAATAAAAACAGGTATAACCTGAAACAGGCCAAGCCTGTTTTTAACACAATTATTTTAAATACTTTTTACAGAGAGGTTAATACCTCAAGAGGCTAATACCTCAAGAGGCTAATACCTCAAGAGGTAATACCTCAGGAGGTTAGATTGTCCTTTTCATGATTAATGGAAATTTTTCAATGGGCTATAAGTAACTTGATAAAAAAACTAATCAAATTAAAGAATATTCTAGAGGGTTATATGGGAGTTAATTATAATAAGGTTAAGGATAGATTATCATCGGTAAAGGGGGATATTATAATCAGTGAAAGTACATCTGAGAAGGTTAAATTTGAAAATGGTGAGGTAAACTCCATAGATAGTTCAAATCATGTAGGAATTGGTGTAAGAGTAATAAAAAATGGGAGATTGGGTTTTACTTCAAGTAATGATGAGTCAAAGGTTGATGAAATATTCAAGACAGCGGAGGAACTATCTAACTATGGTGAAGAAATAGATATATCGTTTCCTAAAAACCCACCTGCCATCAGAAATATAAACCTTTACGATGAATCGTTAGAAAAGGTTGATGAATATGATATGGTGAATTTAGGGGAGATGATTGTGAAATCCCTCAAAGAATTGGATAGGGATATATCAGTAAATCTAGAGATAGAAAAGACTCTCATAAGGAAGAGTATAATTAATTCAAATGGGTTGGATGTATCATTTGGTAAAACAATTTGGGGGTTTTCGGTGGAGGGTATGTATATTCAGCCTGATGAGAGTTTGTTATGGCTTTATGACAGCAAATATTCAACGAAGTATTCTATAGATTTTAGTGATGTTGTTTCATACATAAGGAATATGTATTTGTTCTCAAAGCAAAATGCAACAATCCAAAAAGGGCAATATCCTATCATTTTCTCACCTTTATCTTTTTCAATATTGCTAGATATACTATCAGTGTCGTTAAGTGGCGAAAATGTTTTTAAAGGTATATCACCATTAAGAGATAGATTAAGAGATCAGGTCTTATCTGAGAAATTCACTCTTGTAGATGATCCATTGTTGGAAGAGGGGATTTTTTCTCAGCCTTTTGACGATGAAGGTGTACTAACAAACCATAAAGAAATCATATCAAATGGTGTTTTAAATTCCTTTATATACGATCTACGCACGGCTTACCTAATGAATACCACTTCTACGGGAAATGGATTTAGGGATTATGATTCTTTGCCTAAACCTAGTTTTTCAAATGTAGTAGTACCAAATTCTGAAACATCCTTGAATAATCTTATCTCGCAAGTTGACAGAGGATTAATAGTGTATAATGTTCTTGGAGGAGGGCAGAGTAATATAAATGCTGGTGAGTTTTCTGTTAATGTTGAATTGGGTTCATTAATAGAAGGTGGTAAAATAGTAGGTAGAGTAAAAAATGTTATGCTCTTTGGTAATGTGTTTGACTTATTCAAAAATGTAATAGAATTTTCAAAAGAAACGAAAGTAGTTTTTGATAAAGTGTTACCTTATGTTTTATGTGATAAAGTTAATGTGGTGTCGGAAGGATGAAAATAAGAGAGTTTTTAGTAAAACTTGATAAATACATTATTGATTCTTTGAGTTACATAGGGAGTATATCAATCTTCATATATGATGTATTTAAAAATATGTTTTCTAGGCCTTTTTATCTGAAGGAATTTTTGAATTCAATGGAAAACATTGGCTATAGGTCAATGATTATAGTGATAACAGTGACATTTTTTTCTGGTATGATAATAACATTGAACATTGGTAAATCAATGGATGCGATAGTGAAGGGGACATCACAGTACATTGGTTCAGGAATGTTACTCGTAATGCTAAAAGAATTTGGGCCTGTGCTGACTTCTATAGCACTCATAAGCAGAGTTGGTGCAGGAATAACAGCACAAATATCCATGATGAAGGCAACAGAACAAATAGATGCTTTAGAGGTTATGTCAATATCTCCCATAAAATTTATTGTGGTTCCAAATGTTATAGCTATGGTAATAATGGCTCCAATATTATCAGCAATGGGCGTACTTTTTGGTATATTTGGTGGGTTGGTAATGGTCGTTACATACCTTGATCAGAGTCCCAACACTTACATTGATAAAGTGCTTATGGTGCTAAGGGGAAATGATATAATTGATATGATAATAAAAAGCTCTGTACTTGGTTTTTTCATAGCAATTGTCAGCTCATATTACGGAATGAAGTCAGAGGGAGGTGCACGGGGAGTCGGCATATATACAACTCGCTCAGTTGTCGCATCGGTAGTTTTTATAGTAATAGTTGATTACATAGTAACCTCAATTATCATGAGTATAAGAAGACTCCTGGCCTAGATTGTATTTCTCAAATTTTTTTAACAAAAAATAAATTTTTTGCTTTACCTTTTTAGAAATTCGGGGAATTGGAAATTCGGGGAATTGGAAATTCACGGGATTAGGAATTCACGGGATTGGGAATTCACAGAATTAGAATTCGGGAAATTCAGGGGGGTACGAATTCGGAGAATTATGAATTCAGAGAATTACGAATTCGGGGGGATTAAAATTAAACAGTGTGGCACATTACGATGTGGTTTTCAGAAATTTTTCTAGGTTTAGGAAATTCGTTTTTGCAGTTCTCTAGTGCTATTGGGCATCTATTATAAAATGGGCAGCCTATGGTTTTTTCTTGTCTTTCTTCTAATTTTATCTCTTCCTTTATTATGTTTTGTCCTGGTACGGAGTAGATAAGAAGCTTTGTATATGGGTTTAGGGGGTTTGTGAATATTTCTTCGGATTCTCCTACTTCCATTACTCTACCTTTGTAAAGAATCATAACATAGTCTGATATAAACCTCGTTGTAGCGATGTCGTGTGATATGAATATGTAGGTTAGGTTGTGATCTTTTTTTATGTTTTTTAGTAAATTGAGAATTTGTGCTCTGATGGATACATCTAATGATGATATAGGTTCATCAAGCACGACTATTTGGGGCTTTGATATTATTGCTCTCGCTATACTGACTCTTTGTTTCTCACCACCACTAAGTTCATGTGGGTACTTTGAAAGTACATCATCGTTTAGATTTACTTCTTCTATGGTTTTATAAACTGCTTCTTTTATTTTATCTTTTGAAAGCTTACTTCTAAACATCAGAGGTTCTGAAATTGACGAAAATATGTTTAATCTTGGATTGAGGGAGCTTGAAGGGTTTTGAAATACACCGTATATCATTGAGTTGTAAATTTTTGCTACATTACTTTGGTATATTGATTTACCTTTAAATAGTACATCTCCTTCGGTTGGTTTTATGAGTTTTAAAATTATATTTGCTAGAGTTGTCTTACCTGACCCTGATTCTCCTACAACTGACATTGTAGTGCCTTCATGGACAGTGAAACTAACTTCTTGTAATGCTTTAACTTGAGAATTTTGGCTAATTCTATCTTTTGTAAAAAAGATATGAGATATATTTATTCCCTCAAGTATTACACCCATTTACAAATTTTAATACCATATTGTGAGAATTCTCCATCTTCTATTCCCACAATTTTTTAAACAGGTAATTCGTATTCATATAACTAGAATCTTATGCTACCATTTCTGCTTGTTCTATGATTGTTTCTATTGCTGATTCTTGTATATCTTGTGGGTATCCGTGTTTTTTTAAAACTTTTTTTACTGCCAATCTTAATTTAGCTCTGCTGCTTTCTCTAATATTCCAATCTATGGTGGTATTTTTTCTGATTTCTTTGGATAAATCCCTTGCAATCTCTCTTAATTTTTCTTTTCCCATTAACTCTAAAGCGTTTTTATTTTCTGCTACTGCTGTATAGAATGCGTATTCGTATTCTGTAAGCCCCATCTCTTGGGGTTCTTTGTCTATTTCTTTTATTTCTTTTGCAAGTTTTATTAATTCTTCTATTACTTGGGCTGTAGTAAGGACTTTGTTTTGGTATTTTTTGATAATCTCTTCGTATATTCGTAATAAGGATTTGCTTTTTGCATAGCTTATTTTCGTTCTTATTTTTATTTGCTCGTTTAAAATCTTTTTTAAAAGTTCTATTGCTATATTTTTATGTTCCATGTTTTTTACTTCTAATAGGAATTCTTCAGATAATACGCTGATGTCTGGTTTCTTGATTCCTGCTATTTCAAATACATCTATTACTTGTTCTGATACTAGGGCTTTGTCTAATATTTGTTTTATGGTTGTCTCTATTTCGTAGTTTGTTTTTGTTTTTCTGTTATCGTTTTCATCTGTGCTTGTTAGTTTTAGTATTCTTGATTTCACAGCTTGGAAGAATGCTACTTCATCTTTTATTTCTAACGCTTTTTCGTGTGGAATTGCTAATGTGAAAGCTTTTGAAAGTTCTGTTACATGTTTTATAAATCTTTTCTTACCATCTTCCAATCTTAATACAAAATTTACTGCATCTCTGAGTATTTCAAGTTTTCTGCCTGTATCTGATGTGAAGTATTCTTTATAATTAAATCCGTATAACATATTTGATACTATTTCGTATTTATCAATCATTAGATTTACTGCTTCTTCTTGTATTAATACTGGTGTTCCTTTCCCGCCGCTTTTTGAGTAAAAGGAGAGGGCTTCTTTTAGGTCTGATGCTATACCTTGGTAATCTACGATTAATCCACCTGGTTTATCTTTGTATACTCTATTAACTCTTGCTATGGCTTGCATGAGAGTATGTCCTTTCATTGGTTTGTCTATATACATGGTATGTAAGCAAGGAACATCAAAACCTGTTAGCCACATATCAACTACTATTACGAGTTTTAATTCGTCTTGAGGGTCTTTCATTCTGTTTTGTAGTAATCTTCTTTGTTCTTTTGTAGTATGGTGTTTTGCTATTTCTGGTCCATCGGAAGAGTTAGCAGTATAAACTACTTTTATTTTCCCTTTTGTTATTTTGTCACTGTGCCAATCTGGCCTTAGATGTATAATTTTTTGATATATTTTTGCTGCAATTGGTCTTGATAGTACTACTATCATTCCTTTACCTTCGAAAACTTCTTGTCTTTTTTCAAAGTGTTCTACTATGTCTTTTGCGAGTTGGTTTAGTCTGTCTTCTGCTCCGAGTATATTTTCAAGTCTTTTTGCTTTTTCGCTTTGTTCTATCGCTTCTAATCCTATTTCTTCTAATTCTTCCTCAAACTCTTTTATAAGATGTTTTCCTTCTTCCGTTAGTGATATTTTTATTAGTCTGCTTTCGTAGTATATGGGGACTGTCATTTTGTCTTCTATTGATTGCGATATGTCGTATATATCTATATAATCTCCGAATACTGCTGGCGTGTTTTTATCTTCTTTTTCTATAGGTGTTCCTGTAAATGCTATGAATGTGGCATTTGGTAGTGCGTCTCTTATGTATTTTGCGTAGCCGTATGTGGTTTCTCCCGTTTTTTTGTCTATTTTTGCTTTAAATCCATACTGGGTTCTGTGTGCTTCGTCTACTATAACGATTATATTTTCTCTTTCTGATAGTGTTTCAAAGGCGTTACCTCCTTCTGGTAAGAATTTTTGAATGGTGGTAAAAACTATACCTCCTGAATTTACTTTCAGTAGCTGTTTTAATTCTTCTCTGTTTTCTGCTTTTTTAGGGGGTTGTCTTAAAAGTTGCTGTGATTGTGAGAATGTTTCGAAAAGTTGGTCGTCTAAGTCGTTTCTATCTGTTAAAACTACTATGGTGGGATTGTTTAGATGTTGAACGATTTTTCCTGTATAGTATACCATCGTTAAGGATTTACCGCTGCCTTGTGTATGCCATATTACACCTGCTTTTTTTGTTTTGTCTGATACTGCTTCTATTGTTGATTTGATGGCTTTATTTACTGCGTAGTACTGATGATACGCTGCGATCTTTTTGTCTAATTTTACAAATGTTTGTTTTGTTTCATCTTCGTATTTTGTTTTTTGAAATACTACAAAGTTTTTTATAAAGTTTATGATGGTATTTTTATTTAGTAGTCCTTTTATGATGGTTTCTAACTGGTTGGTTTTTGATCTTGTTTCTCCATCTGTTGATTTCCAAGCAAGGAATCTGTCAAATCCTGCTGTTAGGCTTCCTGCTTTTGCTTCTATCCCGTCTGATATTATGAGTATTTCGTTATATATAAATAGTGATGGTATGGTTTCTTTGTATGTTTGGAGTTGGTCATAGGCTGACATTATGTTTACATCTTCTCGTTCAGGGTTTTTTAATTCTATAACTATTAATGGTAAGCCGTTTATGAATATTACGATGTCTGGTCTTTTTTTATTGTTGTTTTCTTTTACTTCGTATTGGTTTACTGCTAAAAAGTGGTTGTTTTCTGGGTTTTGAAAATCTATTATTTTTACAATTTCTCCTCTTTCTTCTCCGTCTTTTGTATAGTTTACTCTAACGCCTCCTATAAGCATTTCATGAAATTCTTTGTTGTTCTCTATTAGGTTGTTTTGACTGCTGGAATGTTTTATAGTTTTTATAGCTTCTTTTATTAGGTCTAGTGGGGTTTCTGGATTTAATTTTATTAGTGCATTTCTTAGGTCTTCTTCAAGTACGACTTCTTCTACTGATTGTCTCTTTGGATTCTCTCCGTCTGGTGCTATTTCTGGTCCGTAGTAGTACTGGTAGCCTATCTCTTTTAGTAGATCTATAGCCAACTGCTCTATTTCGTTTTCGTATATCATGAAACCCCCCCCTATATTTTAACTCTAACTTCTCCGCTCATTAATTTTGGCAGGAGCGTATCTCTTTGTTTTTCAAGGGTTCGGATTTGAGAATTGTTAAATTGTATTTTTGTAAACAATGGCTTTACCTTTTCATTAAAAGACAATAAAACTTCATTTGGCGGTCTTGGAATAAAAATTTGCAAAACAGCTTCATTTGGTATATCTGGTTGAACAGAACCGCTAACCAAAGAGTCTTTAATATCTTGAAAGTCTTCATGTAAAATAAAACACCATATATAATAATGGCTTAATTCAGTTGTCTTTAAGCCAGTAAAACCTGTAGAAAGGACATATTTATCAGTATTTGAGTAATCATCAAACATTAAAAGCTTTCTTACGCCTTCTTTTTTTGCGAACCAAACAGAATATTTTTCTGGTTGCATATTTGCTCTTGATGGTCTGTTATTATATGTAATTTCTACTCCACCTTTTATTAAAGTTCCTTCAACATCTCCTGTAGCTAAGTAAGTTTTAAAACCTTCAAACTTTTTAATTCCACTTGGAATAATTTTTGAAAGCTCACTATCTCCCAAGCTTACCTCTTCCCACCCATCAGGCAATCCATCTTTTGTTGGCTCAATAAACCACTGCCTGAATAAAGTCATTGCCATTTCTTCAAGTGTTTTATTTTGACGATGGAGTAGATCTATTTTGTCATCTATGCTTGAAAGAACATCAGCTATAGCTTTTTGCTCGGGGAAAGGGGGAAGGGGAATATATAAAGAGTAAACATCTTCTCTACTCAAACCAGGAACTGCACTATGAGAATTAATCTCATTTAATCTTAAAGTTTTCAGAAGATAGTAAAAGAAAAAAATATCATTGTCATTTTTTAACTTTAAATAATATGTTGTATCTATTGGGTAAAAATCAGTCTTTGATAAATTAATTTCTCCGACAGAACCTTTCCTACCGATAATTATGCCAGGTCCTTTTACTAAAAAATCATTATGATATCCTATTATTCCACTTGAACCATATACAGGATAAACCCCATTTTTTCTTTCTTTTTCTGTTAAACCTTTACCATACAATAACTCTATTTCGTCCCCCAATTTTACCCACTTCCAACCTTTAGGAATTTCCCCCACAAACTCCATCTCTTCCAAAAACTCCATATCTTTAACCCCCTAAATCCAACCTTGCCAAACTCTCCAAAATAAGTTTATTTAACCTTTCCTCTTCCTTTATCTGCTCCTCAAACTCAGCCTTTAACTTATTAAACCTTTCCATAAAATCAAAATCATCATCTTCATCAGGAAGTCCAACATACCTGCCAGGAGTTAAAACATAATCTAAATTTTTTACCTCTTCCAAGCTTGCAGATTTGCAAAAGCCTGCTATATCTTGATAATTTCCGTCGCTACCTTTTTGCCATTCATGATAAGTATCTGCTATCTTTCGTATATCCTCAGGTCTTAAAACCCTTAGTCTTCTGTTTATAAGCTCCCCCATATCTCTTGCGTCTATAAAAAGAATTTCTCCTTTCCTTTTTTTGTTTTTATTTATAAACCACAAACAAGCAGGAATGCCAGTATTTAAAAACAGCTTAGGGGGCAAATTTACTATACACTCTACCAAATCAGCCTCTATTAAGTTTTTTCTTATCTCATACTCTTCTTTTTGTTTAGATGTTAAAGAACCTTTAGCGAGAACAAACCCAGCCTTTCCTTTGTTGTTTAAATGATATATAAAGTGCTGTATCCAAGCGTAGTTTGCATTTCCTGCTGGCGGTATTCCATACTGCCATCTTGGGTCATTCTCTAAATATTCTCTTCCCCATTTGTCTTGGTTAAATGGTGGATTGGCTAATATGAAGTCTGCCTTTAGGTCTTTGTGTAAATCGTTTAAAAATGAGCCTTCATTATTCCATTTTACCTGCGAGCTGTCTATTTGTCTAATTGCCAAATTCATTTTGCAAAGCTTCCAAGTGGTTTGATTGCTTTCTTGTCCGTATATAGAAATATCATCAATTCTTCCTTGATGTGCTAATACAAACTTTTCAGATTGAACAAACATCCCGCCAGAACCACAGCAAGGGTCAAATACTCTTCCTTTAAAAGGTTGGATCATTTCTACCAAAAGCTCAACAACGCTTTTTGGAGTATAGAATTGTCCGCCTTTCTTTCCTTCAGCAAGCGCAAACTGTCCTAAAAAGTACTCAAAAACATAACCTAAAATATCAGAACTTCTTTCTTTTGCCTTGTCTATCTCGGTATTGTCAAACAAATCTACAAGCTCACCAAGAGACATTGGGTCTATGTTTCCTTTTGAATAAACTTTTGGCAAAACACCTTTTAATGAAGGATTGGCTTTTTCTATCTCGTCCATTGCTTCATCAAGGTATTTTCCTATCTCTGGACTTCTTGCATATTTTTTAATCTCGCTCCATCTTGCCTTTTCTGGAATGTAAAAAACATTTTTTGCTAAATATTCGTCTTTATCCTCCGGGTCAGCGTAAGGGTCTTTTTTAAGCTCTTCATAAAGCTTTTCGAAGGCATCTGAGATGTACTTTAAGAATACTAAGCCCAATACAACATGTTTATATTCTGCTGCGTCAATATTTTTTCTAAGAGTGTCTGCTGCTTTCCAAAGTTTGAGTTCAAGTTTCTCTGCCATACCTTCCTCCTGTTCTACTAGAAGTATTTTATAATATTTTATAATATTGTTGTTCAATTGATTAAATTCACTCTAATTAAGTGCATATTTTTCTCAGAAATTAGTTTTTAATTAGTAAATTCAATTTTGTGATTTTGTAGGAGCTTCTTTTCATTTTTTAGTTGGGTAACAACTTATGTTATTTTAATTAAATCTGGAGGGTGTTATCTATGTTCTATAGATATTCAGTTAAGATTTAGATTTACTTTCCAACGATATACTTAAATTCACCATTGGCAATTAAATAATCGGTATAAACGGGTTCTTCTCTTGTAACTACTTCATTTCCTTCTACCCTGGTTACCAACTTTGTTCCGGTTTGAAATCTTAAAAATACCTTGATCTCTACTGCATTTTCTCCTTTTTCCAAAATATTTTCATCTGAAAGATTTATGTCATTAAAGTCTTGGTCATCTCCCCCTACAAAAGGAAGTAAATCAAATCTCTGTGTATCCCAGTCAAGAGATTCCTCAGTAAAAGACATTTTTGCTTCGATATCTTTCCTTTCACTTGTTACTGTCATAATTGCCCATTGTTTTACAAATTTTGCATTTTTTACCTGTGACTCAACAATTTTAATAAGGCTTCTTATGGTCCCTGGATAATAAGCACGACAGTGGATTGAGGTATCTTTCCCGAAATAAAAAGTATCCCGAATATCTCCATATTTATCTTCTTCTCCCATAGGTAGTTCTTTAGATGAGAATATTATATTCCCAACACCTACACCTTTAATTCCCCATTCTAGAGCAAGTTTACTTTTTGTATCAATTTTCCTGTACTTGGAAGGGGAATCAATCACTGGTTTAAGTTCTTGTGCTAAAACGGATGTTGATAGAAGTAACGCCACTAATAATAGAGTAAATTTTTTTGCTAGATGTTCCATATTTTTATACCTCCTTTCTTTTATTGTTTCCATTATGTTATAATTTCTTTTTTTTGTCAAGTTTTTTGGGAGGCTGTTCCAAAATTCGGTTTTGTAGTTTGTACAATTAATTCATCTGCCCTTTTTACTGTCAATCTGAATGTGAGTGCTAACGAAGGATTACGGCCTTCGTCATTCCTAGTGTTAGTAATGGTTACTATCCATTAGGTCATTTCGAGCTAACTGCCCTTTTTTACTGTCAATTCTCTGAGAAGCGGGGAATCCCAAGAAGATTCTCCACTTCGTTCAGAATGACTAAGGAGTGTGTATTCACAATTTCTCTAAACAAGTATTCTCTTTTGTGTGCATATTGTTTGAAATATATCCACAGGAAAATGAAACAAAAAGAAGCCAAACCTCTACGAATCTTATAGTAATTTTTTAAAAATAAATTTGGTAAATCTATAAATGAGTTTTATTGGGAAAATTACCAAATTTAACACTAATTTACCAAAATTTGAGAAATTTTCGGATTTTTTGAGTTCTTCAAAATCCTCTATTGCTTTTTCAATAGGTAGAAGTGGGTTTTTGGTATTCTGCTTGAGATAATGCCAATGATCCATTATCCATATATAGAGATCCTCCGGAGTCCTATCTGGAAAGTACTTGTTGAGTTTCCTTTCTTTTATGAGCTTTACTGTTTTTGAAAATAAATTTTCGTACCAATCCTTAATTGCTTCCTCAATTGATACTTCCCTTTTTAGTTTTTCCCCAAGAAAGTATCTGTAAGTGTTAATGTGGTCTATTAAAACGAAATAGTACCATGGGTTAGTTAATCTTATTCGGGTATTGGGGAAAACTTTGTCAAATTTTGTTTCTTCAACAAAGGTCTTATAGGCGTTTGCGAGAAGTAGTTCTTTTTCGTTTAAGTCTTCTATTGGGAAGTCTGTAACCATTTCAACAACTTCAGCATCTATGAATTCAAGGCCAAGCTCTTTAGCTACAGAGACCCTGTGATTACCATCTCTTACTATATAATAGTCACCGACTTTGTAGACAGATATAGGGGGAATTTGAGGATTTGAATTTAGGTAATCCATCATGTTTTCCCATTTTTCCCTTATACCTTCATTCTTAGGTAAAAATGCCCTGTCAAAGTCAAGATATCTTCCCTCACTACCTTTTATGTTTTTTATAGGAATGCTCTGAATACCTCTATAAACAAGGATATTTGATTTTATTAAATCCTTAACTTCATCTAAAGAAAATAATTCATAGTTACCTATCGTTAGGTTCATTATTAACCTGTTTAGATCCGAGCGCGTTTTTGCCCTTTCAAACTCAACTCTACTTTTTAAAGACATAATTAGATTTATTATAAAAACTTTATCAAACCCAACTCAATTTGAAACGGAAAGAAAATTATGAATATTTTAAAATTGTTAAAATGGATAGGTTTTTGGTTTTTTTGTTTTTCTTAATTTTGTTAATTTCTGCTAGTTTTGTTTATATGGAAGTTGGTAGTTCTGGTGTAAGTTTTTTGGGCTATATTTTGGGCAAGGATAATAACATAGGAAACGGTGTCATTCATGACGGTGTCATTCATGACAGTGTCATTTATGACGGCGTCATTTATGTTAGGTTTGTGCAGTTAGTGTCCGTTTTTATTTCTGGTTCATCTTTGTCATTAGCAGGTTTCGCCCTCCAAAGGATGTTGAAAAACCCTTTGATTGATCCGGGGATAACAGGTGTTTTATCTGGTAGTGCTCTTGGATATGTTATTGCTTTTTCTTTTTTGCCTTCTTTGGGATTATTATCTTTATTTTATAAAGGACTGTTGTCCTTTATTTTTGGTCTAATTCCGGGGGTTGTGTTGGTTTTTATCTCTTTGTCTAGCAAGGATTCCACGGGAATAATAATTTTTGGCGTTATACTTAATGCTTTTATCTCTTCTTTAACGGTCCTTGTTCAATCAATTATAAATCCTAACATGCTTTCTTATGTTTCTGTTTGGATGATGGGGAGTGTTGGAATTAATAATCTTGGTACACTTGTAGTTTACTTGGTTGTGGAAGTTGTAATTTTATTCTTCATGATTGCTTTTTCAAGGTACATTGACATCTTATCAATTGGTGAGATAGATGCGCATGTATTGGGGGTGGATGTGAAACTTTGGAGAAGTGTATTTCTAATTTTTTCTATTGTTCTTAGTTCTATTTCCGTTTTGCTTACTGGTATAGTTAGTTTCGTGGGTTTTATTGTGCCAAACACTTTAACATTTTTTATGTACAAGTTTCGCTCTATTAACACCAAGGATATAGTTTTTTTGAATTTTGTTCTTGGTGGTACATTTTTAATCTTTTCACACATGCTTTCTAGAATTTTTATAGTTGGTTTTGAATTTCCATTGGGGGTGGTTACTGGCTTTATTGGTGCACCTGTTTTTGCAATTTTCTTATCAAAGTTGATTTTTAGGTAATCTTTACTTTATATTAATAAAACAATCTAAATCTTTGGAGAGATACCCAAGTGGCCAACGGGGGCAGACTGTAAATCTGCTGGCTTTTGCCTTCGGAGGTTCAAATCCTCCTCTCTCCAAGTGTGGGGAGGTAGCTCAGTCGGTAGAGCGAGGGCCTGAAAAGCCCTGCGTCGGCGGTTCGATTCCGCCCCTTCCCAAGTTGTTGGGCCTGTAGCTCAGTCGGTTAGAGCAGCTGACTCATAATCAGCGGGTCGCAGGTTCGAGTCCTGCCGGGCCCAAATTATTAGGTGTACCTATGAAATCTCAGATCCTTTCTAAAGAAGATTTTAAAAAAATCATTTCTGCTCTCCTCGATGCTCAAAATATCTATTCTAATGCCTTGGAGATAGAGAAGAAGATAGCAGAACAAAGAAAAAACATTGATGAAATGTCAAAACAATTAACTAAGTTATCAAATATGCTACAAAAGTATGAGCAGAGAAAAAAAGAATTGCTTACGACAAAGGAATTGGTTAGCGAAAATTTGGCAACTACCAAAAAGAAGTTAAGTGAATTAATGGAGAAGGAAAGTGAAGTAGCAAGGAATCAAAGGACCATTGAGTCTTTTAACATAGAGGTTACAACTATCAGAGCCAGCATAAGCGAAATATCTGAAGAGTTAAGAAGTATAGAAGAGCAGATAATTGATATAAACGATAGGTATCAAGAAACGCAGAAAATGTATGAATCCCTCAAGGTAGAGTTCCAGGCCGAGGAAAAAGTTGTTGAGGAGCAGTCAAAAGAGCTAATAGAAAAAGTTAAAGAATTAAAAGCTTTGGAAAAAGAAAAATTGTCAGTGGTACCATCGCACATCGCACAAAATTTTGAGAACCTTCTTGCGAAAAAAAATGGATTAGCCATTGTGCCTGTTGAGGATCTTGGTAATATGAAAAAATTTAAAAATCATTACTATGCATGCAGTGGATGCAATATAATACTACCTTACATGGTTGTTGAGAAGATAAAACTAGGGAATGATGTTGTTCAATGTCCCTCTTGCTTCAGGTATGTTTATCACCCCTCATGGCTTGATAGATTATCATCTCAAAAATGATTGATACTAAGCGATTATTCCAAAATATCTAAGTACCATGTAAATACCAACGATCAAGAAAATAAATGAAGTTATTATTTTGACTATGTTTTGGTTGATTCTCTTTAGTAATTCTGGTCCGATATAAGCAACTATTAGATTTGGTAAGAATAGCCCTAATGTTGCTCCTAGCCATATAAGGAAGATATTAGGTAGTGTTACAGAAAGAGAAAAAGTTGCTATTTGGGTTTTGTCTCCAAGTTCTGCAAGAGAAAAGATAAGAAAAACTTTAAGTATTTCATTCATTCCACTCTTTATTTCCTTCTCTTCTTCTTTGCTAGGAAGGAGTTCGAATATACCAATAAGAATAAAAATTATTCCAGAAGCTAGTGAAAGCGTCCCCAAAGGGAATATTCTATCGAGGTAAGCACCAATCGCTATGGGTATAATCATTATCACAATAGATGCTAGTAGTATACCTATTATTAGATTTCTTCTCTTTACCTGCCCTGCGAGTGAAAGAGTTATAAGCATTGTCTTATCTGCAATCTCTGCAAGAAATATTGAGATGAAAGAAATTAAAAAACTCATACAATCTCCATTATAGCCTTGATTAGAGCTTCATTTTCTTCGGTTTTCCCAACAGTTATTCTGAAGTATCCTGGTTCATAATTGAATGATTTTAAATCTCTTATGACTATTTTCCTTTCAAATAACTTATTTCCTAAATTTTCTGGTGCCTTAATGAAAACAAAATTTCCGTAGGATTCCTCCAAAACTTCAAATCCTATATTCTTTAGTTTTTCCATTAGAAGTTTTTTATCTTTTAGTATTCTAACAAGAATGTTAGAGTAATATTCATTTTCAAAGATAGCAGTTTTGCCAGCTTCGCTAGCAATTAGTGAAATGTTGAATGGCATTCTAATTTTTTCGTACAATTTTGATACTTTTTCACTACATATTCCGTAGCCTAACCTTATACCTGCTAGTGCGTAGAATTTAGAGAATGTTCTTGTTACGATGAAGTTATCGTAATTTTTAATTAGGTCAATTGAATTCCAATAGAGTTCTTTGGGTACGAAGTGAAAGTATGCTTCATCAAGTATGAAAATGGTATCTTTGGGTATTGAATTGAGTATTTTTTCAATACATTCTCTTTTGATTATAGCACCTGTAGGGTTGTCAGGTGATGGGAATATTACAATCCTTACTGATGGGTTTAGAGAATCTATTATATTTTTGCATGATATTGAAAAATTCTCGCCTCTTTTGGCCTCAATAACTTTAGCCCCTGCAATGTTTGCAAGTATTCTGTAGTATGTGAAGGTTTTTTCTATGGTTAGAATACTGCTATTTGTGTTGAGATACATTAAGAAAAGGTAAAAGAATATTTCATCTGTACCGTTGCCAAGTATGATATTATTTTTATCAACCTCATTAAGGTTTGCTAATATGTTTTTGAGTTCGCTGTAGGAAGAGTCTGGGTATTTATAAGTTAGGTTTGAGAGATTTTTAATAACCTCTATGACTTTAGGAGAAGGTCCGTAGTTATTTTCGTTTGATGAGAGCCTTATAAATGTATCGTCACCTTTAGTGCCGCTTACATAGTCTTCAAGGTACTCAAGGTTCTTTAAAAACATTACTAACCTCTGTATATTTTTTCAACTTCTTCCCTAACGGATATTGATTTATCAGGTACTATTTTTATTTTACCTTCAAATATGACACCTTGGTGAACTATGAGTTCGGGAGTGGTTATGTCTCCATAAACTCTGCTTGTGGGAAGCAGCATAACTCTTACTTTTGCATCGATGTTACCTATTAGGATGCCTTCCACTATAACGCTTAAAGCGGATATATTACTCTTGACTTTACCTTTGACACCTATTGCTACATGTGAAACTCTAACAACTTCACCTTCAAATTTGCCATCAATCCTTATACCTCCGTCTACCATGAACTTTCCTTCAAAAACTGATCCCTCGCCTATGATCGTGTTATACACAACATCTTTACCTGCCATAATTCCTCCTAAACATTAACAACACCTAAAAAGTTCCTTACCTCTAAAATAAATCTATACAAATCTTTTACAGCTTCAATGACTTCTATATGGTTTATAACTTTGTTTTCGTCTTCTTCTATCTCTATTATGAGATTGGGTTCTAGCAGAATTCCTTCTGGGGTGGGGTTTTCTAGTATCCTTTCAACAAATTCCTCAAGTTCCTCAAAAAATTTATCCATGTTGAAAATGAGTTCTCTAAACCTTTTTCTTCTAAGTTTTGTCATCTCGGAAATGTAAGAAGAACTTTCGCTAGTCTCAATGTTTTCGATGAGCTCATTAAATTTCTGTAAAAGCATTTGAATTCGCCTAAACTCAGAGTAAAAGTAATCCAATTTAGATTGATAGGAATAAATAACTTTAAGGTACTTTGTAGATAGTATTGGAAGATATTCTCTTTCGAAAAAAGCAAGGTAAGAATTTACATCTATTATTTCCTCATCTCTCACATACGGTGAAGGGGAGACTTTAGGTATAGTTTCTAGAATATCTAATGAGACAACTCTTTCCTCATTAACTTCCCCTTTCTTTTCGTCTCCTTTTGAGAATTCGTATTTTTTTTCATCCTCTTCTGTAAATTCACCTTTCTCAATTTTCTCTAAATCTTTGTTGACGATGAGTAAAAGTGCCTTTATGTTTTTTATCCTGTCGGGAGAATTTGCTATCTTGAGTGAGCTTTCTAGCATTTTTTTTATATTTAGTATCCTATTTTTTATCTTCTCCAGATCCATTTAAATTAATTTTATCAAAACAATACCAAATTTTACCATTTTAGGCAAGGAATTAAGATGGGTAATTACGATTTTTTCTCTCCCCATAATTTGGCACACATGGATGCGATTTCTCTTACTCTACCAATGTAGTTAGCTCTTTCTGTAACACTTATGGCGTTTCTTGCATCGAGCACATTGAAAACATGTGAACACTTTATAACCATATCATAAGCAGGGAAAACCAATCCTTTGCTTATTAAGTTTTTTGCTTCTGTTTCAAACTTATTGAAAAGATCAAAGTACATTTCTACATTTGCTAATTCAAAGTTGTAAACTGAATACTCATACTCAAAATGTTTTTGGAGGTCACCGTAGGTTAAATTTTCGTTCCATTTAAGGTCAAATACATTGTCAACATCCTGAAGATACATAGTTATTCTCTCCGATCCGTATGTTATTTCAACAGGTATGGGGTTAAGTTCAATCCCGCCGATTGCCTGAAAGTATGTAAATTGTGTTATTTCCATACCATTAAGCCAAACTTCCCAACCTAGTCCCCATGCCCCTAATGTAGGTGATTCCCAATCATCATGAACAAATCTTATATCATTGTTTTTAACATCTATTCCAAGATAACCTAAACTTTCAAGGTACATTTCTTGTATATTTATTGGAGAAGGCTTCATTATAACCTGAAATTGGTAATAGAATCCTAATCTGTTGGGATTTTGTCCGTATCTACCATCGGTAGGCCTTCTGCAAGGTTCAACATAAGCAACATTCCATGGTTTAGTGCCTATGACTCTTAGAAATGTATCAGGATTGAATGTTCCAGCACCGACCTCAAGATCCCAACCTTCCCTTACTGTACATCCCTTTTCTGACCAGAACTTTTTTAGATTAAATAAAACATCTTGAAAATACATTCCCTTTTTTTCTCCTACATTTGATTTTGGTATACTTTATAACACAATAAAGAAAATTCTTTCAACTTACATGGAATCCTGCTTCTCCTAGCCAAACAAATATTAACAATTTATTTAAGGGATGCCAAGCATCCCTTAACCCTATAAACGATTATTAATTCAAGAGTGTTTTAAAGCATACTTTACGACGCCCTTGTATGTTTTTCATTAGGAATATGCTATTTAGCCCCCTGAAATTTTAAGGGAGGTGATAGTCTTCCTTAATTTTTTTTTGTAATTGAAATTGAGTGATGAATGAATTAATAATTATTGAATTGCTAATTATTGAATTAATAATTCTTGAATGATAATTCTTTTTCATTTGTTTAAGTTTTTGGAGGTTAGATATGGGAAGTATCTCTGTTGATAATCTGAATCTTTCTGATGAGGTAAAGGTAAACATAAAAACATGGTTGAGCTTTGGCAGTGATGTAGAGGAAGAAATTAAAAAACTAATAACCGAAGGTGATATAAAGGATCTTGAAGACAGGTTTTATAGGAAATTGGAGTTTGGAACAGGTGGAATGCGTGGTAAGATGGCTATAGGTACTAACAGGATGAATAAGTACACAGTCATGTTTGCTACTCAAGGACTTGCTAATTATGTAAAAAAGGTGAAGCCTAATAGCAAACTTTCATGTTTCATAGGGTATGATACGAGAAAAAATTCTTATGACTTTGCGATAGAATCGGCAAAAGTTTTGATTGCTAACGGGATAGAAACATATATTTTAAAGATACCGATGCCTACTCCTTTCTCCTCTTTTGGTATTAGGTACTATAAGACAGATTTTGGAATAATTATAACAGCATCTCACAATCCACCAGAGTATAATGGTTATAAGGTCTATTGGGACGATGGAGCACAAGTTGTGTCTCCGCATGATAAGGGAATAATTGACGAAGTGTATAAAGTAGATGATATTTCAAAAGTAAAAACAATTTCCAATGAAGAACTAATGAATTCTTCAAGAATTCACTGTGTCTTGGAGGAATTAAAGGAAGCATACCTAAGAGTAATGAAGGTTAACTTAAGTGAAATTTACGATGTTGATGATACTTCTTTCAGAAACAATGTTAAGATAGTTTATACGCCATTACATGGTACATCAATTAACTTAACACCTGATGCTCTTAGGTACATAGGTTTTGAAAATATACATTTGGTTGAAGAAGAGACGACAACTGATGGAACATTTAGTGCTGTTCCTTCCCCTAACCCTGAGGATGATAAATCATTCAAAGGTAGTATAAATCTATCTAAAAAAGTAAATGCAGATGTCCTTCTTGCATCGGATCCCGATGCTGATAGGGTGCGGGCAGGTATAAATGTGAATGGAGAAATTACGCTTTTTTCAGGTAATCAAATAGCATCAATGATGTTAAATTGGATTTTATCGAACCTTTTGAGGAAAGGTAGAATACCGGAGGATGGCTTTGTTGTGACAACGATAGTGACGACTGACTTAATTCAAAAAATTGCTCAGAACTTTGGTGTGGAAACATTTTTAACATTGACCGGATTCAAGTATATTGGTGAGAAGATAAGAGAATTTGAGGGCAAGAAAAAATTTATTTTTGGGTGTGAGGAAAGTATAGGGTACCTCTACGGCACAGATGTTAGGGATAAGGACTCAGTAATATCAAGTTGTATAATAAGCTTGATGGTTGAAGATCTCAAAAAGAGAGGTATGACATTGAAGGATTATCTATATGAAATATACAAAATGTATGGAGTGCACATTGAAAAACTGGAATCAATAGAGCTTGAGGGAATAGAGGGGCTCAAGAGAATGGGTGAGATAGTGAACAAATTAAGAAATGATAAGTTACCTATTTTTAACAATCTAAAGCCTTTATCAAGGATAGATTTAAAGAATAGGACTATTGAAGATCTAGTTACAGGCAAGGTGGGGGAATACAAAACAGATTTACCGAAATCTGATGTTATAATCATAAATCTCGAGAATGATAACAAATTTATAGTGAGGCCGTCAGGTACGGAACCTAAATTGAAGATTTACTTCTTTAGCAAATTTGACAACAATGTGGCAAGAATAGGTGAGTACCAAAATGAAGCGAACAAATTCATTGAAAGTGTAAAGAGTTATATATTAAGTTAGAAGTTATGCCTGTGTTTCTTAAAAAAATAGAACTCTTTGGATTTAAGTCATTTGCGGATAGAACAAAGATAGAGTTTGTGTCACCGATTACAGGTATAGTTGGTCCGAATGGAAGTGGAAAAAGTAATATAGTTGATGCAATAAAATGGTGTCTCGGTGAGAATAGTCCGAAGACGCTGCGAGGCTCAGGTTTTGAAGATATACTATTCCTTGGGTCACAATACAGGCAACCTTTGAGTGTGGCAGAAGTGTCGTTGTTGTTTGATAACTCTACAAGAATATTACAATTACCGCTAGATGAAGTAGAAATAGTAAAAAGGTACTACCGTTCAGGTGAAACGAAGACATTGATGAACAAGAATGAAGTTAGAGTGAAGGATATTGTGAATCTCTTTTTGGGTACTGGTTTTGGGAAGGAAGGGTATTCAATAATTGGGCAAAATGAAATTGATAAACTTATTGTCGGAGAACCAACTGAAAAAAGGAATTATATTGATGAGTTACTCGGAATTTCGAAAGCGAAATTTAAAAAAAGGGAAGCTGAAAAGAGATTAAAGGGAATTATCGCGGACATAGAAAAGATATCTATTTCTTTTGAACAAACTGAAAGGGAGTATATCAAAGTTAAAGAGCAAGCGAAAAAAGCAGAAGAGTACAGAGAAATAGAATCAAAAAT
>Ga0078972_1008685_pt1 | contig 20924 bp, 19 predicted proteins | sample YelNatPaOPGAMG01_FD_67568 | JGI IMG/M metagenome (GOLD analysis project Ga0078972, IMG submission 67568) | Hot spring thermophilic microbial communities from Obsidian Pool, Yellowstone National Park, USA - OP-RAMG-01 (SPADES assembly) (version 2) | ecosystem: Environmental > Aquatic > Thermal...
CTGCAGGCAACCCGCCAAATCCCCCCGAATGGCTCCACTCCGGTCGCGTGCGAAGCGCGATGCCCGGATGGGATCCGCGCCCCGATGGGTAAGTACGGCTGTAGTGATAGGGCAGTGCCCCATAAGGCGCCAGAGCTCTGCGGTGATCATGCTCCGCAACGGTGCAGAGAGGGGGCAGGCATGTCACGCCGGGGCCGGGGGGCCAGGGTCAGGAGATTGATCCTGCTCGCCATCCTGCTCACCCTTGTGCTTCAGCCGGCACAGCCGGGGCGGGCCCTGCAGGGCGCCCACGGGCTCCAGGGCGGTTGGGCGATCGATGACGAGGGCCAGGTCACCTTTGCCCAGTCGACCTCGGCGCAGTTGCCGCTCATGCGAGGGGCGGGGGCCGGCTGGGTGCGCATCAACTTTCGCCTGGGCGCCTGCTACCGCGACTGGACCTCCATCGGCTGCAACGGCCGCACGGCCCTGGATGCCTATGATGACATCGTCGCCGCGGCCGAGCGCGAGGGCTTGCAGGTGCTGGGACTCATCGCCAACGAGTCCTGGCCCGGCGACCCGGCCCAGTGGGTGGAAAACAATGCCGAGACGACGGCCGGCAACGGCGATAACGACTACCTCCGCGCCTTTTCCCTGGCGGCAGCCGTCCCTTTGGTACAGCACTTTCGCGGGCGCATTACCACGTGGGAAGTATGGAACGAGCCCAACGCCTACACCACCCAAACGGGCGCCGGCCACTATGGGGGCGGTACCTTCATCTACCCCTCCAACCTGGCCTGGCTCCTGCGCCACGTCTATGAAGATACGCGCCGGGCAGGGGGGCCTGGCGCCCGCTTTATCTCCGGCGGCCTCTTGAGCCATGATGACAGTGGCGTGCCGGTGGAGCTGGCGGCAGCCCTCGCGCACGGGATCCTCAAGCCCCGGCCGCTGCTGGCGCTGGGGAGCGGGGAGCAACCCGACAACCGGCCCGACGGCCTCGATCTCACATTCGACCCAAGCGGCGCCCTCTACCTGCAGGCCACCTACCGCTACGGGCGCGCTCTGGCCGGTTGGGATCAGATCGAGGCCCGCTACGGGAGCTATCCTCTGGACGGCATCGGCCAGCACCTGTACATCGATCAGGGCAGCGCCACCAGCCGCGAGCGGATCAGCGCCAACCTGCAATCGGTGCGCGCCGCCTATGAAGCCTTTGAGGGGCGGCAGACGGCCAAGCAGATCTACATCACCGAGTTTGGCTGGCAAACCAGCGCCGTCACCCACAGACTGCAGGCTGCCAACCTGCAAATCGCCTGCGACACCTTTGGCAGCCTCCCCTATGTGGCCCAGGCCTACTGGACGGGCATCCAGGACGTCGCCGCGGCCTCGCTCTATTTCGGCCTGGTCGATGCCGACGGCTCGCTCAAGCCGGCCTACCGGGCGTATCAGCTTGCTGCTACTGAAACGGCCGCCCGCTGAACCTGTGCGGATAGGGCCGGGCAAGCTGCTTCGCCACAGCCTGACTGATGGCTTCCCGCACTGGTTTTGATGAGTCAAGGTTGATCCCTTGTAGGCAGCGGGCACTCATCAAAACCAGTGCGGGGGGCTACTAGGCCATGGCCGGCTCGGCCTCGCTGACGTGCCGCAGCAGTTGCGCCGCCATGACGATATTGACCACGGCGAAGAGCGGGAAGATGATGATCGCCGGCAGATCCACCGGCACCGCGGCCAGCAACTGCCCGACGATCATCGCCGTCAGGGCGATGCCCATGGTGACCCCCTTGAGCAGGACTACCGAGGAGAGCAGGTAGCCAAAGGGCCGCTGGCGCAACAGCAGGGTGCCCGCCACAAAGGCCAGGGGCACGATCAGGCCCAGGTCCATAGTCTGAATGACCAGTGTGGAATAGCTCTCCAGGCCGGCTGGAGCCGAGCCCTGTAGCGTGGCTGGCGCGATGCGGCCCATCCACATGAGGAAGAGCAGCCCGCCCAGCACGTAGAGGAGCGCTGCAATCCCACGGCGGGGCAGGTGAGCCGAAAAACGCGCCGGCAGCGCCGCGACATCGATCGACATCAGCGTAAGCACAAACGCGTACAGGCTCAGCGAGAACGCGGCCACGTAGACGAGGAACAGGCTGTTAAAGGCGGTCAAAAAGGCCATGGACGCATAGGTGTAGAGGAAGTAGCCCAGCGTCCCGGCCAACAGCAGCCCCCCACGCAGCGAACCCCTGCGGTAGAGGGCCAACGAGACGAGCAGCAAGGGCAAGCCCACCACCAGGGTCACGACGTCCTGCGCCCGCTCCTGCGCCGCCCCCGATACCGTGTCGTAGCGGTAGAGGCCGCTGCCCTGCAGCAGCACCGTCTCACCGCGCACGGTGTGGAACTCGTAGGGGCTTCCCTGCCCCGTCCAAAAGACCCCCAGCGCCGCTGCGATAAACGCGAGCACGGCAATGATGGCGGTCAGAGTGATAACCGTTCTGGATACTTTCATAGTACCTCTTTACATTGCAAGGGATGGGAATAACGACCGGCACCGGCTATACGCAGTAACGCAGGCAGAAGTTGTGCACTGAGGCGGAGCCGGGCCCTGCATTATACCATAGTACTCGATTGTGACATGGGGGCCGGCAGCCAGGATTCCGGATCCAGCCGGAAACGTAGTAGAATAGACAATCAGTAGCCATATCGGCCGCCTACCATCCGCTGGAGGTTATATCATGACGATCCACAGCCTGCATCACGTGGCCATCGTGACGCCCGACCTGGAACGGGCCGTCAGCTTTTACACCCAGACGCTGGGCATGAAGCTCATCGCCCGCGTTGGTGAGACGATCGCCTTTATCGATATCGGCGGCACGCGCCTGGAGCTGCTGGCCAAGGACGTCGCCGAGGCGCAGAGCGAGCCCACACAGGGCCTGGTGCACCTGGCCTGGCAGGTGAGCGACATCCAGGGCGCCTATGAAGCCCTCGCCGCCAAGGGTGTGCAGTTCCACGTTACGCCCCGGCCGGCCCTCGACGGACAAATCTGGGTGGCCTTTTTCAAGGACCCCGACGGCAATATCCTCGAGCTGTTCTACACAAGCAAGCCGGAGCTGGCAGCCCCCGTGGCATAGCCGGCTCTATTTGGGGGGAGTGGAGAGGATTTTGGCGCTCGCTGCGCCAAAATCCTCTCCACTCCCCCAAAGGCTCATAGCCGGGTGGCCACGAAGATCTCAACCCGGCAAGCAGCCGGCAGGTTCTTCGCCAACAAGAAGGAGCACTCTATCATGCCAGACCGCGAAGGTTACGAGGATGCCCTGGCTCACGTCAACACCTACTCCCGCCCCTCTCAGTTGAAGATCACCGACATGCGCTTTGCTGATATCACCGGTGCGCCCATGCACTGCACGCTGCTCAAGCTCTACACCAATCAGGGCCTCGTCGGTTTCGGCGAGGTGCGCGACGGGGCCGATAAGCTCTACGCGCAGGTGCTCAAGAGCCGCATCCTGGGCGAAAACCCCTGCGCTGTGGACCGGCTCTTCCGGCGCATCAAACAGTTCGGCGGGCATGCCCGGCAGGGCGGCGGAGTCAGCGGCATCGAGGTCGCCCTATGGGACCTGGCCGGCAAAGCCTATGGCACGCCGGTCTACCAGATGCTGGGCGGCAAGTTCCGCAACCGGGTGCGCATGTATTGTGATACCGATGCCCGAGACCGCAGCGCCCGCAGCATGGGCGAGGCGCTCAAAGCACGCCTGGCGCGCGGCTTTACCTTTGCCAAGATGGACGTGGGGATTCACCTGCTGGAAGGCATCCCCGGCGCGCTGAGCGCGCCCCTGGGCTACCTGGAGGAGCGGCAGCAGATGGCCCGTGCCCTCCAGAGCGGGGCAGTTCAGACGCCCGAGGAGGCCCGGGCCCTGCGCAACCGCCGCTACGACCAGGATAATGTGGCGCACCCTTTTACCGCCATCCACGTGACTGAGCAGGGGCTGGACCTGCTGGAGGCCTATGTGGCCGAGGTGCGCAGCATCGTCGGCTATGAGGCGCCCCTGGCGATCGATCATGTGGGGCATATCGGTGTGGAGGATTGTATACGCCTGGCGCGCCGGCTGGAAAAGTACAACCTGGCCTGGCTCGAGGACCTGATCCCCTGGCAGTATACCGACCAGTACGTGCGGCTCTCCCAATCCTGCACGACGCCCCTCTGCACCGGCGAGGATATCTACCTGAAGGAGAATTTCCGGCCCCTGCTGGAGGCGCGCGCCGTCAGCGTGATTCACCCCGACGTGCTGACTGCCGGCGGCATTCTCGAAACCAAGAAGATCGGCGACATGGCCGAGGAACACGGTGTGGCCATGGCGATTCACATGGCTGAGAGCCCCGTGGGATGCCTGGCAGCGGTGCATGTGGCCGCAGCAACCCAGAACGCCCTCGCCGTCGAGTTTCACTCGGCCGATTGCCCCTGGTGGGATGACCTGGTCACCGGCCTGCCGAAACCGCTCGTGCAGAATGGCTATATCACTGTGCCCGAGCGCCCGGGCCTGGGCATCGAGGCGCTGAATGACGAGGTCATCGCCCAGCACCTGCACCCGGAGATCCCCGGTCTGTGGGAGCCGACGGAAGAGTGGGACAACCGTTGGTCTCATGATCGCTTGTGGAGCTAGAGGAGGTGAGCCTATGACGGCTGAGCGTGCCTATACGGTGCGGGCAGTGCACTGCGACCACCGGGCGGATGACGAAGAGGTCTACCAGGCCCTGAAACGCGCCACAGCGCCCCTGGCGCGCTCGTGGGAAAGGCTCAAGAGCGCCCGGCGCATCGCCATCAAATTCAACCAGGCCTACCGGCCCGAAGAGCTCCGCTATTGCGGCCGTCACCTGCAAGAACTGGTCAGCGAGAGCGTGGCCCGCGCCACCCTGCGCTTGCTGCGTGAACAGACGAACGCCGAACTGGTCTGCGCCGAGATCAGCGTGTTCAAACGGCCGGCGGACCCGGGGCCCGAGCACACCATCACCCTGAACCCCCTGCTGCGCGAGTTTGGCGTGCCCTACCTGGATGGCGATGCTCCGCCCCACCAACTGTACGCCGTGCCCGGCGGCGGGGCGATGTTCCGGCAGTACCTGCTGCCCGAAGGCGTGATGGGGGCCGATGCCGTCGTCTCGGTGCAGAAGATGAAGAGCCACGCCTTTGCCGGCGTGACCCTCTGCCTCAAGAATCTCTTCGGACTGACTCCGCGGGAGCCCTGCGGCCGCACCCGCGGATACTTTCACCACTTTATCCGTCTGCCCTATGTGCTGGCCGACCTGGGAGGGCTCTTCCAGCCCGCGCTGAGCATCGTAGACGGGCTGGTGGCCCAAGCGGGGCGCGAGTGGCGGGGCGAGGCGCGCATTGGCGACTGCCTGGTCGCCGGCGATCAGGTCATCGCCACCGATGCCTGCGCCGCCCAACTCATGGGGCATGACCCCACTGCCGACTGGCCCAGCCCGCCCTTCCACCGTGACCGCAACGCTCTGCGGGTGGCCGCTGAGGCCGGCCTGGGCACAGTGAACCTGCAGGAGATCGACTGGACCTCGGAGGTGCAGGGCCCCGTGGCCGAGTTTCACGCCGTGGAAACGGATGCCCCCGAAACGGTCATCCGTTGGCGGCGCAGCGCCTGCGAGCAGGCGCTCTACTACCGGGATCGTCGGCAGCAGTTTGTAGAGCGCTATGCCGGCGAGTATATCCTGCTGCAGGATCGAGAGGTGCGCTGGCACGGCAAAAATGGTGAAATCAGCCAGAGCCGGCGCGTGCTGGCTGGGCCCAATGTGGAGAGCGCCCTCTGGCTCAAGCTGGTCGATCCGGAAGAGGCGGAAGGCGAGCATTTCGAGGTCTATGAGCGTACGCTGGATCAACTCAATAGGGGGATCACCTGAATGAAGTTCAACAACCGCGAAGACATTATCCAGCTGACGCCGCTCTGGACGGGCGAGCGCTTTGACGACGGCCGCCCGCGCGTGCCCGATGATATCCTGCGGCGCATGGAGTACGTCACCACCGAAGAGGCCTGGGGCGTCTGCCGGAAGCACGGCTACCATTTCCAGTTTGAAGGCAACTGGATGAACCTGCACCCCGAGCGCATCCTGGTCGGCCGGGCGGTGACGGGCGTGTTCGTGCCCGTGCGGCCAGACCTGCACGACTATCTCATGCAGTATGGGCATGAGCAAGAGGGCCGCATCGGCGCCATGAACTCGTGGGTCATCCAGACTCTGGTCAAGGACGATGTGATCGTCATTGACCTCTTCGGCAAGGTCTACAACGGCACCTTTTCCGGCGGCAACCTCTCCACGGCCATCGCTGCGCGCACCGGGCGGGGGCAGGTGATCTACGGCGGCATCCGCGACCTGCAACAGATCATGCGCATCCCCAACTTTTGCACTTTCTGCAAGGGCAACGACCCCACTGCCATCAATGACGTCACCCTGATTGGGCTGAACACGCCCTGCCGCATCGGCGCCGCCACCTGCCTGCCAGGCGATGTCGTCCTCGGCACCCCCGCAGGGATTCTCTTCATCCCCCCGCACCTGGCGCAGGAGGTTGTGGAGCACTCGGAGGATATGCGCCTGCGCGAGGCATTTGGCTTTGCCCGCCTGCGCGAGGGCATCTACACCTCCAGCCAGATGGACACCCAGTGGACGGAGGAGATCGAGGCCGACTATGCCGGCTGGCTCGCCGCGCGCTCGCCGGAGGAAAAGGACAAGATTCTCTGGGAGGAGTAGCCCGAAGGGGTGTGGGTGTGTAACCCACGCCCCTTCGGGCTTAGCGGAGCACCATCTCGCCGCGCTCGATCCGCCAGCCGAACTGATCGAACGGCGGCACATTCGCCCGGCGGAGGGTGTAGGTGCCGCTGTAGGTCTGCGTCGTCTGATCGCTCTGCTCGGCGACGATGATGACCTGCACCGTGGCGTAGATGCTGCCGGCAGCCCCTTCCGACTGGACATCTCCCACCTGGAAGGCAACATGGCTGGTTGTGGCGAACCCTTGCTCGAACTGAGCAAAGGTCTGCTGGCTGACTCCGCCCAGGTTATCCCAATAGGTATAGGCGCGGGCATATTCCCGCCGGTTGATGGCATCGGCATAGGCCTGTATGACCGCGCTGGGATCGCTCAGGTCCGCTGGTGGCTGCGTGCTGCCGGTCACCTCGGTAATGCTGGCGCTAGCGATATGCCAGGCGCTGCCATCAGGCGCCGCTGGCCCTCCGGGTTGCAGGGTATACGTCCCTTGGTAGACTTGAAAGCGCTGCCCCGGAGGTGGGCCGTTGGGCACATTGGCGACTGCAGTGAGGGTGACCGGCACCGTGACGGAATGTGCCCCGGCGTTCTCCTGAGGGCCGGGCGCAGCGACTTGCACACTGACCCGCACGGTATCGGCAAAGCCCTGCGCGTATTGGCCATAGGTCTGGCCGCTCGCACTGCCCTCGCCCTGCCAATAACGATAGGCCTGGGGCAGGTTGGGCGCGTTGATGGCGTCAAAATAGTTCAACATCGTCTGCACCGCAGCCTCGATATCGCTTTGGTTGGCCGTTGTGGGCTGGGGTGTGGCAGTAGCCGGCAGGGGCGTATCCGTCGGCTGGGTGGTGGCCGGTGCGGTCGTATCGGCCGGCAGCGGCGTCAACGTCGGCCAATCGGTCGGGTTCTCCACGCCGACAGGCGTAGCCGTGAGCTGCGGACGCGCGGTGGCCGTCACTGCATCCGGGTCTCGGAAGGTGGCCTCCACCTGCAGGGCGCTGCAGCCGCTGAAGGTTAACGCCGCCAACAAAAGCGGCAACAGGGCGAAGTGTTTCTTCATGATCTCATCTTTCCGGGCCGTGTCCCTCCGGCGCCCATGCGCCGCCTACCCTGACCCGGCCTCCAGATACCATCATACCAGGCGGGTGTTTCACCCGTGTACCAACCATGTAACAGATCCGAAACACGGACCTCAGCGCTGGCCCAGCGGCAGGCGCAGCGCCACCACCGTCCCCTGGCCCTCCCGGCTGCGGATGGCCATCTCGCCCCCCAGGCGCGCCACCACCCGCCGGACGAGGGCCAGCCCCAGGCCCGCCCCCTCCACACCGCGCGCCCCCCGACCCCGATAGAGCTCCTCGCCCAGATGCGGCAGGTCCTCGACGGCGATGCCCGGGCCGTTATCGGCGACCTCAATGCTCGCCCACGCCCCATCCTCGCCCGCGCGCACCTCCACAGTGGCGCCCGGCCCCGCGAACTTGAGCGCATTGCCGACCAGGTTGTACAGGGCCAGGAGCAGGAGGTCGCGGTCGCCCTGCACAGGGCTCAATGGCCAGGGCACCTGCTGCAGGCTGACCCGCACAGCTCGCTCCTGGTAGCCGGGCAGCGAGCGGGCCAACTCCACCGCCTCGGCGATGATCTCGCCCAGGTCCACCGGCGCCCGCTCGACCTCACACGTCTCCAGGTCGGCCAGCTTGCGCAGATCGCGGGCCAGCGCGGCCACCCGGTCCACCTGGCGACGCAGATTGGCCAGCGAAGGCGGCGCCTCTTTGCCCGCCTCATAGGCCCCAGCCAGGTTCGTCAACCCCGCTTGAATGGCGGTAAGGGGATTCTTCAGCTCGTGGTCGAGCCGGCGCAGAAAGCGGCGGTGATCCTCGGCCTGAGCCTGGCGCTCGGCGGCAAGGGCACTCTCCAACGCCCGCCGGCGATGGGTCCGCTGCTGCCGGATCACAAAGGCCAGGGCCCCGATCAAGATCCCCAGCGAGCCCACCAGAAAACCCGTGCTGACCTGCACGCGGCCGATAAAGAGTGGGTCCTTTAGCCAGCCCAGCTCCATCATGGTCCCAACAGCGAGGCCGAGCAGCACGGGGAGCAGGGGCAGGAATGCCGCCCAGCGCTTCATGCGCTCCCCTCCACATCGCCCACGAAGCAATACCCTTCGTTGACCCGGGTTTCGATCAGGGCAGCCGGGCCGGCATCGTCGTGCAGAGCTTTACGCAGCTCGGCAATGCGCACGTCCACCGCCCGGGTCGCCGCCGGGTAATCCCAGCCCCAGATCTCATCCAGCAGCCGCTCCCGGTGCATGACTTCGCCCGGGTGCAGCATCAAATACTCCAGCAGGGCAAAAGCCTTGGCCGTCAGCGGGACCTCTTGCCCATCCAGCAAGGCCCGCCGCAACGGGCGGTCAAGGACCAGTGATCCCGATGCCAGGCGCCGGCAGGCCGCCAGAGGCTGCCCTCCCGCCCGCCCCCGGCGCAGGATGGCCCGGATGCGGGCCACCAGCTCCAGGGGGTCAAAGGGCTTGTTAAGGTAATCATCGGCCCCCTCCTCCAGGCTGAGGGCCCGCTCGGCCGAGCTGCCCACCTGGGTCAGCATCAGCACGGGCGTCCAATCGCCCGCTGCTCGCAGGCGGCGACAGGCCTCCCGCCCATCCAGCCGGGGCATCAGCACGTCGAGGATGATGAGATCGGGCTTGAACGAAGAGGCCTTGTGCAGAGCCTCTTCCCCATTGTGGGCAATGGCCACTTCAAAGCCGCTGCGCGCCAGCAGCGGCCTCAGCTCCGAGGTGATAGCGGCCTCATCATCGGCCAGCAGAATCTTGGCTTTCGTCTTGGCTCTCATTTCCGGCATATGGGGTCCAGTAGATCCGGCACCGCGCACGGCCCGATATAGACGATTGTAGACGAAGGCTATATTCCGTCAACTGATACGGGTATATACCAAACCGGTACCCTGACAACAGCCGGGCTTTCCGCTCTGCCGGAAACCGGCTTCAAACCTCAAGTGGGTTTCTGGTGGGTTGGCAGGGCAGCCGGACAGCCCTGCCAACCCACCAGAAACTCTGAAAGGCCTATGCCGGGCCGATGCGAAGCGCGGGAGCCAGCATCAGGACCTACCATTGCATTTTTGGCAGAGACATGGTGATCGGTGTATGATTCGGCATGATGGAACATGGCCACGGTGGGCATCCCGTGGCTCCAGATAGGATCATAGCCCTGGTAGGTCAAAGGTATATGGATGAGAATCCTTGCCTGCGCTGCGGCGCCTGCTGCGCCAAGTATCGGGTATCATTCTACTGGGGAGAGGCTGACGAAGCTCAGGGGGGCGCCATCCCCATCGAGCTTACAGAAGAATTGACGCCCTTCCGCCGCTGCATGAAGGGCACCAACCGCAGGCAACCACGCTGCGTCGCCCTGGAGGGCGAGATCGGCGTATCAGTGCGCTGCGCCATCTACGAGCACCGCCCCAGCCCCTGCCGCGAGTTCGGTGTGCAATGGGAAAGTGGCCATCTCTACACCGAAGAGGCCGATCTCAAGCGCTGCAACGAGGCCCGGGCAGCCCGAGGTCTGCCCCCGCTCTCGCCGGAACCCGCAAAGCCCATCCCCCTGCCCAAAGACTGGCCGGGCGTGCGCCAGGACGCCTGACCATCCACCACGGGCGCGGTGCTGAAGGGATGGAGCCCAGGGCAGAGGTGCTCGATCTGCGCACCTTTTCTGCCCACGAACCGGACCTGCTCTGCCAGCTGACCCATTGTGTCGTGAAACGGCAGGCCCCACTCTGGCGCCTCGGCTACAGCGTCGAGCCGGCGCACCGCGGCCACCATTACGCCGCCCGCGCCGGCCGCTTGCTTTTGCTCCTGGCGCGCAGCCACGGCATGGAAACGCTCTGGATCACCTGCAACCCCGACAACTGGGCTTCCCGCCGCCCGGTTTGTGGAGATTGTGGACGTGTTGCCCAATTCGGATGTGTACCGGCGGGGCGAGCCGAAAAAGTGCCGCTACCGCATCGACCTGTAGGACAAAGATATCACTTCGACCGGATCCAGGGGATCCGGCGCCGCGAGCCATTGGGCCATTGGATACGCGTTGACACACTCTCTGTGCTGTGTCATAATAGTATATGCCCCAATGGGCAAGGAGTGTATGGATGAAGCAATGTAACAGGGCGTGCCGGGCGCTGCTGCGTGGTCCAGCTCAACCGCCTGCGCGCGCCTGACCCAAGCCAGGGCCTGTTTCCCCCTCTCATGCCGCTGCGAGCATACCTAGCGCCCGCGGCGGGTTGGCTTACGCCCCGCTTGCGCCGGCCGCCAGGCTTGACTGCCTGAGGCCATTTTTTGTGCCTCTTTCCGCCCGACACCCGCTCATAGAGCAACTCACCACCAAGCCACAAAGAGCACAAAGCACAACAAAGGATATCAGTCTCTCCCCTCGTCTCTTTGTGCGTCTTGAGGCAAAGGGTACTTTGCCGCTTCGTGCCTTCGTGGTTAGGGGGTCTCGCTCCAGGCGGGCGCCATTTTCAACTCAGCGGGAGAAGAGATGCATGTCCGCCATCACCGTCGTTGACCTCGCCAAGACCTATCGCTACCATCACAAGGAGCCTGGGTTCAAAGGCTCCCTGCAGAGCCTGCTGCGCCGCGAGATGCTGGAAACGCACGCTGTAGACGGCATTTCCTTCGCCATCGAGGCGGGGGAGGTCGTCGGCTTTCTCGGCCCCAATGGCGCCGGCAAGACGACCACCCTCAAGCTTCTCTCCGGGTTGCTCTACCCCAGCCGCGGCAAAGCGAGTGTGCTCGGCCATACGCCCTACCGGCGCGAGGCGGAGTATCTGCGCCGCATCGCCCTGGTGATGGGGCAAAGGGCCATGCTCTGGTGGGACCTGCCGGCCATGGAGACCTTTCTGCTGCACAAGGAGATCTACGATCTGCCCCCGGCCGAGTTCCGCCGCAGCGTGGACGAGCTGGCGCAGATGCTGGAGGTGGAACACCTTCTGCGCGTGCAGGTGCGCAAGCTCTCTCTGGGCGAGCGCATGAAGATGGAGCTGCTGCTGGCGCTCCTGCACCGGCCGCAGATCCTCTTTCTCGACGAGCCGACCATCGGGCTCGACGTCGTCTCGCAGCAGCGTGTGCGCGAGTTCCTGCGCCGCGTCAACCGCGAGCGGGGCACCACGATCCTCCTCACCAGCCACTACATGGACGACATCCAGGAGCTCTGCCCCCGGGTGCTTGTGATCGATCACGGCCAACTGCGCTTCGACGGCGCCCTCGAGGCGCTCGTGAAACAGGCCGCGCCCTACAAGCGCGTCAGCGCCGTCTTTGCCCAGCCGGCACCCAGGAGAGCGCTGGAGGCCGCCCTGGCAGGGATTCCCATCGAGGAAGTGGAGGATTCCCTGCACATACGCACCAGCGTCCCACGCGCCCAGGTGGCCGATGTGGCGGCCCGGTTGCTCAGCCTGGGGGCCGTGGCCGACCTGAGCATCGAAGAGGTGCCCGTGGAGGAGATCGTGCGCGGCATCTTTGGCGCCTCACAACGACAGGAGCCGGCGCGATGAAGCTGCGCTATTTGTGGCAGATGACGTCCATGAACGTCATGTCGACTCTGGAATACCGGGGCGCCTTTTTCATCTTTATGCTCAACACGGTGATCACGCCCGTAATCTCGCTCCTCGTCTGGTTGGCGGTGAGCGAGCAGGGCGTGCCGTTGCCCTACAACCGCAGCCAGTTCGTGACCTACTACCTGCTCCTGAGCGTGCTGTCGATGCTCACCGGCACCTGGCTGGCCACCTTTCTGGCCGAGGATATCCGCAGAGGCGGCCTCTCGCCGTGGCTGCTGCGCCCGGCGCCCTTTATTGTGCACTATATCGGCAACAATATCGGCGAAAAGGTCGTCAAGCTGCCCCTGCTGCTGCCCCTGGTGGGTCTGGCGGCGCTGGCCTTCCGGCGCGATCTGCACCTGCCGTCGGACCCGCGCGCCTGGGCCCTTTTCGCCCTCTCGGCGCCGTTGGCCGCTGCCATCGCTTTCCTGATCGACGTGATCATCGGCTCCCTCGCCTTTTGGCTGCAGGACGTGGAGGGGCTGGTGCGGGTCAAAGTGCTGGTCGGCTCGTTCCTGGCGGGGCGCTTTGTGCCGCTGGCGCTCTTTCCACCGGCTGTTATGCCGTTCCTGGAGGCGCAGCCCTTCCGCTACACCCTCTCCTTCCCGCTGGAGCTGCTCACGGGGCAGCTCTCGGCGCAGGCCACAGTGCGTGGCCTGCTGTGGCAGATAGGGTACTGCGTGGGGCTGTGGCTGTGCTACCGGCTGTTGTGGCATTTCGGGCTCAAGGCGTATCAGGCGCCGGGGAGTTGAAGGCATGCGACACTACTTGCGGCTCTGGTGGCGCTCGGCCATGCTCTCGCTGATGCGCCAGGCCGAGTACCGTGTGAGCTTTTTGCTGCGGGTGCTGGAGGGAGGCGCCCAGCTGGCGCTGGCCCTGCTCACCTTCGCCCTGATCTACCGCTTCACAGGAGAGATCGGCGGCTGGTCGCTGGCGCAGGTGACCGTGCTGGTGGGCGTCTACCGCATCGCCGATGGACTGATCGGCACGCTGCTTTCCCCCAACCTCTGGGCCATCGCCGGCTATATCCGCACCGGCGAGATGGATGGCTACCTGCTGCGGCCCGTCTCGAGCCAGTTCCTGGTGAGCTTGCGCCTGGTAAACTGGGCAGAGGCCGTCAACGCGCTGATCGGCCTGGCGCTCATCGTCTATGCCGGGCCGGCTGCGGGCGTGCAGTGGTCGCCGGTCGCCATCGCCGAGGCCGCCATCCTGGGCCTCTGCGGCATCGTGTTGCTCTACGCGCTCTGGTTCTTCACTGTGACCTTTTCCTTCTGGCTGGTGCAGATCGATAACCTCGACACACTCTTTACCAGCTTTTTCGAGGCGGCGCGCTACCCCGTGTCCTTTTTCAAAGGCGGTGTGCGGGCGCTCCTGACCTTCGCCATCCCCGTCGCCTTTGCCACCACCTTCCCGGCGCAGGCCCTGCTCGGCACGCTGGACCCGCGCTACCTCGTCGCCGGCGTCGCCCTCGCCGCCGTGGCGCTGCTGAGCACGCACCTTTTCTGGAGCTATGCCGTGCGGCATTATTCGAGCGCCAGCAGCTAAATGCTTCCAAAGTAATAATGCGTAGTCGGGCAGCAGACCCATTCTTGGGTAGAGACGGAGCACGGCAGGCCAAAAGCCTACTCCACGAACTACGCAGACTCGCGTATAGGCCGTGGAGCAGCCTTTCCAGGCTGCCGTCTCCGCCTGTCATGAACCGAGGCTCAGGATTCGCAGCGGGTTAGAGGCTGCTCCCTAGTCACAGTTACGCGGTATCACGTTGGAAGCATCTAGTGCAGGCCTTCGGCCCCGCGCCGCAGGATGGCGCAGAACTCGTGGGCGTTCACGATCCTCAGGTTCCCAACCTGCCCGATTGTGAGAAGATCCTTGTCGCCGGTCACGAGGTAATCGGCTTCGCCTACCACCGCATAAGCCAGTAGATAGTCATCCTTGCGATCACGCACCACCGGAGGTATCTGTTCCCCGATCCTTGGCACGATGATCGCCACCTGGGTGAGCTCTGCCGCCAATGTAGAGAGCCTGGTAGGATTGATCCGACGGCTGAGGTAAGCGCCTCCTTTCGCAACCTCCGCTACTTCGTCCAGCAGACCGGGAGGCAGCAATAACTGGTAGCGTCCCTCCAGGGCCGCGCGCACAATCTCGGAGATCGTGCTGAGGCACTCGACAGTCAGGAGATAGCTGATCAGGTTGTTGGCGTCGAGGACGACTCGCATGGCAGATCATTCTCCGCCGTATTTCACTCGGCCGTCAGCGATCATCCGGTCGATGGCTTCCCTGGTCAGCCTATCGCCAAGGGCCAGCGCCTCCTCCTCGGACATGCCGCCGGTTTCCGCCAAGGTCTCCTCTCTCAGTTTCTGCAATTGAGCCAGGAGCTCCTGCCGCCGGGCTTTCTCGCGGAGCTCAGCCATCTTCTGGTACTCCTCAAAGGAGACGATCACCGCCTTGGGCTTGCCATGGCTCTCCACAATCACATCATCCTTACACCGGGTCGTCCACTCCATGATAGCGCCGAACTGGGTTTTGGCCTCGCTAGCCGAAACGGTTCTGGGCATCGCACACCTCCTGCTGCGGCTGATTTTGGCCTAATAAACGGTCGATATATTGATCATTATATCGCTGGAAAATCCGGTCGTCAAGTGCGTTGGCGTGTGGTCAGCGGGCAACCCCTTCGATGAGCTTCACCGCGCGAGTGACTCCGTCTTCCTGCCGCACCCGGTCACCAAGTGCGGCTGCACGGCGACGCAGTTCCTCCTGCGTGAGGGCCTCCTCGATAGCAGCTGCCAGCCGCCGGACCGTCAGCCTACGCCGCGGGATGGGCCTGGTCCCGACACCGAGCTTCTCTGTCAGTCCTGCCCAGAACGGCTGGTCGCCATGGAACGGCACCACGACAGACGGCACGCCCGCCCGGATAGCCGCGGCCGTCGTACCGGCGCCGCCGTGGTGCACGATGGCCCCGACGCGTGGGAAGAGCCAGGAGTGTGGCACGGAGCCGACGACAAGAACGTTTTCAGGGCTGGCAGTGGACGTGATGCCCGACCAGCCCGCATGGACGATGGCACGCCGTCCGTGTGTGGCCAGCGCATCCAGGACGAGGCGCATGGTTTCGCCGGGCCTTTCGCTGCTCATGCTGCCAAAGCCGATGTAGACGGGCGGCGGGCCGCCCTCCAGGAACGCGAGAAGCTCGGCAGGCGGCACCCAGGAGTCCGGCTCATCGGCGAACCAGTACCCCGTGACGTGGATGCGTTCCTCCCAGTCGGCAGGGCGCGGCAGGACTGCCGAACTGAACCCGTACAGCAGAGGCCCACGGCGAAAGACCTCATTGTCGAACATGCCGAACAAGGGCGCGGAGGGCAGGCCGAGCATCTCGACTCGCGCGCGGTTTCCCGCCGACCGCGCGGCTTGCCAGACCGCCTGCCTCGTCAACCCGTGCGAGAGCCGGTGAGAGAGCGAGCGCGGCCAGACCGACAACCATGGCAGGAGCGCACCAGGAAACGCGGCCGTCGGCGTCAGCGGCACATTGTACGCCTGGACGAACGGCAGCCCGAGCTTCTCGGCGAGGGCCCCGCCGACGAACATCCCTCCGAGGCCGGAGATGATGATATCGGCATCACGTGCCGCATCAAGGCCCGCCTGCACCAGCATGCGCGTAGCGGAGCTGGCCAACTCGGCGAACTTGCGAAATGAGGCGATCAGCCCGCCGCCCTCCACCGCCGCGCTGGCCTCCCTGGTCTGCAACGCCGCCTGGACCTCGATGTCGACGGGCCGGATTTCGAGGCCGTACGACGTCACCAGTGCGTCGAAATCCTTGTTCGTAACCACGCGGACGGCATGGCCGGCTCGGAGCAGCCCCTGTCCGAGCGCGATGAACGGCTGGATATCGCCACGGCTTCCGGGAGCGATGACGGCAATGCGCATCTTGGGTTCCTCCTGACTCATGTTTGCCCTCTGCAATGGGTATCAACTTGACGGTCTGACGTCCTTCAATCCGTTCAGCAGCAGATCGGTGAGGAGGTCAGACAACTCCTCCCAACCCGCTGGCAAGCCTGCATAACGCTCGACGGAGTATTGCCGATCCACGACTGTGCGCTATAATGCAGTGCAAATCCCTTAGGAGCATGCGCAGTGGATCATGACAGTACAGGCGAGTCTAGCACCATGCCCGCTACCGGTCCATTCGACCCTCTGCTGCAGGAGCAAATCGCTTACTACCGGGCCCGCGCGGCGGAATACGACGAGTGGTTCCTGCGCCAGGGGCGCTATGACCGTGGCCCCGAGCTGAACCGGCAATGGTTCGCCGAGGTGGCGGAGGTCGCGGCCGCCCTGGAGGCGTTCAGGCCCGCCGGCCATGGGCTGGAGCTGGCCTGCGGCACCGGCCTGTGGACACAGCACCTGGTCCGCTACGCCGAGAGTGTGACGGCGCTCGACGCCTCGCCCGAGATGCTGGCCCTCAACCGGGAGCGTGTTGGGCAGGGCAAGGTGCGCCACATCCAGGCGGACCTCTTCACCTGGCAGCCCGACGGTCGCTATGATGTGGTGTTCTTTTCTTTCTGGCTCTCCCATGTACCGCCGGACCGCTTCCCGGCCTTTTGGGACCTGGTCCGCTCGTGCCTGGCGCCGGGCGGCCGCGTGTTTCTGATCGATTCGCTCTATGCCGCCAACTCCACCGCCGTCGACCACCATCTGGCCGGCCCCGAGAGCCCCATCGCCGGTCGCCGCCTCAATGACGGCCGGGAGTTTAATATCATCAAGGTCTTTTACCGTCCCGAGCAGCTCTCCGCCCGCCTGGCGGAACTGGGCTGGCGCATGGTCATCAAACGGACGGCGAATTACTTCCTCTATGGCATGGGCAGCCTGATGTGATGCGTAATGCGTGATCCGTAAGGTCGCTATAGCGAAGCGTGCGCTGCTCCTCGAGAGTTTGGCAATGGGGACTAGCGTTGAGCAGCAAGTGTTCCGCCGCGGCGACCTTACGGATCACGCATTACGCATCACGGATTGTTGACAGTCGGCACTTTTGACGACTGGCGCAGGGTCTGATATAATCCCTTTGGTTAATGCTATTCGGACTATCACCACATTTCTGCCCCTTCCGGCAGGAACCTGTGGCGGCGTTGCCCGCGGGCCGGGCAACGTGAAACCGCATGAGCCATTGTCGCGTGCCAGTTTGAGGCGCCTTTGCGGACAATGCGGTCTGCCAGCCATCGCCGGTTTTCCGTGCCCGTCACCGATTCTCTCCACTCCACTGGTCCTCGGACTCTGGCCCGCCTATGTGTACAACAATCTCATCCAATAAGGCTTCCGGCCGTAGCTCACGGGCTCGATCGCAGTGGAGATCCAGCGGCCGCCCTTACCTTTGCCTGGCAATCTGGCGAGGGCCTCGCAGGAAGGCTATGCCGCCTCCTGTAAGAGTAGCCGGCGCCGGGATGCTTGATCGGCGCAGTGTTGTCGTTATACATTCTGAGCAAGGCAAGTAAGAGGTGCAACATGAGGAGAACAGGCAATACGCTTCAGGCCATCCTGGCGCTGGTGATGGTGGCGCTGCTGGCCGTGCAGTGCTCGCCGGCCCAGCCCGCGCCGACGGCCGCCCAGGCCGCGGCAACCGAGCCGGCGACTACGGCCGCCAGTGGCGAGGCTACCGCTGCCCCCGAGGCCACCCAGGCCGCAGCAACTACGCCTGCCACGAGTGAGGCAGACCGGGCAAGTGTGTTCGTCTACGAGAACCCCTCACAGCTACCCGACCTTGACCCGGCCATCAGCTACTCCAATGACCTGATCGTGATGGCCAACGCCTATGAGACGCTGACCGTCTACAACGCCCCGGGCAGCAAGGAGACCCTCAGCCCCGGCCTGGCGACCAGTTGGGAGCACAATGCCGATGGCACCGAGTGGACCTTTCACCTGCGCGATGGCGTGACTTTTTCCGATGGCACGCCGTTCAATGCTGACGCTGTCAAGTTCTCCGTAGAGAACACCAAAAAGCTGGGCGTCGGCGCTGCCTACATCTGGGACGCGGTCAAGGATATCCAGGTCGTCGACCCGCTGACCGTCAAGTTTATCCTGAGCTACTCGGCGCCCCTCGACCTGATCGCTTCTTCCTGCTATGCAGCCTGGATGTACAGCCCCAAGGCCTACCAGGACAATGGCCAGGATTGGTTCCAGCAGGGCCACTCCGCGGGCACCGGCCCCTATGTGATCGAGAGCTACGACAAGGGCTCGCGCCTGGTCATGACCCGCAACGAGAAGTACTGGGGCGGCTGGAAGGACGGCCAGTTCCAAAAGGTCATCTTTGAGATCACCCAGGACCCGGTGGTGCTGCAGCAAAAGATCGTATCGGGTGATGCCGACTTTACCTACTCCATTCCGCCCGACAACGTGGCCGACATCAAGGCAAACAACAAGGATATCGTCGTCTATACCAACCCCAGCTATCAGAACCTGCTGGCCCTGCTGAACACGCAAAAACCGCCGCTCGACAACAAGGATGTGCGCCAGGCCCTGGCCTACAGCTTCCCCTACACCCAGTTCATCCAGGGCGTGATGGGCGACCGCGCCACTCAGGCCCATGGCCCTGTCCCGGCAAACATGTGGGGCCATTCCGATGACCTGATGCAATACCAGCAGGACCTGAACAAGGCCAAGGAGCTTCTGACCAAGGCCGGCTACCCCAACGGCGGTTTCAAGCTGCAGATGACTTTCTCCTCGGGCGACATGGATGAGCAGCAGCTCGGCGAAGTCTGGAAGGCGGAGCTGGCCAAGCTCGGCATTGACCTCGAAGTCCAGGGCATGAACTGGGATGCGCAGTGGGAGCTGGGCAAGTCGGACCCCAAGAAGGCACAAGACATCTTCCTGATGTACTGGTGGCCCGATTATATGACGCCCTACACCTTCCTCAAGAGCATGTTCCACTCTGAGGATACGCCCCTGTTCAACCTCGGCTACTATAAGAACCCCAATTACGACAAGCTGATCGACCAGGCCAACGAGATCTCGGGAACCGATAAGGACAAGGCGGCCAGCATGTTCGTCGATGCACAAAAGATCCTGCTCGATGATTGCCCGGCGCTCTTCTTCTATGACGTTTCCGACACTCATCTGGTCCGCAGCGACATCAAGGGCTATGTGGACAATCCGGCGTACCCGCATGCCGTGTTCGTGTACCAACTGACCCGGCAGAAGTAAGCCTTCAGAACACCGGCGGTGCGGCGCCCACCCTTCCGGAGGTCCCATGGCAGCGATTCCGCTGCCACGGGACCTCCGGAAGGATGGGCGCGAGGGCCTGACAGGTTTTCGAAAGCGGCGGTATAACCGCCTGGCCCTGGCAGGCCTGGCGCCGAAAGCTCTGGCAGAAGGAAGCAACCACATGCGATGGTTGGAATACCTGGTCCGGCGGCTGCTCATGGCTGTGCTTGTACTCGTGAGCGTTTCCATCATCACGTTCATTATCGCCCGCATCATCCCCTCCGATCCGGCGGCGGCCTGGGTGGGCTCACACCCCACGGCCGAGCAGATCGCCAAAGCGCGCGTGACGCTGGCGCTCGACCGGCCGCTCTATGAGCAATACCTGCGTTATGTGGGCGACCTCCTGCACGGCGACTTTGGCACTTCGGTCAAGACCCATCAGCCGATCTCCCACGACCTGGAGACCTACCTGCCGGCGACGCTGGAACTGGTATTCGCCTCAATCCTCATTGCCGTGATCGTCGGCATCCCGCTGGGGGTGCTTTCCGGCGCCCACAAGGGGAGCTGGCTGGACCACCTGACCCGGCTTGTTTCCATTGCCGGCGTCTCCATGCCGACTTTTTGGCTGGGCCTGCTGCTACAGCTGCTTTTCTTTAGCACGCTCAAGATTCTGCCGCTGGGCAGCCGGATCTCAAACGACATGGCGCTCTACCATCCCATCAAAACTATTACCGGTTTCTATTTGATCGACAGCGTCATCACCGGCAATTGGATCGCCTTCAAAGATGTCCTTGTGCATCTGATCCTGCCGGCCTGCACCCTGGCCACCTACCCCATTGGGCTGGCCATCCGCATGACGCGCTCGAGCATGCTCGAAGTATTGAACGAGAAGTACATCCTGGCAGCGCGTGTGGCCGGCCTTTCCGAGCGGGTGATCCTGTTCGTGCTGGCCCTCAAGAATGCCATTATTCCCACCGTCACCGTGCTGGGACTCTCGTTCGTCTATTCGCTCACCGGCGCCATCCTGGTAGAGGTTATTTTTTCCTGGCCCGGGCTGGGCAATTACGTCACCAACGCTGTGCTGAATGTTGATTTTCCAGTCATTGTTTCGGTGACGTTGGTCGTGACCGTCTTTTACGTCTTTATCAACTTGATCCTGGACCTGGTGCAGGCCAGCCTGGACCCGCGGGTAACGCTGCATTGATGATGGCCGGGGGCGCCCGAGGGTAAACTCATCGAGCTGAGAGAATAAAGCACTGCGGGCTGAAGCGAGCGGCTGAAGGCCAATACCTTTCAAATAAGGAGCGAGACTGAAGCACTTCTGCGGGCATACGCGGTTGCGCGCTCGAGCAGGGCCACCCGAGGCTGAAGCCATCGGGCTCAGAGCGGCAAAGCCCCCTTCGGGGCTTGTGCTAGAGCATTCCTTGCTGCTCAAGCCAACCTGCTCC
>Ga0078972_1008686_pt1 | contig 20911 bp, 19 predicted proteins | sample YelNatPaOPGAMG01_FD_67568 | JGI IMG/M metagenome (GOLD analysis project Ga0078972, IMG submission 67568) | Hot spring thermophilic microbial communities from Obsidian Pool, Yellowstone National Park, USA - OP-RAMG-01 (SPADES assembly) (version 2) | ecosystem: Environmental > Aquatic > Thermal...
TTTGCGCTTTGATGAAAACCTGTGGAACGATCTCCTTCCCAAGATGGTCGCCGCCGGCATCAACATGGTGGTGCTCGACCTTGGCGATGGCGTGCGCTATGCCAGCCACCCCGAGATCGCTGTCGCTGACGCCTGGACGCCGGAGCGCCTCAAAACCGAGCTGGCTAAACTGCGCAGCATGGGATTGGAGCCCATTCCCAAGCTCAACTTCTCCGCCTGTCACGATGCCTGGCTTGGGCCTTATGCCCGCATGGTCTCTACCGACACCTACTATGCCGTATGCCGTGATCTCATCGCCGAGGTCATTGAGCTCTTTGACCAGCCCCGGTTTTTCCATTTAGGGATGGACGAAGAGACGGCAGAGCATCAACGATACTATGAATACGTCGTGGTGCGCCAGTACGACCTCTGGTGGCATGACCTCTACTTCTACATAGATCACGTGGAAAAGGGTAACGCCAGGGCCTGGGTTTGGTCGGATTACCTCTGGCACCATCCAGAGGACTTTTTCAAAAGGATGCCGCGCTCGGTGTTGCAGAGCAATTGGTACTATGGTACTGACTTTGGCCCGGACATCGTTTACGCCAAAGCCTATGCCGACCTGGAGGCTCACGGATATGATCAGGTCCCAACGGGCAGCAATTGGACGGTTCCAGAGAATTTGCCCCTAACAGTGCGCCACTGCCGGCAGACCATCACGCCGGAACGCTTGAAGGGTTTCCTACAAACGGTCTGGAAGCCCACTCTAGAAGCCTTTCGCCAGCGACATGTGGAGGCCATTGAGCTCGTCGGGCAAGCTAAAGCGGAGTGGAACGCCCAAGAACAAAAACCGAGATGACGAAGCTGGGCTCCGCCTATAAATCGGGCTCGTCCTGTAATGGCGGCAAAGTCACCCTGCGCACGCGGCGTACATTCGGTATCTCGGAGAGGCTGGTCAGCAGGCTTGCCGGCACTTCTTCGTCTAGCCCTAGGATCATGATCTGAGAACCGCCTCGGCTAACCCGGCTCATCTGCACGAACGAGATGTTGATTCCGGCCTGGCCCAGCAACGTACCCATACTGCCCACGATCCCTGGGCGGTCAACATGTAAATCCACCACCATGTGCCCTTGTGCGACACAATCCAGACGATACCCATCCAAGCCAACCAGATGTGGCTCGCCATGAATGATCGTGCCGGAAATGCTCTGCTCTTCAGCCGCTTCAGAGAAACGCGCTGTGATCAGACTGTCAAAATGCTCGCGCCGACCACGTCGCACTTCTGAAACGGTCAGTCCGCGTTGCTCAGCAACCTGGGCGGCGTTGACCATGCTGACCGGTTCCTCGTTGATCGGCGCCAACAAGCCGGCTAAAAAGGCCCCGCTGAGCAGGCGCGTATCGTACTCACAAAGCTGCCCCTCGTAAGTTAGTTCAATTCTACCCGCCAATTCCCCACGCCACTGGACGAAAAAGCTACCCAGGCGCCCTGCAAGATCCATATAAGGGGACAAAAACTCGGCCGCCTTCGGCGGCAAATAAGGGAGATTCACGGGGCCAGCCGGGATACGCCCGGCTAAAACGGCGATGACAGAGTGCGCCACATCAACAGATACATTTTCTTGCGCCCCCACCGTTGAGGCGGCGAGATGGGGGGTGGCAATGACGTTGGGCAAATTAACGAGCTCATTCCCCACGGCAGGCTCCACTTCAAAGACATCCAACGCCGCTCCGGCAAGGCGCTTCTCCTCCAGGGCGACCTTGAGCGCACGCTCATCAACGATGCCCCCGCGCGCGCAGTTCAGCACGTAAGCCGATGGCTTGAGCTTGGCAAGCTGATCGGCACCCAACAGCCCACGCGTCTCGGCCGTCAGAGGCGTGTGCACCGAGACGAAATCAGCTTCAGCGAGCAGTCTGTCAAGCGAGACAAGCTCTACACCACAAGAGGCTGCTTTCTCCTGAGAGGTATAGGGGTCAAAGGCGATGACGTGCATCTCTAAACCTCGGGCCTTTGAGGCAACCAAGGCACCGATCCGCCCCAATCCCACCAAGCCAAGGGTCTTGCCTCTGACCTCACATCCCTCAAGGGAACGCTTTTCCCACCGCCCTGCCTTCAGAGAGGCTATAGCCGGATAAAGGCGTCTAGCCAGGGCCAGCATGAGGGCGATCGTGTGCTCGGCTACAGCGTTACTATTGCTGGTCGGTGCATTGACCACAGCAATGCCCCGCCTAGTGGCCGCCTCCACGTCAATGTTGTCAACCCCCGTCCCCGCCCGACCGATGACCCGCAAACGTTGACCGGCAGAGATCACTTCCGCCGTCACCTTCGTAGCGCTGCGCACTACCAAAGCGTCGTAATCGGGGATAATCGCCACGAGCTCTTGCGGCGTGAGACCAAGCCGCACATCTACCTCGGCCGCTCCGCGAAGTATCGCCAGCCCGGCATCCCCCAAAGGTTCCGTAACCAAGATCTTCATGCTAATTTTAGGCCTCCTCTTGCTGCTCGATATTAATCTAGCCACTCCGCATCCAGGGGGTTAAAGACCAGCCCTGTCAGCAACTTGGGATAGAAATAGGTGCTTTTCTGTGGTAAAACGGCTCCCCTCTTTGCTGCCCGCCAAACCTGTTCAACGGTCGTGGGATTGAGAATGAAAGCCGCTTGAGCTTTACCTTCGTGCACTTGCCGGCACGCCTCTTCCTCATGGATTACATAGCTCACCCTCTCGGCAGAAGCCAGGTCCTCCGACGAGATATTCAAGTGTGGCTCTAGGATGAGATGCTGAAGCACACAAACATCCAACTCGGCGATTTCTGGATCGGCAAGGCCACGTTCCCCTGCTGTACGATGCGCGATGCCCAAATCTTTGAGGCGTAACACCCAGGCACCTTCTTGGGCAAGGCATAAGCCGATCGCCACCGTGCCCCTCGCGGCCGTTCTAACAGCTTCTGAGAGCGAAGCCGAACCGTTCACGCGAAACAGGTCAAAATCGCGCGCCAAAGCCTGCAACAAGCGTTCACTTTGCACGGTGGGCTCCCTCAGGATAAGGCGGTGGCTGGGCAAGATGTGTAATCCTGATCCCTCGCTGGTCGTAAGGTAAATAAGCACATAATCGTAGAGTTGGGGTTGGGGCGGGTTGCCGTCCGTGGCGCGTCGTTCCGCTTGGTAAGCCAAGGCTGTCTCATAACGGTGGTGGCCATCGGCGATCACTACTTCGCGCTCGGCCATGCTGCGAGAAATCCCGGCAATCGCCTCATCGTCCTCAATCGGCCAGAAAATTTGCCGCACACCCTCACCATCTTGGAAATCCAGCATAGGATGAAGGGGCGGCTCAAGCCAACGCGTAAGCTCCTCGCAAGGGTCACGATAGAGACCAAAGACCGGGCTCAAATTCATACGTGTGGCGCGTATTAGCCGCAAGCGATCCTCGCGCGGCCCGGTGCGCGTATGCTCATGGCGATAGACTCCCATGCCCCAAGTACGCAACCGCATACGCCCGATAAAGCCGGCGCGTTTATACACATGCCCATCTGAGAGCTTGAAATGTTGCTGATAGCCGTAAAACCTCGGCGATGGGTCGCACGTCAGTATCCCTCGGGCAACCCAGGCTCCCAGCGTTGCCGCAGCTCCGGCGTGCCAATCCAGATCATAAGGATCCGGCCCCAGGATCAACCGCACGACGTTATAAGGGCTGCGCGCGAGGTACCGCCGTTGCTGCTCCGGCGTGATGACATCATAAGGTGGCGCATAAACGTTTGGCCCGGCATACTCCGGACTATAACGTAAACCTCGTAGGGGAAGAAACTCTACCATCTGTAATCCTCAACGGAAAAGCGGTATAAAAAAGCCAGCACCCTCTGATGAGGGAAGCTGGCATCAAATCACGCGATGAATGCCAGCGCCCGTCTCACGTGCTCCTCACGAGCAGACGGCGCGCATTGCCCAAACCCGGCAACACATGGCCGGGATGGCCACGGCGTAACATTATCACACCATAGCAAAAAAATTTTAGCATGGACAAAGCGCCATGTCAAAGAGGGCAGCCTAAGAGGAATTGTGCTCAAACCTGCATCCTCTACACCAGCCCCTCTTTGCCAAGATTGACATCTCCTCTCCCGCCGACTAGAATCGCCCTGTCCATCCCATGCTTTGGAGGAAGAGGCGTGGAACCCTTGAGCCGAATGTTGCCTCCCATCAAAGATCAGCTGCTCGCCTGGTGGAACCACGATGAACAGGGGAAACCCTTGTTCTTAATTACGGTAAGTAAAGAGGCCTCTAGCCCTGCCCCGGATACTGACGATCTAGAGCGCTACTGGTACGACGTGGACCTGGCCGTGGCACGAGCTATATGGGGTATGGAACACTCTGCATATTACGGCATAGCCCTGCCCTTCCACATGCCCGGCCTTGGTTCCGCAGCCATGGCAGCAGCGTTAGGCGCCCGCATGGAATACATAGACAAACGTACCACGTGGGCCCATCCTATATGCACCTCGCTGCACGACGTCCTTCAGATAAGCTGGGATCCCTCCTTGCGCGCCTGTCATTATCTGCGCGAGGTGACGCGCCGCTTAGCCCTACTTTCTCACGATCGTTATTATGTCGCCCCATTTCCGTTAGAAGGGCCAGCAGACACCTTGGCCGGCCTCTACGGCACCGAAAAGCTAATGATGGACATGCTAAGCCAGCCCGAGGAGGTAAAACGCGCGTTAGAGCACCTCAAGAGATTATGGATTGAGGCTTTCAATGACATCCAATCGCTCATTGCTCTGGGCGGTAACGAGGGTTACATCGGTTGGGCCGGGATCTGGGCCCCAGGTACCACTTTCCCTTTGCAAGAGGACAATTCCTATATGGTCTCCGATGCCGTCTTCCGCGAGTTCTATCTCCCACACATCTATGACATCATGGACGCCATGGACTATGCCCTGTGGCATCTGGACGGTATCGCCTCGGCGCGCAGCCATCTAGATACCCTGCTGAGCATCCCCAACCTACGGGCCATCCAGTGGGTGCCTGACCCCGGTCATGAGGGAATCAGAGAATGGTACGACTTGATCCGACACATCCTCTCCAGAGGGAAATCGGTAGAGGTCTTTGCCCGCTATGAGGAGGTTGATGACCTCGTGGCCAATGTTGGCCCGCGTGGGCTGCTGATCGGAGTAAGCGACGTCACGCACGAACAGGCTCAGCGCTTGCTCGAGAAGTACGGCCAGTAAAGGAAAGTCAGATGATTGAGCATCGCCCAAGTTATCACTTCCAGCCGCCAGCCGATTGGATGAACGACCCCAAACCGTTCTTTTGGGAGAACACATACCACGTCTTTTTCCAGTATAGCCCCGGCACGAACTGGGACCTGCGCCATTGGGGCCACGCCGTCAGCCGCGACTTGGTACATTGGGAGCAATGGCCCATCGCCCTTAGTCCGGACCCCGCCGGGCCGGATAAAGACGGTTGTTGGACGGGCTGTGTGGTCCGAGATGGCGGCCGCTTCTATATCTTTTATACCGGCGTCCATCCCCAAGTCCAGTGCCTGGCTACCAGCGACGACCTGGTGTCTTGGCGCAAGTACGAGGGCAACCCGGTAATCGCCACGAAACCGGAAGGCTTTGGCGAGTGTTTCCGCGATCCTTGCGTCTGGCAAGAAGGAGATACGTGGTACATGATCCTTGGGTCGCAAGTGCCCAATGGGGGCGGGGCAGCGTTGCTCTACGAGTCCCGGGATTTGCTTCACTGGCACTATCGCCATCCCCTCTTCCTCGGTGACCCCTCTCAAACGGGCATCATGTTTGAGTGTCCCGACTTCTTCCCCTTAGGTAATCGTTATGTCCTGCTCACCTCATGCGGCAAGACCCACTGGCATATCGGCACATACGCCGATCAACGTTTCCAGGCTGAAAAGGTCGGCATCGTAGATGGAGGACACTATTATGCTGCCAAGACCCTCTCGGACGACCGCGGCCGGCGGATCCTCTGGGGTTGGATCACCGAGGATCGCCCCCTGGCCGAACAGAGAGCCGCGGGCTGGAGCGGCGTCCTCTCCTTACCCAGGGTATTGAACCTTCTACCCGACAACACGCTCGGCATCCAACCCGTTCCCGAGCTAGAGGCTTTGCGCGGGAAGCACTGGCATTATGACAAGCTTGAGCTCACGGGCGCAGAGGCTTGCCTGCCCCTTGATGGCCCTAAGGGGGATTGTCTGGAGATCCTTGCCCGGTTTTCTATTCTGGAGGCCCAGGAGGCAGGGATCGCGGTCCTATGCTCGCCGGACGGAACCGAGGGCAAGGAGATCACGTATTGCCTCGCCGAGCAACGCTTGTTGGGCGTCCCCCTGAAACCGGCCAAGGGGGAAAAGCTGACTTTGCACATCTATGTGGATCGCTCGGTCATTGAAGTCTTTGCCAATGGCCGCGCTTGCCAAACGGAGCGTTTTTATCGCCAGCGGGAGGACAGTTTAGGCCTAAGCCTTTTGGCTCGGCAAGGACGGATCGTTGCCGAGTCACTCGACATCTGGGAGATGCGATCCATCAAGGCCTAACCTTGAGGACCACATTTTCAAAGTGTGCTGCTCCCTCATTCACAAAGAGCCCCAGATTCCCCACCCGATGGTTATACAAGCGGCAAGACAGGGCGATTTGCTCATTGGCGTAAACGACCAAGCAAGTGCCATCCACGATGGCCTGCAACCTTATAGCTTGGCCCGGCATCATAGCCAGCGGGCGCTCCAACATGAAGGGTTGATCGCCTGGGCGTGGCCAGCGGTCGATCACCAGGCGCCGGTTTGCCGGCTCCAAGCGCAGCTGATAATAGTGCTCCAAAGCTTCATCCGCACGCAGTAAAAGCCCACAGCTCGCCGTGCCCTGTTCATAGGTAACCTTGGTCTCAACAAGACACTCCTCCGGCATCGGCCCCAAGGTCAAAGCCGCGCAACGACCTACGGACGTCGTGGAGATAGCCCTCTCTCCTACAGTCCAGGAACCCAGGGCAGGCTTTGGGATCAAAGGCTGAAACCGCAAGAAGGGCCGAAGAACCGTCTCGGGCGCGTGGACGCTCAACGAGCCATCAGCTTGCTGTTCAATCTGATGCACTACCAGATTGCCCCCCCATTGCCAATTCCCTTCGTCCTTTTCCCCCTCGCGCGTAGGCAACCAGCCGAAGGCAAACCGGTGTTCGCCATCCCCAGCGGTTTTGGCCGCATAATAGGCTCGTCCATCAAAGGTATCATTTGCCGGAACAAGCCAGGGCCCTCGCAGGCTACGACTCATACGATAATGGGTGACGCAACGCTCGCTGAAAGTGGAGTAAACCAAATACCACCACTCTCCTAAGCGAAAGAGATCCGGGCATTCGTGAGTGTAGTATTCGTCAGGAGCCCAAAAAGGCTCGTGTACTGTCCAGGACTTGAGATCGGGGCTAGAAGCTAATGCCGTACAACCTCGCTGACGGCTTGGGCCGGAGCGCTTTCGCGCTGCCAGGAGCATCCAATATGTCCCGGCCTCCTCATTCCAGAAAACGAATGGATCGCGCCAATCGTCTTTCTCATAACCCGTAGTAGGGGCAAAGAAAAGAAACTGCGTGTCCTTAGTCCAATGGCGCAAATCGCAGCTAGTGGCATGCATGACCCCTTGCACGGGCCTTGCAGTACCCTCAAAATGACCGTTATGCCCCGTGTAGAAGATGTGAAAAGTCCCCTGGCGCTCAATAACCGAACCGGTAAAGACCCAAACATCCTGAGATCCCGCCAGCCCACGAGGCAAAGCCTCGCCCCAATCCTCAAAATGCACGAAATCGCGCGTCACCAAGTGCCACCACGGTGTACCTTCCCCGTGCCCGGCAACGTCGCGATAGTCTTTAAGGTAGAAGAGGTGATACTCGCCATTCCAATAGAAGGGGATGAAATCAGCGGCCACGCCATCATCAGGACAATAAAGAAGTGCCATGGACTTCTCCTTGAGATAAAGAGATGATTGGAACATTCCGGATAAATGATAGATCGCGCATTAATTATACGCCGGCCGCCAACTCGCTTACAACCGCGCCTTGTCTTTAGACGAGACTATGGTACAATAAGGCGTGTTGAGACAACTAGAAGCGAGGTTTTCCATGACGGTCACCGCGTCTATTCAGCGGCGTGCCCGAGCTACATATCAAACTAGCCCTGTGGTTTATCAGATCATAAAGTGGATCTGCACTTGCCTTATGCATCTCGTCTACAATTACAGGGCTAAAGGACAGGAGAATTTCCCTCGCAGCGGCCCGGTCATCATCGCCGTCAACCACTTACACCTTTTCGATCCCGGCGCAGTTATGCCCATCGTGCCGCGTAAAATTGTTACGCTGGCAGCAGACAAATGGGAACGAAACTGGCTACTGGGCACCCTATTGCGCCTAGCAGGGGTCATCTTTGTGCGCCGCGGTGAAGTGGATCGCCAGGCTTTGTATAGTTGCTTGGACGTCCTCTCTCATGGGGGCGTATTGGCCATAGCTCCTGAGGGCACGCGCAGCAAGACGGGCAAACTTCAGCGAGCTAAAGCGGGGATCGCCTATCTGGCCACCCGCACTAAAGCCGTCATCGTGCCGATCGCTTTCTGGGGCATTGAACGACTGAGCGATTGGAAGCGCCTCAAGCGCCCAACCTGTAATGTAGTCGTGGGTCAGCCATTCTACTTGCCCCAGCCCAAAGGCAAACCGACCTCAGAAGAGCTACAGGCGATGGCTGACATGGTGATGACGCGCATAGCCGTGATGCTCCCGCCGAGCTATCGGGGAGTCTACGCCGAACATGCTGCCGCCCTTGAGGCAGCTCAGAACTCAGCTTCACCTCTTTCGTCCTGACTTTATTTCTTCATATGTGTGCTTACATCGTTGATGTCCAAATCGAGCCCGAATACTCCGCTCACATCTCAGCCGAGCAGCTCCTCCGCACCGTGCAGGCCGCCCTTGAGAACCAAAAGCAGCCAGATGACACCGAGGTCACCGTAGTCATCACCGACGACGCCAAGGTGCAGGAGCTGAACAGAGTATTCCGAGGGGTTGATAGCCCAACAGATGTACTCTCCTTCTCAGCCCGTGAGGGCCAGGAATTCATCACCCCACAGGGATTATCCAATTACTTGGGTGACATCGTCATATCCTACCCCACAGCTGTAGCACAAGCAAAAGAGCAAGGGCATTCTATTGAGAGAGAATTGGCTTTGTTGATCGTCCACGGTTGCTTGCATTTGCTTGGATACGACCATCAAACAGCCCAAGATCAAGAGCGAATGTGGACCATCCAAGAACAAATCCTGTCCAGCTTGGGCTGATCTGTTGCTCATGACTTGATCTCTGAAACCGTCTTGGGAGGCAAGCCTTTGAAGAGATTGCTTTCAGGTAATGAGGCTCTAGCCCACGGAGCTTGGGAAGCAGGTGTGCGCGTAGCTGCTGGTTATCCCGGGACTCCCTCGACCGAGATCCTGGAGGTGCTAGCGCTCATGCCCGGCGTTTACGCCGAATGGTCCCCCAATGAGAAGGTCGCCCTAGATGTTGCCGTGGGTGCTGCTTACGCTGGAGCCAGGTCCCTCGCCGCCATGAAACACGTGGGCCTCAACGTAGCAGCTGACTCACTATTTTACGCCTCTATAACTGGTTTGGAAGCAGGCCTAGTGATCATCTGCGCCGATGACCCGGGGATGCATAGCTCCCAAGGAGAACAGGATAGCCGTCGGTACGCCAAGTTCGCCAGGGTGCCCTGCATCGAGCCAACGAATAGCCAAGAGGCGAAGGATATGGTGGGCTGTGCTCTAGAGCTGAGCGAGCGCTTTGATACCCCGGTGCTGCTCCGCACGACCACGCGCATTTCGCATTCTTACGGGATTGTAGAGTTCTCTCAAGAGCTCGCCCAGGCCCAAGATCGCGAGAAGCCCACCTATAGGATCGACCCCGGTAAATACGTGATGGTCCCAGCGAATGCGCGCCGGCGCCACCCGGTCATAGAACAGCGTATCGCCCAAATAGCGGAATATGCGAATGAGTTCTTCTACAACCAGGTTGAGTACGGAGATCATCAACTAGGCATCGTAACCCATGGGGTCGCCTATCAATACGCCAAAGAGATCTTCCCTCAAGCCTCCTTCTGTAAGTTAGGGATGACGTATCCTCTTCCTATCAAGCTTATCGCGGACTTTGCGGCCAAGGTCGAGCGGCTCATCGTCATCGAGGAGTTGGATCCGATCATAGAAGAAGAACTCAAAATCGCCGGGATTCCCTGCGAAGGCAAAAGCATCTTTCCCTTAGTGGGCGAGCTCAGTCCAGAGGTGGTGCGCGAGAGCGCCATCGCTGCCGGTTTGCTTCCTCAGTCCTCTCGGCCGGAAAAGCTCCATCTCACGTATCCTCCCTTGCCCCAACGTCCACCGGTACTTTGTCCAGGATGTCCCCACCGAGGGGTTTTCCTGGTTCTGCGCAAGCTGAAGGTCGTGGTCAACGGTGATATAGGCTGTTACACGTTGGGCTCCCTGCCCCCTCTGACCGCACTGCACACGTGCGGCTGTATGGGAGCTAGCATTGGCGTAGCGCACGGCGTAAGCAAAGCCGGCATTCAGCAAAAGAACGTAGCCGTTATCGGCGATTCAACCTTCTTCCACTCCGGCATCCCCGCTTTGCTGAATGTAGCTTATAATCGCAGCAATGTTGTCACCATCATCCTCGACAACCGCACTACAGCGATGACCGGGCACCAACAACATCCGGGCACAGGTTATACCTTGCAACAACTCAAGACTAGCGTCGCTGATCTAGAATCCCTGGTACGTGCGTTGGGTATCCAACATGTCCACGTCCTTGACCCGTATGACGTGGCCAAACTAGAAAGTGTCCTTTCCGAATGCTTGGCGCGTGATGAACCTTCTGTGATCATCGCTCAGCGCGAGTGCGCCCTTCTGGATCAGGCGCGCAAGGCGTCTATGCCTTTGCGTATAGACGCGACCAAATGTATCGCCTGTGGGACATGCCGTCGGATCGGCTGTCCGGCGATCTCCAAGAGCGATGAGCTTTACGCGAAAAATGCCCGACCCAAGTCCAAGATCGACCCTCTCTTGTGTACCGGCTGCGAGCTCTGTGCTCAGGTCTGTCCAGTCAATGCCATCCCATTCCGAACTCAACTCCGAGAGGAGACGAATCCCGTCTGACGAGCATACACGATGATGAAAACGACAAAGCAAACTACCAATTTTCTTTTGGTCGGGGTGGGAGGACAGGGCATCTTGTTGGCGGCTGACGTGATCGCCCTGGTGGGCTTAGAGAGCGGTCTGGATGTGAAAAAGTCCGAAGTACACGGTATGGCCCAGCGCGGGGGGAGCGTAAATAGCCATGTGCGCTGGGGTGAACGCGTGTTTTCTCCCTTAATTGCCCCAGGTGAAGTGGACTACCTCATCGCGTTGGAGCGTCTAGAGGCCCTGCGTTACGCCGATCAGCTGCGTCCCAATGGAGTGCTCTTGATTAATGACTATCGCATTATGCCCGTCTCGGTCACCTCAGGCAGCGATATATACCCCAGCGCCGACGATGAAGACCGAGCGTATTCTGGAGTTATCGAGCGCAGGCTCTATGTGCCGGCAATGTCTATAGCCCGGGAACTCGGCCAAACGCGAGTCAATAATATGGTTATGCTCGGAGCACTTTCCTCGTTCCTGGATGTTTCCAAGGATATCTGGCTAGAGGTCATCTCACGCCGAGTTCCGGAACGTTATATTGAACTGAACCAACGCGCATTCCTGGCCGGACGAGCCTATTGCGTTGCACATCTCCAAGAGGCGAGTCAAGATGCGTAAAGATGGCAGAGCGAACGATGCCCTTCGCCAGGTAACCATCTTGCCTAACTATTTGGACTATGCCGATGGCTCCGCGCTCATCACCTGTGGCAAGACGCGAGTCTTGTGTGCGGCTAGCATTGAGGCCACAGTGCCACTCTGGATGCAAGGACGAGGGACGGGTTGGGTGACAGGCGAGTACGCTATGCTCCCGCGCTCAACCATCACCAGAACACCTCGCGAGACCAAAGGGCTCTCCGGACGCACTCAAGAGATCCAGCGGCTGATCGGTCGTTCACTGCGAGCCGCGGTCAATTTGCAGGCATTGGGCGAACGTATGATCATCGTGGATTGCGATGTCATCCAAGCCGATGGGGGCACGCGCACCGCCTCGATCACGGGAGGGCTCGTGGCTTTGCACCTCGCCCTGAGACGCCTGGTCCTTGATGGGCTTGTATCGGAAAACGTATTCGGCCCTTTAGTAGCGGCTGTGAGCGTAGGCCTAGTTGATGGCGAGGCCATGCTAGATCTTTGTTATGAAGAGGATTCTCGGGCGGCCGTGGATTTTAATGTCGTCATGAACGCCAACGGCGAATTCATCGAGGTCCAAGGAACCGCCGAAGGCCAACCCTTCTCAAAGAGCCGTCTGGACGAACTGCTCGACCTGGCCAAACGGGGCATTGACCAATTGATTACCCTTCAGCGGCAAGCTCTACTCTGCTGACCAAAACACATGGAAAGGAGCAAAAATTGAATCCGACCAGAGACGATGCCTGGAAATTACTCAACGAATACACTAAAAATCCCAGTTTGATTAAGCACGCGTTAGCAGTCGAAGCTGCTATGCGCGCCTATGCTGCTAAGGTCGGAGAAGACCAGGAACTTTGGGGGATTACCGGGCTGATCCACGACTTTGATTACGAGCAACACCCTTCTGCCGATGAACATCCGATGGCCGGCGTGGCGATCCTGGAAAAGCTGGGGTGGCCTCAAGAGATCGTCGACGCGGTTAGAGGTCATGCCAGGGACGCCCATCGAGTAAGCTTGATGTCCAAGGTATTGTTCGCCGTAGATGAACTCACCGGATTCATCACAGCCTGTGCCCTCGTCCAGCCAGACAAGAACATCGCTAACCTCAAGGTAACCTCCGTGCGCAAAAAGTGGAAAGATAAAGCCTTTGCACGCGCGGTGAATCGCCAAGATATCGAGTTGGGTGCGCGCGAGTTAGGAGTCGACTTGGATGAACATATCGCCTTCGTTATTGAGGCCTTGAAACCCGTTGCCCAAGCGTTAGGCCTGGCTGGCCATGCATGAGTGCTCTCTAGCGCTACCCAAGGGCTGAGCTATAATGTATAAACTCCGGAGACAGCCGACCTGTCCTGAGTGCGGCACGCGGCTGCCACGCGGGGCTGCCTTATGCCCCACCTGTGGATACGACCTCGCCGTACGCAAGCAAACAGAGCTTTGCCCGGCCTGCGGTGCGCGTATTGCGAGCGCTGAGGAGCGCTGCCCTATCTGTGGAGCCAGCCGGCAGGTGAGCTCAGACGTTCCCCTGCGCACCAATGTCCTGGGGATAACCGCTGGTATAGTGGCCCTGATGGCTTTTCTGGTTGCCATCTGGCTAACAAGGCCATGGCATAACTTGGCTTTGCCTGAAGATCTTGCCAAAGCTTTTGCACTCACGGAAACCCCCAGCCCGCTGCCAACACCCACCACCACCTTGACACCAACCAGAACGCCAACTCCTACCGCCTCTTTGACGCTGGCCCCGTCGGCGACGCCAATGCCGCCAACCAGTACCCCAACGATCGCCGAGCCGGTAGTACACGTCGTGGCCAAAGGTGACAATTTGGGAGCCATAGCGCGCCAATATGGTGTTGCCATCGAGGACATCGCTAAAGCTAACAAGATCGGAGTAGACGCCATCCTGACAATCGGCCAGAAACTCGTTATTCCGGGCACCACTGCCCCTACACCCACCCAACAACCGGCGGTCAAGTTTCCGCCATTTCTCAAGACCGCGCCGCCCCCACCGCCCACGCCTATGGCCATCACGAGCACTCCTCTGGCCGGGTTCACATATCCGAAACCGCTCCTCCTAAGCCCTACAAACGGCAGCATCATCACCGGCGCAAAGACGTACATAGTCCTTAATTGGGCTTCAGTTGGTGTACTGGCTAACTCGGAGTGGTACCTCCTGCGTATGTGGCATTCCGAGGAGGAACCTGATCCGCTAAAGATCTGGACAAAAGCTACCTCATGGCGTGTGCCCCCAGAGCTTTATCCTGGCGGAGAGGGATCTTGTCACTTCCTGTGGCAAGTCACTGTGGTCAGAAAAGTCTCTGAGAGCGATGCAGGCATCGCCATAAGCCCTGCCAGCGAGAGATACGAATTCTGTTGGCAATAGAGATCTAGTTACGATCTAGTTCGAAAAACACGCGTACATGTCTAAGAAACTGAGAACGACCTATCCAGGATATAAAGCTCAAGGTGAGAAGGATCCCCACCACATCGGCCAGCCAATCCGAAACTTTGGCCCAGCGTCCGGGAACAAAGGCTTGATGCAGCTCGTCACTTATGGCATATAAAGCAGAAAACAATCCGCTAAGAAGGGGTGGGGAAAGCGGTAAAAGCAAACGCCGAGCCTTCAAGGGGACGAATGCCCACCAGGCAAGAGCTGCGAGCAGGCCAAATGTGAACGCATGGGCAGCGTAATCAAACAAATAATCCGATAAGCCCAACCTCCTCGCCGGGTGAGGAAGCTTGGGCTGGTCAGAAAGCCAAAAGATCCAGGCCATCCATAGCGTCACTGGCAGCCAATGGAGAAGCACATTTAGGATGTACCGACGCATAGGTACCACATCAATCTCCAAAGCTGAGTCTCCCATGTTTAGTCTTTAGACCTTCGGCGACTGCGCCACTGATCGAAAAAGTTGAGCGCTGCCAAGGCCACGAAAAGCGCGATGACGTAATCCCACTGGCCAGCCAGTACAAGTACCGCCACAATAAGCAAGATGGCGACGTCGATCCAAAAAATGACCCGAGTTCCGTCTTGCATAGTCTCTTTGCTCATTTTCAGGTCGTTACGCGAGTCCTAGTCCAGCTAGATGATCCCAAGGGTTGGAGGCAAGTTTGAGTATTCGTACGATCATCGCCTTTGTTCTCTCGCTTCTGATACAGGTCGGATACCCTCTGGCCGTCACCCTTATCTATAGGCGAAGAACAGGCACTCGCTGGCAACTGTTCATTTATGGCGCTTTGATCTTTGCCGTCTTTCAGCTTTTTTCCTGGTTGCCCATAAGCGTCTATCTGGACGCCTTGATGAGCGCACGTTTCACGTCGGGCTGGGGCGCTTTCCTTTGGCTGATGGCCTTGGCCCTGGCCACCAGTTTGGTGGAAGAGATGGGACGCTGGTGCGGTTACCGCTACCTCTTCCCACGAGGCGCCTTCAAACTCACCTGGCACAACGGCATTATGTACGGTCTCGGCCATAGTTCTGTGGAGACGACACTACTCATCGCCGGCCTAACGTTCATCCATTTCCTCGCTTACCTTGCTCTCAACCGGCTCGGCCTAGAACCGCTTGCACGCTCCATAGAAGCCAGCCCCGCCTTAATCACCCAACTCAAGACCATCGCCAACACCTCGTGGGACCAGCCTCTCATCGTTGCCCTAGAACGTATTCTGGCCCTGCCACACCAGCTGGCGTGGTCTCTCCTAGTCATGGAGAGTTTGGTTTACCGGCAGAAACGCTGGCTTGGGTTTGCCGTTCTCTATCATGCCTCCATCGCGGTCATCGTCCCTGGTCTCGCTCGATTGGCCGGCTTCTTCTTGGCGGAAGGGATCAACTTTTTCCTTGCGCTATTGAGCTTGGGGATTGTCTTCAAGCTTCGCCTCGTCTCACCGGAAGAATAGCCTGCTAGTACAACACCAGAGGGTTATAGGGTAGCCTAGAAATAGACTCTCTCTTCAGGTCAGCTTGCCGAGATCTCGTAAGATGGCCACAAGCTCCTCTCGCGCTTTTCCCGTCAGTGAGCTGATCGGAGCCCGAGCAGGCCCAGCGGGCAAACCCATTAACGCCATTGCGTCTTTCACAACGACGGGAAACGAACCCAGAGCAAAAGCCCGACGCAAAGGAGAGAGTTTCCGTTGGCGCTCAAGGGCCAGAGCGTGATCCCCAGCCATGAAAGCCTCGTAGATGCCCACAACCAATTCTGGGACGACATTAGCCGTAGCTGCCACTGCGCCCACACAGCCACAAGCCAAGCCGGCATAAATCAGCGTATCCCGTCCCATGAACGTGCGAAATGTAGGGGAACATTGCTCAATATAGCTTAACGTGTTCGTCAAATCGCCGCTTGAATCTTTAATCCCAACAAAGTTCGGTGCTTCCTTAGCTATGGAAGCGACTACATTCGCGGGCAAGTGTACTCCCGTCCGATCGGGGTTATTGTAAGCCAACACAGGGATGCTGACTGCTTCGGCGATCCGCAGATAGTGTTGCCGCAATTCTTCCCCTGACGGCTTGATGAAATAAGGGGTGATCACCGAAATAGCGTCTGCCCCAGCCCTTTCAGCGTAGCGACTGAGCTCAATACTCTCCCGAGTAGTCACAGCGCCGGCATTAGGCATGACAAAGGCGCGACCATTGTTTTCCTCAATGACGATGTCCATCACACGCCGTTTCTCCTCCCCACTGAGGGAGAAAAACTCTCCCTGACTTCCGCAGGGAAACAAGCCGTGAACCCCGTTGTCCACCAGATAATTCACAATCTGGCGTAGCGCGCCTTCATCAAGAGCCTCGTTCTGGGTAAAAGGTGTGACTACGGGGACAACAATACCTTTGATCTCCTTAGTCATTGCATACCTCCGTCATGCGTTGTAAGCGCACTCTACCTCAGACCAAGCTTTCAGCTTGCTTGCAATAAAGACAACGAAAAGGTGGATCCACGTCCTACTTCGCTCTCAACGGAGATCTGCCCATCAATGAGCTCGGCCATTCCCCGCGCGATAGCCAATCCCAGGCCAATCCCGCCGTGTCTGCGCCGCAATGAGTCCTCCACCTGGTAGAAACGCTGAAAGATGCGCGTCAGTTCCTCCGGAGGAATACCGATCCCTGTATCGCGGATCGAGATAACCACACGTCCCTCCCCCGCCTTTACAGATATACGGATTTCCCCTTCCTCTGGAGTGAACTTGATGGCATTAGAGAGCAGATTCCCGAGGATAAGCTGCAACACTTGCTGATCCGCTTTTACCTGTGGCAGAACGTCGGGCAAGTCCACAATCACTTGCTGCCTCTTCCCTTCGGCCAGCGGTTGGAGATCGGCCACCACTGCTCTCACGACCGGCTCAAGATCAAAAGCAGTGATGACGACCTGCGTCTCTCGCGTATCAAGACGCCGTAGACTTACCATCTCATCGATAATCGACTTGAGCTGCATGGCCGCTTGAACCACCTGCCCCAAGTGCTCGCGCACAGCGCCCGTTGCCTCCTCTTCCAGGAGCGCAGCATAAGCCAGAATCACCGCCAGAGGGGAGCGCAACTCGTGAGAGGCGATGCTGATAAACTCGCTCTTGAGATGATCCAACTCGGCCAGCTTTTGATAGGCATCCTGAATCTCACGAAAGAGACGAGCGTTCTCAATAGCCACGGCAGCTTGACTGCCAAGCACGGCAAGAAGTTCCACATCTCCCTCGTTGAACGGCCGAGACTCACTCGTCCTAGATACGTTCAACACCCCTAGAGGTCTATCTTTGTAGATAATGGGCAGCGAAATGGCACTGGCAACACGTTCTGTACGACGCCCCGCAAAGCGAGGATCAGCGTCAAGATCCCCTTGGAGGATAAGCGGCTCACGGTGAGAAAGCACGTAGCCGGCGACTCCTTCATTAGCTTTTTGGCGAGTCTCGTTGATCACTTCTTCCGGCAACCCAACCGCCGAGTGAATGGTCAACTCGCCTTTATCGTTCAGTAACATCAGCGAAGCACTATCGGCTTGCATCTCCTCACAGGCGATCCGCACGATATGCTTGGGTATTTCCGCCAGGTTCACCGAGCTCATGAAAACGCGACTCAATTCGTAGAGAGGGATCAGGGCCTTGAGCCGAGCGTTCTCCCTCTCCATACGCTGCTTGGCCAGAGCACGGGCTACCGCGTTCTCTAGTTCAGCGGGCTGAAACGGTTTAAGCACAAATTCGGAGATGCCTAAACGTAACGCTTCAATGGCTACTTCCATCGTACCAAAGCCGGTCATGGCTACGCCGGCTAGATCGGGTTGAAAGGAGCGAATCGAGCGATAGGCCTCCAAACCGCTCACGTGAGGCATACTGATATCGGTCACCAGAAGATCGAAACGTTCCCTGCGCGCGCGCTCAACAGCTTCTTGTCCATCACTGACGACGACCAGCTCATAACCTGCCGATGTCAATATGCGCCGGCAAAACAGGCGCACTTCCGGTTCGTCCTCCGCTAGAAGGATTTTGATTTGGGGCATACAGGGGTAACTCCTGATCGGCCTGACACGCACATCGCATGGTATCAGGCTAAAAATAGTTCACGGGTCCTAAGACGCACTATCATCCGCAATCATATAACCACGGCGAAGGATGTTTTTTAGGTAGATGGGTGAGCGCGGGTTAGGCTCGATCTTGTCGCGGATATTTTTGATGTGTACGCGAACCAAATCGGGCATACCCGTTCCAGGCGGATAATTCCACACCTTCTGTAGCAACTGATCTGCCGAGAACACCTTGCCCGCATTGCTCATCAGAAAGAATAACAGCTCATATTCCACCGGGCTCAATAGCACGGTCTTTTGGGGAGTGCTGACCTCAAACGTACGACAATTGAGCACTAGAGAACCCACCTCAAGTCGCTCTACTTTCTCCTCCTCTAAGCCAGCCTGGGTCCGTCGCAAAAGCGCCTTGACTCGCAACTCAAGCTCGCGTTGATCAAAGGGCTTGGTCAGGTAATCATCAGCCCCCGACTCAAAACCCTCAATTTTATCCGAGATCTCGCCCTTTGCCGTCAAGAAAAGAATGGGAATGCGCGCGAGTTGTGGATTAGCCCGTATATGTCGGCAGACCTCAATGCCACTCATACCGGGCATCATGATATCTAACACAATGACCTCAGGCCTCCGCTGTCGGGCCAATTGCAAAGCGTCAGCACCACGATGGGCCACCAGGACCTCATAGCCAACCCGACGAAGAGCGCGCTCTATGGTCTCCGCTACATCTTCGTCATCATCCACCACGAGAATAAGATGCGCCATGATCCCTCCTTAAGAGAAATCCTGGAACTAGCCCGCCAATAACATTAGGCAATCACTTTGCCTCAATTATACCTTCGTCAAGCCGATTGTTCAAGCCTTTTAGCTCATTCCCAAGCAAGGCAGAATGAACCTATACGGGGTCACAGTTGACCGAGTCGCTTACCTGGGCTATCATTTTTTTGAGGTGAACGACTCATGGATGAACGCGCTCCCGTCAGAGCAATTACTGCTGCCCAGGTTTTAGGTATACTAACCTCAACATTGGCTCTATTTTTTTTAGTGGCCTTTGTGGCCAAGTCCCTTGATGCCTATCGTTTGAAGAACTGGCGTGACCGCCTTCAAGCCGAAATCGCGGAGATGGTAAACCAGCGCGTAGCTCTAGAAGAAGAAGTACAACGGCGGCAATCCCAGGCCTGGATAGAGGAGGCTCTGCGCGACGCAGGTCAAGTGTCAGAGGGCTTGGTCAGCGTAAACATAATGACCGCCACACCCCGTCCGGTAACCTATCCCACCCCAACTCTCTTGCCCACTCCAACCACGCCCCCACCCTCGCAAAAGAGCCTGTTCAGCGGACCTCATTGGCGAGCCTGGATGCGCTTGCTGTGGGGATTTGACTAAGCGGGCAATCGGTGCTATAATGCGTTTTGCTGATGCGGGGTGGAGCAGTGGCAGCTCGTTGGGCTCATAACCCAAAGGTCCCAGGTTCGAGTCCTGGCCCCGCTACTATTATGTAATTTGGCGGCGTAGCTCAGCGGAAGAGCAGGGGACTCATAAGCCCTTGGTCACTAGTTCAAATCTAGTCGCCGCCACAACACAACCTACAGAGGTCTAAGGCCCTAAGACACACTACCCGTTGTGGTTTACCGTTTACATTGGGCCCTTGGTCTAAAGCTCCAAAACAAAGAACCCGTCCTGAGCGTTTTGCACTCTAGGACGGGTTATGCTACAATCCCTCTCGCTTGAGTGCCTATCCCACTCAGGCCAACCCCTTGGACGTTACCCCGTCGCAAGGGGTGTTTTTATTGCTCCCCATTTTAGCACAATCCCCAAGGGAAGGCAAAAAAAACGCGCGTTTTAGGACTTATACTAATCGGGAATTTTGCAAGATATCCTGCAACCTAAAAGCGAAAAGCAATCCGTCATGACGCTATCCCTTGGGGCCTAGGTCGAGGTCAAGGGCGTAGGCGGCGCTCCCCTCAAGGCCCTTGGCCCAGTGGACGTACCTTTGGCTCGTGGTGATTTGCGCGTGGCCCATGTCTTGCTGAATGGCAAAGACGCTTGCCCCGCGCGTGGCGGCCAACGTGCCGAACGTGTGCCGTAGCCAGTGGGGACTTGGCGCCTTGTCCAACCCCGCCGCCTCCGCTGCCGCCCGTACCCATCTCCACAAGGTCATGGGGGTGGGGGCCTCGCGCCGCGCCGTGGCCAAGAGGGGCGACGTGTCCTTGGCGTTCAGCGCGACGGGTAGCCCTCGGCGCTTACGGTCGGCCACAAGAAGAGACCAGAGGTCGTCTCGTATGGCTACCACCCTCTCCTTGGCCCCTTTGCCTAGAACAAGGAGCCCTAGCCGCCCGTGGGGGTCTCGGAATAGGTGTCTCCATCGGGCGTTGGCCGCCTCGGAGACCCGTAGGCCCGTGCCAAGCATGAGGGCCACGGCCAAGTAGCAAGAGGGCCCCACGGCCTCGGCCCCTCGGAGTAAGGCCTCCGCCTCGGCCTTGTTCAGGTAGCGGTTCATGCTCGTTATCGTCACGCTTGGCCGCTTGAGGGCGTCCAAGGGCGATTGGGGGATTATCCCCAAGGATTGAGCGTAGCGCAGGAAGGAGCGTATCGCCGAGACGTGATGGGCGACGGAGGCTCGGCTGAGGCCGCTTGTGCTC
>Ga0078972_1008689_pt1 | contig 20908 bp, 13 predicted proteins | sample YelNatPaOPGAMG01_FD_67568 | JGI IMG/M metagenome (GOLD analysis project Ga0078972, IMG submission 67568) | Hot spring thermophilic microbial communities from Obsidian Pool, Yellowstone National Park, USA - OP-RAMG-01 (SPADES assembly) (version 2) | ecosystem: Environmental > Aquatic > Thermal...
GCACGAGCATGAAGCTGCCGGTCTCGCCCTGGGCGATCAGGTCGGCGCCCGACTTGATGGTGTAGTAGTGGAAATACTTGGCGCAGCGCTCGCGGTCGGCCTCGGTCAGCCCGGCCATGTACTTGTCCTGCTGCCACAGTTCGAGCAGCCGCTGCGCCCCGGCGCTGCGCGACAGCTTGGTCGCGCCGACTTCCGCCGCGCGCTGCGACCAGCCGACCACGGCGTCCAGGCTGGCGACTTCGGCGTCGTGAAACCCGGTGGTGAAAAACTGCGATTCCGGCGCGTCCTCGACCGCATCCTTGCGTCCGGCGCCGAGAATTTTGTCAAACAGTTTCATCGCAATCCCCAAGAGACGAGAGGGTGGCGCAACAGGCGGCGGCGCGGCTTACGCGCCGGGGAAGTTTTCCGGCTGCTTGGCCTTGGTGCGCGCCTCGGTGGCGGAAATGAGGTTGCGCTTGACCAGGTCGGCCAGGTTCTGGTCGAGCGTCTGCATGCCGTAGGCCTGACTGGTCTGGATCATCGAATACATCTGCGCGACCTTGTTTTCGCGGATCAGGTTGCGGATCGCCGGCGTGCCGATCATGATTTCGTGCGCCGCCACCCGGCCCGAGCCGTCTTTTTTCTTGCACAGCGTCTGCGAAATCACGCCGACCAGCGCCTCCGACAGCATCGCCCGCACCATTTCCTTTTCCTCTGCGGGAAACACGTCGACGATGCGGTCGATGGTCTTGGGCGCCGACGAGGTGTGCAGCGTGGCGAACACCAGGTGGCCGGTTTCCGAGGCGGTCAGCGCCAGGCGGATGGTTTCCAGGTCGCGCATCTCGCCCACCAGAATGGCGTCGGGGTCTTCGCGCAGCGCCGAGCGCAGCGCGTTGGAAAAGCTCAGGGTATGCGGCCCGACCTCGCGCTGGTTGATCAGCGATTTTTTCGACTGGTGGACGAACTCGATCGGGTCTTCGATGGTGAGGATGTGACCGTACTCGTTTTCGTTGAAGTGGTTGATCATCGCCGCCAGCGTGGTCGACTTGCCCGAGCCGGTCGGCCCGGTCACCAGCACCAGTCCGCGCGGCTTGAGCGCCAGCTCACCGAACACCTTGGGCGCGTTCAGGTCTTCGAGGGTCAATACCTTGCTCGGAATGGTGCGGAACACCGCGCCGGCGCCGCGCGACTGGTTGAAGGCGTTGACGCGAAACCGCGCCAGCGACGGGATTTCGAAGGAAAAATCGACTTCGAGGAATTCCTCGTAGTGCTTGCGCTGCGCGTCGTTCATGATGTCGTACACCATGGCGTGCACCGCCTTGTGATCGAGCGGCTCGACGTTGATGCGCCGCACGTCGCCATGCACCCGGATCATCGGCGGCAGGCCGGCAGACAGATGCAGATCGGACGCGTCGTTCTTGACGCTGAAAGCGAGCAGTTGTGTGATGTCCAAGCGATGTCTCCCCCGAGCATGCGTTTGATTTCGGCTATCTTAAAGTGAGAACGGCAGTTTTCCGCAATTCGCCCCGTGCTGCCGCGCAGTTTTGTTGCGTTCTTTCCGACAATCCCCCGTCCATGCCGCTGAACGATTCCTACGCCGCGGTGCGCCAGCGCATCGCCCTTGCCGCGCAGCGCGCCGGCCGCGATCCGCAGTCCATCACCCTGCTGGCCGTGTCCAAGACCTTCGACGTCGCGCAGGTTGCCGCCGTCGCCGCGCTGGGGCAGGCCGACTTCGGCGAAAACTACGTGCAGGAGGCGGTGGACAAAATCGCCGCGCTGCGCCCGCGCTGGCCGGCGCTGCGCTGGCATTTCATCGGCCCGCTGCAAAGCAACAAAACCCGCGACGTCGCCGCGCAGTTCGACTGGGTGCACAGCATCGACCGGCTGAAAATCGCCCAGCGCCTGAGCGCCCAGCGCCCGGCGCACCTGCCGCCGCTGCAGGTGTGCGTGCAGGTCAACGTCGATGGCGAGGCGAGCAAGAGCGGCGTGCCGCCGCAGCAGGCCGGCGAGCTCGCCACCGCCATCGCCCGGCTGCCGCGGCTGGAGTTGCGCGGGCTGATGTGCATTCCCGCGCCGCGCGACGGCCTGCAGGCGCAGCGTGAGCCGTTTGCCCGGCTGCGCGAACTGCGCGACGCCATCGCCGCGGCGCACGGCCTGGCGCTGCCCACGCTGTCGATGGGCATGAGCGCCGACCTCGAAGCCGCCATCCTCGAAGGCGCGACGCTGGTGCGCGTCGGCTCGGCGATTTTCGGTGCACGCTCCCGACCGCACGGCGCGGCGCAGGAGGCCGACCGATGACGTGCAGGCGCGCCCGCGTGCGCGGCAGGGTGCAGGGCGTGTCGTTTCGCGCCCACACGCGCGAACGGGCGCTGCGGCTGGGACTGTGCGGCTATGCGCACAATCTGCCCGATGGCACGATGGAGGTGCTCGTCTGCGGGCCGCAGCCGGCGGTGGAGGCGCTGCTGCGCTGGCTGTGGCAGGGCCCGCCCGCCGCGCGGGTCGATGCGGTCACGGTCGAAGACGTGGCGCAGGCGCCGTGCGACAGCGGGTTTGCCGTGGGCTGAACCACGGCTGGCCTCACACCGCAGCCACGCGGCGCAGATCGGGCAGCGCGGCCCCGCCTTGCGCCAGCCGCGTGGCGTATTGCTGCGCGGTGGCCGCGTCCAGCGCGGCGAGTTCGGCGATCAGCCGCTGCCACACCGCAGGCTGCTGCGGCAGCGTCGCGCAGTACAGCAGGCGCGCACCGCGCTGTACGGCGAGCACCGGAAAATTCTCCGGCTCGTAATCGCCCAGCGCAGCGGCGCAGTCTTCCACATCCACCCAGAGGAAGGACGCTGCCGGAAACTGCGCGGCCAGCGCGTCGAACGGCGCGCGCCACTGGCGGCACACGCTGCACCACTGCGCGCATAGGCAGGCAACGAACAGCGGCTCGCCCATCGCAACCCCGCCTGTCCCGGCTCAGCGCAGCGGCTTGAAGCGCAGGCGATGCGGCCGCGCGCCCTCTTCGCCCAGGCGGCGCTTTTTGTCCGCCTCGTACTCCTGGTAGTTGCCGGCGAAGAAGGTCCACTGCGAGTCGCCCTCTGCCGCGAGAATGTGCGTGGCGATGCGGTCGAGGAACCAGCGGTCGTGGCTGGACACCATCACGCACCCAGCGAACTCGAGCAGCGCATCCTCGAGCGCGCGCAGCGTCTCCACGTCGAGGTCGTTGGACGGCTCGTCGAGCAGCAGCACATTGCCGCCGGAGATCAGCGTCTTGGCCAGGTGCAGCCGCCCGCGCTCGCCACCGGAGAGCTTTCCGACGATCTTCTGCTGATCTGCGCCCTTGAAGTTGAACCGCCCGCAATAGGCGCGCGAGGGCACCTGGAACTTGCCGATGTTAAGAATGTCCAGCCCGTCCGAAATCGCCTCCCACACGGTTTTGTCGTCGGGCAGCGCGTCGCGGCTCTGATCTTCGTACACCAGCTTGACCGTGGGCCCGATGATGATCTCGCCCGCATCGGGTTTGTCCTTGCCGGCGATCATGCGAAACAGCGTGGACTTGCCCGCACCGTTGGGGCCGATGACGCCGACAATCGCGCCCGGCGGCAGCTTGAAGCTCAGGTCGTCGATCAGCAGGCGATCGCCATGCGCCTTGCGCACATTCCTGAATTCGATGACTTCGTTGCCCAGGCGTTCGGCCACGGGAATGAAAATCTCGTTGGTCTCGTTGCGCTTTTGGTATTCGATGCTCGAGAGCTCCTCGAACCGTGCCATGCGCGCCTTGCTCTTGGCCTGCCGGCCCTTGGGGTTCTGCCGCACCCACTCGAGCTCCTGCTTCATGGCCTTGAGGTGAGAGGCTTCGCTGCGCGCTTCCTGCGCCAGCCGCGCCTCTTTCTGTTCCAGCCAGCTGCTGTAGTTGCCCTTGAACGGAATGCCGTGGCCGCGGTCGAGTTCGAGAATCCACTCGGCGGCGTTGTCCAAAAAGTAGCGGTCGTGCGTGACCGCCACCACGGTACCGGGAAAGCGCTGCAGAAACTGCTCGAGCCACTCCACGCTCTCGGCGTCGAGGTGGTTGGTCGGCTCGTCGAGCAACAACATGTCGGGCTTGGACAGCAGCAGCCGGCATAGCGCGACGCGGCGCTTTTCACCGCCCGACAGCGGGCCGATTTTTGCCTCCCACGGCGGCAGGCGCAGCGCGTCGGCAGCCACTTCCATCTGCAGGTCGGTGTTCTCGCCCTCGCCCGCGGCGATGATGGCCTCGAGCTGCGCCTGCTCTTCGGCGAGCTTGTCGAAATCGGCCTCGGGGTCGGCGTATGCGGCGTACACCTCCTCCAGCCGTTTTTTGGCCGCAAGCACACCGCCCAGCCCCTCCTCCACCGCCTGACGCACGGTCTGCTGCGGGTCGAGCTGCGGCTCCTGCGGCAGGTAGCCGATCTTGATGCCAGGCATCGGCGTGGCTTCGCCGTCGAAGTCCTTGTCCACCCCGGCCATGATGCGCAGCAGCGTGGACTTGCCCGAGCCGTTCAGGCCGAGCACACCGATTTTGGCGCCGGGAAAGAACGACAGCGAGATGTCCTTGAGAATCTGTCGCTTGGGCGGCACGACCTTGCCGACCCGGTTCATGGTGAAGACGTATTGAGCCATCTGTGATTCCGACCTCTTTGAGTGGAGACTGCGCTCCCGCGCACTGTGGGTAAGGACTTTATTGTCGCTGCATGAACACGGCGTCTGCGCAGTGCAGTACGAATTCCGTTAACATGACCGTCAGCGGCCTTGTCCAGTCTCCCAGCCGCAGTCAATCCGACTCCTGCCGAGCCTCTCGGCCCACTTCATCTGTTGCAGACTGGCGCACTTGACCAAGCGCGGTGGCAGAGTCCTGGGGCGGTGCACACACTGCCCTCGAAAGTTCCTCACATGTCTTTTCAAGATCTGGGCTTGATCGAGCCCCTGGTGCGCGCTGTTGCCGAACAAGGCTACACCGAACCCACTCCCATTCAACAACAAGCCATTCCGGTGGTGCTCGCCGGCCACGACCTGCTGGCCGCCGCACAAACTGGCACTGGCAAAACCGCCGGCTTCACCCTGCCGCTGCTGCAGCGCCTGAGCGGTGGACAGCCCGCCCGCAACGCCAAGGGCAAAATCATCCCCCGCGCCCTCATCCTCACCCCCACCCGCGAACTCGCGGCGCAGGTGCATGAAAACCTGGCCGCCTATGGCCGCCACCTCGAGCTGCACAGCATGGTCATGTATGGCGGCGTAGGCATGCAGCCGCAGATCAACGCCTTGGCGCGCGGCATGGACATCGTCGTGGCCACGCCTGGCCGCCTGCTCGACCATCATGGCCAGCGCAACATCGACCTGTCCGCCGTGCAGATGCTGGTGCTCGACGAGGCCGACCGCATGCTCGACATGGGCTTCGTGCATGACATGCGCCGCATCGTCGCCCTGCTGCCCAGGCAGCGCCAGAACCTGCTGTTTTCGGCCACTTTCTCCGACGACATCAAGCGCCTGGCCGGTGACTTCCTGGTCAACCCGCAGCAGGTCTCGGTGGCGCGGCAGAACGCCACCGCCGACCTGGTCGAGCAGATCGTGTTCCCGGTGGACCGCGAGCGCAAGCGCGACATGCTGGTGCACCTCATCCGCGAGCGCAACTGGCCGCAGACCTTGGTGTTCACCCGCACCAAACACGGCGCCAACCGCCTGGCCGAGCAGCTCGACAAAGAGGGCATCAAAGCCACCGGCTTTCACGGCAACAAAACGCAGAGCGCCCGTCTGCGCGCCCTGGCCGACTTCAAGAGCGGCAAGCTGCAAGTGCTGGTGGCCACCGACATCGCCGCGCGCGGCATCGACATCGACCAGCTCCCCGTGGTCGTGAATTACGAGCTGCCCAACATCCCCGAAGACTATGTACACCGCATCGGCCGCACCGGCCGCGCCGGCAGCACCGGACAAGCCATTTCGCTGGTCTGCGTGGACGAACTCGGCTTTCTGCGCGATATCGAAAAGCTGGTGCGTAACCCCATCGCGCAGCAGGTGATTCCCGGCTTCGAGCCCGACCCCAACGCCAAAGCGCAGCCCATCGTCATGGGCCGCACCGTGCTGCACGGCGGCGAGCGCCGTGGTGGTGGCGGAGGTGGCGATGGTCAAGGCCAGCGTCGCAATGGATTAGGCGCGGGCAATAGCGGCCATCGCGGCGCAGGCCGCAACGCTCCCGGTCAGGGCCGCGCCCCGGCGCCGTCCAGCACCAAGCCGCAAGGCCAACGCGCCTCCGGCCGCCCAGCCAAGCCCGCCGCAGGCGCAGCCTGCAACCTGCCCCCCGAACGCCGCGCCGACGCCTGGCAAGGCACCGCCTGGGTCGAACTCGACCTGCCGCAACATGTGCGCAATGGCCAAGGCCGTAGCCGCCGCCCGGCAGCGGCTGGCGCTGGGTTGTCCACCTCAGCCAACGGCAACAGCCACGGCTTCGGCCAGCGTCGATCGGGCGGGGGTCAGCGGGGGCGTTGAGTGTTTGCGCGGAAAGCTGCACGCGCCTGCCTGCGCAGTAAAGCACGGTAACGCCAAAAGCTGCGACTACTCCACAGCCGCAGCAAACTCATGATATGCCAGCGCAAATAACGCCAACGCACATGGCTGCTGCGCTGCGCCGCATGGCTCACCTGGACCTGCGGCACATAGCGCAGCTGCCCCCCGGCCAGCCGCAAACGCGCGCACAAATCAACATCTTCGGCGTACAGATAAAACCGCTCATCGAACCCGCCGACTTGACGAAATGCTTCCGCCCGGATCAGCAAAAAAGCGCCTGGAAACCAGATTGGCTCAGCCACGGGCTTCCAACCTGGCAGTCGGCGACGAATGACCTCCCAAGGCGTTGGCAGCTTTCTGTTGGGAGCAACCTGTCCCGTGCGCGGATCAAGCAAAGCCGGGGCGAGAAGCACATCCTCCGGCATTGCTTGCGCGATGAGTTGCGCGAAAACATCACCCGCCAACCGGATGTCAGGATTCACCACGGCAAACCATTCCGTCGCGCAATGGGCAAAAGCCGCGTTGTGATTCGCACCGAAGCCCTTGGGAAAAGGATTGCGCAATTGGTAACAGCGAACTGACAACGAGTCCGGACATTTCACCTGCGCGCCTCGGATGTTGTGGGTCACCCAGACCTGGGCGATACCGTTCGTTTGCGACAAATCATGCAGCAGGTTTTGCAGCAATGTGTCCTGCCCGTGCGAGACCACGGAAATCGTGACAAGAAGTTTGTTCAACGGCAACGAACGGGAAAAATCCGCTTATCGACAAGACGCCAGATTTGCCCGATGCTTGCCACTCGCAGGGCCTGAATCGAGCGACGCTTTTGCCATATTTTGGGCAATCCGCGAAGCGCCTCAGTCTTGGCGCGCAGGATGGTCGTACAGTGTCCGGCAACGCAAAACCGGGCGATTTGCGCCATGTGCATCGCGACATGCAGAGGAAGAAAAACCCAGAACATCCAACCGGGCATGTTCTTCACATAGACCCAAAGCAAATTACGCTGGCCATAAAACACGGAGAAAGTACTGCGCCTGCCACCCGTCAGCGCCGAGCCGAGGTGGACAACCTGCGCGGCAGGAACTTGCAACGCCTCGTACCCCGCAAGACGCAGCCTGAAGCCCAGATCGATATCTTCCCCATAGCAAAAAAAATCTTCATCCAGACCGCCCAACTGCACAAACACATCACGGCGGTACAAAGCTGCAGCTGCACAAACCGAAAACACAGCATAAGGCGCATGCCCGGACGGCACCGTCTGGATCGGACAGCCGTGGCCGCGCCGCCAGATCAGGCCGCTGATGTGCATGCAGTCCCCCTCGCCGTCGACCAGGTTTGCAGCGGCATCTTGTAATTGCAGAGAACCGAATGCCGCAGCATGATGATTTTCATCGGCGGCGGACATCAACATTTCGAGCCAGTCGCTGCATGCAAAAGCATCCGGGTTAAGTAAGGCAACCCAAGGTGTTTGGCATTGCTTGACCGCAAGGTTGTTCGCACGAGCAAAGCCGACATTCTGCTTCAGAGGGCACCAGAGAACATCCGGATAACGCGCGACCACCTCAGCCGTTTCGTCTCTACTAGCGTTGTCGATGACCATGATCTGCCGTGCCTTGACTGTCTGCAGACGTAAGGCGTCCAGACAGCGACCGATCACTTGAGCCGCATTCCAAGTGACAATGACCACAGTCACATCGGCAGAACCGGGAAGACTCATTCCAGCAGCGCAACAGTGCGGTACAGACTCTCGTAAAAAAAACCCTCTTCCTCGATCCTTGCAGGCATCGGCAGACGTTTTCGCCAGCGTTGCAGTACCGTCCGGTCATCCAGCACCTGCTGCAAAACCCGCGCCCAGTCGGAAGGTGACCCAGCCTTGGCGATCAACCCTGCCTGCGATTGCTTCACCAACTCAGCAGGCGCGCCATGATCAGCGACCAACGCCGGCACCCCGAGTGCAGCGGCCTCATGAAAAATGAGCGAAAACGTCTCGGGCACCAAGGAGGGGATGCAAAGCAGATCACACTGCCCCAATGCCCTGAACAACGCGTGCCGATCCAGCTCGCCGACCCATTTCAGCCTACGGTCTGCCGCGATGAGGTTGTCAATTTTCTGATGATAGGCTGGGTCGCCATGTCGCCCGCCCATGATGCGCAATTGCACATCCGCATCGGGAATGAGTGCCAGGGCCTCGATCAAGATATGCAAGCCCTTTTGTGGAATCAACGTTCCGGCAAACCCCAAGACCAGACCCAGATCTGCATCAGACCTTGCTTGGCACGGGCCAGACCGCGCCATGGCCAGCAAATCCAGCCCGTGCGGGACAACCACAAAGCTCAGATCGGGAAATGCCGCTTGCGCCCGAACCTGCACAAAAGGCGACGGGGTACAGCGCAATGCTGCGCCTGCGAGCAGAGCATGCGCCTGAGCGTACCGCTGTTGCAAAGCATGCGCAGTCCAAATGCCGACCAGGCAGTCCCTGGCGCATTGCTGTCCATCATCCGGCCCGTCGCAGGTTTCACCCTGCAGATTCACAAGGTTGATCTGGTGGCACTCAAGAAAGAAATCTGTCATGGTCACCACATAAGGCAGCTGCATCTGCTGAATGGCCATCACCGCCGTGGCCATGCGCATGGTGTGCATGACATGCGCCACATGAAAACGGCGACGACGCATCCACTGCGTCAACGCTTGCGCCAAATCTGCATCCACATCAAATCCAAACTCGGCCCCGGCGGGCAAGCGCTGTCGGGCAATTGCGGTGACGGCAACACCCTCGTGGACATAGCACCAAGCCTGAGCCACATCGGGATCCTCGCTCCAGGTCTGCAGGGGAACTGCCGCGCGGCATGTGAGCACATGCACACTGTGCCCGGCATGCTGCAAGGCACGCGCCAGTTCCAGAGTCACACGCTCAGTGCCGCCAGAAAATTCTGGAAAAAACTGGTGAACGACAAATAGAACCCGCATCACACGCCCGCCCTGAGTTCAGTAAAAATCGACTGCACCAAATCCGCTTCAGGCCAGGGACCATTCTTGAACTGCACATAAGAAAAGCCCAGCGCACTGCCCGCAGTCGCGGCAAAGATTTTGATGACCGCTTGGGTCAGTTCGTTGCTGAGTCGCGAATCCAGCCGACCATAGACCCTGGACGCATAATGCCCAAAATGCTCCACCCTGCCGAGAAACATATCGACAAACTGCTGCAACGCTTGCGCGTCGCCTGCGGCCTGCAAGCCAGACAGGCTTTCAACCCGCTGCAGTAACCCGTTGATCGCCTCATCCAGACGGCGATCTTCCAAATCTGGCGCATGGGAGCTAGCCATCACGGCTGGCAATTCGCGACGCCAACTCTTGACCCAGCCCTGCAGCACGTCATCCAACATCTCGCCCTGCGCCCGGTCTGCCGGTTGCGACTGCAGCCAGATCGATAAAGACTGCGCGACCCGATAGATGGCGCGCAGCAGGCCAGCGACCGACAGTACGGGAGGCAGCGGAAAATCATCGAACATGTCCACTAGGAACACCACATCGACAAAAGAGCGCTTGAGGTAATAAAACGCTGGACGATTATGCGAGTGGATCACCTTGACCGACACCAGCATCGCCACGGCCTTCCCGTCGCGGATGATGCGCATCCCCAAATCGAGATCTTCGGCATAATCCCCACGGTAGCGATATCGCTCGAATACCTGTCGCTGGATCAGACATGCCACATCACTCAGTTGCCCTTGCGAGCGCAGCGCCATATGGTCTGTGCCCTGCAAACGCCCGATGCGGTCTTGGTCATGGCAACCCAGGAAGCGGTAATGGGTATCGATCATGCTGTCATACATCATGTCGCTGTCGCTGCGCGGTGTTTCTGCGCAAGACACTGCCACCACGTTTTGCCCGGCATGGTCGAGCAGATAGCGCAGCATGCCATAGAGCCAATGGGCTCCGATCGGATAGGCATCTTGAACCATGAACAACAGATAGTCGCCCGTCGCATGCGATGCGCCCAGATTGCGCGCACCACTGTGCGAAAACTCTTCGGGCGCGATCTGCACCACGGTGCAACCCCATTGGCGGGCAACATCCACCGAGCCGTCCGTCGAGCCCGAGTCGACAATCACCACCTCCAGCGCGCCCAAACCCTGTTGCTCGCGCAGCTTGCGCAGCAGCATGGGAAATTCCTGCCCCGGATTGAGGGTTGGAATCACCACCGAGATCTTTGCGGCGATGGGTTGCACGGGCCCTGTGAGGTCTGGATGCAGCCGCAACGGGCGAGACGTCATCGGGCTCGCCTGAAATGACCATTGCATCGAAGTGGAAGTCCTCATTCCCGTGACGAGTGAAATGACAAACTCCCGGCGCTTGACGTAGTACGGGATTCGGTGCAGAAGCCCTAAAAAACCGTATCGGTGCCATTCGCCACGAAATGCCCTTGCGGCATTCTTCACCACCTTTATGACCCGTCCCGAACGCAGATCGACCAGACGTCGCCTAGCAAAACGCAACGGCGCCGTCACTCTCCATGAAGTCGATGTGTACAGCGCATAACGCTCCTGCTGCGTCTGTGCCAACTCCTGCTGGGTCTGCGCCAATGCCTGCTGGGTCTGCGCCAATGCCTGCTGGGTCTGCGCCAATGCCTGCTGGGTCTGCTCCAGATTCAACCGGGTGTTCAACGCTTCCGCCCGAAAAGGCTCAAGTTCCCCGACTTTGCGTTTGAGTGCACCCGTCAAAGACGGCAGTTCTGCCAGACTTTCTGGCAAGAAAGCCTCATAAGCACGTAGAGCACGGCGATAATCCCGCCACCAATGACCGGCACGGGACATGCTGTTCTCATCCACGCGGTACCACGAAAAGGGCAGCACACTATGTTCGAGATGCAGCTTGTGCAGACAGGCCTTGGCGTATAGCTCCCAATCTTCCGCGCCGACCCCGCGATCTTCGGTATAGCCTCCCAATGCCAGCAGGCTGGAGCGACGCACCAGCGCATTGGCATCGCCGAGGTTGTTTTCCATGAGGCCCAGCAAAGGGCAATTGCCCGAATGGGGCCAAAGCCGGTCCGGCCAAGAGGGTTCAAACCCTGCTGGTCCGGAGAACAGCGCCATCACTGCAGTCACCACGTCGGCCTGGGTGCGCTGCGCCACCTGCACCGCGCGGGCCAGGCCATCGGGCATCAGCAGGTTATCGTCATCCAGAATGAATAAATACGCACCGCGGGCGGCATGGGCGGCCACATTGCGGGCGGCGCCCAAATAGCGGTTCTCCTGGCGAATCAGAATCCAGCCCTTCGCGTCGAATTCCGCTTGTAATCGGTCCAGATAGGCAAGAGCCGCCGGCAGTGTGCTGCCATCGTCCACGAGGACGACTTCATAAGCCCCATACCGCTGCGCACGCACGCTGGCCAGGCAGTCGTGCAACAACTCTGGACGGTTGAAATGCGTGATGCAGATACTCACCAGCGGCGGCTCCTGCTGTGGGTGCGCAGGCTGCTGCGGCGCGCAGGTCTGCTGGCGCAAGACGGTATCGAGCATTCCCGACAAAGCGGGATGTGCGTGCCTGACCTGATGCGCATCCTGGGCAATGCGCCGCTCCAGGCACAGCGCCTCGGCCTCCAACACATCATGCAGATGCAGGAGTCCGTCTGCCTCCAGCCAAGGCGGCGGCGCGAAATAATGCACATGGATTTCACCGCATGCATCGGTCCAGCCCTGGCGCCGCGCATCGAGCAACGTCGCTGCAAGCCCATGCCCCGCCTCGAGATGCACCTTGGTGTATCCGCGTGCGCGCAGCCAAAGCCACACCAGGTAGGCCCGTCGCGTATGCCACCAGCCGCCCAGCTCCGGCCCGTTCCACTCATGCATCACCCGCGCGACCGCACGCGGCGCGGAGGCGATCTGCGCTGGATCGTCCAGGCAGACCCACACCACGCGATGACCGGCATCTCGCAGATGCTCGGCCAGATCGAGGCCAGCCTGCGCACCCTGTGCGCTGGTCACCACGGCATGCAGTTCACCCGCCGAAGACGGGGCTTCGCCCTGCCGCAGCAGCGCATCCGCATATTCGGCTTCGCTCGCCAGACAAGCGATGTCTTCTTTGCCAAATCCTTCGGACAACCCCTGCAAGCGCTCATAAAAACGCTGGGCCCATTCCGGGCTCAGCTGCCCTGCCGCCGTCTGCCGGTGCAAATCCTCACGTAAGCGGCTTTGGAGAACGTCTGCAGCTTGCCGCGCATCCATCTCCAGTCCCAAAGCCCGCGATAGCCGCAACAATTGCCGTTCGCCATCGGCAAACCACGCCGCATAACTGAAAATACCCGCGAGATCGTTGCCCGCATGCAGCAGCGCCTCCAGATTGAAACGCAGCCAGGTGTGATAGACATGCTCGGCCTGTGCCCCGTCGCGAACCTGGATCGAGCCCACGACCTCTGCAGGGTCTCTCACCGCCAGCACATAGCGCGGTTGCACGCCGCGCTTGGCGAGCATTTCATTCCAGAGCGGCAAAAACCGCGTGGTACGAGGATCTTTGACGCCCCAAATGCCGGTCGCAGCCGCGAGCCGTCGATCGAGCCAGCGCTCCAGCTCGGCCACGAGCGGCCGCATCTGCGGCTGCCGCCACCACAGCGGCGCAAAGGGCAGCATTCCCTTGGGCCCATGCCAAGGCTGCTGGCCGAGCGCGGCCAGCATGCGATCCTGAATGTCCACGCACTCCCGGTCTTCAAAATACCCGGCCGGGTTATGTTCGTCGGGCGGATACAGATCCTGCCCCATATCCACACCCAGCGACTGCGCCAGACTGCCCAGCAAACTCGTCCCGCTGCGGTGCATGCCCAGCACAATGACGGCGGGTCTCGCCATCGATATCGGATGAAACAGAGCATCAGGCGTGACGGGGTTCATGCCGGTGGGGATCTTTGTCATTCAGCAGTCAGGGCGTAGGCGATAAGCATCTCGTGACTCAGCCAACAGGCCCGATCGCTTGCAAGGCATCCGCCACGCGACCAAGCAAGCGGGCCTGTTCCTCGGCCGATAAATCGGAATACATCGGCAGGCACAACATCCGCTGCGCCAAAGACGCGCTCACAGGCAACGGACCACGCGCATAGCGGGAGGCTGTCGCCGCCGTATGCAACGCGGGGCGGTAGTAGCGGCGCAGTTGTACGCCGCGCTCGGCGCATGCATCAAGCAGCCTCGTCGCCTCAGCCTCATCCGGAGCCAGCACGGGAAACCCCTGCCAGGGCGGATCACCAGGCTGCGCGGCAACAGTCCACTGCGGCGCTTCACTGGCAAAAAAAGCCATGTATCTCTGCGCCGCTGTCCGGCGCACGTCCAGTTGAGCATCCAGCACGGCATCCTGCGCCAGACCGATCGCCGCGACGACCTCGCTCATCTTGCCGTTAAACCCGCTGTCAAGCAGATCGCCCTTTTCGAGGCCGAAATTCATGACCCGGCGCAGGGCCGGCATCCACTGCGCGTCACAAGCAATGGCACCGCCCTCGCCCACGGCGAAGACCTTGGTGGCATGCATGGAAAAGGTTTCCATCGTGCCCTCGCTGCCCGCAGGCCGGCCATCGGCAAGGCGACCTCCCAGCGCTGCAGCGCTATCGAGCACCAGCGGAATGTCCCGCTCGCGGCACCATCTCGACAACGGGTCATGGTCTCTGCACAGACCAAACACACGCACCCCCAGAACTGCGGCCACCGGCTCGGTCACCCCCGCGAGCGCGGCTTCCACGCTGGGTACATCGAGTTCCCAGGTTTGCGCGTCGACATCGGCTAAGACGGGCTGCAGACCCGCCTGCTGCACAGCGCTGAGCGTGGCAGGAAAGGTAAAACTGGGCAAGACCACCAAGCCACGCCGATTCAGAGCCAGCAAGGCCGCAGTGATCGCGGCGGTGCCGTTACATGCCAGGCTCACTGCCCGCCCGCAGCGCGCCGACAGTTGGGCCTCCAGAGTCAGGGCGAGTTGGCCGTTGTTACTGAACCAATGGTCGGCATAAGCTCGGTCGAGCCATGGCGACCAAGCGCCGACTGCGGGCAAAAGCGGGCGTTGAAACGGAAAATCCCAAGAAGTTGGCGATGGGGATGTCATAAATTGGATCGCGGTTGGCACGGCCTGCCCACCTGAACAGCAGCCGCCTCCCAGGGTTCACCCCACCAGGGGCAATCCCGGGACGGCAGCGAACCGATCAAACGGCACCGCTCAGGTTGCCGATGGAAGCAGGGCCTGCAGGGCGCGTCGCCACAGCGACGGTGAGGCATCCAGCGCACAGGCTGGCAAGCCGCGCAGACGACTTTGCAGCAAGGCATTGACACCCGTCAGGCCCTGCCGCTGCAACAGCGCGGCATAGGCCTGCGCGGTTGCAAAGTCTCGTTTCTTACTCACGGCCTCGTTTTCTCGAAGGTAGTGTAGCAGCCGGATCGAGCCCAGCTCGTGCGGGTGCGCCCGCTCGAATGCGGCATCGTTGGGGAAGTTGTCACGCACATCCAGCGCGCGCCAAGGCAGCCCATGCCGGGCGATGCCCAAAGGAATGGCCACCTGGCAGCGGTAATACGTTTGCACAAACGCATTCACTCGCTCCATCTCGTCGAGCAGCCCTTGACCCAGCGTCTGCATGACCGCACGCGGTGCGGCAATCACCCCAAGGTTGAAGTACGGCGGCATCCCCTGCGCCTGCACCTCAGGCAGTATGCCCACCCCGCTCGGGCGGCAATCCAGCGCGGGCTCAGGCAGCCCGGCGCTGGCAAACAAGGCGCGCCACTCTTGTTCAGAAAACGGCGAGACATGCGCGGGCAAACCCCATACTGCCGTACTGGCCGCCAGGGTTTGCACCAAGGCGTCGAGGGGGTTGCACACCAGCACATCGGCATCAAGCATCATCACCACATCGGCGGAGAACGGCCCGGCCCAGCGGGCCAGCGCGGTGCCGTAATACCAATGGCGGGCGAACAAGGCCTCATCGACCCAGCGAAAGGTGACTCCGAGTGTTTTCGCCCAGGGATGCAGGCGGTTGAGATCGGGCAAACCCGGCAACTCGGGGCTGACCCAGGCGGTGAGCGTGGCGCTGCGCCCCACCGCGCCGCCAAACTGGCGCAGGCTGGCGGCCAGCGCCCAGGTCTGCCGCAAAAACATCGGCGTGGGGCTGATGGGGATGTGCACTTCCAGCGTTGGCTGCGTCATGGCGTGCATGCTTTAGTCGGCTGGATGCCCATCACCGGGCCGCAGCAGCTCGGCATAGGGCGGCGCGCGGAAGGTGCGCGGATACGGGCCTTCGCGCGCCAGCAGTTGCGCCTCGCCTGCGGCGATGGGCGCGCTGGGCCGGGCTTTGACGCGCCGCGCCGGGTTGCCCGCATACACCCCCCAGGCAGGCAGGCTTTTGCTGACCACGCTGCCTGCGGCCACGGTGCTGCCCTCGCCAATGGCCACGTCGGGGAAGACCACGCTGTTTGCGCCCAGGCCGCCATGCGCGCCCAGCCACACCCGGCCGCGGTGCACGTGGCGCAAATCCGCCGGGATGGTGGGGTTGGTCAGGCCGCCGCCGAGAAAATCGTCGCTACCCGTCAGCACGCGCACGCCGCTGGAGAGACCGAAAAAATCGCTGATGTAGCACCACCCGCCACCGATCAGCGCGGTGTGGCAGCCGATGTGCACATGGTTGCCAATGACGAGCTCCTCGTGCGCGCCGAGAAAGACGAAATCGTCGATCATCACATGACTGCCGATGTGGATGCGCTCCGGCCGCACGATGCGCACCGTCGGGCGGATGATGACATTGTCCCCGCACGAGGCTAAGCCCAGGGTGCGGGGGTCGAGCATGGGGTTGGCGATCGAAGCGGGCATGACAGGCAGGGCCGACTGGAGCGGCGAGAATCGCAAAAAAAGGACAAAAAAAACCGGGGCCGAAGCCCCGGTGCAATGAACCACAAAACACTTCTGCTTTTGAACCTTGGCGTGCCTTATTCCGCAGGCGGGGTGTAGGCCACCAGATTCGCTGCAGGCAGCGGCCGGTTGAAGGTGATGGTGTTGCCGACCGGAGCCGCAGCCGTGTTACCCATCACCCCCGACAGCGTAGGGTTGAGCACATTGATGTTGCTGTTGGTGTTGGTCGTGACGTTGACCGGCACCTTGCCCGACATCAGATACACCCCCATGCCACCGGCGACGTTCATCGGCACGGCGTTAGAGATCGGGTTAGTCGTATTCCCGCCAACCGTGATTTGTTGCGTCGTATCCACCGTGGCCAGCTTGCCAGCCTGCACCGTGGAGGCGTAAATCAGGCCGGGCCAGTAAAAAGAAGTCGTACCGGTACCATTGTTCAACTCCAGAGTACCTCCCTGCGCACGCGCAAAGAAATTGCTCGACACGAAGTTGGGGTTGATGACCGCGGTTGCGCCAGAAGCGATCGCGGGCGCGGTTGCAGGCAGGGTGGCGGCAATAGTGGTGTTGCCCACGCCCATGATGTTGACGTTCTGATTGCTCACTCCGAGGTTGGTCGGAGCCAGCGCCACAGTTGATCCCGTTCCTCCGCCGTTGACCACCACCGCGTTCTTGAACGGATCGCTGCTCTGGCCACCATTGGCGATGCCGCCAGTGATCACGCCACCGAAGTTGAAGGTTGCCGAACCCTTGATTTGCGCGCCAGCGCCCTGGTAGTAGCTGTTGCCGGTGTAGGTGAAGCCAGCACCGCCTGCGCTAATGTTGCCGTATTGCAGCATGTTACCGACGTTGTTGGCGTTGTCCACCGTGATGCCAACGGCACCCGTCGCCGTGATGCTGCCGCTGGGCTGCACCACCACGCCCAGGCTGTACGGCCCGGTCCAGGTGTTGGTGGTTGTCAAGGACACATTGCCCGCGCTTGCATTCACTGCGCCATTGACCATGATCTGGTTGGCGGCAGCAGCCGTCACGCCGCCGGTTGCGGTGAGGGCGTTGTTGATGTAGATGGAGCCTTTGGCCGCGGACAGGCTGGCGGCTGAGCTAGAGTTGATCTTCGCACCGAGGGTGATGTCGGTCTTGGAGGCAGTCAGGCTCAGGGCGCCGATCGATCCACCAGCGGACGAATTACCGACCACGCCGCCAAGGTTGATCGAACCAGCGCCAACTGTCAAACCCGCAGTGCCTACGTAAATGACGCCGGTGTTAGTGAACGACGCGGCACTCCCCACAGTCAGGCCAGCCGCCGAGAGCTGGCCACTGTTGCTGATGGCGGCCGGCGCGGCGGTGCCCGTAGCCAGGGTCATCGCGTTGGCATTGCTGAACACGCCGGAGTTGATGATGCCGCCCAGCGCGGCGACAGTTCCCAGCGTTGTAGTCAGGGTATTGGCGTTCACCAGAGCGCCGCCGATGGTGCCTACTGAACCCAAGTTCAGCGTGCCGCTGTTGGTCAGCGTGCCGCCGATGGCGGTGGTCGCGTTGCCCAGGGTGACGTTTGCACCGGCAGCCACATTCACCGCGCCCGCAGCGCCGAATTGCGCACCACTCAGATTACCCGTGCCGCTGAGATTGACCACGGCGGTGGTGGTGTAGGCTGCGGTCTGGTTTACGGAGGCGGTTGCACCCGCCGTTGCGCCGACACCCGCGGCAACACCAATACCATTAGTAGTTGCAGTGTTCAGGGCCGTAGCGTCAACGTTCACATTCCCGGCACCGGCAACGAGCAGGTAACCCGCATTGTTAAAGTTTGCCCCTTTGGCAACCGTCACATCGCCCTTGTTAGTCACCGTGGCGGTGTTCACAGAGACCGTGCCATTGAAGGTCGACGGATCTTGCGCATAGCCGAGGAGCGCAACGCCACCAGCTGCAGCGCTTACAGACCCACTGCCACCCACCACGACGCCGTTCGGGTTGGCAATGAAGACAGCCTGATTCACGTTGAGGTTGCCATAAATCTGCGAAGCCTGGCCGGTGAGGTCGGACACCAGCAGGGCGCCGCCCGCGGTCACGTTGAGCGTGGCGCCGGAGCCGATGTTGAAACCGGCCGCGGTGGTGATGCCCGAAGGCGCGGCCACGGTGGTGGGCACTGCGGTGGTGGAGCCGCCGAACTGGATGACTGGGGCCGTCACAGCAGTGCCGAGGTCGATGCCAGCGGAATTGGTGCCCTGGGTGACGTAAGTTGCACCAGTAACGTTGGTATTGAATGCCCCCGGCAGAACGCCTGCGGCCGGAGCGGCGGCGGCGTAGGCCACGGAGGAGCTCAGTGCAATCATCAGCGAGGCTGCGATCGGGCTGAGTTTGAGGACAGTTTTGTGATTCATGAAAACTCCTTTATAGATAAGAAGAAATGCAATGTACCCAGGTGCTAATGCCGGCAGCGCCGGTCTCCCTCCTCGCCCGGCTTACGCCGGCTGTTTGGGCATACGTCCTTCAGGGCAGGAAATGTAGCTGATTTCGTTTGGGTTTGACTAGCCCCTCCTTTTTGTCTGCTGCGAAGTTGCGCTTAAACAACATTAATGCAGACTCTCACGGCCATGAAGGCAAAAGCGGTGCCCGTTTGTTCAGTGCAGGTGGATGTCGGTCGGGGGCTGCGCCAGCAGGTGGCGTTGCCAGGCCAGGGCGTAGGCCTGCTCGAGCCGCGCCACTTGGGCGGCGGTGTCATACAGGGCGGCCTGACGGGTCGTGGCCTGCAGGTGGGCCTTGTAGCCGGCCACACGCTCGGGGCTGTGCGCCAGCTCGATGGCCTGCGCCTCATAGGCGGGCAGATCGGCGGCGACCAGCTCGGGCAGGCCGAGGTGGGTGAGCAGGCTCTCTCCCACGCGGGTGATGTAGCTGCGGCCGCGGGTAGTGAGCAAGGGCACACCGGCCCACAGGGCATCGGCCGCAGTGGCGCCGGCGTTGTAGGCGGGGGTGTCTAAGAACAGATCCATGAGGCGCTGGCGGGCGAGGTTGGCGGGTTGGTCCATGTAGCCGGCGAACATGAGGCGCTCGGGGTTGACGCCGTGATGCCGGGCTTCTTGCTGCAGGCGCTCGACCACGGGGTGATCGGTGGCGAGCAGCCCAAGGCGCGCATGCGGGGCGGCCTTGAGAATGCGCATCCAGCTGGCGAACACTTCGGGCTCGATCTTGTAGTTGTTGTTGAAGCAGTAAAACAGGAACCAGTCGTCGCGGATGTTGAAGCTGGCGCGGGTGTAGGTGGGCCCGGCAGGCAGGCTGGCATGGGAGTTGACCTGATAGACGGGCAGCGCGATGAGGGCTTCGCTGCGCTGGCTGACAGCCTCGGGAGGAAGGATGATGGAGTCGGCAATGAGGTAGTCGACAAAGGGTGCGCCGGTGGAGCCGGGAAAACCGAGATAGTGCATCTGCACCGGCGCGGGGCGCCGGGCAAGAACAGCCATGCGGCTGTCTGCGGTGTGGCCCATGAGGTCGACGAGAACCTGAATGCCGTCAGCGGCGATGCGCTGGGCCAGCTCGGCGCTGGTCTGGCCGCGGGCCTCGATGAAGTGTTCCACGCTGGACTGTATGGCCCTGCGCTGCGGTGAGCCGTCGTCAACCCCGGTGGAGTAGAAAAACACCTCGAAGCGGCTGCGGTCGTGGTGGCGGAACATGTCTTGCAGCAGGTGGCCCACAGGGTGGTTACGGGCGTCGGCGCTGATGTAGGCGATGCGCAGTCGGCCATCGCGCTGTGCGGCGGCGCTGTGCAGCGGCGCGCCCACATCTTGCGCAAGTTTGGCCGACTCGGTTTTGGCCACGGCGAGCTGCTCTTCAGGGGTGAATGGCAGGTAGAGCGCGGTAAAGGCACGGAAGTCGGCCGCCTTGCCCGCCGACAGCCGCTCGCGCACACCCGTCATGGCGTTGGCGATGGTGGTGGCGAGATAGTCGTCCCACAGGCAGAGCTGGCGAGCGATTTCGATGTAGCCGTCTTGCGCGGCGGACAGGGCCGGGTTGAGGGCGAGTGCCTTCTTGTAGTGCTCGATGGCCTTGGTACGGTTGGCGTGGCCATGAAGCACGCCCACGTTGCACTGCACTTCGGGGCTGTTGGGCGCCGCAGCGAGCAGCGCCTCGAACGCCTTGAGCGCATCTTCGCGGTGCCCCAACGCCATGTAGGCCACGGCGAGCTGGTTGAGGATGTTGAGATCTGCGGGGGCGAGCAAGTGCGCGAGCTGAAACCAGGGCAGCGCCCCGGGGCCGTCGCCCTGCGCCCAGAGCGCCCGGCCCAGGCCGTAGGCGGCCATGGCGTGGGTGGGCTTGAATTGCAGTGCGCGGCGAAAGCGCATTTCGGCCTCGCGCGCCTTGCCCTGGGCAAGCATGGCGTCGCCCACGTTGAAGTGGGCTTCGGGGTTTTGCGGAGCAAGTTCGAGGGCTTTTTCCAGGGATTGCAAACCTTCCTCGCTGCGCCCTTGCAGCAGCAGCACGCGGCCCAGGGTGTTGTGGTAGGCGGTGTGGCTGGGCAAGACCTGCAGGGCCCGGCGCACCAGCCGCTCGGCTTCGATCTGATCGCCTTTCTGGC
>Ga0078972_1008690_pt1 | contig 20905 bp, 17 predicted proteins | sample YelNatPaOPGAMG01_FD_67568 | JGI IMG/M metagenome (GOLD analysis project Ga0078972, IMG submission 67568) | Hot spring thermophilic microbial communities from Obsidian Pool, Yellowstone National Park, USA - OP-RAMG-01 (SPADES assembly) (version 2) | ecosystem: Environmental > Aquatic > Thermal...
TATTTATTACTTAAGAAGCGGAGAAGGCATTGCTATTAACACAATCTGGAATCCCCTTGCAACCAGTTACATTAATACAGGTTCCGGAGCCCGATACAGGCCTGAATTGTATGTTGTGGCTTCAAGAGATACTGCTGGTAACTTAAGCCCGCTTTCAAACGACCTCTCAACTGTTTTTACTATGGCATCGGTTGATACCTGCCGGAGTACTATTAATATAACATGGAACCAGTATAAATCATCACCTCTGAAGGTAAACGGATACAGAATTCTGGTTTCGGAAAACAATAGCAGTTTCTCCGAAGTCGCGGTAGTGCAACCCGATAAAAGCAGTTACATGCTTGGTGGCATCAGAAGCGGAACAAATTACTGCATTGTAGTTGAAGCTGTTCTCGAAAACGGCACAAAATCCTCATCAAACAAATCATGTGTATATGTTAAAATGCAAAAAGCACCTGAATGGATTAACGCAGATTATGCAACAGTTGACAATAATGGAAAAATTGCGCTCTCTTTTACCATTGACCCGGCGTCGGAAATAAAAAAATTCAGACTGGAGAGGAAGCAGGCAGGTGATACAGGTTTTTTGCCGCTTGAAACATTTACAATTCCCGGAAACACACTTAAATATACCGACAACTCTTCTAATATAACTAAATTTTTCGTTTACAGACTTGCTGCCATAAATAATTGCGGTTTTGATGCAGTCTATTCAAATGTTGCGACTAATATTGTTCTAAGAATCAACTTTACAGGTGAAATTATTAAACTTTCGTGGAACAATTATTCAGACTGGCGTGGTGGTATCGCAGAGCAAACTGTTATGGCAGATTATGGCAACGGTTTCAGCGAATATGTTGTTCTGCCGCCAGCTGACACATTGTTACAAATCAGATATTCCGGCATTATGTACCACATTTCAGGGCCGGAAGTATGTTTTTATATAAGAGCAGATGAAAATATTAATTCTCTCGGCATTGCCGGCAGCAGCAAATCAAACATTGTATGTCTGCAGGCCGCAGAAAAGGTTTATGTACCTAACACTTTCACCCCTGACAAAGATAATATTAATGATTTTTTTAAACCGGTAATTTCATTTGTACCACGTTCTTATCAGTTAATTATTACCGACAGAAATAATAATATAGTTTTTGAAAGTACTGATTATGAGGCCACATGGAATGGAACCAAAAATGGTAATCCTCTCCCCTCCGGTGTTTATCTGTGGTATTTACGTCTGGTCTCCCCGTCAGGAGAAAAAATACAAAAAAGTGGTATTGTCAATATAATAAGGAACAGGTAAGTAGCTTTCAGCTATCTGACATATTTTCATTATTAACAACAAAAGTGTAATTGCACTATATTTGCATATGCATATAGTGTATGAGCAGGAAAGATAAATTTGATGAGGAGGATCAGAGAATTATCAGGGAGGAATATGAATCCCTGATAAATAATCTTCACCGTTGCAACAATCCCGGTGACAGGGAGTTGATTGAAAAGGCATTTAATAAGGCAAATGAGGCTCACTGGAACATGCGGCGAAAATCAGGTGAGCCTTATATTATTCATCCTCTGCGTGTTGCAAAAATAGTAAATCAGGAAATAGGTCTTGGTGCAAAGTCAATAGCAACTGCTCTTCTTCACGATGTAGTAGAAGATACGGATTATACGCTTGATGATGTAAGGAGGGATTTTGGTGACAAGATTGCTTCACTTATTGACGGGCTGACAAAAATTTCCGGAACCTACAATGCTGATGCTTCAACGTCGCTTCAGGCCGAGAATTTCAGAAAGATGCTTCTGACGATATCTGATGACCTCCGTGTTATACTGATAAAGATAGCTGACCGTCTGCATAATATGAGAACTCTGGATTCACTTCCGGAAAACAAGAAAATGAAAGTAGCAGGTGAAACCATTTATCTTTATGCACCTCTTGCAGCCAGGCTGGGACTTTATGCAATAAAGACAGAACTTGAGGATTTGAGCTTTAAATACAGGCACCCGAAAATCTATGATGAGATTCAGGCTAAACTCAGGCACAATGAAAAGAAATATCAGGCTTTGATCAACAAGTTTTCTCTGCCCATTATTGATAAGCTTAATCAGGCAGGTTACAACTTTAACATAACAGGAAGACCCAAGTCGATATATTCGATCTGGAAAAAAATGCAGACCAAGAATGTTCCGTTCGAGGAGATATATGATGTACTGGCAGTCAGAATAGTATTTGAACCTTTTCAGGGCATTTCTGAAAAAACCCAGTGCTGGAACATATATTCAATGATAACTGACACATACATGCCCAAGCCCGACAGGCTTCGTGACTGGCTGAGCCGGCCCAAGCCTAATGGATATGAGGCACTGCATGTTACATTAATGGGGCCGGAAGGAAAATGGGTAGAGGTCCAAATCCGTAGTACGAGGATGGATGAAATAGCTGAAAGAGGCTATGCCGCTCATTGGAAATATAAAGGTGATGATTCACAGGAGAGTGAGCTCGATAAATGGATCAAGAAAATCAGGGTAATGCTTGAAAGTCCGCTGGAAGACCCTGCTGAATTTCTGGATGAATTCAAGATGAACCTGTTCTCATCCGAAATTATGGTGTTTACCCCGAAAGGATTTCTTATTACCCTGCCAAAAGGTTCAACAGCTCTTGACTTCGCCTATGAAATACACACTGAAGTCGGGAACAAAGCCATAGGAGCAAAAATAAATTACAAACTTATGCCGCTTAACACTGTTCTTAGCAGCGGCGACCAGGTGGAAATTATTACTTCCGATAAAGCTTCTCCGGAAAAGGAATGGCTGAATTTCGTACATACCCCGAGAGCAAAATCAGCCATCAAAAATGCACTCAAAGCCGAATCAAAAAACAGGATTCAGAAAGGAATGACAATGCTTGAAGAAAAACTCAATGAACTTGGATTGGCACCAACTTCTGAAATCCTGAAAAAAATAATGATAAACTATGAAGTTTCAAACAAAGAGGAACTCTATTCAAAAATCGGACTCGGCATTATCACCCTCGATAATCTTAAAAAAGTCCTGCGAAAAAACCCTGCAAAAAACCTTATAAAATACTGGGATCTTAAATTAATCATTCCGGGGAAAGAGAAGTCTGAACAGGAACTTCCGGCAACATACGACAAAAAAAACCCCTTCCTACTCAGGGAAAATATTGAAAGTCCTGAACAGGCATACGAAATAGCCCGCTGTTGTAATCCCATTCCGGGTGATGAGGTTACAGGTTATTTATCGCCCGAAGGGACAATCGTTGTGCATAAACCAAACTGTCCTGTTGCCATAAGGTTAATGTCGAGTGAAGGAAACCGCATAATAGCCGTAAAATGGACAATGCACAAGCTTCTCTCGTTCCTGGTACGAATAAGTCTTTCTGGCATTGACAGAATTGGTCTTATAAACGATATTACCAAAATTATTTCAGGAGAACTGAAAGTCAATATGAGAAACATAAATGTATCAGTTCATAACGGAATTTTTGAAGGCACAATTGACCTTTATGTACATCATACCAGAGATCTTAACAATCTGATTATGAAAATATCGAATGTTAAGGGTATTGAAAAAGTAAGAAGAGTGGAAGATTTTTCAGAGGAGACCATGTGATTGTTAAGATTAAAAATTATTCAGTTTATCTGCTTTTAATCCGGCATCTCCATGAATACAGAAGACACAAAAAAGGTAGTGAAACAGATATTTACCGAATACCTCGAAAGAAAAGGTCATCGTAAAACTCCTGAAAGATATGCTATTCTTGATGAGATATATACTCAATCAGGACATTTTGACATTGAAACACTCTATTTTTCAATGAAAGACAAGAACTACAGGGTAAGCAGGGCAACATTGTACAACACCATTAATCTTCTGCTTGACTCAAATCTGGTGATAAAGCATCCGTTCGCTAACAGGTCATATTTTGAAAAATCATTTCAGTGCAGCCAGCATGACCACCTTATTGATATTGAAACGGGGAAAGTTATAGAATTCTGTGATCCAAGGATTAATGATATAATAAAAAGAGCAGGTGAGCTTAACAATTTCACCCCCGTGTCGCATTCGCTTTATATTTACGGAATTGCGAAGAAAGATAAATAAAAATGTACCTCTTTCTTGAGGAGCTGGTTTTATATATCAGGCTTTCAATATTTTATCAGTCAAGTTTCTAAAAAGTAACAGAAGCTGCCACTAACGGCTGCATACCAATATACTTTCCGTTTATCATGAACCCTTTCTGTTCAATTTTATTGTTCAAAAACAGGTTCTGTGGCATAAACACCATATTGAAGTTGTTTTTGTGTATTGAAGGTAGAAATGCCATTGAATTGTTTTTCTTACGCATTAGCTCAATGGTTACAGCATAAGCTGCTAATCCTCCTGCATACGGTAATAAATAATACGGAGTAATATTATCTGATTCTGTAAGCAGGGCAATACCTAATCCAATAATAGCGCCTCCTGTTGTTGCATAAGCTGTTAATACTCCCTGCCTTGGAGTGAGACCGGTATTTTTTACCCAGAAGTGTCCTATTAGGGTACCGGCTAATGCACCAGCTGCCGGTATAAGCCAGTCAGTTCTTTTAAAATCTTCCTCATATTCATTTCTTTCCTGCAGGTCAGAAAAAATCCCGAATCCCAGCCCTGTATTCAAGCCTGTAAAAACCTGCAGGGCTCTCATTTCTCCTCTTGTATAATCATGCAAGCTGCTTATCTTGTCTGCAAGTAGGTATCCTCCGGCCCCGAATGCCAGAACAGAGCCTCCGAAAAACCTTGGTTCATCAGAAAATGCTGCAGAAATGCAAAAACCGGTAAATGGCATAACCCATCCATAATGACGATAAAGCTCAGCCTTTCCTTCAGGCCAGTCATTTTTTCTGGCAAGTGAGTAACCAAGAATTCCAAGACCTATACTCGATAAAGCTCCGGTTGCGACGGTTAATTTGTAATTGTTACTTTCGTGATTTTCTCCCCACCAGGCTTTTTCACCACCGATAAGAGTCGCAAGTCCAAACCCATAGGCCCAACCAAGAGTTTTCCCATGTCCGTTAAGCACCAGGGCGTCATATTCAATTTTTCTTGAAGGATTTGTTAAAAGAGGCAGTAATGCACAGCTTCCGGCGGTTATTACAGGAATACCGACTGCAGCTCCTCCATCCAGTTCTGCAATTACATCCAGAGCAATTCCATAATAGAGCCCATTCCATCCGGAAGAGATTATATGCTTTCTGAACAGCAAATCTTCCTGGCCATAGATACCCGGATTAATGGAAGCTAATGTAAATGCAATAACAATTAAAGTTTTAATCTTGTTTTTCATTTTTTAAATTTTAAATGAATAAAATATTCATTAAATTATTTAATAAAATTCTTTATGCATTACATATCAAATTTACAAAAAAATTACTGAATAAAAAAATGGTGACTTGTTTTACCTGAAAAATTGAAAAACATGGATTAATATTATATGTTTGTTGTATGAAACAGTTTTTAACAAATTTCATTCCGGGTTACAGTAATAAATTTATTCGTAAATTGGACACCTTTTTAAAATTAATATAACAAAAAATGAAGGTTGATATTTTATTAGGACTTCAATGGGGAGATGAAGGTAAAGGCAAAATTGTTGATGCTTTAAGTCCTGAATATGACATTATTGCAAGATTTCAGGGAGGGCCGAATGCCGGACATTCGATTGAATTCAACAATTTTAAATATATTCTACATTTAATACCTTCAGGGATTTTCAGGGAAGGAAAACTGAACCTTATAGGTAATGGTGTTGTACTCGACCCTGCTGTCTTCAGAAAAGAAGTCGAAAGTCTTGGTATTCCTCCGGAAGAGATAAAGAAACGTCTGCTTGTTTCAAAGAAAGCTCATTTGATTCTTCCCGGTCACAGAATACTCGATGCAGCTTATGAGTGTAGCAAGGGGAATTCACGGATAGGCTCCACATTGAAAGGAATCGGTCCGGCATATACCGATAAGGCAGGAAGAAACGGACTGAGAGTGGGGGATATCCTCCGCAGCAACTTCAAAGACCTTTACCGGCATGTTCTTGATATTCACCTGAAAATTGCCTCCTCCTACAATTACAGTTTTAATCTGGCTGACTATGAGGAAGGATGGTTTGAAGGAATTGAACTGCTGAAACAGTTTCCCCTGATAAACAGTGAGTATTTTGTAAATGAGATGCTGAAAAAAAACAAAAAAATTCTTGCCGAAGGAGCACAGGGTTCGATGCTTGATATTGATTTCGGCACCTATCCGTACGTTACATCATCAAATACCATAAGTGCAGGAGTTTTTACAGGACTTGGTCTTCCGCCAGCAATGGCAGGTGAAGTTTTCGGCATATTCAAGGCATACTGTACAAGAGTTGGCAGTGGACCTTTTCCTACTGAACTTAAAGATGAAGCCGGTGACAGAATAAGAGAGAAAGGATATGAGTATGGTTCAACAACGGGCCGGCCAAGAAGATGCGGGTGGCTCGATCTGACTGCATTAAAATACGCAATTATGATAAACGGTGTCACAAAACTGTTTATGATGAAAGCGGATGTACTTTCAGGCTTCAGTAAAATCAGAGTATGCACTTCCTACAAAATCAACGGAACAGAAACACGGGAAGTTCCGTTTGATTATGACCTCAAGAATGTGAAACCAGTTTACACCGAACTCCCCGGCTGGAGTGAATCACTCTCATCAATAAGAAGCTTCAACGAACTGCCGGCATCACTGAAAAATTATGTGAAATACATCGAAGAAGAAACCGGAATTCCGGTCACGATAATATCTGTCGGACCCGACCGGCAGCAGACTATTTTCAGAGAATAACAGAAAAATCCTTTGGGAATCTCTTTATTTTCTGAATATGTAAAGCCACGAATCAAAGGCAACCGTATCCTGGAACTGTTTTAGTCTGCTTATTGCAGTGCCCAGTTTATCGTGAGCCTCTGCCGATACCATTTCAAACGATGTGTTTTCGAGAGGAATTAGTCTGGCATTGGTGTAGCCTTTTGCCTGAAATTCTGAAAGCATTTTGCGGGCATATTCCGGAGTTATAAAGCTCCCAACAATAATATTATACCGGAACTTTCTTTCCCATTCCAGTTTCTGTTGTTCCGCAAGCCTCTCCTGTTCCAGTCTCTGATTTTCAAGTGCAACACGCTCCTGAACTGCTCTTATTGAATCGGCAACTCTTATACTGTCCTGTCTGGCTTTCCATATTGCCAGTGTATCTGCTTTCCTTCCAAAAATACCTTTTTCTTTCAGCCACCTACAGGATGAAAGAGGAAGAGTCAGAATTATCAGAAAAATTAATAAATATTTCATAACCAATAATTTAAAATAAAAATATCAAATCAGGATAACCTTTTAAACAAAAATAACAATTAATTTTTTACAACACAAATAAAGACAGTATTTTAGTAAAAACTTTTGTAATCCGGTGATTTTTGTATATTAGTCATCTGTTTTAACAAAATAAAATAAACCTTAAAAATCAAAAGGATGAAATCAATCGTACAATTCTTTGAAGAGAATGTTGAAAAGTTCACCAATAGTGTATATCTCTGGGAGAAGCCATCAGATAAATATGAAGGCACAACCTATGGTGAAGTAAGAAAACAGGTGCATGAATTTGCTGCCGGTTTGATTAATCTGGGTGTGAAAAAAGGTGACCGTATAAGTCTTATATCAGAAGGGAGGAACAGCTGGGTAATCGGAGAACTGGGTATTCTTTATACCGGTGCGGTAAATGTACCGCTATCCGTAAAGCTCAATCCTGAAGAAATAAAATTCAGGCTTAACCATTCCGAATCGAAGATGGTACTGATCTCTGCCATACAATATCAAAAGTTGATGGAAATTATTCATGATTGTCCTAAAATCGAAAAGATTATACATTTTGACACACAGGAAGAATATCTTCCCAACGAGATACATTTTAATGAAGTGAAAAAAATTGGCAGGGAGTGGCTTGAGAAACCGGGTAACTATGAAGAATTTGAAAAAATATATAAAAGCGTTACTCCATCCGATTTTGCAAATATCTGTTATACTTCCGGAACAACGGCTGATCCCAAAGGGATTATACTGACTCACGGCAATTATATTACCAATGTATATCAGGCATACTCCCTGATGGATATTCCGCCGTTTTTCAAGACCCTGCTTATGCTTCCATGGGATCATTCATTCGGACATACCTGTGGAATTTATGCCTTTATGGGTAAAGGGGCAAGTGTGGCATCTGTAAAAACAGGCAAAACACCTCTGGAAACACTGAGAAATCTACCGTCATGCCTGAAGGAAATAAAGCCTAATCTTTTGCTCAGTGTACCTGCACTTTCAAAAAATTTCAGAAAAAATATCGAAAAAGCGATCAAAGAAAAAGGCCGATTCACTGAACTGCTTTTTAACCATGCTCTTAAAACAGCCTATGCATATAACAAGGAAGGATATAATAAAGGAAGAGGAATTCAGAAACTAAAAAAACCCCTGCTTAAACTCTATGATAAAATACTGTTCAGCAAGATTCGTGAATTTTTTGGAGGCGAACTGGAATATTTTATAGGAGGTGGTGCATTGCTTGATATAGAACTTCAGCGGTTCTTTTATGCACTCGGGATTCCGGTTTTTCAGGGATATGGCCTGAGCGAAGCTTCCCCGGTAATCTCTTCAAACTCAAAAGAAAAGCATAAACTTGGTTCATCAGGCGTCCTGGTTAATAATATGGACCTTAAGATATGCGATGAAAATGGGAATGAACTGCCTGTCGGCGAAAAAGGCGAAATAGTAATAAGAGGCGGAAATGTAATGTATGGCTACTGGAAAAATGAAAAGGCAACAGCCGAAGCCATTAGGGATGGATGGCTGTATACTGGTGATATGGGATATATGGACAAAGACGGTTTTCTATATGTACTGGGAAGATTCAAAAGCCTTCTTATTGCAGATGACGGAGAAAAATTCAGTCCCGAAGGAATCGAGGAAGCCATCAGCGAACAATCGAAATATATAGACCAGTGCATGCTGTATAATAACCAGAAACCATATACTGTAGCCCTTATTGTACCTAACCAGCACGCATTGAAAACATATCTTGAGGAGAATGGTTTAACGGCTGATTCGGAAGAAGGAAAACGTGCTGTTCTTACCCTTCTTGAAAATGAAATAAATGAATACCGTACAAACGGAAAATACGGAAAGATGTTCCCGCAACGATGGCTTCCCGTTGCAATAGGAGTACTTGATGAGGCATGGACCGAAGATAATGGCCTGATGAACTCCACAATGAAAATTATAAGAGGAAAAATTACTGAAAAATATGCCGATCTTATTGAATATCTATATACCCCGGTAGCAAAAGTTGTAACTAACGAAAGAAATATTGAAGCAGTTGAAAAAATGAAACTCAGATAAATCTGTATTTTTCCTGAGTCCAAAATCATTTAATTTTTACCGGTCAGAAATGATAATAACCTTTTAAAAAGTTAAAACATGACATTTGTATGTCATAAGATAAAATATTGGTTGTATCTTTGCATTTCTTTGATTTATAAATTAAAAGCGAGAGGAAAGTGGAATGAGTTTATTAAGCAGTCTGAGGCCGCAGGTTGTATGGAGATATTTTGAAGAGATATGCAGGATACCACGTACTTCCAAACATGAAGAAAAAATAAGGAAATATCTTCTTGAATTTGCAAAACAACACAATTTACCTGCATCAGAAGACAGTGCGGGAAATATTCTTATTGTAAAACCAGCATCACCCGGCTTTGAGAAAAAGGAGGTTGTTATTCTTCAGAGTCATATGGATATGGTCGGAGAAAAACTGGCCGGCCATCCGCACAACTGGTATACCGACCCTGTAATTCCTTATATAACAAACGGATGGGTACATGCAAAAGGAACCACACTTGGTGCCGACGACGGGATAGGTATGGCTGCACAACTGGCCCTACTTGCTACTCCGGAACTGAAAACAGGAAAAATAGAATCTCTTTTTACTGTTGATGAAGAATCCGGAATGACCGGAGCAATAAATCTTAAGCCTGATTTTATTACCGGCAGGATATTACTTAATCTTGATTCGGAAGATGAGGGTATATTTTTCATAGGCTGTGCAGGCGGAATTGAAACCACAGTGACAATGAAATATGATCCTGTACCGGTTCCGCAAGAATCAAATGCATATAAAATAATCCTCACGGGGCTTCATGGCGGCCATTCGGGTGATGAAATTCACAAAGGCTATGGAAATTCCATTAAAATCATGTCGCACCTGCTTCTCGAACTGACAAAAAAATATGAAGCGGGTATCAGCATTTTCGAAGGAGGAAACATTAGAAATGCTATTCCCCGCGAGGCTTTTGCGGTTATCACTGCTCCACATACATACAGCGGATACATTAATAACAGTGTAAATGAATATTACAAACTACTTACCGGGAAATTCAAAACACTTGAACCCGATATCAGAATTTCGGTGAACAAAGTTCCTCTGCCTGAATTCATTATGGATTCAGCAAGCCAGGTTAAACTACTCGAAGCACTCAATGAATGTCCAAACGGCGTGATAAAATGGTCGGAAGAAATGGAAGATCTGGTAGAAACCTCCACAAATCTTGCATCTGTCAGATTCACTGAAGAAAACACAGTCAGGATTGTGACCTCACAGAGAAGTTCGGTTGATCCGGCAAAAACAGATTTGGTAAAACAAATAACAGACTGCTTTTCATCAAGGGGTGCAATAGTAAAATCATCCGACGGATATCCCGGATGGAAGCCTAATACTTCATCAGAGATCCTTGAAATTGCTAAATCGTCTTATAAAAAGCTTTTCGGAAAAGAAGCACAGGTAAGAGCTATTCATGCCGGACTTGAATGTGGACTTATTTATGAGAAAAACAGGGAGATTGATATGATCTCATTCGGTCCTACCATTAAAGGAGCCCATACTCCTGAAGAAAAGTTGGAAATTGATTCTGTTGATAAGTTCTGGACTCTGCTGCTCGATATACTTCAGAATATTCCTGAAGTTTAAAACCCGGACTTAATTATTGAATAATTACGCCCTTGAAAAACCAAAGATTATTCATCACAGACAAAAAAATCATCTTTTCCGGTTGAACACAACGGGCAAATAAAATCATCAGGAAGATCCCTGAATTCAACTCCTATGTCTATGCCAAATTCAGGTTCTCCCTTAAGCGGATCATAAATATATCCGCATACTGAGCATTTATACCTTTCCATAAGTTATTTCACTATTAATCAGAAAATTAATTATCTATGAAGAACAAGTAACCAGCGATATGGGTAATTTAATATTAAATCTCATTACTGTGTCCGCAAATTTCTATAAGAACACCTCCGGTTGATTTAGGGTGTATAAAAGCAATTTCAAGTCCGTCTGCTCCTTTTCTGGGCATTCTGTCAATCAGGGCCAGACCTTTATCTTCTGCTTCCCTGAGTTCTTCATCTATATTTTTTACGGCAAAAGCGATATGATGAATCCCTTCTCCCCTTTTTTCAATGAATTTTCCCACAGGGCCTTCAGGATCGGTTGACCCAAGAAGTTCAATTTTTGTCTGTCCTACCATAAAAAAGGCCGTTTTTACTTTCTGATCAGGCACCTCCTCAATTTTATAACATTTCACACCTAACAGTGCCTCATAAATCCTGATTGCTTTTTCGAGGTCAGAAACTGCTATTCCGATATGTTCAATATATTCCGGTTTCATGTTGTCAATGTAAATTAAAGCATTTTTTCTCTTAATGAACTATACAATCTGAATATAATAAATGATATTAAACCAAAACTTTCTGTCCACCGGCTTCGCCGGCCGTAGCCTACTATGTCGGTCGAAGGCCGAAGCGGAACACGAAGATGGATTAAATCAGAAAGGGAAGTCATCGTGTTTAAGGTCTGTCTGTATATTTTCAGGTTTTTTGGCTGCTGTATGTACCGGGAGTCCGTCAACATAAATAGCTTTATAGGGAGTTACCGGACATGCATGTTCACAATGTCCGCATCCTATGCAGATATCATCGTTTGTTTCGGGTATTGTAAGATTTCCGATGAAGGGTACCATGTGCACTGCCTTGGTAGGGCAGCTTTCAGCACAGGCACCGCAAGCCGTATGTTCAGTTTCGACAATGCAGTTTTCCCTGACGAAAATTGCCTTTCCTATTTTTGTCAGTTTCTTTGCCTCGGGTAGAAGTGGCAGAAGAGCGCCGGTTGGACATATCTCAAGGCATCTGGTACACTCATAGGCACAGAATCCTTTATGATAGTCCATGTGAGGCTGCATGATACCGGCAATTCCATACTGATCAAATGACGGAACAAGAACATTATTCGGACAGGCGGAAACACACAATGAACAGGCAGTACATTTTGAAATAAAATTTTCAATACCTGTTGACCCAGGTGGTGTAACCGGACTGGTCTTTTTTTCCTTTACCGTCGAAGCTTTCTGAGGTACAGGTGTATTCTTTTCCTGGCCTGAAGATCTTCCTGAAAGGCCTAAAAGAAGCAAAAGAGTCCCGCCTATCAACTCGCGCTTCTTTCTGTCAACTTTCTTCTCTGCTGAAGAAAACCTCACAAATCCATATGAGATGGCTTTATCGGGACAACTGTTAATGCAGTTGAAACATACCACACACCGAGAATTATCAATATTTTTATTCAGAAAGTCAATACATGATGATTTGCATGCAATTGCACATCTGCCGCACTTTGTACATTTAGAATCATCAAATTTAAATCTAAGTAGTGATATTCTGGATATCAATCCAAGAAAAGTTCCCACGGGACATACTGTGTTACAATAAAGCCTTCCCTTTATCAGGGACATTACACCGGTTAGAAGTAAAAACAAAGAAGGAATTATATAAACATACGCTTTGAATGAAGGAAAATGAAGGGGAACAATAGCATATACATCAAATCTTTCAAAAATATGGGCAAGTACATTATTGATTCCGGTAATAACAGGCCGGGCGAAATATGTCATAAACCGGCCAAATATGCTATACGGGTCGAGAAGGGTGATAAAATATAAACCTCCGAAAACGGCAAAAAGCAATGTAACAGCAAGAATTGTATATCTGAGAACCGTATGTGGTTTTTTGAATCCAAAGCGTCTGTATCTTCTTTTTATCTTGCCTCCTGCCCTGCTTATTAAATCCTGCATAATTCCCAGAGGGCAGAGAAAAGAGCAATAGCTTCTGCCGGTAAGGACAGTAAGTATGAGCACAGCAATAAAACCTGTTGCAGCTGCTTCACCGGCACTGATGAATTTAATGGCAGAAGGTGCAAACTGAAACCACAGCGGTATATCGAAAAACTCTTCAGGAAGAAGATGTCTGATATCAAGAAACAGAACACAAAATACTGCAAATATGGCAAGTGCTGTTGCAAGCCTTATATATTTCAGAGCCTTGGAAGTCATTCTGATTTTTTATTACATTTTTATCTTTCTGATATTCAGGGAATCGAGGTTCATATTCCCAAGTCCTAAATTATGGGCAATTTTAATATAATCTATTTTGTCAGGGTCGTAATTAATCATTTTAGCTGCTGCAGCATCACCGGCAACCCAGTCGGTAGTTATGATCTGCGATGCAAGGTTTGCAACATCCTCCTTTGATACTCCCTGAGGCCCATGTTTGGTCATAACATTATAACAATCAATTATATGGAGCACAGGTTTTTTACTAAAGAAAGCATAGTCGGCAATGCACTGGTGAAGATTGTTTCTGTGCCAGTAACCCCTGTCCCACACAACTCCCATCATATTTTTCATAGCACACGTCATGTGTGTAGCATCATGGTTTTTAAGCACAGGAACATTAATGATAACATCCGATTCGAGTAGCACCTGATGTATTTTTGTCTTTTTCAAACTTCTGGCTTCAGGAATTGACACTTCCTGGTAGTAGCTTTCCGAGTTTGCAGGCACTACCTTTGCACCGGCATCCTTTGCTGCTTTTTCTATACCTGAGTTCCTGTAGCAGTTAACCCAGTTATCAACTGTATGGTCAAATAGATACACCTCTTTTGCACCTGCGCGGAAACAATGTTCAATTACCCTTTTTACAAGGGCAGGATTTGTACAGGCAGCATATTCAGGAGTCCTGTCCCAGCCTATGTTAGGCTTTACAAGTACTTTCTGCCCTTTCCCCACAAATCTTGTCATTCCTCCAAATTCCTGAATACCAAGGTCGAACATTGCATCAGGTTTACCGCCCATAATTGCCACCATATCATAGGTCTGGCCCGGTTGATTTTCCGGCCAAAGCTTCTTATAGCCACCGAAACTCATTGCAGCTCCTGCCGCAAAACCAGCACCGGCAGATTTTATTATAAAATCCCTTCTTCTCATAATTCACTTATTAAATAATTTTCCCAATATATACCCAAAACAAAAATCTGCGAAAAATACATTTTTTTCGCCTTTTTAAGTAGCCCTGAAGACTATTTTTTTTAAAGAATGGCCTAATATTTAACATATTTTAATTTTATTAAAGAGTTAACTTTACAACCGTTGTTTTGTTATATTAATATTGCATTAAAAAAACCGGCATAATGAAAATACTTTATTATGATTGCTTTTCAGGGATAAGCGGTGATATGAACCTTGGGGCAATGATTGATCTTGGAGTTGATGTAAAATACCTTGAAGGTGAGCTTGGAAAACTTAACCTTGAAGGATGGAAGCTCGAGGTTAAAAAAGACCAGAGGCATGGAATATACGGAACGAGGGTTGATGTTATACAGACAAGTCACGGGCACTCACACCGGCATCTTTCAGATATTTTTAAAATAATTGATAAATCTGCTCTTAAAGATAAGGACAAGGAACTGGCCAGAAAGATTTTCATTAAGCTTGCCGGGGCTGAGGCATCGGTACATGGCACTGATGTTGAAAATATACATTTTCATGAGGTTGGGGCAATTGATTCAATTGTAGATATAGCAGGTTCAGCGATATGTTTTAATGCTCTTGAGGTTGATGAGGTGCATGTGTCAGTTATTGAGCTTGGCGGCGGCACAGTAAAATGCGAACATGGTACACTGCCGGTTCCGGCGCCTGCTACCGCAGAAATATTAAAGGGTCTTCCCGTAAAAAAGGATGGGGTAGATTTCGAGGCAACAACCCCTACGGGGGCGGCAATTCTTGCAGTTCTGGGAAATGTTTTTAACAAGCCGGTACCAATGAAAATAACAAAGACGGCTTATGGTATCGGACACACAGACCATCCTGAAGTTCCAAACCTGTTACGGGTGTTTTTAGGTGAAACAGCAGACTCTTCTGAAGAAGGACATGAAGCAATACTTATGGAATGCAATATTGACGACATGAATCCTGAGCATTATGAACACGTTACAGAAAAACTTTTCAGAGCCGGAGCGTCAGATGTTTTTCTGACAAGCATTATAATGAAAAAAAGCAGGCCTGGAACCATTCTGAACATAATATGTGAAAAAGGCGTGGCCGGTTCACTGAAAGAGATAATCTTTACTGAAACAACAACGCTCGGTATCAGGTACTTTACTTTTAACAAAGAGACACTCCCGAGAAAATTCGAACAAGTAAACACCCGGTTTGGGCCTGTTACTTTCAAGAGGTCTTTTTATAAAGGTAAAGAGGTCTCGTTCAAACCTGAATATAATGACTGCAAAAGAATTGCCGAAGTGACAGGAAAACCACTTCGGGAAATATATAATATCATCATAAGCGAAGCATACAGTAACAAAAAAGAAGATGACATTAAAAAACAAACTTGATAAGCTTGATGAAATACTCTCAGGCATTAATCCAATGGTTATAGCATTCTCGGGAGGCGTTGACAGTTCATTTCTGGCTCACAGGGCTACAGGGATTCCGGGATTAAAGTTTATAGCACTAACAGTTAAGACCATCTATATGCCCTCCCGCGAAATAAGTGAAGCTGAAGAATTCTGTAAATTATGGAAAATTAACCACAGGGTTCTGAGCCTCGGGGTACCTGAACCTGTCAAAGAAAATCCGCCGGAAAGATGCTATTTGTGCAAAAAGACACTATTTAGCCATATAATTGAATTTGCAACCGGAAACGGGTATAAATATATCGCTGACGGATCAAACGCAGATGACATGAACAGTTACCGTCCGGGTCTTAAGGCTCTCCATGAGCTGTCGGTAAAAAGTCCACTTGCGGAAGCAGGACTTACAAAGGATGAAATAAGAGTCGCAGCCAGTGAAGCAGGACTTTCTGTGTGGAACAAACCATCCATGGCATGCCTGCTTACAAGGTTGCCGTATAATGTTGAAGTAACAGAAAAAAACCTTAAAATGATTGACCGGGCTGAAAACCTTCTCTTTGAAAAAGGTTTTTACGGCACAAGGGTAAGAATGCATGGTGAAATTGCCCGCATTGAATGTTTGCCCGGGTATCTTGACAAACTGGTTAACAGTCCGGAAAGAGACACTATTGTGAAGAAATTCAAAGAAATCGGATTCAGGTATGTTGCTCTTGATCTTGAAGGTTACAGAAGCGGCAGTATGGATGAAACCTGAATACAGGAAATAAATATCAAAAAAATTGTTTATTATTAACAAATTTTTCCTCATACAAAGCTTATGAACATTAAAGAATTAGAGAAATTACTTAATGAAGTTAAATCGGGGGAGAAGAGTGTGAATGAAGCTCTTGAGTCATTGAAATATTTTCCCTATACAGATCTGGGTTTTGCAAAGCTTGATCATCACCGGGAGGTCAGGCGGGGTTATCCTGAAATTGTTTATTGTGGAGGTAAAACCGTGGAACAGGTAAAAGAGATATTCAGAGTCCTTGCAAAAAGGGAGAATAATGTATTTGGTACAAGGGCTACCGTTGAGATGTATGAAGCAGTGAAAGATGTTGTTGGTGAAGCTGTTTATTATCCTGAAGCAAGAATAATAAGCATAAGAAAGCAAGAGGTTGAGGTGCCTGAAACCAAAATAGCAGTTATTACAGCAGGTACCTCTGATATTCCTGTAGCTGAAGAGGCTGCTGTAACAGCGGAGCTTCTTGGTAACAGGGTTGAAAGAATTTATGATGCTGGTGTTGCGGGTATACACCGCCTCGTGGATAAACTGCCCGAAATAAAAATGTGCCGTGTGGTAATAGTTATTGCAGGTATGGAAGGTGCTCTGGCAAGCGTTGTCGGAGGGCTTGTTGACAAACCTGTTATTGCGGTACCTACAAGTGTGGGTTACGGAGCAAATTTCGGAGGCATATCAGCACTGCTTGCAATGCTTACAAGCTGTGCTGCAGGTGTTACAGTGGTAAATATTGACAACGGTTTCGGAGCAGCATTTTCGGCAAGCATGATTAACAGGATGAAATGAACGACCGACCTGTACTCCTTTCATCAGCATATTTCCCGCCTGTTCAGTACATGTCGCTTGTGGCATCAGCCGGGAAAGTAATGATAGAAAGGGAAGAAAACTATATAAAACAAACCTACCGTAACAGGTTTTATATCCTTTCGCCAAACGGTATTCTTTCACTGCCGGTTCCGGTTCTGGAAGGAAGTTTCCATAAGACTCCAATAAAAGACATAAGAATTGATTATTCAAAAAGATGGCAGCAGGTTCATCTGCGTGGCATATATTCATCATACAGGGCAGCACCATATTTTGAATATTTATATGATAAGGTTGAAAAAATTATCAGCCATAATTTCACTTTCTTACTTGATCTTAATATGGCATCATTAATGTTGCTGGTTGAATTTACCGGAATAAAAGCTGATATTTCATATACAGAAAACTTTGAACCAGTAAGAAAAGAAGGGGTTGATTTAAGATATTTTATCAATCCGAAAAAAAGAGAGATGGCTCAGATTTTCAGGTACAGAAATTACATTCAGGTTTTTTCTGACAGGTTCCCGTTTATGCCCGGGTTAAGCACCCTGGACTTGATTTTTAATACCGGACCTGATGCAGCAGTGTTTCTGCCTGAAATAGTTTTACCAGATTACTTTAAATAATTCCGGTGGCCTGTTCCCGGGTATTATTGATCAATTAATCCGGCATCATCTCAACTCCCTGTGCCAAACGACCGGTAGAAAGTTCCTGACGAATCAGGTAAATTGAGTTATTAATATGAAACATTCGTGAATTCGTGGCTTTTTTTGCCACGAATTCACGAATTAAGAACGAATATTTGTTTACTTTTAAAATAATCTGTAAATGTGGCAATTGAATTTAGAGAAAAATGTATCGTAAATATTTTTGCTTTAAAATTCCCCAACCTTGATCCATTGAACGATAAACGTTAAACGATAAACGTTAAACGATAAAAACTTTGTGCTCATTGCGTGTTATCCTGATTAGCATTTTTAACATGTATTTAGCGCCCATACCGGTTAAAAAGCGAAAGACAATCTTTGATCAATCAATCAGTCAATCAATCCGTAAGCAAGATGAAATTTTACCCTGCCGGAAGGTGTGATAAAAAACATTAGAGACAAGATGCATCAGGCTGAAGGATTACATCAGCCTATAATTTGACATGTCCTTAAATATCAACCTGTTCATTTTGAAACTTGCACAACCTATCACTATTGTCCGGATAATAATTTATTCAGAAAGTGGATTGCATTTATTATGACAGGAAAGAAATAAAAAATGTTTGTCACTTTATACTACATTACTGGAATAATGGGATTTCTCATTCGTCCCGGTTTGCACCGGGACTCATTCGGAATGACGGGTTGTAAGGATGGAACAGGGAGAAGGGAGGAATCCCTTTGATTTTATCCGGACACTATTGGAAGTTTATAGAGGTTTTTTTCATAGTTTTGATCTGTACACGGGGGATATGCTTTTCATAGCACCGACCGTGTTACCGGCAAGGTATTTTTTCTTTTCGTCACTCCGGTTCAATTCCTAAAATCAACAACGGAACAGGTGGATTATTTCTACCATGCCTCAGAACATTATAAACTTCACCCTCATAGTATGCTACACCACTACTCATTTGAGATTGCATTTGTTTAGTCGGCAAAACTTCAATTCCAAGATTGATAACACCACCTGAATAAAATAGTAGATGTTTAACAAACAAATCAAATGCAACAAAAGCGTACTTCCCAAATTGAACTTCAACTGCAATTTGGTCTTTAACAAAATCAGTTTGCTTGTAAGATGAAATAGGCTCTTTTACACCTTTTGAAATTAAAAAATCCTTTTGCTTTTCGTATGGAAGTGAGATTAGTTCTGGTAATAATTTCTGGTCAGTTGTAACATAGTATTGATATCTTGTTTCGTGTCAACCAAGTTTATTAAATTTCTCGTTGAATGTTTTGTTAAGCTCAATAGGGCTATAAAGCATTTTGCCCGTCATTGTTTTCTCTTTGCTTTCTTTGGTTAAAAACCTTGATGCATCAATGCTTTTAATGACATCAATGATTTCTTTATAAAGCTTTTTATGATGAACGATCAGGTATTCTTCTCCGTTCAAGTGTGAATATTTTTGTGCTATTTTCATTAATATCCATTTGTTTCGCTATTATTCACAATTTCTAATTGCATCCATTCTTTTGGGATTTGTGCAACTTTCTCTTTTCTTGTTGGTTTATGTAAAGGTTTATTTATAGGCCTAATCTTTAATTTGCCATCTTTCAAATCTTCAATTCGCTTGTTGGCAATCCTACAATATTCTTTTTCTTTTTCAATTCCAATTGCGTTTCTGTTGTTTTTAATTGCCCCGATTATTGTTGAACCAACACCCGCAAATGGATCAAGGACCCAACTCCCTTCATTTGTCAATGCTAAAACACAGCGTTCGACCAATTCAATAGGAAACTGGCAGGGATGCTCTGTTTTTTCGGGATGATTTGACTTTACGTTTGGTATATCCCAAACTTCATTATCCCAATCCCGTTCAATTATTTCCCAAATGTCGCTAGGGTTTTTGCCTAATGGATTTCCTGATGGTTGTCCTTTTTTTGGACCTTTAAAATGTCTTTTTCCTGGATACTTTGAAGGAACTCTAACATTGTCAAGATTAAAAATATATTCGTCTGTTTTGCTGAACCACAAGATTGTTTCGTAACGCCCACTAAATCTTTTGCTTGCGTGTAGTCCGTGACCAAAATGCCAAATAATTCTGTTGCGTAGTTTTAGTCCTTGTTTCTTAAAAATTTGGTAATAGTATATGTCCAGTGGGAATACTTCTCCTTTGTTCACATAATTGCCAACCTGCCAACAAAGATTCCCCCTATCAGATAGTGTTCTTATAAGTTCTGTAATAATTTCTTCCTGAGTTTCAAGATATTTTTCAATACTTGTTTTTGTCTCGTAGGACTTTCCAACGTTATAAGGCGGTGAAGTTAGAATGAGGTCAAATTTTTTGTCTTTAAATTTTTTGAGAATGGTCAAACAATCACCATTCTCTATTGAAAACTCAGTTCCTGAGCTTATGTAGTCAAATAATGACTCTTTTACTTTCATGCTTTCTGTCATAAGTTACTCAGCAAATTTACTGTTTATTTTTTTCTCTCTTATTCAAAAAGTCAAAATTGTTAAAAAGGCATACATATCTCGTTCTGATTTTTAGCCTTGCCGGTAACGAGTAATAGGTCTATAAAAAGTAAACATTATTTACATTATTTGGCGTTATTATAAACCTGTCATTATCCTCTATTTCAATGTTGTTATCAAAGTTATAAAATTTTATAATATCATCAAAATTGATATTTTTTTCCAAAGTGAGCCACCAGGTCTATTCGTCGCACAGTCGCGAAGAATATGGAACGAGGGGGCGACTTTGAGAGGGGGCGACGGGGCGACAGGCTACCGGTAATCCGGAATTGCCGCAAGCCGCATGCCGG
>Ga0078972_1008691_pt1 | contig 20904 bp, 15 predicted proteins | sample YelNatPaOPGAMG01_FD_67568 | JGI IMG/M metagenome (GOLD analysis project Ga0078972, IMG submission 67568) | Hot spring thermophilic microbial communities from Obsidian Pool, Yellowstone National Park, USA - OP-RAMG-01 (SPADES assembly) (version 2) | ecosystem: Environmental > Aquatic > Thermal...
CTAGGAATTCCCCTCACCCCGGCTGCGCCACCCCTCTCCCACTTGCGGGGAGAGGGGAGCTGGGAGGAGCGTGTGAGGCGCAGTTGGTTGTGTAAGCTAGTGGGACGCCGGAGGCTCCCCCTCTCCCCAAGCTTGCGCCGTGAGAAGCCGGGCGTGGGGGAGGAGAAGCCGCCTACGCTCTCCCCTTCCTCCCTCCGACCTCCGTCCCATGTTCACTCCCGCCCACTGGCTGCTCAGCGAGATGTGTCCGCCCTGGGCTGCCTGGCTGCCGTGGAGGTGAACGCTCCGGCCGCGCGGAATTGTCAATGGGAGGGTAGCCCATGAGCATGCGAGCTATCATATTGACCGGGATCCTGATGGCCTGTATCGCCCAGCTGGGTTGGGCGAAGACCGCCGTCCCTGCTGCCAAGAAGGCCCCACAGCCCGCCATCGTTTTCGCGCCAGCAGACCTCGACCTGGCCCCCGGCGAAAGGTACATGTTCGAGGTGACGATCCGCAACCCCATCGGCAAGCCACAGCAAGCCGCGGTTACGCTTGCGCCGGACCCAGGCCTTACCGTGTCGCCAGCAACGTGGAAGGGCAGGTTGCCCACTTGGGGCGTCAAGCTGTACCCACGCATTTCAGCGGCGCCGGACCGATCTGCGGATGGCAGCGTGACCGTCAGGCTCGCGGTGGGAGGCAAGACGTTGGCTCAGCGCGCCTTCGTCGTCAGAAACACCGTCCCACAGGCCGATATCGTCGCCGACTGGCAGGGCGGCGCCGTCATCTTCCGCATCACGAACACGTTCAGGACCCGCAAGCTGAAGGGCGGCGTTACCCTGACCAATCCAGACCGTTTCTTGCAGGATATCACCACCGGCCTGTTCGATGTGGAGCCGGGCAGAACCGCTGAGGTGCGTATCCCCATCCCTGGCGCCGCCCCCGCCCCCGGCGAGAGCTACCAGTTCACCGCAGTCTACAGAACGTGGGAGGGCTACACCGGCCGGATTTCGCGCTACCTCGAATACGGCGGCTAGCTGGCTGCAGCTGTAAGAAAGGCCACTGCCATGGCTGCAACCACCACGGTGGAGCAGAAGGAGACACTGCTCGCCATTGCCGCCCGCTTTGCTGACGATCTGCGGCAACGCCCAGGCGTACAGGGCGCCTTCCTGTACGGCTCGCTCGCGCGCGGCGACCTGTCGCCGTTCTCCGACGTGGACGTCGCCGTCATCTACCGCGACGGTTCAGTGCCGCCGTACAACGCCGAGCATCGGCTGGTGGATGGGGTGAAGGTGGACGCGATCAGCTTCGACCTGGCCGCCATCCGCCTCATAGCCACGCATCCGCCAGACGAGGTAACCGGCGTAGGATACTTCGATTGGCTGGCGATCGAGGGCCTCTTGCTGGGAGATGACCAGCATGTGCTGTACGACCCGCAACACGCCATCTGGGAAGCGAAGCGGGGCATCAGGGCTCGAACATCCTACGAGGCGATAGCGAGGCGAACCGTCGCGGTGTGGATGCGGGAGATGGACGCCCTCCTTACCCACGCCCGCGAAGCTCTCGCCCATGGCAACCTGAGTGATGCGATCTGGAAATCCGCCGACGTTGCCAGATGGGCGAGGGGCACGCTCACCACGCTTGGCCGCCACAAAGAGCTGGCAGTTGCCGCGCAGCGGGTTGGGGTGGACGAATTGCCGCCGCCGGTTCGCGAGCTGCTGGCCATGGAGGCCCCTCCCAAGCAGGCCGTTGCCGCCAAGCTAGCGGCCGCCGAGGATCTGTGGCGATACAGCGTGGCGCAGGCCTGGGACGCCATTCTCTCGCGCCTGGTTGCGGCTGGCGTAGATCGTCCCCTGAAGATAGAGCTGGTGGGCGACTATAATCTCTTTTGGCGTGGCGAGCGGCTACACGAGCTTGGGCGTGTGCCGGCCGAGGTGGAGTACTCCTTCCGCGCGAGCCATTGCGAGCTGGAGCGCGACAACGCCGCGGGGGCCAATGGCGTGCTGGGCTTCTGTGGCACGTCCGATGAGATAACCGGACGCTGGGCGGCGATCGCAAAGGCGCTGGCTGCACACGGGCACGACGTGTCACCCATCGTTGGCGCACTCCTCGCGAGCGCTGAATACCAGAGGCTCGCCGCCGCGCTAGACCGAGCGAACGACGCCGTTCAGCCGTCTGTGCACACGCCTGCCGAAGCCACGCACGCGGTGGAACTTGCAGCCGCCGTGCGCGACATGGTGGCCCGTGTTGCTAACTAGCGCAACGCTTAGCGCGACTGGAAGCATACGCTCGCCCAACTGAGCTTGACGTTTGCGCCTCAGTTGGGTATACTCAAGTGGTGCAGAGGGTAGGTTGAGTTGAAAGGCTCTGGGCCGCGGTTGGCGCTGGCAGTGGGCAGCAAGCGAAGGCCGGCGCGCCGATGGCCATCCGGTTGCGTATGCCGAGAGGCACCATTCTGCGCGGCAAAGGAGGCCGTGGTGCTCAGGCGGCACGCGGGTTTCACGCTTGTTGAGCTGCTTGTCGTTGTGGCGATCGTGTCGATGCTGGCGGCGCTGGCGTTCCCCATGTTCGCCACCGCCCGCGAGCGCGGTCGACAGTCGCGCTGTGCCGCCAACCTGAGGCAGATAGGGGCCGGATTCAGCCTCTACACTCAGGATTGGGATGGCCTCTACCCCCAGCTCCACTACGTCACCATCGAACGCCAGCCGTTTCCGCATGCTGTCGACGTGACCTGGAAGCGACAGCTCCTGCCGTACCTCGGCACTAACGCCATCTTCCTGTGCCCAAGCAGCCGCTGGTCGTGGGACCCGTACTACACCGATAACCCAGACATTACGCCGCCCTCATACGCCGCCAACCAGATGCTACTGGCGCACCTCGAGGGCGAAAGCGGAGGCGCCATCGATACCGCTGACGGCAAGCACCCTCAGGAGCGTTCCGCTGACGATCTCCGCAGGCCCAGCAACACCATCCTTGTCTTCGATACACGCATCCCCAACTACGACTACCTGGCCTGGGAGCCTGGCGTCAGCCCATTCGCCTCTGCAGGCCCGTCCGGGGGAAGCTTCAGGCTTCACGCGGGCGGCATGCCCAACTTCCTCATGGCAGATGGCCGTGTCAAGCCGATCCCCGTTCTCCAAACGCTCCGCCAGGGCATGTGGGGCACCCCAGACATGCTCACCCAGGATTGGCCGCGCTCACCAGTCTCCCCCTCGCACCCGTGGATCGCCTCCGCCGCGCCCGAGTATCACTAGCGGCAACTGCGTCTCGTCCCTCACATCCCATCTCTCGTCTCCCACACCAGGAAATGCCCCTCCGCGGCGCCGAACACTGTGCGCGATAGCATGCGGTTTGTGCCAGCTACCCACGCTGCGCCAACCAGAAGGAGCAACCCAGGATGCGATGGCTCGTTGTGTTCGCCCTCGCGGCGCTCAGCTCGTTACCGGCACTTGCCCAGCCAGCAACCGGAAACCCGCTCTCTAGCCTAGATGAGCTCAAGAGCTTCCACACCATGCGGGCATCCAGCTGCGACCCAGATCTGCAGAACGGCAACTGGGATGCGCGCCCCATCCCCGTGGGCCAAACCCTGGTGCTCGCCGACCTCAAAGGCCCCGGCCGCATCACCCACATTTGGTGCACCATTGCGGACCAGGACCGCTGGTATTCACGCCTGCTTACCCTTCGCATCTACTGGGACGACGAGAAGGAACCCAGCGTGGAGTCGCCCATAGGCGACTTCTTCGCCGTTGGCCACGGCATAGACGCCATGGTGAACTCGCTGCCCGTCCGCGTCACCAGCAACGGCCGAGGGCGCAACTGCTACTGGCCAATGCCGTTCCGCAAGCGCTGCCGCATCGAGGTCACCAACGACGGCACCCGCCCCTGCGACGCGTTCTACTACTACATAGATTGGCAGAAGCTGCACTCCCTCCCGAGAAACACCGCCTACTTCCACGCCCAGTACCGTCAGGAGTTCCCGTGCCGCAGCGGGCAGAACTACCTCATCCTGGATGCTGCGGGTAGGGGTCACTACGTGGGCACCGTGCTGTCGGTCCGGCTCAACGAGCCCTCATGGTGGGGCGAAGGCGACGACTTCTTCTACATCGACGGTGAGAAAGAGCCATCCCTCAAAGGCACCGGCTCGGAGGACTACTTCTGCGACGGCTGGGGCCTCATGAAGCAGGACGGCCCCTACTACGGCTGCCCGGTGATGGAAGGACTCGAAACCGGCGACCGCACCACCGCGTTCAGGTGGCACATTCCAGACCCGGTGGTCTTCACCAAGTCGCTTCGCGTGGAGATCGAGCACAAGGGCGCCCGCATCGACGCGCAGGGGCGGCTGGTGTCCGGCTTCGTGGAGCGTGCGGACGACTACGCCAGCGTGGCCTTCTGGTATCAGACCGAACCACACCGCAGGTTCGCCACCGTGCCCCCGGGACCGGAACGGCTCCCGTTCAGCCCGCGCGATATCGTGGAGGCGGAGTCGCTGCTGGCCGGCGCCGAGGCCACTCCCGCATCCGCGCTCGGCACCCAGGAGGGCGGCTACAGCGCCGGGCGGCAGGTCTTCTTCACCCCTCCCGATGACGGCGGGTCGTTCACGCTTCCATTCAGCGTCCCGCGCACGGGCATGTACCAGGTGACGCTTCTGCTCACCCAATCGTGGGACTACGGCATCTACCAGCCGCTGATCGATGGGAAGCCCGTAGGACGCACCTTCGACGGCTACTCGCCACAGATCGTGTCTGCAGAACGAGCCCTGGGCATCGTGGAGCTATCCGCGGGCCGACACACCCTTACAATGCGCGCGGTGGGCAAGAACCCGGCATCCACTGGGTACTTCGCCGGGCTGGACGCGCTCGTGTTGTCGCTCAAGCAGGGCCGCGGGAGCTGAGCCGTGCGCCGCGCCCTGCTGACCATCGTACTGCCCATGCTCTGCGCCGCGCCCGCTGTCGCCGCCAAAGTGGAGCTAACCCACCTCAGGGCGCCCACGCCGTACGTGGAGGTCCGTGGGCTCTCCGCCGGCCCGTTCCGCCCGCTTCTGTGGCAGCGCGGCACCCTCCACTGGGTGCAAGACGCCAGGTGGCCCATCCTGCCCCCTGCCCCGGGCCCCCTGCGCAACATCTACGCCCCCACGGTGGTGCCCATCCGCAGCGGCTACCGCATCTACTTCGGTGGGTGGGACGGCAGCCAAACCCCCAACGACCGCCTGTACACAGCCACCACAGACCCCGAGTTCCAGTCCATCTCCCCCCATCAACTCATCGTGGATCACGGGCAGTTTGTGCACGTTAACAACTGCTCAGCGGTTAGGCTGCAGAACGGCACAACCTACATCGCCGCGACGTGCTATCCAGACGAGGCGGGCACTAACAAGCCCGCGCTCTTTGTCAGCAAGGACGGTGTGCGCTTCGGCGCAGCTACCCCTTACGCGCCCACCAAGGCCGACCTCGTGCCCATCCATGGGTACGAGAGCTTCGCAGATGCCGACATCAACGGCATGAACGCCCTTCTCCGCGAAGATGGGGTGTGGCGGCTCTACTTCGGCGACTTCCATCAGTTCGGCAAGGTGTACCGGGCCACTAGCCGTGACGGCCGCACCTTTCAATATGACGGCCCAGTGCTTGACGCCGCGCTCATGGTGAACGACGTGCACCAGTTCGTCTTCGGTGGGCAGCGGTGGTCGCTTATGCTGCTGCACCACAACGACCAGCGGCTGAGCTACACGCTGAGCACGACCAGCGCGCACTTTCCCCCGGCATCAACGCTCTTCCAGGCCGCCGGCAATGACGATCGCTACATCGTGGCGGTTGGGCTGGTAACAGACGGCAGAAGGGCGCTGGGAGTGCTGTACGGCGCCGGGGCGGTGCCGTCGCTGGACCAGAACAGGATCTTCGCTAGGTGGTTGCAGAAGCGCGCGCAGTTCGAGGCTTCCGGCCGCGACTTGGCGGCGGACGGACGGGCATTGGGCCCAGACCGGCTGAGGTTCGCGGTCCCACCTGGGGTTACGCGCGGCAGGTTTGTGGTGTACGACGAGGACGGGGCAACGCGCTTGTACGAAGGGCCGGAGGTGGAGCTGCGGCAGGGCCAGGTCTGGACCTTCCGCCGTGGCTAGCGGGGGCGCGAATGAGCGTCGGATGGGGCCGGCGGTACCAGCCCCCCGCGTGTGCGCTAACACAAGAGCCAAGTGTGCCAGTCCGTGTCTCCCTCACCCACGGCTCGTCGCCCACCTCCCACTGCGGCGCGAGGGGCGCACGGAACCTCTTGTTAGCTGCGGACGAGCGCGAAGCCATACATCCCATCTCCCCTGGCTTACGCAGTGGGAGGTGGGACGCATGGCAACTGCGCACACACATGCTGGCGCGTATTGGGGTGCCATCCACATCCGCTGGTCATGCTGGCGGAGGAATGGCGACTTTGCTGCGAGGCGGACCTTCGCCTGTGGCCCCGTATCCACCTAGCGCCAGTTCTGCAGCGCCTCCAGCGAGGCACGCGCCACTCCGGGAGCGTCGTCGCCCAAGTTGAACAGGTCTATGGTGAAATACCCGCGGTAGCCGCATCCCCTTAGGGCAGACAGTATCGGCTTGAACTCCAGGTTCCCTTGGCCCGGTATTAGATGCTGGTGCACGTTGTCGCGGATGTCCTCGATGTGGGTATGCACAATCCTCCGGCCAAGGCGACGTATGGATGCCGGCACATCGCGGTCCGTAATGTGGCAGTGCCCGATATCCAGGTTCACGGCCACCCTGGGCGATCCCACCTGCTTGATCAGCGCTAGCATCGAGGCGGTGTCGGAGAGCAGGAGGAGCGGCTCCGGCTCAAACGCCAGGTAGACGCCGTAAGTCTCGGCGGCAACCGCAAGCTTGCGCACGTGCTCGACAAAGCTGGACCATTGGGCCTCGCGGTCCCCGCCAGCCTTCTCGGAGTTGAGCACCAGCACATCGGCGCCGAACCAGGCGGCCACCTGGACGGAGCGAAGTTGGTTGGCCGCGCGCTGCTCGGGCGGCTCGCCATCTCCGTGGTAGCTGACCGAGGCGATGGCGATGTTCAGCCGATCCATATGCCGCCGCAGCGACTGACACCGCTCCTCCGTAATGGTTTCGGGGCGCAGGTCGGGAGCCTCCAGGCACAGTTCAGCGCCATGATAGCCGATGGCGGCGAGCTCCTCAACTGTGCGCTCGGCTTCCCAGCCTCTGAATCCAGCAGTCCTGAAAGCCAGCCTCACCGCTGTATCGCTCCGGCCACGCGCCGACCAGCGACGGCCTGGCCCATGGCCTGTGCCATCTTCTCCTTGATTTCGTCCGGCTTCTCCGCAGCACGCAGCATCTCGTACTCGCTCAGCTTGCCGGCCTGATAGAGCTCAAACAAGGAGGCATCCAAGCTCTTCATCCCCAACTGCTGCCCGGTTTGGATGTCGGAGGTGATGCTGTAGGTCTTCTTCTCGCGGATGTGGTGCTGGATGGCCGGCGTGCAGATCATGATCTCGAACGCGGCCACTCGGCCCTTTCCATCAGCGGTAGGTAGCAGGAGCTGAGAGATGACGGCGACGAGGTTGCCCGACAGCTGCATTCGGATCTGCTCCTGCTGATCGAACGGGAACACGTCCGTGATGCGGTCCACCGTGCGAGCGGCGCCGGTTGTGTGCAGGGTTGAGAGCACCAAGTGGCCGGTTTCTGCCGCCGTTACCGCAGCGGAGATGGTTGCCAAGTCTCGCATCTCGCCCACGAGGATGACGTCTGGGTCTTGCCTCAGGGCGCGGATGACGCCCTCAGAGAAGCTTGGCACGTCCACGTGCACTTCACGCTGGGTGATGATGGATTGCTTGGGGCTGTGGTAATACTCGATCGGGTCCTCAATGGTGATGATGTGGCAGTCTCTGTTAGTGTTGATGTAGTCGATCATAGTGGCAAGCGTGGTGGTCTTGCCACTACCAGTGGGCCCCGTCACCAGGATGAGACCGCGAGGAGCGTGAAGCAGCCTCTGGATATGCGTGGACAGGCCGATCTCCTCAAAGGTGAGCAGCTTGTAAGGGATTAAGCGCATGTTAATGGCAACGGTGCCCTTCTGCATGAAGGTGGCGACGCGGAAGCGTGCCTTGCTGCCATAGCTGAACCCGAAGTCTGCACCGCCGCGCTCTTCTAGGTCCTTGATAGCGCGCTCTGGCGAGATGGTGCGCATCAGCGCCTCGGTCTGCTCCGGCGTGAGTCGCCCGAACTCCTCCAGGCGCACCAGTCGCCCATGCCACCTGATGGTCGGGGGCTCGTCGGCGGTTATGTGGAGGTCTGAGGCATTCCGCTCGACCATGATGTCGAGCAGTTTGTTGACATCTACGACCACTGATGACACTCCTTTCGCGAGGGCCGCAGCACCTCGGATTTGGGCGACAGGCGGCCTCCCGTGCGCGGCTGTATTATAGCATGCATTGCGGTGGAACGTAAACGAGCCCGAGGCGCCGTCTCGCGCACCTTCGCGCCGCGACGGCCGGCGTGCCAGCTTGGCATCACGTTGCGGCCTCCCACGCAGCGGCCAGCTTTCGGTGGGCGTCGGTTGGGTCGCTCGCGGCCGCGGCGGCATCCACAGCGTTGGCCAACAGCTGCAGAGCGCGTTGCGACAGCAGCCGGACATCCGGCGCCGGGATGCGCTCAACGTCGCGCGGCTCCAACTTAAGCAGCCCGCCGCCGTACCTTCTTATCTCGCCACTCATCAGGTGGTGGCAGGCGTCCGTGCATAGCCAAGCGAATAGCGCGCACACCTGAGATGGCGTTAGGTCGCGCGGGTAGATGCCGTGGAACGCGGTGAGGTTCAGTGCGCCAGCCCGGTTCAGCACGAACCGAAGCCGGCCTCGGCCGAACACGGTGACCAAGATCGGCGCGGGCTCTCGCCGCTCGGGAGCCCACCATGGCCGTTTGTGCGATGTCAGGTACCGGAGGTGCACTCCCTGACTCACGCCCTCCGCCAAATAGCGCCGCACCGCTGAATCGCCCTCGTCCGTCGGCGATAGGAGGTACGCCCTGCGTCCCTTGTCCTTCAGCTGCTGGAGCTCGCGGGCGGTGAACACCGGCGCGCGGACGTCGGCGGCTTTGGTTATGCACGGGCGCACGTGGGTCTGCAGACCGCGCCGCTCAACCTCCGCCCACGTAAGCGTGAAGTACCCGTTGGCTCCGGTGGCGATGCCCCTCTGGCACCACGCCAAGCTCCCCAGCGGGACCATGCCCTGCCTCGAGCCATACCGCGACTCCCCCGCGACGATCGCTTCCCACTTCTGCCGCGGGTCGAGGCGATCAGGCGAGAGCCACCGCACACGCGATCCGGGGTCATCAGCTCGGCTCTGAAGCTCGGCCGCCAGGCAGCCGAGGCCGTCGGCGTTGGCGAGGTGGGCTAGGGCGACCGGCTCGCCAGGACGCCTGTCTGCCCTTAGGAGGATGATGCAAGCGGTGGTCTGCGCATTGGAGAAGATAAGCCCGCGGTGGTCGAAGGCGAGCAAGCCGTCCAGCAGGTTGGCTTCCAGCAGATGCGCCTTGATGGGGACGGCGAAGTCGGCGTTTAGGAATTCGGCGGGCAGTATGATGGCGGCCCTGCCCCTTGCGGATAGGCGGTGCGCTATGGTCAGCAGGAAAAGCCCATAGGCGTTGGTGAGACGGCTCAGTCGCCGTCCGGCCAAGGCGTCGATGCTGCGCCAGAGGTCACGGCCGTACGTAATATCGCGGTGGCATAGGTAGGGTGGGTTGCACACCACTGCGTCGTACCGGCCGTCTGCGTGCAGGAGGAAGTCGCGGCAAAAGACCGTTGGGACGCGGCCCGTGGCCTCGTGCACGCGCGCCCGGCAGATGGTTGCCAGCGCCTCGTCCACCTCGTAGCCGACCAAAGCAGCATCAGAAGGCAACCGACCTGCGGCAAGCTCCAGGAACAGGCCGGGACCGGTAGCCGGATCCAGCACCGACCGGCATCCGTCTGACACAGCCCACTCCACCATGAATGCCGCCACGGGTCCGGGTGTGAAGAACTGGCCCCACCGCTTCCGGTGCGACAGAGGTGCGGAGGCGGCGTACGCCTCCTCCGGCGACGACGATGCAGAATCCGCGCCGATGTATGGCCTCTCCGCTGTGCCCATCGTCTTCGCCGCCAGTATACGACGACCGCTGGCAGATGGGCAAGCCACCATGCCGCCGCTAGGAGTTTGCGGATGGGGCAAGCGCGACTCCGGGCCGTGCCCCTCCTCGTGCCAGGCTTCTGCAGGGCTGGGAACCGGTGCTGGCGTCGCTCGCACCCATAGCCCTAGATCCACCTCCGCACAGCGTTTGGCCAGCTCGAGCAAGGGAAGCCGACGAGCCTAAGCCACACGCTAAGCTGTGATGCCCACTGTCTCCAGGCTCCAGAATGAAGACGGTAAGCAGCAGCGGCAAGAACGAGCGATCCTACGGGACGAGGAATGGCACGATCGCTCTGTTCGTGGCACCCTCGTTCCTCTGCTCCTTGCTGCGGCTTTGGGCGCACGCCTGGCGAGCCTTCGGCATGGGAGGAGACCATATAGCCCGGCGAGAAGGGTATCCTGGCGAATCTGAGTTGTGGAGTAGAGAAGCGCATCAATGAGGGAGCTGCTCACGTTGTCCCTGGCTGGGGCCCTGTTCCCGTTCGCAGTGGCCGCCGGCGTTGCCCAGCCGACGTTCCGCCCACCCGCTGTCCCGTTGGTTGCGTGTGACCCGTACTTCAGCATCTGGTCCGGGGCGGACCGCCTCACCGACGCGGAAACGACCCACTGGACCCGCAAGCCCCATCCTTTGCACAGCATGGTCCGTGTGGACGGCACGCCGTATCGACTGATGGGAGCTGAGCCCGCTGGCGTACAGCCCCTTCCTCAGGAGGCCCTGGAGGTGCTCCCCACGCGAACCGTCTACCGCTTCGGCAACGGCCAGGTTGAGGTTACGCTGACCTTCATCACGCCCGCTCTGCCGTACGACATCGAGCTGCTCTCCAGGCCCGTGACGTACGTGACCTGGCAGGTGCGCTCCAGGGACGGACGCAATCACCAGGTGGCAGTGTACCTCGACGCATCCTCCGCGTTGGCGGTGGATACGCCGGACCAGGAGGTGGTGTGGTCTCGCGAGCAGTACGGCGAGACCGTGGCACTGCGCGTCGGCACCAAGGATCAGCCGATTCTGCGCAGGAGGGGCGACGACCGCCGCATAGATTGGGGCTATCTGTACCTCACAGCGCTCCCAGGCAGACCCGTGCACTACTGCGTTGCACCGTTTGCCGCCGCTGCTGGCGCCTTTGCCGCAGGCCGCCCGCTGCCCGTGGATGACGTCCGCATGCCACGCCCCGTAAGCGATGGGCTCCCCGCACTCGCCTTTGAGGCCGACCTCGGCTCCGTGGGCAGCCGATCGGTCTCCCAGGTTGCCATTCTGGCCTACGACGACGAGTACTCGATACAGTATTTCGGCCATAACCTAAGGCCATACTGGCGGCGCCACGGGGCCGAAGCCAAGGACCTGCTGCTGAACTCCGTCCAGCAGTACCCGGCCATCGCTCGGCGCTGCGCCGCGTTCGACCGGGAGCTGATGGCTGACCTGCGGCGGGCTGGCGGCGATCACTATGCCACTATCTGCGCCCTCGCGTATAGGCAGTGCCTCGCTGGCAACAAGATCGCCGCCGATGCAAACGGCCAACCGCTGCTCTTCCCCAAGGAGAACACGTCCAACGGCTGCATCGGAACCGTGGACGTCATCTACCCCATGTCGCCGCTCTTCCTCCTGTTCGGGTCGTCGCTCACCAAGGCCATGCTGGTGCCGAACCTGGAGTACGCCAGCTCTCCCCGCTGGCCCTGGCCGTTCGCGCCCCACGACCTCGGCACCTACCCCAAGGCGAACGGGCAGGTGTACGGCGGCGGCGAGCGCACCGAGGAGAACCAGATGCCCGTAGAGGAGTCGGGCAACATGCTCATCCTCCTCGCCGCGCTCACGCAGATGGAGGGCAACGCGAACTTCGCCGCCCGCTACTGGCCGGTTCTGGAGCGCTGGGCCGCGTACCTCAAGGATAAAGGGTTCGACCCGGAGCGCCAGCTCTCCACAGACGACTTCATGGGCCACCTGGCGCACAACACCAACCTCTCGCTCAAAGCCATCCTCGGGCTGGCGTCGTTCTCCTACCTCTGCGACGTTCGCGGGCTCAAGGCGGAAGCAGCGGAGTACCGATCGCTCGCCAAGCAGTTCGCGGACCGGTGGGCGAAGGAGGCCGACGACGGCGACCATTTCCGCCTGGCGTTCGACGTGCCCGGCTCCTGGAGCCAGAAATACAACCTGGTGTGGGACAAGATCCTCAACCTCGGGCTGTTCCCCGATTCCGTCCGCGCCACGGAGATGGCTTTCTACCGCAAGGTGATGAACCCGTACGGCGTGGCCCTCGATAGCCGCCAGGGCGGTGTGCTTGCCAAGACCGATTGGAGCATGTGGACCGCCACCCTCACTGGCAGCCGCGCGGACTTCGATGCCCTGGCCGAGCCGGTGTACCGATTCCTGAACGATTCCCCCCAGCGCGTGGCCATGGGCGACGCCTACAACACCAAGACCGGCCACCACATGTTCATGAACGCGCGGCCGGTGGTTGGCGGCGTCTTTCTCAAGCTGCTGTACGACAAGCCAACCTGGCACAAGTGGGCCGCCCGAGACCGCACCAAGGCGCGAGGGTGGGCGCCGCTGCCCAAGCCACCCACCTTCGTCACCGTTGTCCCCACTTCGGAAGCCGCGCCTGCCGCCTGGCGCTACACCACCCAGCGGCCCAACGGCAACTGGTTCGCGCCGGAGTTCGATGCATCGTCGTGGGCCGAGGGGCCCGGCGGCTTCGGCACGCCCCAAACGCCCGGCGCCGTGGTGGGCACGGTGTGGAACACGTCCGACATCTGGCTGCGGCGGGAGGTTACGCTGCCCTCCGCGAACTGGCACAACCTGCACCTGCGCATCCACCACGACGAAGACGCAGAGGTCTACATCAACGGCGTGCTGGTTGCCAGTGAGTCGGGGTTCACCACCGGGTACGAGGAGGTGCCGCTTCTGGCGTCGGCGAACGCTGCCCTACGCCAGGGCCCTAACCTGATCGCCGTGCACTGCCACCAGACACAGGGCGGCCAGTTCATCGACGTGGGGCTGGTGGACGCGGAGGAGTAACCGCAGGCAGCTTGCCGGTCATGCGAGCCACATACCACGGGGTGACCGATAGGCCGCCCCAGCTTGCAGGGTTGTGGTTGGCCTCCATGGCGCGCCTGAGCGTGGCATCGTACGGCGTGAGCGGAACCCACAGCACGCCCGGCGAGCTCGCCCAGCGCGGATCCGCCTCCCCGCCATCGATCCTGCCGAACTTGGCGCCAACCACCTGCTTGTTCCACATGAAGTCGCGGTTGGTGGCGATCAAGCGATCGATGTCCGCCTTCGTGAACACCAGGCCGTGCTCGTAGGCATCAACAATCGCCTCCACATCGATGGCGTAGTAGCCGCCGTTGGGGTGCACGCCAACCCAATGCTTGGTTGAGCCATCCGGCTTATAGTCCCACGGCCCGGCCGGATCCCAATAGTCCCACACGAGGAATCGGCCGCCTTGGGGGCGCATTCGGGACCTCATCTGGAGAAACCACTGCTCCGCGCGCTGCCGGTAGATGAGCTTGTGCGTGACGTCGTACATGGCGAGCAGCCAGCGTGCAATGTGGTTCTGCTTGTTTGCCGGCAGGCTGAACCCGTCGGTTGTGCGGCGTGCGTAGCCGTCGGTCCATCTGCCCGTCCGCTTGTCGATGCCGAACGGCGGGGCCACCCACAAGCCGCCGACCTTGACCTGCCGCCAGCAGCCCCGGGCGTCCCATTTGCGGAAGGTCTGCTCGGCAAGCGATATGTAGCCGCGGGCCTTGTCGCCGTACCGTTTGCGCAGCGATGGAGTTTTGAGGATGGCGTTCGCCATCAGCACAGTGGGGCGCAGGGCCATCGCCTCGCCAAGCATGTTATCCGTGTAAAGGCCAGGCAGGACGGAGGTGCTGGCGCCGTCGTCCTTCGGCCAGCCGATGAAGCCGTCCGGTTCCTTCACGCCACGCTTGGTCCACGCGTCGGTCCAATCCACAAAGCGGTCCACCCACTTCGCATCGCCGGTGGCGAGGTAGCCGTAGTAGAAGCCGTTCAGGAATGGGCTAACCAACCAGCCCAGCTCCTCGCCCATCTCCGTGTCGCAGTAGCGGCGCTCTCCGGTAATGGCCTGCTCCCAACGCGCCAGCCAGTTGCGGGCGAGCTCCTCGTCCATGGGTGCAGCAGCTGGCGGCTCCGCGCCCGCCGTCAACGGGGCGATGGCGGCCAGCGCCAAGATGGCCAGCAGTGCGAACGGGCCGGCCGCCGATGGGGCTCGGGTCCGGCCCTGGCGCCGGCTGCAGTTGGGAGCCGGCTTACGGTGCGAGCGCTGGCGATGAATCATGGTGGTGGGCCTCCGGGTGACGCTTCGGCGGTGCCGCCGGCCACACGCAAAGCTCGCCCACGCGCTTCGCGGCGAAGCGGCGCCCGCTTACCATACCGTTCGCCACGGGACGGCGGTTACCTGGTGCTGGCAACATCTGGACCGTAGGCAATAAGAGGGCACATACGGGGTGCGGGATGCGATCGGCTTTCCCGTGTAGCAAGCGCCCAGCCGATATACCCCCGCTGGCGGGGCGGGTGCGTGTAGTCCTAAGCCGCGGTGCCCCTAAGAACACGGACCGGCAGGAAACGCCCCGTGGTGAGCCCGTGCGCACAGCTTCCACCGCGCCCACACAGCCACACGCCCGGAAGCCCGATCTAGTGGTCGCCGGGGCAAGCCAAGCGTCCCGTCGATGTGCGATAGACGCAAGCCTGTGGGTGGCGTCAACCAGATAGCAGATAGCAGATATCCGCTAACCGTGCCTTGGCGCGTATGGGCGGCCGCCCCCCTGCGCTCTCCGGGAAATGAGCACGGGGCGAAAACGAGCAACGCCTTGCGGATGCCAACTCGCGCCAGGGCTCTGTGTTTGCCCCGCAGTGAGAGGATGGCGAAGGTCGGCGCGGAACCATAGGGTAAGCATCATTGCGTACCCGGGCGTGTGAGGCGGCGCCACGGGCAGTTCGCGCGTCTCGCAAGCGCCCCATCTGGTTCCGAAGAACGGAGGTCAGGATGGCACAACCGAGAGTTCCCTTCTACGGCCATGTTCGCCAGTACCACAACCTGCAGGCTGAGATAGATGGCGCAATCCGCGAGGTGTTGGAGAGCGGAACGTACACCCTGGGGCCGAAGCTAAAGGCGTTCGAGGAGGAGTTGGCTGCCTACGCGGGCATGGACGAGGCGGTTGGACTCAACTCCGGCACGGACGCTCTGTGGCTGCCCATGCTCGCCATGGGGATAGGGCCCGGCGATGAGGTCATCACCACGGCCAACACCTTCTTCGCCACGGCGGAGGCTATCTGGATCGTGGGCGCCACGCCGGTGTTCGTGGACATCGACCCGAAGACGTGCAACATGGACGTATCGCTGGTGGAGGCCGCCATCACCCCGCGCACCAAGGCCATCATTCCCGTCCACCTGTACGGCCAGATGGCGGACATGCCGGCCGTGGCGGAGATCGCCAAGCGGCACAACCTGCGCGTGATCGAGGACTGCGCTCAGGCCATCGGTTCGGCCGGAGATGGGTTCAAGGTGGGCCAATACAGCGACGTGGTGGCCACCAGCTTCATCACGGCCAAGAACCTTGGCACCTTTGGCGACGGCGGCGCCATCCTCACCAACAACAGGGAGATCGCCACGGAGGTCAGGGCACTGCGCAACCACGGCTCGCTCAAGCGCTCCTACCATAGGCCAGGCTACAACAGCCGCCTGGATGAGATTCACGCTGCCATCCTGAGCGTGAAGCTGAAGCACATCGACGAGTGGAACGACCTGCGACGCGCCCGTGCACGCGATTACAACGAGCTGCTGGCCGATACCAGCCTCCAGCTGCCCTTCGAGCGCCCGGGCTACCGGCACGTGTACCACCTGTACGTGGTGGAGCACGACAAGCGCGACGACCTGCAGGCGTTCTTGCAGCAGGAGGGAATCGTCACGCTCACCCACTACCCGATCGCCATCCACCAGCAGGAGGGCTTCCCGTGGGGTCGGGAGCAGCCCAAGCCATCTCTGCCGCACACCGAGCGCTCGGCGGCACGCGTCCTCTCACTGCCCATGTACCCCGAGCTCACCCGCGAAGAGGTGGAGATCGTGTCAGACGCAATTCACAGGTGGGACCGCGCGCAGTAGTTTGCAGCGAACCCTGAGACGAAGGCGTGTCGGTGTGCGGGCGCTGGACGCCGTTGCACCGGCACGCCGATCGCCCATCAGCCCGGAAGCACGCGGTTTAGCATCTCGATCTCCGGTTCACCCGGTTCCAGCGGCAAATCCACCTTGCGATGCTCCACGGCGGAGCGCACCATGGCCATGATGATCTCTAAGCCCTGGTACGCGCGCTCGCCGTTGCAGGGGTGCACCTTCGCCGGATCGTCCAACCACTCCGCGATGTCCTGGATGTACGGCACCTGATCGGAGGCGCTCCAGCCGCCCGGTCCGGAGATGGCCCCGCCGGAGGCGCGCGTGCACGCCCGCCAGCCAAGCCCTATCACAGCTTCTGCGAAGCCCTCCGTGCCGTACGCGCTGACACGCGCCTTGTGCCAGAAGTACTCGACCTCCGGGACATCGGGAGCCAGGCTGCCAGCCTCAAGCACACCCCTCACGCCGTTGGAGAACTGGATGAAGCCGCCCAGGTGGTCCGGCGAGGGGTGGTTATCCGATAGCTTCTCGCGGCCGTGCGCTTGGCCAAGCACCCACTCGGCCTTGGCGTAGTCGTTGAAGTACAGGATGTAGTCCGTGATGTGGGTTGCCATCTGCAGCATCCAGCCGGTTGTGGTGCCGTAGATGGTATGGACCCGGCCCAGCGCTCCGCTATCGATGATCTCCTTCGCCTTGCGCCAGTGTTGCCCGTATTTCTGCTGGTGGCTCACAACCATCTTCACGCCAGCTTGCTGGCATAGGTCCACCATGGCCTTGGCCTCTGCCAGTGAAGTGGCCAGCGGCTTCTCCATGGCGATGAGCTTGACGCCGTTCTCAACCCCCAAGCGAACCAGGGGCATTCGCAGAGCGGGCAGAGTGCAGAAGCAGAACACATCTGGCCGCTGCTCGCCGAGCATAGTGGCGGCGTCTGTATAGGTGCGCACCCCGCCAACTAGCTCGGACGCCGTCTTCAGGCGCTCCTCATCGATGTCGCACAAGGCCACCAACTCAAACCGCTCGTTTTGCTTGAAAAGCTCGGCGTGCAACCGTCCGCGCTTCCCGCATCCCAATACCGCAACCGTGTATCTCTGCATTCAGGCTCTCCTTTCGCGGATCGCGGCATCTCACCAGGATCTGTTTGGATCGGCCGAAGAGGACCGCCATCGGTCCTTCTCGAGCGCCAGGTCGCGCGCCGCCAGCCAAACGGGTCGCCGGGCTCGGCGCGGAGCCAGAATCGGGTTCGGCTTGGCGGTTCGCGCATCCTTCCGCACCAAGGACCCACAGCCCCGGGCGTGAACACCTAAGCGTATGACTTCTCGCATTCACGATCCGTACGCCGCCCTCCGCCATCGCGATATGCGCCTCTACATGGTCTCCAGAGCCGCCTCCGGCCTGGGGGAAAGCATGCTTGCCGTGGCGCTGGGGTGGCAGGTGTACCAGATCACCAACTCCGTGCTCTCCTTGGGCATGATCAGCATGGCTCAGGCGATCCCATCGCTTGGGCTTGCGCTGTTCGCAGGACACGCCGCCGACCGGGCCGACCGACGGACGATCCTGCTGGTAACGCAGCTCGTTGCGTTGGTCACGGCGCTGGCGTTAGCCGGTGCCGCGGCCTCGCCCCATCCTGCCGTGTGGCCCATTTATGCGGTGCTCTTCGTCAGGGGGGTGAATGGGGCGTTCGCGGGACCAACCACGGCGGCCATTCTGCCTCAGCTTGTGCCTCCGGAGCGGTTCTCAAACGCCGTCACGTGGCGCACCACGCTCACGCAGCTTACGGGGCTGGTAGGCCCGGTTGCGGGCGGCCTGCTGCTTAGGTGGTGGGGGAGCGCGGCCTCCGTTTACGAGGCGGCCGCCGCGCTTAGCCTTGTGGCCGCGGTGGCGCTTACGTATCTGAAGCCGCAGCCAGCGGAGCCCGCACCCAACAGCGAGTCGATGCTCCGCAGCCTGAGGGAGGGCGTGCGGTACGTCTTTGGCAAGCCGCAGATACTAGGGCCCATAGCGCTCGATCTGTTCGCCGTTCTGTTTGGCGGGGCGACAGCGCTGTTTCCCGTGTACGCAAGGGACATACTCAAGGTTGGCCCTCAGGGGCTGGGCATGCTGAGGGCGGCGCCGTCCGTGGGCGCGATGGCAACTGCGCTCATCCTGCTGCACCGGCCGCCGATCGAACGGAGTGGCAGAGCGATGCTCGTCTGCGTGGCCGGGTTCGGCGTGTGCATGATCGGGTTTGGCGTATCGCGAAGCTATCTGGTCTCCCTGCTGCTGCTCGCGTTGAGCGGCGCGGCGGACAACGTGAGCGTGGTGATACGGCATACGGTGGTGCAGGCCCTCACCCCAAACCGGATGCGGGGCCGCGTCTCGGCGGTCAACAGCATCTTCATCGGCGCCTCCAATCAGATCGGCGGGTTCGAGTCGGGCGTTGCGGCATATGCCATGGGGACAGTGCCCTCCGTGGTGTTTGGCGGCGCGATGACCATCCTGGTGGTGATCGGCGCCGCAGCAATGTGGCCCCAGCTGCGCGCGCTTGGCCGTCTAGACCGCGTGGGCGTGCCTCAACCCGAGGAGCAGGTTCCTAGCTAGCGCGGTTACCGGCGTCCTTGCTCTCTGCGGTCCTCGCTGCCGAGTGGTGCACCTCCTGTCAAAGCGCCGAGGCAAGAAGGAGCGAACTCACAGGCCGCGAAAGCCTCCGCAGACGCACGCGCCGGCACAGTGCAGCGCCAATCACGCCGGCCGTGGCATGCTCGCAGGAGGAAGACGGACATGAAGCCCATCGCTTTGCAGCTGTACACGCTGCGTGAAGAATGCCAGCGCGATTTCCCCGGCACTCTCCGGAGGGTTGCGGAGATCGGCTATAAGGGCGTGGAGTTCGCCGGCCTGCACGGCATGAGCGCAAGAGAGGTAGCCAAGCTGGTGGCGGACCTCGGCCTCCAGGTGGCCAGCAGTCACGTTGGCCTGCCCACCGAACACAACGTCGAGCAGCTCATCGAAGAGCAACAGACCCTTGGCAGCAAGTACATTGTTACCGGCTTGGGCCCGGACGACTTCGCCACGGTGGACCTCTGCAAGAGCTCCGCCGCCAGGTTCCAGAAGGCCGCCAAGCTTCTGGAAGGCTCTGGCCTGGTCCTCGGCGTGCACAACCACTGGTGGGAGTTCGAGCCCAAGGATGGCCAGCTTCCGTACGACATCCTGATGGCGGAGGCGCCAGACGTCGTGTCGGAGTTGGACATCTACTGGGCGGCCACCGGTGGGTCAGACCCAGCGAAGGTGGTGGCCGCCAACAAGAGGCGAATCCCGCTGCTGCACGTCAAGGACGGCCCCCTGGTGAAGGGCGAGCCCCACACCGCCGTGGGCTCAGGCAAGCTAGACATCCCCGGCATCATCCACGCCGCCGATCCAATGGTGCTGAAATGGCTGATCGTTGAGCTGGATGCGTGCGCCACGGATATGGTGGAGGCCGTTGCGCAGAGCTACCGCTACCTCACCGAGAACGGCCTTGCTGAGGGTAACCGGTAAGTCCAAACGCGTCGGTATGGGCTCAACCCACCCATCTCAGTTCCCATCAACCCAAACCGCCAAAGGGAGGCAGGAACAGGGGCGCAAGGAGTGACACACCAAGTCCCTTCCTGCCTTTCTTTGCTCTCTGCCGCGGGCGCAGATTGCAGGGAGGCGATGTAACTAGGGTGTTGGGTTTGCCCGGTGCGGGAGTATACACCTGTGGAGGCCCGGCACATATGAGCAGATGGTGGGCTCTCAAGCTACGCCGGGCAGAAAGGGACCCTAATGAAAACGCGCCCAGTTCCCTCGCTCCTGATCGGCATGGCAGCCCTGCTCATGGCTGCTGCCGCCGCCACCGCCGACCCGTCTCAGCCCGCGGCCGCTCCACCAACGCAGAGCACAGTTCTCCAGCTCGATGAGAAGGCAAGCGGCACCACCTCAGACATGGTGGTTGGTCAGCTGTTCGAGGTTGCGCTTGTGGAGAACGCGTCCACCGGCTACCGGTGGGAGGTGCAATCTGAGGGCGCACCCCCGTGCAAGCTGATCGATGACGTGAGCGAATACACCGTGGCAATGCCAGGAGCCCCGGGCGTCCGCCGCTTCCTCTTTCGCGTGAAGGAGGAGGGCACCGGCACCATCACGCTGGCGTACCGACGGCCGTGGGAGACCGCGCCGCCAATCCAGACCTTCACCCTCACCGTCCAAGCCAAGGCGCCCGCCACCGAGCTCCTCTCGTTCGCCCCGCCCGCCCTGGTTGGCGACGTAGATGGTGACGGGAAGCTGACCATTACGGACGTTGTGCTTCTCCTGAAGGCGGTTGTCGGGCTGCGGTAGCGGCATCAGCGTCGCGCGGCGGCGGCATGGCCTGAACACACGCCAATGTGGGCCCAGCCTGCTGTCCACCATCGCCCTCACCACGGGTGCGCCGCCCCTTGTGTCATGGAAGAGGCGGCTGGGGCCGGGGGTTCACCTCACCCCGGCTTCGCCACCCTTGTATGGTGCTAGAGGCGGTTAGGGCAGGCGCTTCCCCTCACCCCAGCTCCCCTGCATGATCGAAGAGGTCGTTAGGCAAGCCTTGTGGTTCCCCTCACCCCGGCTCCCTTGCATGATCGAAGAGGTCGTTAGGCAAGCCTTGTGGTTCCCCTCACCCCGGCTCCGCCACCC
>Ga0078972_1008692_pt1 | contig 20902 bp, 8 predicted proteins | sample YelNatPaOPGAMG01_FD_67568 | JGI IMG/M metagenome (GOLD analysis project Ga0078972, IMG submission 67568) | Hot spring thermophilic microbial communities from Obsidian Pool, Yellowstone National Park, USA - OP-RAMG-01 (SPADES assembly) (version 2) | ecosystem: Environmental > Aquatic > Thermal...
GGAGAATTGCTGGAGGTGTTGTGTCTTTGATTACCTTGAAGGATTTGGAGGTATAGTTACCTACTGTATCATAGACTATTACTTCAACAGTGTTTACACCTTCATTAAGGTAGATTGTTGGGTCAAGGTTGTTCTTGTCAATTTGAACAACACCATTTACTTTGACAACCATTCTTGCTATACCCGATTCATCAGAGGCTGAGACTGTAAATGTTAGGGTGTTTTGGTTGATTTGGAGGGTTGCATTGGGGGTATCAAGGTTAACACCGTTAATGGTTGGGAGGATGAGGGTAGGAGGAGTAAGGTCTAAACGCACTTCGTACACCTCTGCAGAACAAGAAGCAGAGGCAGTTGCACCAAATGTATTGTAAACTGTGATGTTAAACTTAAAGGTTTTACCAACATCATCTTTTTCTGGTGTAAAGTATAAAACCTTATTGTCAGAACTTAATTGATATGAACCAGATGGCGTTGGCGTTACTGAAACATCATATGTTAAATCAAAGCCATTAGGATCAGATGCGCTTACTGAGAATGTTGCAGTATATCCCAGAGCAACTTTTATCTTATCGGGTGAAACTGAAACCATCGGTGGCAAACCTGTACCTACATTCCATGCATTATCGATTGCATATACAATATAGTTAGCAATGTTAGTTGAACTTCCGGCTGGGAATGTATAAGAGTTGGAAGTTGGGGAAACGAGTTGTGCTATATCATCTGCCATATCGTAGACATAGAATCCCCAGATGCCGCTCGATGGAGCTGGATCCTGTGCAGTCCAGGTAACAGTAACAGTCGAGTCAGAGTTCTGAACAACCGATTGGACTTTCGTTGATGGCGAAACTCTATCTACGCTTACTGGAAATTCAATCACTTGTGGTGCATCATAACTCAATTTATTAAAGAGTTTGGGTGGTGTTGCAGTAATAACAAGCTTGTATTTACCATCAGGCACAGGATTACCATTTGCATCTGTTCCATCCCAGACCCACCAGTCGTTACCTTCAAAATACTGCGAAAAAGAATATGGATACCAATTCATCTTAGGTAATTCATCGAGATCGTTAATTATCTTAATAATATTATTATTCATATCTCTTATTTCTACTTTTAGATTTTGTATATTTCTCAAATTCCAGAAGCTTACAGGAAAACCGCTAAAAGAAACGCTATCGAAATAAAGAACATTAGAAGGATTAAACGCAATTGAATTCCTATCAAAATTGCCGCTAAAATCTATGCCGAAATAGTACAATTGATCGTCTTTTTCATCGTAGAATAGTGGCCAGGTTAAAGGAGCTCCAATAAGGTAATATGAAGCTCCGCCCATAGGATCGTCTGCTGGTGGGTCAATGAGTGGGTTAAAGTCCCAGGCATTCTCATTAGTAAACTGGTTCCACTTGCCAAGGACACCCATATATGGAATGTGGAGTTCAACCGTTGCTCCAGAAACAGGAGTAAACTTTATAAACCCTTCGAGATAATTCCAGCCTGTCCAATCAGAAACATTTCTTGCATCTATTGTAACATCGACATAAGTAAACCCATTTGCAGGAACAGTCACAGTGCCTGAAGGGTTAGTTGTAACTATTGCACCAGAAAGTGGCATTGAACTTAGATTAAAGTTAGTTGTTTGAACTGTTGAAGAAATATTGTAAGTTACAGCGCTTGAGCCACTATTTTCTAACCTTAAAGTAAATGTTATTGGCGTAGTTTTGTAGTCTGGAATATCTCCAAGTGCAACATACGGTGCTTCAAGCGAGAGAGATGTTTGTGGCCAATTTGTACTATTACTACCATATCGCCAATGACTAACCGTTACGTTGTTATGTAATGCTTTATAGACATTCACTCTTCCTGCACCCTGCTTAAGAACAGAATAAGGCAACCCAGTTGAAGGTTCAATAAGAATATCAGCCGTATTCATAAGGACTGTTTTTATCTTCGAAGGAGACCAATTTGGATGCGCTTCCTTAACAAGTGCACCTGCTGCGCCGACATGAGGAGCTGCCATTGATGTGCCAGACATGCTTTCGTAACTTCCCTGTGCAACAGGAACGGTTGACCAGATTCCTCCACCAGGTGCTGTAATTTCTGGCTTGAAGGAGAGATCTGGTGGTGGTCCCCAGGACGAGAAGTCGACCATATTATCCGCAGGAGAACCATATGTTGTCTGAGTGTAAGGAACTGTTATAAAATTATTGAGGAAACGTAGCTTACCAGAAGCGACAAATGCATTTTTCGCACTTAGAATTGTGAATACAACAGGAATATGTACATCATAAGGAGGAGTTGTATTCATACCATAAAGATAATCGCCATAAAGATATAGATTGTTTGTCCCGTAAAAGACCACTGCAATAGCACCATAATTCTCTGCGTGCTTTGCCCAAACAGGTCGATACGTTCCAGTAGGTCTTTGTATTAAAGCGACCTTTCCGTTCAGTACTGATGGATCTGGAAGAGAGCTTGGATCCATATTTCCAACAAGATAAACTGGTAGTTCTTGAGTAGGGCTAAAAACATCTCTTGGATTTGGTGGATCAATTGCAGTTGGATAAAACACTGAGCAACCTGGAAGTTCGTATCCAAAAACATTGCTTCCACCATCATCCATCGCCCACATCGTGTAAAAACCGGTTGAAGATGCTGCAACTGAAATAGCAGATGGCGTAACAGATGGCGAACCAACCATTGCAAAATCAGGGTAGAATGGATTATATCCGTAAGGATAATAAGAAAAATACGAGTTACCTGCTGAAATTGATACAAATATACCTGCAGAAACACAGTTTTCAATCGCCTTTTGATCTGGTGCGTTGGGGTCAACAAAGCCAGCATCTGAACCAAAACTCATATTCACTGCTGCAACTGGTGGGTGAGTTCCTTCAGGACCGTTGTCAAGGTTATATGGGTCTGCCATATAATCAAATGCCCTTGCAATATCAAGAGAGGACGCAGAGCCTTCACAACCAGGAACAATCTTTGCTGCAACTATTTTTGCCTTTGGTGCAACACCTTTTACAGTCCCATCAGCTGCCATAATTCCTGCAACATGTGTTCCATGACCATGGCAATCCATTGGGTCAGGATCATTATCTCCAAAATCGTACCCTGCAACTACTTTATTTCCCCATCCACCGCCAAGATCCGGATGCGTATAATCAACACCAGTATCAACAACGCCTACATACATACCTGTGCCGTCAACGCCTGGATCTGTCCAAACGCCAGTAGAACCTGCACCAATAAGAGGCACACTGTAGTTAAGCTCTGGTTTGTAAACTGTTGCTATGTGGACTTTTTCCTTCCCAAATTTGCTGTATAGTTTCTTAACATCTGAAACCCTTGTTTCAAGTGTGATACCATTGTAACCAAAGTAGAGATCCTTCACATTCTTTTGGGCAATACCAAGAGTTGCAATCTCGTTTTTAATATTTGTATGCTCGGTTTTTAAATTTGACAATGCATTCAGGATTTTCGAGTTAGTTTTTACATCAGGCGCGTTTAAATCAATTTTTTCCTTCGCTGCAACCTCAAGAACAGGGCTTCCATTTCCATCAACTGCAACAGGCACAAAATCCTGAGAGGTTTTAATCTTCTTGAGTTCTGCAAGACTCTTGGGAATCTCTACACCATCAATAATTTCAACAGGAAGTTTAAGCGAATCCCTTTTCTGCTTCAATTCATCAGGAATTTTCAAACCGTTTGGGGAAGAGGACCGCTTCAAAAGTTCCTCACGAATCTTCTGTACAATTTCCTGCTCGGTTGGATTACCTCCCTTTACGCTTCCCATAGGAACAAACGAAATAGAGAGAAGCAATGAGAGGACGACCAATACCACCAACAACTTTTTCATAAACACCTCCTTCTTTTAAATCTAGCATTTTTTACTAACTACAAAATTTTAAAACATTCTCTAAAAATTGCAAACACTTTAAGGTATATAATACACAAAATTTCAAAATGGCAATAGGGGGCACTTTTAAATGCCCCCCCCTTTTAATCTCTATGGTTTTGGATATACGATACTTACTGCTTTAAGTGTTCCATCCCATTTTACATCTGCGCCAAAATTTTCTGAGATGAATCGTAATGGCACAAAAGTAACGCCTTTTATAAGGACAGGCGCTGTTGGGAGCATCTTCAATTGCCCGTTTACATCTGCCCTGAGATTTCCGATTTGAAGCCTCATCCTGCTACTGCCAAGGGTAAGTGTTATAATCTGGAAGATATTATCCCAATCAAGATTTGCCTTAAACGATGTAAGTATAAATCTCAATGGCACCATCACATTCCCACCCGAGATAAACGGTGGTGCATCAATCTTAACCTGCTCTCCATTTATATAGGCATTATCATTTCCAACCTGCAAGAAAACGGTAACACGTGCAATATAGTTAACTGCAAACTGCTTTGTAGAGGTTCTTCCTGAAGGGCTCTTTGCCTGAAGAGTAATTGTATTTACACCTTCGTTTGGCAGGGTGATAAGCGCCTCAAATGAACCATCAGAATTTAAAGTAACAGACTTTCCTGCAACAAAAAGTGATGTATTTGCAATATCTATTGACTTAACGCTTCCCTTAATTGTGAAAGTTGGCTGCACAACAACAGAATTTTCTTTTGGATCAGTTATTGATATAACAGGGTCTGTCAAATCTACAAGGAATGTCTTGGTATTTTCTGGTTCTTTATTTCCAAAGTTATCCGTTGCATAATAAGTTAGTGTCGTCTTCCCTTCAGGAATTGAAATTGAAGGTTTGTTTACAAGGTCGTATGTTTGGTAATTCCCATCGTTTATCTTGTAGTATAAAGTAGGTGTAACGCCCAGGATATCCTGAATAGCAAAGGTAACCTTTGGCTGTGTTATGTAGTAGCCATTTTGCCCATCGGGGATATTTGGAGTGACAGTTATAAGAGACTTTGGATATGCAAAAATTGTAAATTGGTTGCTATCAACAGGTGTAGTCTCTTTTGAAGTTGAAAGTTTCAGTGTAAATGTGCCTGCGGTTTGTGGTGTTTGAATTGAGGCATTCCCATCAATTACTATCTTAACCGAACTTCCTGCTTGAATGCTAAGATTTGAAGGAAGCGTTAAAGAAACCGTTCCTGTCCCCTTTGTTACAGTTACGCTTGCAGGATTATAGTTGTTATTGTTGTAAGTAATTGTTACAAGGTTATTTCCTATTACAGAAGGAAGCAAAAACTGGCTAGGGAATGATATATAAATACTGTCGTTTGGTGAAAGCGCACCGCCCAAGCCCGTAAGGAATGATATCGTAATTGTTGCGTTCTTCCCTACAACCTGCGGTGAAACAGTAACGCTTACATTCTGGAGTGTTGAAGAAGTTATAACAACCGAATTTGATTCAACAGCTAACTGATCCTCACTTGTAAATACCTTTATCTTATAGCCCGTTTGTGACGGTGGCGGGTTTTGAATTTTTGCATCAGTTGTAATTTTTATTGATACTTGTGATGCATTATTAACTGCTACAGGGCAGGTTATAACAAGCGAATTAGATGATACGCTTGCCTTTGCAACGGCATTATTTACAAAGACACTTCCTGATGGCACTTGAGGTGGTAAAACAAAACCACTTGGGAATTGGATTGTTATTGTATCTGTTGTGGTGAGTGCACCGGCAGAAGAAGTCTTAAATGAAATGTTATGTTCTCCATAAGCACCACTTGCTTTTGGATTAACATCCCAAACAAGGTTCGTGATGGATGTGCCAAGTGTAACAGTATATGTTGCAGGCGTTGGCTGTTTTGAAGTCCACATCTCAAATGTATACGCCCCCCCGGTAGAAGGATTTGATATCCCTGTGTAAGGACCAAATAGAAGGGTTGTAGAGTACCCTGAATAAAAAGTATATGCAGTTACAGGAATAGTTAAAGTAATTGTATTGCCTTGTATTTTTACGTTGCCGGAAAAATCCGGTATAACCAAGTTTCCCTGTTTCAAGGCAAAATTTGAACCGTCAATTAGCTGAGGAACAACAAAGCCTGCGGGAAATTGCACAGAAATTGTATCACCTGTTACAAGATTCGTACCAGGCACAAATGTAAATGTATAATCACTTGTTTGTGATAACTTCGGATTGCCCACGGTAATTGATGAAATAGTTAAAGGTTGGGTATTCTGCGAAGTTCCCACAACATAAGTCCCACTAACATTATATAAATTTGTGCCAACCCATAATTGAATTGTATGATTGCCGAGTGTTAGTGGAACGATACCTGCAGTCGAAGATATAACAATTGAAAATGAACTGGAATTAGTCATATCCTGAGAAGTCTGCAAAGCAAGACGTTTAAATCCATTAATTGGATTCACCCAAACTGAAACAGACGAGGCTGGAAAAGTGTAATTTCCAACCTGAGTATAAATGCTGTTACCAGGAATATCATTAGGAATGTTTATATTTGCAAATTGATACTGGCTGTCCTCATCGAAGCCAATTTCAATTTGCGTGTTAGGACCTACACTTAAGCTTGTTAAAGTTACTGTAATTACAAAAGTATTCGCAACATTTGGCAAGTTAGGACTAAGATTTACAGAAACCGTGTCTGCAAAAACTCTGTCAAACTGTCCAAAAAATGAAAATAAAAAAACAAAACTCAAAACTAAAGCAATAATTTTTTTCTTCATATAACCTAACCTCCTTAAATTCTTATCCATTATACCATAAATTTAAGGTGCAGGATAAGTAATTGTAATTTTCTTTAAAGTGCCGTCCCAATCAACCTTTGCGCCTAATTGCTCAGAAACAAAACGAACGGGAAGCATAGTCCTTCCGTTTATTATTTTTGGCGTAACCTTGCTATTGTTAGGATCGACAAGCGTTATAACCCCATTTACACGCGCCTGGGGCTTATCTATCCACATTTCAATTGTTTTGTTCCCAAGAATAATGGTAACCTTTCTTTCTATGTTATCCCAGGCAATTGAACCACCAAACTTTTCAATAATCGCTCTTATCGGAACAAGTGTTCTCCCTTCCACAATAACAGGAGGTGAGTCAAGCGTAATTGTCTCTCCATCAGAAGTCATCATCTTGTTCGAACCAACAAACAAGATGATAATAGTAGTCTTTGCATAATACACAGTTATAGTTTTTGTTGTTACATTTCCTGCCTTATCAAATGCCTTAATGACAATTTTGTTTTCACCTGGAGAAAGCGTCATTATAAAAGAAAATGTACCATCGGAGGAAACCGGGACATTTATATCATTTATCGTAACTTTAGCAATACCAGATTCAACATCTGTTGCAACACCCGAAACTGTTAAGGACGGCGTACCAACCTTTGTATTATCCTGTGGAGAAATAATCTGGAGATTTGGCGGGTTGTTATCCTGTGTTACAACGCTCATATAAACACCTGAATTAGTTCCAATATATATGGTATTGTTCGGATCGTTTATCGACACTATCGAGTAAACAATTGTTCCGCTCGGTAAATCGGAAAAAGCATCCCACGATACACCACCATCCTTTGAGATATAAAGGCCGTCAAGTGCTCCAAGATATAAAATATCTGGGTTGTAGTAATCTCCAGCAAGTGTCACTGGTCTATATTTAGAAACATCTGATACAACACTCCAGTTCTTTAAATCGTTAGACTTCAAAATAGAGTTTTGTGTCAAAATAATTACGCTTCCATTTGAAGGCGCAACTACTGCATAGAGCGCATTAGCGTTGGGGATTGTGTATTTAGTCCAGTTTGCTCCCGAATCCTTACTAAAATAAAGAGCATTAGAAGTTACTGTATAAACATAATTAGGGTTGGCTTTTGAGAAAGTTATAGACAAAAACTCATTTCCACTCAATTCAGTTTCAGACCAGCTTTTCCCGTTATCCGTAGAGTACATTATCCCATATTTTGTTGCAGCAAACATTGAATTCGGCACTTTCGGGTCAACGGCAAAAGAATGTGGCATTGCTCCGTATAGAGCCTGACTTAAATACTCCCAGGAAGTGCCATTAAAACTTTTCCTATACAAGCCTAAGCTTCCTTCTGCATATATCCACTTATAGTTTTCGTCGAAACCAACAGCGGTAATGTTTAGAAGCCCAAGATTTTTATTACTAAAATAAAAAACTCCGTTTGAACAGAATGCAAATCCAAAATTTGTGCCTAAATACAATATTGAAAAATCGTTCCCATTAATTACCCCGCAAGAAATATTTACTTCATCGGGTATATTACATAACTTGCTAAACGTATTACCTCTGTCTACACTCTTAAAAATCCCGCCTCTTGCAATTACCAAAACATTATTATCATTAAAATTGTCAATTGCGACATAGCTTATAAAATGCATAGAATCATTGTTATTTATGTTTGACCATAAGTCACCGTAATTGTAAGTTATGTAAATTCCAAGAGAAGATGCAGAAAAAAGTATGGAAGAATTTTTAGGATCTTGAACAATAAATCTAACTTCGCCACTAAGACCATTACTTAACAAACGCCATGTCTCACAGTTATCTGTTGTTTTGTAAACTCCTTTGTCCGTTCCTATGTAGAATGCATCTTTCATAGAAGAATCGCGCATAATATAGTAAACAATAACATTTTCAATATTTTTGTTAACTTCTTCAAATGACTTACCGTTGTCAAAAGATCTATAGACACCATTATCAGTACCGACAAGAATTGTATTAGAGTTATTCTGATCAATATAGATTGAAAAAACTTTCCTCTTTAAATTACCCGTTAGGCTCCACGTAATCCCTCCATCCTCAGAATAAAACAGCCCATTTGAAGTACCTGCATAAATAACACCAACTTTGCCTTTCGCTGTCTTGATTGCATAAATTGGAAGATATGTCGGCACATACCCCGGCTGGTTGAGTTCAAGTCCCTTGCCAATCCACTTCCAGGTTTTCCCAAGATCGCTTGAGATAAATATACCCTCGTTTGATGTGCCTGCATAAATTGTGTTTGGATAGTTTGCATCAATTTCAAGAGTTGTTATATCTGCACCATATAATCCTTCATTTACAGGTTGAAAATGGTAAAATATGCCTCCTGAATGAGCGGTAACACTCCCTAAGACAGAAAAAACGAGCACAAAAATTAACAAATATACTACAGTTACTTTCTTTCTTATTTTCACTTCCTCCACCTCCTTATGCCAAGTTTAACTTCAACCTAATTATAAGTTTTTTTACTAAAAAGTAAAAAGGCGGAGATGTCTCACTTCGTTTGACATAACTGTTTCGGCATCATCCCGAGGAGCGCAAGCGACGAGGGATCTCCTCCGTTTCTCCTTTTGTCACCCCGAGCCGACTTTGCGAGGGGTCTCCTTCTTACCCTCCTCCAACTCCTCCCGAAACACAAAAGGAGGAGATTCTTCCTCGCAGAGTACGCCCGTCAGAATGACCTGCTTTTACGTTTATCTCTTTTTGGGGTAAGTTCGAAAGCGGTATGTTCCCCCTTTCGATTGAATAGGAGATTCCTCACTTCGTTCGGAATGACGATGTTGATGATTTTTTGCCTTTGGGGGAAAGTCCGAAGGGGGACAGTCCATCCCTTCGGATATTAAAAAAGCCCCCCGAAAATCGGGGGGCTTGAGACTCAGTTTATGAGTCTTATGGCATTGTGATTGTTACGATGTAGTTAACAGGATCCCACTCAACTTGTGCGCCAAAACCTTCTGCAATAACACGGATAGGAACCATTGTTCTTCCGTTCTTAATGTATGGAGGAACGATGGAGAGAACATTTCCATTAACTACTGCAGTGTTGTTTCCAATCTGGAGGCCAATCTGGTTGTTGCCAAGAACAACTGTGATACCCTGTGTATCTGGTACCCATGTTACTTGTGCACCAAATGCCTCTGCAATTGCTCTGAGTGGTAAGAAGGTTCTACCTTCTTTAATCTCAGGTGCTGCATCGAGCTGGACAACCTTGTCATTAACTGTCATTACATCAGAACCAATTCTCAAAACAATCTTTGTTCCGGTTGGTGCTGGTTTCTGATAGGTAACAGTAATTGTCTGTGTTGCCACATTGCCTGCAGCATCGAACGCCTTAACTACGATAGTATTATCACCCTCTGCGAGTGTAACTGTTGTTGCAAATGAGCCATCTGGTAAGAGTGTTACTGGAACATCATTTACAGCAACAAGTGTTACACCAATATCATCGGTTGCTTTACCAGTTACCTTGACGGTATCAACATTAACTGTTGACTTATCTGCTGGTGAGGTTACTGTAAGTGTTGGAGGAGTGGTATCTTTTGGTGCTGGAACAATCTGAACTATGAGCGCAGTATTTAGTGTTGGATCAGGATTGAAAGTAAGTCCAAGTGCTTGTGATTGAATAGCAATCTCACCAATATAGTTAGGTGTATAACTGAATGCAACTACACCGTCAGAGCCAGTAATACCACCAAATAGGTATGGAGAGTATGCCTGATATGGATTTGTTCCATAAACATCGGCACCTTCAACTGGCTGACCATGTGCATCGAGTGCCTTAACAGAGAACATATTGTTCTGGTTGTAGAAAAGCTTAAGATCCGAAGGAGTAACTGTTAATGATGCTGGAACAACTTTAAGTGCATTCATAAACAGGATATCTACGCCGTTTACATTTAAATCAAGATAAAGTGTTGCTGGGTTAGTGGAGTAATCAACATACTTATTACCCTTTGTTGCTTTGAGCCCATTAATTTGGACAGTGTTGCTCAAAGTGTCATAGCTAAATGTTCCTGCATTTAAGATCTTTGCAGTTGCAATGCCTGGATCAAACTTTTCATTCAAAAGTGGGTCATCATTATCAAACATAGGTGAAGAAACTAAATGCTGTGGTTTGAATGCAGCAGAAGCTGGAGCAATTGGGTTACCTGTTTGTGGATCTGTAACCTGGAATTCAACAGTTTCTGCAAAGCTATCTGTGAGCAAGCCATCTTTATGTACAGAGGTAAATGTAACTTTCGGCAACTGTACTGGGAATGTAATCTTATACTGTATATCGCCAGTGCTGTCATAAGAGTAGAGTGTAAGTGAACCAAACGCATAATGCATAGTTGTAAAGTTAAATGTGTAAGTTCCATCCCCGTTATCTGTCCAGGTAGGCGCCGCAACATCTCCACCAGATGCAGGTGTGTATCCTAAAGCATCATAAACAGTCCATCCAGTTAAGCCTGCAACAGCACCGGAAATGTGCACTGCTGGATATGCAACACCCGCTGTAAACGTCGTAACATCAGAAGTTAATGTGACAACCTTTGGATAGACCCTAATGCCATAGCTATAATAGTCGGCACTAACGAAATAGTCTGCTGTCTTCCATGTTACCGCACCATCAGTACCAAAAACCTGAACCTCAATATATCCTTTATGATTGAATTTGAGGCCTGAGAACACATACTTACCACCAATAATATTAAGGTTGCCTGCTCCGGTTGAGCTTGCGTCCATTGTAACAGTAGTTCCATCAGAGCTTACTGTGTATGGTGCATTTGTTGCTCCTGTAAACATACCTGGAACTGTAGAAATAAGTACAACCTTTCCGTTATTTCTTTCAACACCACTTGCAGTCTTTACGGTTACAGTTATATCTTTCGTGTCTCCAACATTGACTTTGGTTGTATCAATAGTAACCTGGTCACCCTTAACAGTCGGGTTCAATGTAAATACCTGTTCTACATCAACTGGCTTTGAAGTAAGGTCTGTAAATGCACCGGTTGGATCATACCAGAGGTTTGCCATAACATCAACCTTTATTTGTCCGCCATATTGAATGTAGAAATTACTACTGTACTGTTTGCCAGGACCACTAATAGATGTAGAGTAGTCATTAAGATGATAATTAGAACCTAATCCGTAATCAACTGTAAATGTTAGTGTTCCACCAGGAGCATAGTTTCCCAGTCCGCTAATGGTAAGAGTTGGGTTCCAGTCTGGTCTTTGTGCAATGAAGTTCAAGCTAAATGAACCTGTATAGAAGTGAGTTGCGTCAATTGCACTCTCAATAGTATAAGTTGCAGTACCTGCTGATGCAGGTGTACCAGAAACTGAATAGAAACCATTACCAATGTTTGTCCAGGTTGAAAAACCTGAAACACCTGTTATAGTTACATCGCCTGATGCTATTGTCGATACTGGGTTGCCGTTTGCATCAGTAATGTATAGGTAAGCAGTGCATGCTTTTCCTGCAAAGAGCAATTCAGGATTTACCACATGAGTTACAGTAAGTTGATAAGCATTATAAGTCTGTGTTACTGTCCAGGTATAGTAAACGCTATAAGATGAAGGAACTAAAGTTGCGCCTACGGCTACACTTTGTCCAGGATCTGGGTCACTTCCAAGTGATGATGCATAACCATCACCGATAACTAATGAATAAGTTCCAGCAACAAGGGGCTGATAAACGGTTATGTTTGCATATCCGCTAGCTAGTGTAGCCTTTCCCCAGACTGTGTTATCTGGTCCAACAATGTATGCGGTTCCGTAGCCGTTTGCACCTGTTGCAAGGACGAACTTACCAGAGAAGAAAACATTGGATAAACCGACTTGAAGTGTAGATGGAAGAGTTGAAGGATACTGGAATTTATACTGAATATAAACATCTTGTACTAATGTACCACCACTAAGTACCGCTGGTGTTGCAGAACTTGGTGTTCCACCCAACATAACTGCATAAAGTCCCTCGTTATCATAAGGAGATGTATATGTCCCAGCAAGATATGTGTGAAGAGTATATTGAGTAGTGCCTGCAGGGACAAGGTAAGAATCAATAACTCTACCAGTTGCGTCCACCAAATATACAAATGTATTGCTTGTAGGAGCAGCTGAAAGATTACCAACAATATCGTTACCCATTGTAACTACTGTGCAGGTTGGAGTAAACGAGCTCTTTGACCAAGAAGAGGTAAAAGTTCCTGTCGAGTCAACTGCTCGGACTGCAACATAGTAAGTAAGTCCATACTTTGCAGGATTAATATCGAAGGAAAGATTAGTAGTATTTCCGGTAGGAGTAATGGTTGAACCAAATGGTACATTACTTACAGCGTAATCATATGAGTTTGCGCCTGTGACGGAGCCCCAGCTTACTGTAAGCTTAACTACTCCTTGCGAAACTTGTGTCTTTGTAATTGTAATTACTGGAGCAGAAAGTGTAGTTACTGGTGGCGTTGGTGCTTGAACAATAGCTACACCATTTTCAGAAGCAAGCACCGAGCTGCCATCATAAAACTCAACTGTCATGAAGTAATTTCCAGCTGTTACTGAATTACTAAAAGTAATCGTAAGAGCCTGACTAAGTGATGATTGTGCAGGTATTGTCCCAAGGTGAGCGGTTTGCTCGAAAACACCTGCTGAAGTTTCTGTAAATCCAGTAATAGTTACTAAACCTGTTGTTGTTATGGTGGGAAATGTAACCTTAAAGTACGCATCTGCGCACACAGGAACATCCGTTACTGTTGCTGTTACAGTTGTTGCTGTGCCCTGTGGGAATGTTACACCTGCTGCAATGTCAGGGCTTGTTGTCAAGGCTGTTGCTGCTTTTGCAGTTGGTGCTCTGAAGCCAACCATAAGAGAGAACACCATTGTTACTGCAAGTAAAACACTTAAAAACTTTTTCATAATAAGATCTCGCCTCCTTTCAAAGCGATAAATTTTTTAATTTTTGTTACTTTTCGTGGATTTTGTTCCAAATCTCACCTCCACATTTAAGTGAGTTTTTTATTATTTTTAAACTACCTTTGAATCCTGAAGGCTTTTGCCTGTGCTAAGTGCCCGTAACCTTAGCGCCAGTTTGCAAAATGCCTTCAACACCCAAAAGCAGTAAAAACCACCATTATTCCGAGCTGCTTGCTCTTATCGTTCCCAGGGCTTCAGCCTGTTTCCTTATTTCTTGTCATTCCGAGCCGACTTTGCGAGGAATCCCCGCAGTTAAAGGAGGAGATGTCTCGCTATGCTCGACATGACAAACAAGGCAGTCATTCCGAGGGCTTTAGCCCGAGGAATCTCCACAGTTAAAAGAGGAGATTTCTCACTTCGTTCGACATGACAAAAACAATATATAGTGTAAAAATTACTCGGCTAAATTAATAACTTCTTTTTATCGTTACCTTTACTCTCTTCAGTTTTCAAGGTGCTTCTTGCAAGTTTTTCTTGCAAGGGAAGGTGCAAGTTAAAACTTTCTACAACCTTCCACTTATTATTATGCAAAAACCGTGCCAAAGTGTCAAAATGTTCGTAAGATAAACCTCAGTCAACATTGTATTTAAAATGCTTTATAGGATTTTTACGAATATTGAAAATTCGTTTCGCCGTTAAAGAATTACTCCCAATTTACTCAACAAAGTGTGTAAAATTTACACACTCTGTGCAAAAATTACACAGTTTTAAGAACCCGTTTGTATGAGCCGCAAAAATTCCTCAAAGACTTCTCCTCGTGTAAGATAGCCTTTTTTTAATAGAATTGGCGAATTTTTCTTCCCATGCAGCGCAAAGATGATTCTGTATTTTTCGGTTAAAGGAACATCTTCGCTATTTACAAATTCACTCTCGTTGAATCCAAGCATTCCATAAAGAATATTAAAAAAGTCTTCAGAGGTTAATTTTGCATTTACATCAATCCCTTCTTGAAGTTGAAAACCGCAAGTGCGAAGGATAACCATACAATTAAACAAGTAATGTCCTTTTTTTACGCCAGGATATATCTCTTTACCTGTCAATTCATAATAAGTTCTTATGAAGAACCGCTTTGTTTTATAATACGCATTCACAAGATAGTTGTAAACCCTATTAACAAATCTATCAAAGTTGTTTTTCTCTTCCATAAACCCGGATTCTTTTGGAATAAAGTTCAAGCCTATGTATCTTGAAACAAGCGCAACAAGTTCACCTTGTTTCATAAGATAATCTTCATGGAGTTTTCCATCGGCGAAGCCTTTTACATATCCCATATCTTTAAGAGTTTCGCCCGGAGTCTTCGCAGATACCCCACCTGGCAAAAGCCCAATAAATATAACCAGTAAAATCAAGATACAAATTATTTTCTTAAAGCTAAAATTTTTCATCAAGTATATTATATGAGAAAATTTCTTTTTTAAATAAGGTTACATAAAAAACGGAAAAAGAGTTAAAAGAGGAGACCCCTCGCAAAGACGGCTCGGGGTGACGGCTGGGTAGTCATCCTGACGAGTGGATCTTGAGAAGAAGAATCTCCTCCGTTTATTTTTTAGGTGGAGTTGGAGGAGGGCATAGCCCTCCTCCAATAATGGACACCCCAACCGAGTCATTTCGAGCGCAGCGAGAAATCTCCGCCTTTAATATATTTAGCGTTTAATTTCTCAACTTTCAAAAAAATGTTATTACTTTAAACGATTTTCTGTTAAAATTATCTTATGGAAAAAATCTGTATAATTGTTAACCCGGTTTCTGCGAATGGGAAAGGCTTGCAAGAATTCAAGTCAGTTGAAAGTTTTATAAAGAGCCTTGAAAATCCACCAAAAATATTTTTTACAGAGTATCCGTTTCATGCAATAGAACTTGCAAAAAATGCATTTAAGGAAGGCTTTACACGCATAATAAGTTTTGGAGGCGACGGCACTCATAACGAAGTTTTAAATGGTATCCTTATTTCTGCAGAGGAGAAATTTGGAAAAGCTGTTCTCAATTTTTCCGATGAAGAAAAAGACAAACTTCCAACACTTGCTGTCGTATCAATTGGCTCTGGAAACGACTTCAGAAAAACCTTAAAACTGCCCAAAGATGCCAAATCCACTTTAAAAATTGCGTTTTCAAATAGTGCAAAACCAATAGATGTGGGGGTTTTCGAATACATAGATTTCTCGGGAAATTCCGCAAGAAGATTTTTCCTCAATATCTTAAGCGGGGGATTTTCTGGGGCGGTTACAGACAAGGCAAATAAAGGAAAGAAATCAATTTTTAGAGGCCTTACCTATACGCTTTCCCTTATTTCTACACTTCTTTTTATAACAATCCCCGAGGGTATCCTCAAGCATGGAGATAATGAACTAAACGGGAAATTTTTCGAATTTGACATTGCAAATGGAAAGTATTTCGGTGGAGGAATGCTTGTTTCTCCAAAAGCAGACATAACAGATGGGCTTCTTAATATCTCAGTGTTTAAGAATTACACAGGGCTTGAAGTCCTATTTAAGATTAAAAAACTCTTTAATGGCACAATCCTCACCGAGAAAAAACTCTATCATGACTTTGCAAAAGAGATATTTGTTAAGACTGACCCGCCATCTCTCATTGAAGCAGATGGTGAAGTGCTTGGTTATACGCCAGTCAAAGCAAAGGTTATTCCGAAAATCATAAAGGTAGTTTATTAAATTAGGGTATAATTAAAGTATGGAAGAAAAAATTACGAAGTTTATGAAGCGTATTGCGCTTGTTGCACACGACAGGGAAAAGAAAGACCTTATTGAGTGGGTTGAGTTCAACTGGGGCACACTCGGCGCACACGAACTTATCTGCACCGGGACCACAGGAAAACTCGTGGAAGAGGCACTTATCAAAAAGGGGCTTAAGCCAAAAATTACTAAACTCAAATCCGGACCTCTTGGAGGAGATGCACAACTTGCAGCGCTTATTGCAGAAGGGAAAATTGACTACCTCATTTTCTTCTGGGACCCAATGGAGCCACAACCACACGATGTTGATGTTAAAGCACTTTTAAGGATTGCAACCCTTTATAATATCCCTACTGCAATGAACCGCTCTACTGCGGATTTCCTTATTTCCTCTATACTTTTTGGCACTGATTACACGCCAAAAGTAAAAGACTATAAATCATATATCGAACGGAAAATAGAAGACCTCAAATAAGATTTTTGTAGTTCCGGGTGGAGTTGAAGGAGAGGACTCATCCCTCCTCCATTGATTGTCGTCCTGAGCAAAGCGAAGGATTTCCCATTATTGGGAAGGGGGAAAAGACCACTTCCCAACTAACCCCAAAAAAGACTTTTTATTGTGTCATTCCGAACGAAGTGAGGAATCTCCTATTCAATCGAAGGGGTTAAAAGACCCCCTTCGAACCGACCGTATTTTGGTCGTCCTGAGAGTAGCGAAGGATCTCCGTCTTACCTCCAAAAGAGACTTAAAATTTTTTGGATGAAGTTCGAGGAGGGAAAAGAGGAGACCCCTCAGAATGGCATTTCGGGGTGACGGCTAAATAGTCATTCTGACGAGCGATTTTTGCGAGGAAGAATCTCCGACGTTTATGTTTTGGGTGGAGTTCGAGGAGAGACGCGCTTACTAAACTAAAAACAGAAAGACAAAATTGATTTTTGGGAACACTCTTTTTCTCTACATCTTCCCTATGTTCATTAAAAGTAATACATTCAAGAAAGTGACAATTGCAAAGGTAAGGATAAGCAAAACCTTCTCTATGCCGTGGTTTTTGTATTTGCCCATCACCAATCCATTTGAAGTAAGGGTTATCTGTCCCAAAATCGTAAACGGAAGTTGCAGGCTCAAAATAACCTGGCTTATAATAAGCCCCTTAAATGTGTCCTTCAAGAAGAAAATAATAAGTGTTGCAAATAAAAGGGAGGAAACGATGCCAATTCTTGAGTGGTTATCCTTTATATCAAAAGGCTCGTTTGAAGCGCCTGCAACAATTATGCCAGATGAAATCGATGCGGTAATCGAAGAGGAAACCCCCGAAAAAAGCAATGCAACAGCAAAAACAATCGAAGCAAAACTTCCCAGAAGTGGTTTAAGTGTCGCCTGGGCTGTCTCTAATTCGGAAACTTTAAGCCCGTATTTGTAAAACACCTGAGATGCAACAATTATCATCGAAGAGTTTATAAGAAATCCTACAAACATCGAAAAAATCGTATCAAGAAATTCAAAAGAAAGTTGCTTCTGGATTACACTTTCATCTTGTAGGTTCCACTGTCTGCTCTGAATAATTTCGGAGTGAAGGAAAAGGTTATGCGGCATAACTACAGCGCCTAAAACGCTCATAATGATGAGTTCCGACCCCTTTGGCACTGATGGCACAAACCATCCTAAAACTGCACTTTTTACATCGACACCCACCATAAAAAGTTCGATAAGAAACGACAAACCTATAATACTTACAAACCCTATAATGATACGCTCGATTTTCTTGTAGGAATTCGTAAGAACCAAAAATACTATTAGGATACTTGTAAGAACTGCACCAATTTTTACAGGAATTCTAAAAAGCATCTTTAAACCAATTGCAGCCCCAAGTACTTCAGCAAGTGCAGTAGAAATAGTTGCAAGGTATGCTGTAAACAAGAGGAACTTCGCAACAGGCTTTCTGTAAAATTTGTTAATGGACTCTGCAAGGCAAAGACCCGTTACAATGCCAAGGTGGGCTGCGTTATGCTGCAAGATGATAAGCATAAGTGTCGATAGAGTAACCATCCAGAGGAGTTTGTAGCCAAACATTGACCCCGCTGCAACATTCGAAGCCCAGTTTCCTGGATCAATAAAGCCTACTGTAACAAGAAATCCTGGTCCTATGTACTTAAGGATTTCAAATGCCTCAAGCCGGGGTTTGTGATTTTCAAAAAGCCTTTTTAATCTTTCCATTTCTACATTATACACATTTGGGGTATAATATGTAAAGAGGCATACAACAGCTGCCATATTTGATAAAAAAAGTGTATAATAATATTGTTATTTATAGCAAGTTATTAACTGTAAAACAGTGCAGGGGAATATACGCACAAAGAGGTTCTAAAAAGAAATGGTAACATTGCAGTGCTTGCTTGAGTTTAGAACTAATCAGGATAAAGAAGTTCTTTTAGATTTGATGCGTAGATTTTCATCAGCGGAGAGATACGCATACAAAAGGCTGTTAGAAGGTCAGGAAAGAAAAGAGCTTAAAAAGAATATATCAAGGTTATTTGACATAAACACAAGGTATTCAGATGATGCGATATTCTTAGCAAATTCGGTAATTGCATCATGTAATGAGAGACAACAAAATCCTAAGAAAACGATATTTGGGTCAAGAAAAATATTTGAGAAACTAAACAAAAATCATCTAAATGGTTATAGAAAAGAAGAATTAAAAACAAAATGGAGAGAAAGTAGACAGGGGAATTTATATTCAAGAGGTGATAAGTCAAAACAGGGAAACCTGAATCTACGGATAGAAAGAATAGATAATGGAGGAACAGATAATGGAGGAACAGATAATGGAGGAATTGATAATGAAAGAATAGATAACGGAGTAATAGGAATAGATAATGAATTGTATCTCAGGATAAATACAGGAAATAAGCAATACATCTATGCAAAAATCGTAAGAAGTGTTAAGAGAGAAAAAGACAAATGGATATCTTTAATGTTTATGTTAGAGCAAGCGCATCTTACAGGTGAATACTTCCCATACAGTGTTAGATTAAAGCTAAAAAATGGTAAAGTGTATGCCCTTGTATCTATTGAAGAGAAATTACCACCTATTACAATCAAAAAAGAGAGTGGAATAATAGGGATAGATATAAACGCATATCCATTTCATCTTGCATTAGCTATTGTAGGTAAAGATGGCAACTTAGACAGATACAAGAGTATCAGTTTAAATGAATTATTAGATGCAGGTTCAGAAAAAAGAGAGTATTTAGAGTGGCATATAGCACATAAGATTGTGGAAATAGCAATAAAAGAAAATAAAGCTATCTCTATGGAAGATTTAGAGAAACTACCAAAAGGTAAAAGAGGAGATGGATTACCAAAATTAAGAAGCAGATTGCAAAAATGGGTATATAAAAGACTATTAAACAAAATAGAGATAACTGCAGGAAGAATTGGTATAGAAGTAAAGAAAGCAAATCCTGCATATACAACACTTATTGGTAAATTAAAATATGCACCACAGCATAACATAGACAAGGACATTGCAGGAGCATATGTAATAGCAAGAAGAGGATTGGGATTTAAGGAAAAACTTCCTACAAACTACATGGAGTTATTAAATGATACAGAGTTTTTAGTCTATAGCATAGCAAGGATTGAAGATAACATAACAAACATAAAACAAAAGATAAAAGATGAGAAAAACCAATACAGGAAAAACAGACTAAAAAGCACATTAGCAAAACTAAGAAAAGACTTAAAAACGCTTAAGATACACTTACTATACATACAAAGTGGAAAGAGCAAGCCATCTCCACAACAACCTGTAAACCGAGGGAAGGAAGGTGTAAGTGGCCTACCTTTAGGTAGACAAAAAAGATGGCAAGTTCTTTCCACAGCTCTAACCTTTTGCTGTCTTGAAAAATCATTCAGAGATTTTTCTCCCTTAAAACGAATAATTGTTTCAGGGGATTGGACAGCAATGGTTAGCAGGTTAGCCCCATTACCTGGTAATGGGACGGCTGTAAAAGTTCAGGATTTTACAGTTTTTTGAGGCCAGGTTAAAATGAAAGTTTTAGGACATAGAGGCTGTAAGTACGAAGTAGAAAACACAATCAAAAGTTTTGAATGTGCTTTTGAACTTGGGGCAGATGGGATTGAACTTGATACACAGATGACAAAGGATGGTGTGGTTGTTGTCTCTCATGATGAGAATCTTAAGAGGGTCTTTGGTGTTGACTTCAATATAAGAGAGCATACGCTTATTGAACTTGAAGAGATCTCTAAGGATAACGAAACTGTCCCCACACTTGAAAGTGTCCTTGAAATTGCAAAAAGTAAAAACAAAATTGTCGATGTTGAGTTGAAGAATCCTCTGGACTTAAAGCCTGTTTCAAAAATCGTTCAAAGTTTTCAGTATGATGGATTTTTTATCTCTTCTTTTTATCACAGGGCGATGATTGAGGGAAAGGAAATGTTTCCCAGGCTCAAATTTGCCTTCCTTTATGCGCATGTCCCGGAAGATATTTCTATTTATGCAAGGAAAGTTGACCTTCTAA
>Ga0078972_1008694_pt1 | contig 20901 bp, 18 predicted proteins | sample YelNatPaOPGAMG01_FD_67568 | JGI IMG/M metagenome (GOLD analysis project Ga0078972, IMG submission 67568) | Hot spring thermophilic microbial communities from Obsidian Pool, Yellowstone National Park, USA - OP-RAMG-01 (SPADES assembly) (version 2) | ecosystem: Environmental > Aquatic > Thermal...
CAATCCCCCCTCCCGGGTCAGAGCCGGGCAGGCGCACAGCACCTTGGCCGGCTGTTACCGGGAGCCGGCTGGATCAAGTGCGGTTGCAGTACAAAGCTCGCAGATCCGCTTGGGGTGATAATTGGGCACGACCTGCCCTAAGACCGATCTGCCGCCTACCCACCGACCTGCGCGACCCATACATCACTGCAACTGCAAAAGCGAGCGCTCGCTCTGCGTTCTTCGCGGTTCTGGCCTGCCCTCACCGCATCTTTTGCTCTTCCCACGGCAATCTGCTTCTCTTGGGGATGATTCCCAGCACGGTGAGGCCCTGCGCCCTCAGGTCCCGGTCCGATTGCACCGAGTCGTCCAGATATTCGACAAAAAAGGCCACGGCCACCCCGGCCAGCAACGCCAGCGCCGCGCGCAGAGGCAGATCCAGCTTGCTGCGCAGAGAAGCGCCCGGCGTGGAGATGGTGGGCGGATCGATCAACTGCATCTGGATGGGGGTGCCCCCCTGCTTGAACTGGTCAAAGTAGGGCGCCTTGCCCTCAGAGAGCACCGTCGCCAGCGCCCCAGACAACTTTTCCAGCTCCGCCCGATTCCCCCAGGTCATGCTCACCGTCAGGATGCGGTGGAGCTTGCCTGCCTGAGTTGCCCCCTGGATGGCCCCCGGCGCGATCTGCACCTGCAGCCCCTGACGGGCCGCTTCCTGCGCCACGGCTTGGGCAATCTCCTCGCTCTTGACCACTTCCGACAGGTCATCCACCAGATACTCTGATGTCAGCCAGGTATAATAGCGATCGTAGGCGTAGGCGCCTGCGGGCACGGGCTCGGGCTGCAGGCCCACACTGAAGCGCATGGTGGCCACATAGCTCTCGGCCTTGGGTGCATCACGCAACACCCCTACGCTCAGAACCAGCACCAGCGCCGGCAAGGCCACAATCATCCACAGCCAGCGCCAGGTAATGCGCAGATAGCTCTTCAACTCCACGGTCGAGACCTCCGACTCGTAATGCGTAATGCGTGATCCCTAAGGTCGCCATTACGGCAGGTCCGATGCTTCACGTCAGCTCTATCAAGCCATGTTCCCGGCAGGTGCGGAAAAACGGGCTGGTGGGGCCCCCGCACTGGTTTTGATGCGCGCCCGTTGCCTGCAGGAAGACAACTCCGCCCTATCAAAACCAGAGCGGGAAGCCACTAGTGTGTCCACAGGGTAATCTTGGCCCACAGGGGCGGCCCCAGGATCAAGAGCCCCACCGCCACCGCCCCGATGGCTGTCACCAGCACGGCCCCTGCCGCCAAGTCCTTCGCCTGCCTGGCCAGGGGGTGGTATTTCGGTGAAACCAGGTCAGTGAGCGCCTCCAGGGCTGAGTTGAGCAGCTCGGCCGCCATCACCAGGCTATAGGTCAGCGCCAGAATCGCCCACTGTGTCAGGCTCACCTGCAGATAGAGGGCCAGCACCGTGATGGCCACGACAAAGGCCAGGTGGATGCGGAGATTCCGCTGCCCTCGCAAGCCCTGCGCACAGCCAGCCAGAGCGCACTGGAAACTTCGGCCCAACCGGGGTAAGCACCCCGGGGCAGGCCGCTCACAGCTCACGAGCTACTTGACCTCCTCGGGATATTGGACGCGCGGGTGGAAAATGCCCCTGAGGATGACGCTAAAGGATTCGCGGATTTTGTCCAGATCGAGCAAGGTGAGATCGCACCGGTCGAGCTGGCCGCCGATGAGCCTATCCTCGATGTACTGGCGCACCAGGCTGTCCATCTCCTGGGGCGTATTGGGCCGCACCGAGCGCACCACCGCCTCCACATCGGCCAGCATGACGATAGCCGCTTCTTTTGTACTGGGCTTGGGGCCAGGATAGCGGAAATCCTTCTCGTCCACCGCTTCCTCGTTGTTCTCCTTGGCCTCTTTGCTTGCCACGCGGTAAAAGAACCCGGCCAACGTCGTCCCATGGTGCTGGGCGATGATATCTTGAACCCGTTCGGGCAAGGCGTACTCGCGCGCCAACGCCACACCATCGGCAGTGTGGCTGATGATAATCTGCGCGCTGGTTTTGGGGTCCAGTCGGTCATGCACATTCATGCCGTCGGACTGGTTCTCGATAAAAAAGTAAGGGCGCACCGTCTTGCCGATGTCATGATAATAGGCGCCCACACGGGCCAGCAGGGGGTCGGCGCCGATGACCTCTGCCGCGCGCTCGGCCATGTTGGCCACGATGATGCTGTGATGGTAGGTGCCCGGCGCCTTGAGCAGGAGTTGGCGGAAGAGTGGGTGCGTGGGCTGGGCCAGCTCCAGGAGCTGCAGCGAGGTGGTAATGCCGAAAACGCGCCCCAAGAAGACATAGGCGGCCAGGGTCAGGCTCACCGAGAGCGCGCTGTTGCCCACTGTGACGACCAGGAGCTGCACGAGACCTGTCGAATCCAGGTCCTGATGATATAGCCTGAAGGCGAGAACGCTCAGAACGTTGGCGGCAGCCACATAGACGCCGGCGCGGGCGAACGCATTGATCTGCTCCATGCGCCAGAGCGCCAGGCACCCGATTAGTGATCCCACCAGGGTATAGACCACCAGCTCCAGTGACCCACCCGAAACAAAGCCTACCAGGACGCTCAGCAGGATGGAAAACACCGCTCCCAGTTGCACGTTGATCAGCACGCTCGCCAGCATCGCCAGCGCCGCTGCCGGGTACAGGTAGGGCAGGAGTGTGTGCCCGGGCACGATCAGCCGGGCCAGGATCGCCGCGGCCAGAAAGCTGCTGGCCAAAAGGAGTATGCGCCGGGGCCGCTGCCACAGCTCTGGTTGCAGGTGCTGGATATAGGCGATGAGCAGCCACACCAGGATGCCCACAAAGAGCACGGTGCCCGCCGTGCGGGGCAGGCTGCCCTGCTCCCGGCGCAAGCCAAGGGCCTCCAGCTCCTCCAGGTCAAGCGGCGTCACCACATCGCCCTCGCGCACAACTGCCTCGCCCTGCTTGATGCTGTGGCTGATAGGCAACACCTGCTCGCGCGCCTGTTCGCGCCGCTGGTTGGTCGCCGCTTCATCATAGGCGCTGTTGGGCACGATCAGGGCCTGCGTCAGGGCGATTGCTGCCTCCATGCCGGCCGGTGACAGCGAATGGCTCACCAGAGCTGGCACGCGCCCACGGACATCATCCAGATCACTGGCGCGGATCTCGCTGCGCATGACCTGCTCGAGCACCGAGCTGACATCGCTGGCGACCGCATCCCATGCATTCTGATCCAGACTGAGGATCGCGTTGACGGCTGAAGGGCTGAGCGTGAGATTATCGACAGCCTTGATGGAGTCCTTGCGCGATTCGGGGGTCGCATAGGGGTCGGAGCGCACCGCGTCAAGGTAGTCGAGCACGCCCTTGGCCAGCGCCAGCTGCTGTCGCACCACCTCGGCATCGGGGGGAGAATAGACCGGTGCGACCTGATTTGCCGCCTCTTCGCGTTGCTGCTCCGTCAAATAGTTGCTGATATACGTGACAGACCGCGGGGCCAGGACTGCGCGGGGAGCAACCTGGCCAACCTCCAGGTCCACATTTGCAGGGGTAACATGAACCAACAGCGACATGCTGACCGATGCCACGAGCAGCACGGCCAGAATGACCACGCCGACTCGCGTCTGCCAGTGTGCGGCGGCTGAGGTCGGCGGCATAGTCCAATTCTTGGTATTGGTCTCGCCTGGCGTAGCAGTATCCATGGCGCTTGCGAGCTTCCTAGCGGTTAACCAGAAGTTCCTTGACAACCTGGTTGACCACCGAGCCCTCTGCCTTACCTTTCAGGCGCGGCATCAAATCGCGCATTACAGCACCCATGTCACCCGGGCCTTTGGCGCCAACAGCCGCAATCGACTCGCGAGCGGCCTGCGCGATCTCCTCACGCGACAACTGCCGTGGGAGATAGGCCTGCAAGACCTTCAATTCAGCCTCTTCCTCATCCACCAGGTCCTGACGTCCGCCCGCGCGATACGCCTCGATCGACTCGCGGCGTTGCTTGGCCTGCTTGGCGATCACGCCCAGCACCTCAGTGTCATCGAGGGTATGGCCTACAGCCACCTGTTCATTTACGATAGCAGCCCGAAGCAGGCGAAGCGCGTTCTTACGAGGCTCATCCCGATCACGCATCGCCTGCTTCAGATCGCTAGCCACTCTGTCTTGTAGAGACATAGCGGAAGTCCTGCTCTTGCGCCCGATAGGCCGGGGCATACGACTGGATGGTGCCAGCCCCTACACCGGGCTACCGGGGCTTGTTATTCCCGCATGCTCTTGCGGGTCTGCTTGCGGCTCTTGCGTCGCTTGGCCGCTTTTTTCTTCTTGCGCAGAACGCTTGGCTTCTCATAGAAGCGGCGGCGCCGAACCTCGGAAAGCACCCGGTCCTGCTGCACCTTTTTGTTGAAGCGTTTCAGGGCGCTCTCGAACGACTCGCTGCGCTCAACGATGACCTGCGTCACACTCTCCCCCCCTCTCGTCCAGCTCCGACACCCTGCCTGTGGCAAGCGCCGCTTGCCTGTTTCGGGTCATCGCTGTTAGTGCGAGCCCAGCTCACGGGCGCCCTGGCTGGCGCCCCTGGGCCACCAGAAGCAAGGAATTATAACATGGAACTGTTGGGCTCACAAATCGTATCTCTGTACGATGTACAGCAGATCATCGATGTCGAAAGGTTTGCCCAAATAACCCTCAGCGCCGATCTCTTCGGCCCGCTTGCGCGCGTCTTCCGCCGCCGTCAACACCACAATAGGCGCCTGCCGATCGTAGCGGGCGCGGAATTCGCGGGCAAACTCCCAACCGTTCATGACCGGCATCTTCATATCGAGCAGGATCAGCCCCGGCATCTCCTGCGCCACCCTGTCCAGTGCCTCTCTGCCATTCGCCGCTGTGACGACCCGGTAGCCGTCGCCGCTCAGCAGCATCTCCACCATACCCATCAGGTCGAAGTCGTCTTCCACCAGCAGCACCGGTCTTTTCTCACTTCCCATCCGCGCCTCCAGAGTGAGGCGTAATGCGTAAAGCCGCCATGCAACATAATAAGTAACCCGTAATAAGTAAGGTCGCCAATGCAGAGCGTCTGACGCTTTGCACAAGCTCTGCCAAGGCACGTATCGTGGGAAGCCGAGAACGCTTCGAAACAGCAGCTTTACTTATCACGCTTACTACGCTCCATAGTGACCTCACGGATCACGCATTACGGATTACGCTTTACCAACGGCAAGCTCAAGTAGAATGTTGTCCCCTTGCCCCATGTGCTCTCGAACCACATGTTCCCGCCGTGCCGGATCACAATCTCACGGCTGATATAGAGCCCAATGCCCATGCCTCCACGATCGTAGATGGTGCCGACATGGGCCTCGTAGAATTGCTCAAAGATGTGCGGCACGCTCTCGGGGGGGATGCCTGGGCCCTGATCGGTCACTGCGGCGATGGCCATCTCCCCCTGCGTATAGACGGCAATGGACACCTTTCCCCCCTCAGGCATCACCTTGACGGCATTGTCGAGCAGGTTGGAGAGCACATCATCGATGCGATCGCGGTCGGCATTCACCCAGGCCTGGCCTTTGCGCTCCAGCACGAACTGATGGTCAGGGTGAAGCGGCCTCTGGCGTGCGACTACCTCCGCGGCCAACTCACCCAGCTCAAAGACCTGCCGCTGCAGCTTGAACTGCTTTTGCTGCAGACGCGTAAATTCGAGCAATTCCTGCACCAGGCGGTTGATGCGATCGCTCTGGCGGTTGATGGCCACCAGGGCCGCCCCCTCGCGCGGGTCGTGCCCTCCCGGCGTCCACTCCAGCAGGAGTTGCGCATAGCCCTTGATCGTCGCCACAGGGGTTTTCAGCTCATGGGCAGCCGTAGCCAGGAATTCGTCGCGCAGCCGATCCAGCTGCTCGCGCTCGGTGACATCGGCCAGCGACTCCACCACGCCCACGATCCCCCCTGTGCTATCTCGCAGGGGCGCCGCATTGACAGAAAGGATCACTCGGCGCCCATCTGGGCGATCAATGGCCATCATAAGATTGGAAACGGTCTCGCCCGTCCGGATTGCCCGCTCAAAGGCGAGTTCCTCTCTGTGAAAAGGCCGGCCTTCCAGTGTGGTGAGGCGCCAGGCCGGATCACCGACCTTACGTTGGGTAATGGTGTCGCGCGAGAGCCCAAAGATGCGCTCCGCTGCCGGGTTGGCAAAGGTAAAGCGTCCCTCCATGTTGATGATGACAATCGCGTCGGTGATGGTCTCCATGATGCGCTTGAGCCGTTCCTCGCTGGCGCGCAAGGCCTCCTCACGCAGATGATCGGCTGTAACGTCTTTGATGATAGCCTGCACAACCTGTTCATTCAAAGCGGGATCGATTACGGCGAAGGAATCGTGGACTACCCATTTTTCCTGACCGCTCAAGGTACGAAAGGGGTAGAGAACATTGCGCGCGCCCCCCCGCATACGGATCAGGTTGCGCACCCGGCGCCGGGGGCCCGTGTAGATGATGAGGTCCTCGATGTTGAGGCCGATGACGGCGGCAGGTGAAGCAAAGCGCCCCCCCAGGTCCAGGATCTCAAAGGCAGCCTGATTCATATCAAGCAACGTGCCGTCAAAGCGATAGCGATAGAGGCCGACCTGCGCAAAGCGCAGCGCTTCTTCCTGAATGCGTAGCCGGTCGATGGCATTTAGCTCGGTGTTAGCCATCGGGCCCTCTCTCTTCCAGGGCCAGCAGGCCACCCTGACGCAAGGCGGCGAGCGCGTTCAGATAGCGCCGGTAGAGGGCGCGGTAAGTATCTGCCTCGGCCGGGTTGGGATAAATCGTCTTGCCGCCGGCCGGCAATACGGCCGCGGCTTGCTCCGCGGCTGGCCAGCGCCTCAGCCCCACCCAGGCCAGCAGTCCAGCGCCGACGAGGCTGCTTTCGGTTTCGACCGCCTCCGTGACCGGCAGCCCCGCCAACCCGCTCAGCATGGCCAGCAGCAGCGGCCTTCGGGCGCCGCCCCCACTGGCCACGAGGGCAAAGCGGGGCCCTTTGGAGGACGCTGAGTCGGGCTCGCAAGCCTGGCGACGGCTGGAAGCCGCGGAGGTCGCCTCATTTGGCGCCGGGCGGCCAGCACCCAACAGCTCGCGCGCTACATCCAGGATGCGCACCAGTTCGATGGTGATTCCCTCCAAAAGGGCGCGCGCCAGATCGCTGCCGGTGTGGGCCAGGCTCAGGCCCAGCACGACGCCGTGCGCCCGGGCATCATAGTCGGGTGCGCCACTGCCGGCCAGGTAGGGCAGAAAGAGCAGCCCTCGGCTTCCCAACGGCGCCTCGGCCGCCAGTTCCACCGGGTCTCGGCCCAGCAGATCATAGCCCCAGTGCTGGGCGCCGCCATAGGTCTCCTCCAGCCCCTCCAACACCCAACGTCCACGCACCACGTGCGCCAGGCAGACCAGCCTCCCTCGTGGATCGATCACCGGCTGGCCGGTGGGCACACCCACTACCCCTGCCGTGCCCAGGTTCACCGCGACCGTCCCCGGCTGCAGCACGCCAAGCCCCAGAGCCGAGCACTGCTGATCGCCCCCACCCAGCACAAGAGGCATCCCCGCCGGCAGGCCGGTCGCTGCGGCGACCTGGCTGCTGAGCGCCCCCACCCGCACGCCAGACGGCGAAAGGGCTGGCAATTGCCCCGGCGTAAGCCCTGCTGCCCGGAGCAGGTCCTCGTCCCATGTCAGTTTACGGATATCCATCAGCCCGACCAGCGAGCCATTGGCATGATCCAACGTCCAGCCCGGCGCGCCCAGGCGGCGCAGCAGCCAATCTTGCAGGGTGGCAATACGTGCCCCTGCCGGCAAGCCCTGCTCCACCCACCACAGAATCTTGGCCACGGACCAGATCGTGCTGGGCGCCAGGCCAGTGATTTCGGCAAAGCGCCGGCGGCCCACCCGATCCAGCCAGCGTTGCAGGTCCTCGCTACCCCGAGTATCCTGCCAGGAGAGTGCGGGGCCATAGGGGCGCCCACTGTCATCTGTCGGGAGCGCGGTCGCCCGCTGATTGCTGATAGCAAGGGCCTCCGGCCGCCCTCCGGCGCCGGCCACCCGGCGCAGCACAGCAAGCACCTGCCCCCACAGGGCCTCCGGGTCGACCTCAGCTACAGCAGGCGCTGGTAGGCTCAAGACCGATGGCGCTATGACTGGCGGCTGCACGGGCGCCAGTTGCTCTGTCAGCAGCAATGCTTTGATGCGCGACGTGCCCACGTCCAGGGCGCAGACTGTGGCCATCCGTGCTTGCCTCTCTCTTATGGATGGGTGACCGGCAAAGGCCCAGAGCGGGAAGACTCTCCATTACCCGCAGCCCGCTGGCCGTCTCTCCACAACCGACTCGAGTTGGCGTATGGGAAAATGGAGCAAAACACGTGCCAGCCTTTGCCGGGCTTGGGACCTTGTGGCCAACAGGCTGGACTTGTCAGCGTCCCCCACTGGCGCTGATGCCATGCGGGCGCCGGAGGTCGCTCACCTGCACAAAAAGACCTGGCAGGCTTCTGAAACCTGTCAGGTCTATCTCCCTTGTGGCTTTATGGGCACTCGGAAGCCTGGGCCGACACCCAGCCTCCCGAGCCGCTTACGGTAGTTCCCTTGGTCTTACCGCATCATCCCGGGCTGGGTGCCCGCGCCCGGCTGGGTCGTGGGCGGCTGGGTCACAGCCGGATGCTGCATCTCCGCAGCGATCCGGCCCGATACCGGGCCCAACGGGGTCTGGCCACCAGAAATCAGGTAGCGGGCGGTCAGCCAGGCCAGGTTCAGGCCCGCCAGCCCAACGACGATGTACACCGCTCGCTCCAGGATGGAGCCTCGCCCAAAGAGGCGTCGCACCAGGTTATAGTTGGCGGCGCCACTCAGCCCCCAGTTCAGAGCGCCGACCGTGCCGATGACCAGTGAGGCAATGTCGAGCGCCGTCATGGCCTGGCGCGGAGTGCGTTCGGCCGTCATCTGCTCCATCGTGCTTCGCTCGTAAGTGCCGCTCGTGGTTGTCGGGGTCATTGGCGTATATTGACTCATCGTTGACCTCCTTTTGTTGGGTTGCCTGAGGCGCGGGTGATCTCCGTGGCTATGGCCTCGCCCCAAAAACAATGGGGGCCATGGCCGAAATCGGGTCAGGCGCGCCTGCAACCATCTCCTAGCGAGCAAGAAGCGTGCCTGTTGAGCACTGTCTCTTGCCTGCGCTTGCGGCATAGCAATTGCTCAACGGAGATAGCCATGTGGGGGAGGTGGGGCAACGCTGGCCCATGGGAAGGATGGTGGAAAAAGAGCAACGCCGTGTGGCCGTCGAGGAAGGGCTTCTGCCGCAGGAAAGTGCCGGAGCTGCGGAGGTCCTGCACGCCTTTCTCTCGACGCTGTCTTGGGGTGCGCGCCAGTTGCTCCTCTGTCACAGCGACGCCGATGGCCTGAGCGCTGCCGTTGTGTTGCGCGCCGCCCTTGAGCGCGCCGGCTGGCGCCACATCAGCATCGTGCCCACAGGCAAAGGCCAAAGCGCCTGGACAGCCGGTACCCTGACGCAGGTCGCGACAATTCGTCCGGAGGGATTGTTCGTGCTGGACCTGGGCAGCCGCCCCCAGCCGATTTTCCCGGGCGTGCCGACCATCCTGCTCGATCACCACCGCCCGCTGGGCGTGCCCCCCGGCGCCACACTCATCTCCAGCTACGAGTGGCCCCAGGCGCCCTGTACTTCGGCGCTGGTCTATTACCTGAGCAGAACGCTGGCCGACATGACCGATCTGGCGTGGGTCGCTGCCCTGGGTATTATCAGCGATCTGGGTGAGGACGCTCAGCTGGCACCCTTACCCGGCGCCCAGGCGCATTACGGCGCCCATGTGCTCCGTGAGGCCACAGCGCTCGTCAACGCTGCCCGCCGCAGCGCCACGGGTGATGCCCTGCCTGCCCTCGATGCACTCCTGGCCGCCGACGAACCGGCCGCCATCTCCCACGGTCACCTGCCCGAGGCCGTAGCGCTGGCCGGCATGCGCCGCGCCTTTCAGGAGGCGCTGCAGCAAAGCCGGCGCGCTGCCCCAACCTTTCACGATCATGTCGCCCTCATCCGTGTGCACAGCCCCTACCTGGTGCACCCGGCTCTGGCGCAGATGTGGCGCCGCCGCCTGCCCCATCACATCGTCCTGGTGGCCAATGACGGCTACTTGCCCGGCCAGGTCAACTTTAGCGTGCGCACCGCCCTCGACATCAACCTGCTGGATTTCCTGCAGCCCTTCCGCTCTGGCCTGGATGCCACCGAGTTCGGCTATGGCCACGACAAGGCTACCGGGGGGTCCCTGCGCACCGACGATTGGCAGCGCTTTCTCGCCACCCTGGGCTTTCGGAAGTAATACGGCTGGCATGACAGGCCTGCGCGGCTGTAGTATACTTGGCCCCTGATGAAGCAAGACGACAACTCGTCAATCGTCAGAAGATGGGTGCCGGCGCTGCTGCTGATCCTGCTGGGTTTGGTCGTAGCCGTTCTGACCTTGTACTACCTGCGCGTGCGCTACGATTGGGATGACATCCTCTACTGGTTCTGGCAGTTGGCGGTGCATCTATCGCACACACGCCTGGCCATAGCCATCGCCAGCATGGGGCTGGCCGTGTGGCTGACGGCCCGTTGGCTGAGCGGAGCCCACGTGGCCCATGCCGCCCTGGCTGCTTTTGGCCTGGGCGTGCTGGTTGACGCCATTATCCTCCTGTCGCTGGAGCCGCTGCGCATTTCCTTTGGCCCGTTGCTGCTGCCGCTCGCTCTGCTGGCGGCGGTGCGTGGCGCTGTGGCGTTGGTGCTTGTGTTGCTTACCTGGCTGCTGCACCGGGTTGTGCGCCCGGCGTCCACATGGCCTCTGCTGCATGCGGCTGCCCAGGTCCTCATTGCGGTTGTGGTAGTCGATGGTATGGTCATCGAGCCCGCCCGCCTGACCGTCTCTCGGGTCTCTGTGCAAGATCCCTATGCGATTGCCAGCAGCAGGCCCCTGCGCATTGTGCAGATCAGCGACCTGCATATTGAGCGGGTCAACGACCTGACCGATCACCTGGTGGCGCAGGTCAATAGCCTTGAGCCCGATTTGATTGTGCTCACCGGTGATTTTCTCAACAGCTCTTTCACCACCGACCCTCAAGCCCAGGCTGACCTGGTGCGCGTGTTGGGGGCCCTACGGGCCAAAGAAGGAATCTATGCCGTGCGCGGCAACGTCGATGCCCCTGCTGCCACCGCCCGCCTGCTGAGCGGGTTGCCCATTGTCCTGCTGGAGGGCGAATGGGTCAACCTGGAGATCGGTGGGCACTGTGTGAGCCTCTGCGGTGTGCCTATGGACGACCTGGAGCAAGACCGGCGCGTCCTCGCCGACCTGGTGCGCGTTGGACCCCATGATTGCTTCAGGGTGCTCCTCTATCACTCACCCAATCTGGTGCCCGAGGCGGTCGCGGCCGGTTTTGACCTGTTTCCCACAGGCCACACCCACGGTGGGCAGATTCGCCTGCCCTTCTACGGCGCTCTTATGACCTCTTGCATATACGGCAAGCGTTACGAGATGGGCCCTTACCACGTCGGCAACACTCTCATCTACGTCTCGCGCGGCATTGGCATGGAGGGCTGGCTCGTCCCCCGCATGCGCTTCCTCTGCCCGCCGGAGATCGTTGTGTATGACATAAAGTAAGAAGTAATGCGTGATAAGAGTGCCTAACAAAACCTGTGGTGCAGATGGCGCTAGATGCAACGCCCATCCCCCCGGCCCCCTTCCCGCAGGGCGGGAAGGGGGAGAAATAAGGAGACATCCCTTGGCCTACACCTTTCCCTCCCATCGCTCGGTCACGATGGCCCTCGACGGCATGGTGGCAACCAGCCAGCCGCTGGCTGCTGAGGCAGGGCTGCGCGTGCTGCAAGAGGGGGGCAATGCCATAGACGCGGCGGTGACGGCCGCGGCCGTGCTGGCCGTGGTTGAGCCTTTATCGAATGGCCTGGGGGGCGACGTGATGGCTTTGCTCTACTGGGGCGCCACGGGTGAGGTGCGCGCCCTCGATGCCACTGGTTGCACGCCTCGTGCTGCCACGCCCGCGCGCATCAGCGAACTGAGCAAGGGGCGCCCTCCGGCTACGGGCCCCCTCACCGTGACCGTGCCGGGTGCGCTGCACGGCTGGGCGGCCCTGCTGCAGGCCTACGGCACCCTCACTCTGGAGCAGGCCCTGGCCCCGGCCATCCACTATGCCGAGCGCGGCTTCCCCGTGAGTGAGGCCGCCGGCCGGCAGTGGGCGCAGGCTTCGGGGAAACTGCGCGCCCACCCACAGACCGCGGCGACCTATCTGGCGGCGGGCAAAGCACCGCGCATCGGCCAGGTCTTTGCCCAGCCCGACCTGGCGCGCACCCTGCGCGAGATCGCCGCCGGCGGGCCCGACGTGCTCTATCGGGGACCGCTGGGAGAGCGCATGGCCGCCTATGTGCAGGAGCAGGGGGGGCTTCTCACCGTGGAGGATCTGGCGGCCGACGAGAGCGCCTGGCTGGCGCCCATTGAGTTGAGCTACCGGGGGGTGCGTGTGCTAGAGTGCCCCTCAGACGGCCAGGGGCTGGTGGCCCTACAAACCCTGGGCCTCCTCGCGGGGTTCGACCTGCCAGCAATGAAGTGGGGCTTTGCGGAGCCCCTGCACCGGCAGATCGAGGCCCTCAAGCTCGCCTCTGCGGATGCTCAGCCAAGCAACGGCAGCGACGCACCCACGGCAGGGCGCCTCGACCCGGCCTACCTGGCTGGCCGCCGCGCTCTCATCGACCCTCACGGCGCCACGCCGGCCCCGGCGCCCGAACTATCCGCCTCCGCTGCCGATGCCGCCTGTCTCACCGTCGTCGACCGCGAGCACAACGCCATCTCATTGCTGCAAGGCCTCTATGAGCCCTTTGGCTCCGGCCTGGTCGTGCCCGGCGCCGGCATCATCCTGCAGAGCCGGCGGGGAGCTCTCTCTCGCGGCCCGGGCCGGCGCCCCTACCGCACCCTCTGCCCCGCCCTGCTGCTGGAGGGCCCGCAGCTATGGGCCTGCCTGGGTCTTTCGGGCGGATTGATGCAGCCTCAGGGCCAGGTGCAGGTCATCTGCAACCTGCTCGACTGGGGCATGGATGTGCAGCAGGCCCTCGACGCGCCCCGCTTCCGCTGGACGGAAGGGAATACCGTGGCCTTTGAGACGGGCCTCAGCCATATGTCGCGCCTGGCGCTGGAAAAGCTGGGTTATGAGGTCAAGACCAATGCCGACCCAACGACTCTGGGCGGCGGCCAGATCATCCGCATCGATTGTGAAACGGGTGTCCTCCAGGGCGGCTCGGACCCGCGCAAGGATGGTTGCGCCATCGGATACTGACTTATTTCCACTTGATCAGCAATTGCGCGCCCGCCTGGGCGATCAATTCACCATCCGTACGGCTCAGGTCCCAGGCATCCGTATCGGTGAGCAGGTAAGGGGCGCTGGCCTGAGCTTGCTCCAGGCCGCCCTGCTCATAGGCGAAGGACAGCACCGGTCGCCCTGCATAAAAGAGTGCAATGGGCCTTGTGCCATCCTGGCTGCAGACGGCCACTGCCTGGTCCGCTGGCAGTTGCTGCACGGTGCTGGCCACCTGTTTCATGTCTGGATCGGCGTTGCCTGGCTGGGGTAGCTGCCAGCCAGAGAGGACCATAAAGGCGATGATGAAGGCCAGCGCCCAACGCGCGCGCAAGATCCGCACCAGGAAACCCGCGCCCAGCAGGGCCAGCGCCGGGTAGCTGGGCAAGATGTACCAGGGCATCTTGGTTCGTGCCAGGCTATAGATAGCCAGGGGCACCGCCAGCCAGGCCAGCAGAAAAGCCCACTGCCTCTCTCGTATACGGACCAATTGGTAGGCGCCATAGATGGCCGCCAGGGGCAGCACAAACGCAACGTCAGCAAACCCCTGCCCAATGATCTGCAGGTAGAACCAGATTGGCCCAGCATGGCTGGCCGCGTCGAGCACCGTGGTCGCCCGGTTGAGGACATTGTTCACCAGGTACGGGTCCCAGAAGGCGGGACCATGGCGCACGGCCTGATAAAGGGGCCAGGGCAGGGCAATAGCTGCCATGATGGCCACGGCCAGCCCCAGCTCGCGCCAGGGCCATTGGCGCAGGGAGCGAGTCAGCAGGTAGAACAGGATCAGGCCGCAGAGGGGCAAAAGCCCGGCCACGTTCTTGGTCATGATGGCCGCCCCCAAGGGGAGCCCCATCCAGACCAGGTAACGCCGGTCTCGCTCGCCCCGCCAGGCTAGCCACATCGCCAGTGCGCCCCAAAAGGCCAGCGAAGACTCCATCATCGCCATACGGCTGATGGAGACCAGATTGAAATGGTAGGCGTAGACCCCGTTGCGCACGATCAGCAGCAAGAGCGCCGCCCCAGTGCCCGCCGCCCGGCCGAAGAGGTCGCGGCCCACTAGAAAAGTGAGCAACACCATGCCCAGCCCGGCCAGGGCCGCTGGCAGGCGCGCCGCCAGCTCGTTCTCGCCCAGGAACCCGAAGGTCAGCATCTCCTCCCAATAGTAGAGCGGGGGCTTGGTGAAATGCAGCTTGCCTTCCAGCTGCGGCGTCAATGGGGTGTGGTGCCAGATCATCTCCACGGCCATTTGCGCGTGGAGGCCCTCATCCCAGTCATACAGGCTCCCCTCATCCAGGCGATAGAAGAGGGTGAACCCCGCCAACAAGGCCAGGACAAGCAGGATCACCAGATCAAGTGTTCGCGGTCGCCGCCAGAGTGCTCCTTGTTTGCTTGGCAATGTGGTTTGCATAGTCTCCCTCAGTTATTGAGGCGGGCCAGCATTATGGAATATCCCGTTTGAAGTGTGTGCCTTCTGTACGAGTATACTCCATGATGCAGCGTGCTCATAATAGCCATAGGGACGTGGAATCTCCCTTCTGGCCCGGGGAGGTGACAGCCGGGCACGCCGGCGGCTGGCGCTGTAACAGCGCACACTTGGCGTTCTTCGCGTCCTGCGGTATCATGGTAAACAACGGCAGCACCCGGCTGATTGCAGGCTGATGGTTGACAGCCAGGCCGAAGCCAGGAAGGAATCAACATGCTCCATGGGGACGCGCATGTAGATCCCACCCTGGATGCGGTATAATAGCTGACAGCTGGACCCGAAAGGAGCCCTACCATGTTCACCCTCACCGGCTTTGGCGACGAGATTTCTCCTGATCTCAACGAGCAGCTCGATCTCTTGCAGAGCGAGGGCATCAATCACCTGGACCTGCGTGGCGTAGAGGGTAAGAACGTCCTCGACCTGAGCGATGCCGAGGCAGAGCGCGTGCGCAGCGAGTTGGAGCGGCGGGGCTGCGCCGTTTCGGCCATCGCTTCGCCCATCGGCAAGATCCAGATCGACGAGCCCTTTGCCCCTCACCTGGAGCGCTTCCGCCGCGCCCTGGACCTGGCCGAGTTCTTCCATGCCCCCTTTATCCGCGTCTTTTCCTTCTATGTGCCCGCCGGCCAGGCCACGCGCTATCGTGCTGCCGTGATGGAACGAATGCTGGCCCTGGCCGAGGCGGCGGATGGGCGCCCAGTCACCATCGGCCACGAGAACGAGCACGCCATCTATGGCGACATCCCCGAGCGCTGCCTGGATATCATCCGCACGGTGAACCGGCCCCAGTGGTGCACCATCTTTGACCCGGCCAATTACGTCCTCGACGGCGTGCGCCCCTACACTGACGGCTACCCGCTGCTGGTCGATTCCATCGCCTACCTGCACATCAAGGACGCCGTTGCCGTTACGCGCAAGATCGTGCCGGCGGGCGAAGGCGATGGGCAGGTGCGCGAGGTGCTGAGCGACCTCAAGCGGCGCGGGTTCGACGGCTTTCTTTCGCTGGAGCCGCACCTGTCTCATGCGGGGTCGAGCGGCGGCCGGACGGCGCCGGACCTGTTCCGGGGGGCCATCCGCGCGCTCAAGGCGATTGTGGAGACGCTGCCATAGAGATCTCGGCCGTTGCCGCCTGCCTGTCGCAGCCTGATCTGCACGAGACCGTCTGGCTGCTGGCCCGTTATGGCTACCATGGCCGATAGGGCTGGCGCATCGGCGCGGAGCTTGTTGTCACCCAAAAAACGGCACGGCGGCAAAGGCCTGGGCGCTGAAAAAGGCGGCCATGCGGAGCGCGTCGGGGTAACTGGGGTCAAAGCCGGTGTGCGACATCTCTTCCGCCAGGAGCTGCCCCGGGTCCAAGCTGGGGAGGGAGATGGTGCGCCGACGCGGCTCTCTGCCGGGGAGCTCGGTCGAGACCTCAGCCTCAGCTGCTGCGGCACGGCGGATAGCGAAATGGGCGATGCCACCTGCGGTCTGTGCCTGCAGGATGAGGTTCTGGATGTCGCCGGCGGCGCCTGGGCGCGCTGCCGCGGGGACCAGCTCGATCTGCACGGGCTGCTGGCCGTGCAGCAGGTGGATCAATTCGCTGTGTGGAGTATGCTCGATGGGCTCGCTGGCAGGCTGCCAGCCAAGGCGGGTAGCCAGCCAGGCGGCGAGCAGATAGGCCGTCACCTGGCCCCCACCGCGCTCGCCTGCCACATAGTCGATGCGCACCTGGAAAAGGCGGTCCAGGCAGGGCCGGCAATCGGCGGGGTCAAAGAACTGGGCCGTCAACTCGCGCCAGGGGGTCAGCCGGTCCCAGTTAAGGTCGTCAACGGTGCACTCGCAGTGTTGGGCGTGGCCCAAGGCCACCAGTTGGCGCAGCAAGACGCGCGGGTTGCGTGCGCTAGCCGAATCGGCCAGCAAGCGGTCCGCATTGGCCGCCAGCCGCTCGAAAAGGGGCGAGCCGATAGGCAAATCGCCCGGCCACCAGAGCACGATGGGCAGGTCGCGCAACAGCAGCGAAAAGGTCAGGGCGGCCAGGCGCTCCTCTGCCTGTGGGGAGCCCATGATCTGGATCTCCTCGAAGCAGACCAGGCGGCCGGCCAGGGCCGGGTGGCACTGGGCCGCGACCTGGGTCTCCAGGTCCATGGTGGGGCCGGGTTCGCTGCCCAGAATGATGGCCCGCACGGGGTGCTGCTCGGCCAGATCGGCGATCCATTGCGACATCCGCTCGGCCGCCGCCCGGCTGTCAGCATAGGTCACCAGGTTGAGGGCCGTCGCCCGGATTGCCAGCATCCCCTGCGCTACCCCAGAGAGCGAAGCCTGGCGCAGCGCCACCAGCGCCTGCTCGATGGCCTGGGGGTCGTGGCTGGGAACAGGTACCTTGTCCTGCACGCGTCATCCTCCGTCAGATGTGCTTCGGTTCGTAGTGCGGGAGAGGGGGAGCGGATGGCATACAAGGCCATATGCTCCCGGGCACCCTGCTTGTATGCCATCCGCTTTCCCTCTCCCTCACTACAAGCCTGAGCTAATTATGCAACCTCCCGGAGGTCCCCAACCTCCGGGAGGCCCAATCGCCTTTTGTGTCAAAAGCGCCGCCAGCGGCGGCCGTCCTCGGCGATCAGGCGCTGCGCATCCATAGGGCCCCAGGTGCCTGCCTCATAGTTGGGAAAGCTTGGGGGCGGGGCCATCTGCCAGCCGCGCAGGACCTGAGTGGTATACTCCCAGGCAGCTTCCACCTCATCGTCGCGGGTGAAGAGCGTCGAATCGCCCAGCATGCAGTCCAGCAGCAGCCGCTCATAGGCCTCGGAGGTGCGGCCAAAAGCGGAGCCATAGAGAAACTCCATGGTCACCGGGCGCACCTCCATTTGTTGCAGGCCGGGCTGCTTGACAGCAAAGCGGAGCGAGATGCCCTCATCGGGCTGGATACGGAGCACCAGAACGTTGCCTTCGCCCGCCTCTGCTGCAGGGCCAAAGAGCTTGAGCGGCGGCTGGCGGAACCGGACGGCGATCTCGCTCAGGCGCCGGGCGAGGCGCTTGCCGGTGCGCAGGTAAAAGGGCACGTCGGCCCAGCGCCAGTTGTCGACGAAGAGCTTGAGCGCCACATAGGTCTCGGTGTTCGAGTCGGGCCGCACGCCCGGTTCCTCGCGATAGCCGGGCACTGGCTCGCCGGCGATATAGCCCGGCCCATACTGCCCGCGCGCCGTCAGCTTGGGGACCTCGTGGAGGGCCGGCACGCGCAATGAGCGCAGGACCTTGACCTTTTCGTTGTGCACCATGTCGGCCTCAAAGGTGGCTGGGGGCTCCATGGCCATCAGCGAGAGGAGCTGCACCATGTGGTTCTGGACCATGTCGCGCAAGGCCCCACTCTTGTCATAGTAGCCACCGCGCCCTTCCACACCGACCGATTCGGCCACCGTGATCTGCACGTGGTCCACATAGCGCCGGTTCCAGATCGGCTCAAAGATGGCATTGGCAAAGCGAAAGACGAGGATATTCTGCACCGTCTCTTTGCCCAGGTAGTGGTCGATACGGTAGATCTCTTCCTCGCGGAAGACCTGGCGCAGGGTGTGATTCAGAGCGCGGGCGCTCTGCAGGTCCTCGCCGAAGGGCTTTTCCACCACCAGCCGCACCCAGCCGGCGGCCCCCTGGCCGCGCTCGTTGTGGGCCAGGCCCGCTTCGCCCAGACGCCGCACGATCACCGGCCCATCGTCGGGAGAGGTGGCCAGGTAGTAGACGCGGTTGCCGCCGGTACCGCGCTGGCGATCGATCTGCGCCAACTGCTCGCGCAGGCGCACGTAGCCCTGGGGATCGTCGAAATCGGAGCGGACATAATAGAGCCCCTGGGCAAAGCTATCCCACACTTCAGAGACCAAAGGCAGGGCACAGGCCTGCTGACAGGCAGCGCGCATCTGAGCGCGAAAGTCATCATCGCTCCAGGGACGGCGGGCAAAGCCGATGGCGGTAAAGCCGTTTGGCAACCTGCCGCTCGCGAACAGGGCGTAGAGGGCGGGGATCAGGCGGCGCCGGGTCAGGTCGCCGGTGGCGCCAAAGATGACCATGGCGTTGGGCGCCGGGTTGCGCGCCGTGTAGAGCCCTTCACGCAAGGGGTTGGTCTCGACCAGGGTTTCGCTTTGCACCATGCTTTCCTCCACTCAGGTTGAAACGGAGGATAGCATAGCGCAATGCGGGCATCCTGCCAAACCTGAAGAGGTCCCTCACCCTGCCCTCTTCCCTGACAGGGAGAGAGGGCAGGGTGAGGGACCTCCAAGCCTGTCTCCTGCATGATTGCCCCAGGGTGAACTGCAATCTCTATTGGCTCAGCTCTGGAGCCAGGTCTCCCGGATGTAGCGGGCGGCAGCGACGACGCCCTCACGGCCACGCATGGAGCCTTCCTCCATGCAGATCCAGCCGTCCCAGCCGGCCTGCTTGAGGCGCCGGAAGATGGCCGGGAAGGGGGTGAGCCCGGTGCCGAGGAGCACCATCTGCAATTGCCCGCGCACGGCGGTATCGGCGGCGTGCACGCTGACGACCCGCCCGATCACGGCATCCAGCAGCGCCAGCGGGTCCTCGGCAAAGGCCGTGGCGTTGGCGGTATCAAAATTGATGCCGAGGCCGGCGGGGGCAGTGCCCTGGGCAATCTCCAGGAAGATGTCAGGCGGCTGCGAGAAATCGGTGTACTGCCAGGCGCCGGGCTTGGCATGGTTCTCGTACACCAGGGTTACACCAGAGCCGCGGGTCGTCTCGACCAGGCGCGAGAGGCCCTCCACGGCCCAGGCGACGCCGGCCTCACGGGTGGTCCCGGGGTGGGCCTGCCCGGCCGTCACCCGCACGTACCTGGCCCCCAGTCCGGCGGCGACGGCCACCACCTCTTGCTCCAACTCCAGCTCGCGTCGGCGTTGGGCAGCATCAGGATGGGTAAAGTCTGGGTAACTGGTAACCATGGTCACGCGCATGCCGGCGCTCTCCACATCGCGGCGCAGGGCCGCTACGGCTGCCGGCGAACGATTGGGCACAAAGAGGATGCTGAAATCGACGGCATCCAGCCCGGCCTGCTTGCCGATCTGCGCCCACTGGGCAATGCTCATCCTGCCATCAATGATATCATTGAAGAAGGAAACCGGAAGACAACTTAACTGCATGACAGGATCCTCCACAGGGTTATCAGGGCAGATAGCGAATCGGGTTCACGGCGCCGCCCTGGACCATAACCACGAAATGCAGGTGCGGCCCGGTGGATTGGCCCGTCGTGCCCATCTCGCCAATCTGCTGGCCGCGGGCGACCTTTTGGCCGGCTTTGACCAGCAGCTTCCGCATGTGCCCGTACCAGGTCACATAGCCGTCGCCGTGATTGATGAATACGGCATTGCCCAGGCTACCCTGCCAGCCGGCGGCGGTGACAACGCCTGCCGCCGCCGCCAGAATGGGCGTGCCAGCGTTGTTGGCGATATCGATGCCGTGGTGCGTGTCTTTGTTGAAATACTGGGTGATGACCCCGTGGGTCGGCCAGATGAATTTGCCGGGCTGGGCCTGCGCATTGGTCGTCACCAGGCCCAGCCTGGTATAGACCAGATGCGGCTCAAAGGGCTTGATGCCGCCCGGAATCATGATCGTCTGCCCCGCCTGCAGGCTCGAAGCTGCGGTCAGCTTGTTGGGCTCATAGTTGGTGATGGCATCGGGCGAAACCTGGAAGCGTGCGGCGACGGCCGCGATCGTATCGCCGGCTTTGACGGTGTACTGGGCGCCGGTCACGGGCAGGATCTTGAGCACCTGCCCAACGCTCAGCAGGTCGGGGTCCATCTCCAGCGGGTCATTGGCCCAGATGATCGTATCCTGACTGACGTGGAATTTCTGGGCGATCAGGAAGACATTGTCGCCCTGCTCGACGGTATAGTCAATGACCTCGGTCCGGGGTGGGGTGGGGGTCGGTGAGGAGGGGGCTGCTACAGTGGGCGTGGCCGTGATTTCGGCCAGCGCACCCACGCCGAGGGCCGTTTCCAGCGGGCCGCCGACGCCCAGGGCGATGGGAGCCTCTGCGGTGACGGTGGCGGCAGGCTGGATCACTGCGGCGACCTGATTGCGCAGGCTCAGCCACTGGCGCCCCGCGCTGGCCT